>Ga0256830_1003017_pt1 | contig 10717 bp, 11 predicted proteins | sample 128326metaG_FD_190537 | JGI IMG/M metagenome (GOLD analysis project Ga0256830, IMG submission 190537) | Hydrothermal vent microbial communities from Lau Basin, Pacific Ocean - 128-326 | ecosystem: Environmental > Aquatic > Marine > Hydrothermal vents | place: Pacific Ocean: Lau Basin | collected...
CAGCACGATCAGCACGGAGAAGAGCCCCGAGAGCAGCAGCGCGCCCACGCCGAGCAGCAGCCACCCGCGCGCGAGCCGCGCGGCCGCGCCCGCCGGCACCGGCAGCGCGAAGGAGGCCGTCTCCGCTGCCGGCCGCGACCGCGCCCAGACCCCGCTCGCCCCGCTGCCGCTCACCGGAACCGGATCCCCTCGGCCGGATCGAAGTCCACCGCCAGGGCGCGACCGGGATCGAGGCGCACGCGCTCGCTGCGGTCGTAGGGATAGCCCTCCGTGCGCACGCTGTCGCGCAGGCGCACGCGCAGCACGTGCTCGCCGGCGGGGACCACGAAGCGGTGGTAGATGTACGAAGGCCCGTCGTGGTGCAGCCCGCTGGGGGCCTTGACCTCACGGTGCAGCAGGCGACCGTCCAGCCAGACCTCGAGCTCGAGCGGGGAACGCTCGCGCGGACAGACGACCTTGACGCGCATGTTGGGCGGCAGGCGCGCGAGCTCCTCCTCGCTGCGCTCGCGGCACTCGCCGAGCGGCTTTCCGCGGTGGACGATGCTGACCTTGACCACGGCCTCGCCCGGGCCGAGATGCGTCCAGGCCGGGCGCACGGCGAAGAAGCCGACGAAGGCGGCGAAGAGCGCGTAGGCGAGCGCCTGGCCCGCCGCGCGCCATGCCCCGCCGCGCTCAGGCACCACCGCCCCCTCCCGCCGCGGCCGCCGGCGGCACCTCGTCATCGCCGGCGCCCGCCGCGCGCGCCAGACGCGCGCGGAAGTCCTCGACGCAGCGTCGCAGGAGCGCGGCGTCCGTCCCGGCCCAGCACAGGGCCACACGCTCGCGCGGGACGTTGCGGCGCAGGTGCGGCTCGCGGGCGCCGGCGATGCGTTCCTCGACCCAGCGCGTGCCGAGGCGGTACTCGCAGTCCTCGGCCCGGCAGCCGGCGATGACCACGCCGTCCACGCCCTCGCGGCGGATCAGGTACTCGACCAGCGAGGGCGGCAGCATGGCGGCGCACTCCAGCGGAACGGCCGCGGTGTCGGCGCGCGCCACCGATGCCAGGTCCGCCGCGTGCCCGCAGCCGAAGACCACGATGCGCACGGATCCCCGGAGCCGGCGGGCGGCGTCACGCGCGCGCTCGCGCAGCACCTGCACCGGGTACTGCGGCAGCTCGATGCCGCTCACGAGCTCGCGCACGCTGCGGAAGGGCGTGGCCGAGGGGCAGGCACCCTCGCAGATCCCGCAGCTCACGCACAGGGCGGGATCGACCACCGAGATCTCCTTGCCCCGTTTGTCCGGGTGCGGGGCCATGTCGATGGCGCCGTAGGGGCAGTCGCTGAAGCAGCGCCGGCAGCCGTTGCACCAGGCCGGGTCCACCTCGGCCACGGGCACGCGCCGCCGGCGCGGCAGCCACGGGAGCGCGCAGAGCAGGAGCGTCCCGCCCCACAGCAGGCCCCACACCGCGGATGCGCCGAAGAGGTCGTAGAGCGGATAGACCGGCAGGTAGAACCAGTCGAGGTGCAGCACCTGCGGCTCGCGCGTGAGGTCGGCCGGGCCGTGGCTGGTCGCCGGCTGCACGAGCGAGAGCGCGAGCAGCGCCAGCAGCGTGCCGGCGGCGAGCCGCCGCGGCGGGTGGATGCGCGGGCGGCTGATGCGCTGGATGTGGAGCCAGATGGTGCCGACGAGGATGAGCGGCAGCCCGAGCAGATGCAGGAATGCGAGCAGGGTGAAGAAGCGGTCGCTCAGGCTGCCCTCCGTGAGGAAGTTGCGCGCCATGGGGTCGGTGAAGATCGGCAGCCAGTCCAGGAGCTCCGCGGTGGCGACGGCGACGTACTGGGCGAGCTCGTCCCACACCATCCAGTAGCCCGTGATGCCGAGCATGTAGACCATCCACAGGTTGGGCACGCCGGTCAGCCACGAGAACCAGCGCGGGCCGCGATGGTGGTCGCGCGAGAGCTCGCGCAGGATGTGCAGGCCCAGGGTGAGGACGGCGGCGTCGGAGGCGTAGCGGTGCAGGCTGCGCATGACCCCGCCGAGGTACCACTGCTCGTGCGTGAGGCGCTCGACCGAGGCGTAGGCGCCCGCGACGCTGGTCTCGTAGAAGGCGAACACGTAGAGGCCGCTGACGAGCACGACCCAGAACAGGTAGATCGTCAGCGCGCCGAGGTGATGGAAGGGGCTCTCGCCGCCGAACAGCCGGTAGGCGAGGCGCTCGAAGGGCTCGAAGGCGCCCCGCAGCAGCCGCAGGAGTGTCCGCACCGCCGTCTCCATGCCGGGGCCCGCCAGGGGCCGTCCGCTGGCATGCTAGGGGCCCGCTGCCGGCCCGAACCATGATCCGGGTCAAGAAGCGCCGCGCCGGCGCAGCTCGCGCACCAGGAAGGCCAGCGTCGACAGGAGGATGAGGGTGGCGATGGCGAGCCCGATGAACAGCGAGTAGTCGAAGCGGTAGGCGCCGGTCGCCGGGTCGTAGGTGGTGCAGAACAGCCGCACACGGTCGGCGATCTCGGCCACCAGCCCGCGCCCGACGGGCTCGCCGTAGACGATCTGCTTGAGCGGCTCGACGAGCTGCGGTGCGGTGAGGGCGTCGCCGTAGAGCTGGCGCCGCACGCGCAGGCTGCCGTCGAGCAGCGTCACCTGCAGCAGGTGGTCGAAGCCCTGCGGCGCGCGCTCGTACACGAAGCCCAGGTCGCGCGCCAGCGCGCGCACCGTGGCCTCGTCCGCGCTGGCGAAGATCCAGTCCGGCTCGCCCGCCGCGCCCTGCCGGCGGGCGTAGGCGCGCATCGCCTCGGGCGTGTCCTGGACGGTGTCGAAGCCCACCACGAGCACGCGGAAGCGGCCGGGACCGAGCGCCTCGCGCGCGAGGCGCGCCACGCGCAGCAGCTGGCGCGTGGTGGTGGGGCAGACCTGGTAGCAGCCGGTGTAGACCAGGCTCACCAGCAGGGGCCTGCCGGCGAGCTCCGACAGCCGCAGCCGCGTGCCGTCGCTGCGCACGAGGACGTGGTCGCCCACCGTGCGGCCGATCGCCGCCTGGCTGACGGTAAGGGCCCGCTGCACGTCGAAGGCCGCCGCCGGCGCCGCTGCCCCGGCGAGCGCCAGTGCCAGGAGCAGCGCCCGCATGGCGGCTCTCACCAGGCGCCGGTCGCTGCCAGCGTCGCCGCCCCGAGCAGCACCGCGAGATGCACGAGCGAGGCGAGGAAGCTCGCGCGCCCCGCCGCGGGCGTGGGATCCCGGAGCTGGCGCAGGTTGTGCCACAGGAAGAACCCTCCCGCGAGCACCGCCGCCGCCGCGTAGCCGGCGCCGAGCCCGAGCGCGCCCGGCACCACGCTCGCCGCCAGCAGGATCACCGTGTTGACGAGCACCACGCGCGCGGTCAGGCGCGCCCCACGCAGGACCGGAAGCATGGGCACGCCAGCAGCGCGGTAGTCCTCGCGCAGCGCGATGGCCAGGCTCCAGAAGTGCGAGGGCGTCCACAGGAAGAGCACCAGCGCGAAGGCGAGCACCAGCGGTGAGTGCATCGCTGTGGCCGAGACCGCCCCCGCGCCCGCGAGCAGCGCGAGGCTGCCGGCGAGGCCGCCGACGACGATGTTCCAGTGGGTGCGGCGTTTGAGCCAGAGCGTGTAGACGACCGCGTAGACGAAGGTGCCGGCGGCCGTCGCCGCTGCCGCCCACGGCCCCGCGGCCCACGCCGTGAGCGCGATCCCCGCCACGGCGACCGCCAGTATGAGGGCCAGCCAGCCCGGGCCGGCGTGCAGCTCGCCGGTGACGAAGGGGCGCGCGCGCGTGCGCCGCATGCGGGCGTCGAGGTCGCGCTCGACGTACTGGTTGAAGGCCCCGGCCCCGCCCGCGGCGACCGTCATCCCCGCGAAGAGCCCCGCCGCCAGCGCCGGATCGAAGGCCTCCCGCGCCGCGAGCGCGTAGCCCGCCACGCCCGTGAAGCCGATGGCGACGCCGATGCGCGGCTTCCAGAGCGTGAGGAGGGCCCGCAGCCTGCCGGCCTCGCTGCCCGCCTCGATCCGCGCCGCAGAGCCGGCCCGCATCCCGCACCCTCCCCGGTGCCGCGGCGGAGCCCGCCCGGCGCCCCGCCGCGGACCGTCACACCGTCAGCTCAGGCCCCAGACCGAGGCCAGGTACTTCCAGTTGATGAAGTAGTAGACCACGAAGCTCACCAGCAGGAGCATGGCGAGGGCGAAGGTGCCGCGCGCCTCGAGCACGCCCACGCCGCCGCCGTGGCCCTCGAGCGCCTCGGCGACCGGCGCCCGCACGGGCTCGGGCTGCGTGGTGGTCTCGCCCGCCGGCATCCTGCGCCCGAAGAGGATCGAGCCGACCGTGATCAGGATGTAGGCCGCCCCGCCGATCACGGCGCCCACGGCCGAGATGCCGACCAGCCCCATCATCAGGTACGCCGTGGTCGGATACTCGAAGCCCATGGGGTTTCCGGCGAAGGCCATGTCCCAGTGGCGGCGCGAGACCCCGAGCGTGCCCGCGCCCATCATGAACAGCGACAGCACCGCCATGCTGATGCCGAAGATGTAGGGCTGCCACTTGGCCAGGCCCTTCATGATGAGCTCGCGCCGGAACAGCGTCGGGATGAGGAAATAGGTGAGCGCCATGAAGGCGAGCGTGGTGCCGGTGGCGACCGTGGCGTGGAAGTGCCCGGGCACGTAGATCGTGTTGTGGATGATGATGTTGATCTGCTCGGTGCCCATCACGACCCCGGAGATACCCCCCAGGAAGCCGAACACCACCAGCGACAGGAACATGCCCGAGAACACGGGGTTCCCCCACGGCGCCTTGCGCAGCCACTCGAACAGGCCCTTGGTGTAGCCCTTGCGCCGCTGCGCGACCTCGATCGAGCCCGGCACCGTCAGGCCATGGATCATGCTCGCGAGCACCGCCAGGTACATGGCGTAGCTCGTGTTGAACATCTTCCACTCCGAGCTCACGCCGGGATCGACCAGCAGGTGGTGCGCCGAGGCGAGCTGCAGGAACAGGATGTACAGCAGGAAGGCCATGCGGCTGACCTTCTCCGACATCGGCTTGGCGCCGAAGACGATGGCGGCGATGGCGTACCACACCGCCACGTGCGCCGAGACGTTGATCTGCTGCGAGGGATGCCCGAGCCCCCACCAGATGACGCGGTACATGAGGGCGTCGATGTGCGAGACATAGCCCAGCGACCACAGCCAGGTGGGGATGAGGATGATCGCCCCGTTGACGATGGTGAGGATGGCGATGATGCACGCCGTGAGCGCACCGAAGGTGACCAGCGGGATGGAGCCCTCGTAGGTGCGCTCGTAGCGGGCGATCACCAGCGTGGCGAGAAAGATGAAGCAGCCGATCAGCGCGCCCACCGCGAACAGGATCAGGCCGAGGTAGAAGTTGGGCTCGGCCGGCATGGGCACGTAGGAGGTCATCATCACGCTCGAGTTGCCGCGCAGGATGGCCCAGTTGGTGAGGACCGCCCCGACGACCATGAGCACGAAACCCGCCCACGCGATGCGCGGTGTCGCCAGGCGCGCGCGCAGGAGGGTGGACGAGGTGAAGTAGAGCACGGCGATCTCGAAGAAGATGATCCAGAAGATCAGCATGTCGATGCCGTGCGCGGTGAGCGCCTGGTAGAACTTGTCGGCCGGGAGCATGTGGACCGCCGGCCAACGCGTCAGCGCCACGAACAGCGCCAGGACGCCGCCGATGAGGAGTGCCACGACCCCCGCCACGGCGTGGGCCTTCATGAGCTGCTCGGCGGGCCGGTGATAGGCGAGCCCCGTCTCCGGACAGATGCGGAAGGTACGGTCGACGGCCATGGCTGCTCCCCCCTCAGTCCACCACGTAGATCTTGCCGAGCATGGTGTGATGCCCGACCCCGCAGTACTCGTTGCAGACGATGGTGTATTCGCCCGACTTGTTGGGCGTGACGGTGACCACCATCTCGTAGCCCGGCAGCACCTGTGTGTTGATGTTGACGGGCTGCAGCGAAAAGCCGTGCTGCCAGTCCATGGAGGACAGGTGCAGGCGGTAGCTCTCGCCCTTCTTGAGCTCGTAGGCGGGCCACCACTGCCACAGCCGCCCGACGAGGTAGATGTCGGCGCCCGCCGGCGGCTTGACCACCGGCACGCCGTTGACCTCGCGCACCTTCCACTTGTCGACGACGGCCTGCGCCTTCGCGGCGAACGCCTGCGGGGTCGTGCGGTAGGCCTCGTTGGAGAGGTTCTGCTTACCGAAGACGTGCCAGTACGGCATCATGAAGGTGAGGATGAGGCACCAGACGAAGGCGATCGCGATCCAGACGATCTCGATGCGCTCGACCGGCTCCTTCCACCACAGCCTCTGCGAAGGCGGCAGGATCGCGCTCATTGGCCGTCCCCCTTTGTCGTGTCGTCGTCGTCCGCGTCAGGCGCGGCCCGTGGGACCTGTCATTTCGCGATGGGGATGGTCACGATCTCCATGATCCCCCAGATGAGATAGAGGACCGTGGGGATCGCGATCCCGAGGAAGAGCAGCAGGAAGGGGCTGTCGAGGATCCGCTGCATCACCGGAATGTCCGGCCCGAAGGGATCGGTCGGCTGGGCTTCGTGGCGTTCTTGCTCCGCCATGGCTATGCTCCTCCCTCCCGGCGGCCCGCGTGCGCGGGCCAGGACTGCGCTTGTCGGCCTTTTTAGACGGCCGCCGGAAGGAGCACCTTGACGGAGGTCAAGCGAATGCGACCTTTCGCCGCACGGAGAGCGCCTCGCCTTCGGGTGCCGCACCCCGCGGGCGCGACGGCCGCGGCGCGGCGGGGGAGCCCGGCGTGAGCCGGCGGCTTGCGGCCCTCGGGATCGCGTGCACCCTCGCGCTCAACACCTTGAGCGCCTGGATCCGCCACGCACGCGCCGGCCTGGGCTGCCAGCCGTGGCCGATGTGCTACGGGCAGCCGGTGGACTTCGCGCCGCCGCCATGGGCGACGGCGGCCCACCGGGTGCTGGCCTTGGCCGTGCTGGCGCTGGTCGTGTGGGCGGCGGTGCGATCCTGGCGCCAGCGCACGGGGCGCGGCGCGGCCGGCGTCGCGCTCGGGGCGGTCGCGGGGCTCGCGGCGATCGGGCCGCTGTCGGGCGACCTCGGTCGCGAGGCCGTCACGCTCGCCAACCTGCTCGGCGGCTGGGTGCTGCTCGGGGCGCTCGCCTGGCTCGCCGCTCCGGGCGGGCGCGGCGCGGCGCGGCCGGCGGCGCTGCTCGTCGCCGGACTCGCCTTCCTGCTCGCCGCCAACGGCGGGCTGATCTCGGCGCGCTTCGCGGTGGACGACTGTCCGGCGCTGCCCCTGTGCCCCGCGCCGGGTGCGGGAGCCGCGCTGCACCTGGCGCACCGGGCCGTGGCGATCGCCCTCCTCGCCGCGCTGGCGTGGTGGGCGCGGGGGCTGGCGCGCTCGGGCAGCGGGGCCGTGGCGCTGGCGATGGGGGCGGTGGCCGCGGCCCAGCTCGTGACGGGCGTCATGACCGCGGCCGGCACGCCGGGGCCGGCGCTCGCCGCCGCCCACGGGCTGGGCGGGCAGCTACTGCTCGCCGCCGCCCTCGCGCTGCGGCGGCACTGAGCCCGCCGCCCCGAGGCGGCGGCGCGCCTCGGCGATCTGGCGCCGCACCAGCGACTCCACCTCGGCGTCCGCGGCGCCTCCGGTCGCGAGCACCCGCTCCCAGCGCGCGATGGCCGTGCGCATGTCGCCGGCCTGGAAGGCACGGAGCCCGTCCAGCCACAGGCCGAGCGGGTGGTCGGGCTCGGCGGCGAGGGCCTGCGCGAGGGCGTGCGCGGCCTCGGCATCCACCTCCCCTTCGGCCGCGAGGATGCGCGCCTCGGCGAAGGCCACGAGCAGGTCCGCCGACGGCTCCTTCACCCGGCGAAGCGCCTCGCCGTAGGCGCGCGCGGCGTCCGCCGCACGGCCGAGCACACGGTAGGAGCGGCCGAGCATCATCCAGCCGCGGGCGTCGTCCGGGTCCTCGCGCAGGCGCGCCTCCAGCCGTGCGACCATCGCGCCGACGTCGGGGGCTGGCGCCCCGGGCGCCGCGACGGGAGGCTCCGGGGCCCCCACCAGGCCGGGCTCGCCGAGCCAGGCATAGAGGGCCGCCCCGCCCGCGACCGCGACGAGGGCCACCGCGGCGGCAGCGGCACGCGCCCGGCGTGAGGCCGACGGCCCTGGGCCCGCGGCGAGCTCGCGCGCCAGCGCCCCCTCCACCTCGGCGCGGGCCTCCGCGTGGTCAGCGTCGGAGAGCAGCCCCGCTCGGCGCTCGGCGTCGAGCTCGGCGAGCCGCCGGCGGTGGGCCTCGACGCGGGCATGCTGCGCGTCGACGCCGCCCGCGCGCCCGCGCGCGAGCGGTGTGAGCACGAGCGCCGCCGCCAGCGCCGCGAGGCCCGCGGCCAGTAGCGCGAAGCCCGCGGCGCTCACGGGGCGCCGTCCCCGCCCCCGGCGTCGGACCTCCCGCCACCGAGCAGCGCGCGGGCGCGCGCGAGCGCCTCGGGATCCGGCGGCGGCGGCCCCGATACCGCCGCCTGGCGCCGGCGCAGGACCAGCACGAGCGCCGCCAGGCCCGCCGCCAGCAGCACGAACGGCCCCGCCCACAGCAGCCAGGTGTCGCGCCGCAGCGGCGGACGGTAGCGCACGAAGTCGCCGTAGCGGGCGACGAGGAAGTCGATCACCTCCTCGCGGCCCCTGCCCTCGCGCACCATCTTGGCGATCTCGTCACGGAGGTCCTTCGCGAGCGGGGCGTCCGACTCGGCGAGGTTCTGGTTCTGGCAGACCAGGCAGCGCAGCTCGCCGATGAGCTCGTGGTAGAGCGCGTCCTGCTCCGGCGTCGAAAACTCGCGCGGCTCGATGGCCGCCGCACCCGCGGCCGCGGTCCACGCGAGCGCGGCCGCCAGCAGAACCGGACGCGCGGCGAGGGTCCTCATCGCGCGTCCTCCCCCGCCTCTGCCGAAAGCCGGGCGAGCAGCGGGGCGAGGCGTTCGCGCCACACCTTCTCGTCGATCGGGCCGACGTGCTTGTAGCGGATGATCCCTCGGGCGTCGAGCACGAAGGTCTCGGGCACGCCGTAGACGCCCCAGTCGATGCCGACGCGGCCCTTGAGGTCGTGGGCGCTCCACCGGTAGGGGTCGCCGAGCCCATCCAGCCAGCGCAGCGCGTCCTCGCGCCGGTCCTTGTAGTTGAGCCCGTAGATGACCACGCCCTCCTCGCGGGCGATGCGCATGAGGAGCGGATGCTCCTGGCGGCAGGCGGTGCACCAGCTCGCCCACACGTTGAGCAGTGCCGCGCGCCCGCGCATGTCCTCGGTGCCCACGATACGCGCCGGGTCCCGAAGGCTCGGCAGCGCGAAGGCCGGCGCCGGCTTGCCCACCAGGGGCGAGGGCACGAGCTTGGGGTCGCGCCCGAGCCCCTGCCACAGCAGTGCCGCCAGGGCCGCGAAAGCCAGCAGCGGAAGCCCGTAGCGCAGCGGCGCCCGCGCGCTCATGCCGGCTCCTCCGCGGCGGCGGCCGCGGCGGCCGCGCGCGCGCGCATCCGGTAGCGTCGGTCGCTCGCCGCCCACAGCCCGCCGATGGCCATGATCAGGGCCCCGCCCCAGATCCAGCGCACGAAGGGCTTGACGTGCACGCGCACCGCCCAGTCGCCGCTGCCGCCGATGGGCTCACCGAGCGAGACGTAGAGGTCGCGGAAGAGTCCGGGCGCGATGCCCGCCTCCGTCATGGGCATGCCGCCGCTCGAGAGGTAGCGGCGCTTCTCGGGGTGAAGCAGGGCCACGGTGCGCCCGTCGCCTGCGTCCAGCACCCGCACCTGCGCGCGCACGCCCTCGTAGTTCGGCCCGCGCACCCGCGTGAAGCCCTCGAGCCGGAACTCGTAACCGCCGAGGCGCGCCACGTCGCCCGCCCCCATGCGCACGTCGCGGGCCTGCTCCAGGGGGCCGGCGAGGCTCACGCCCACGGTGACCACGGCGAGCCCCAGATGCGCGAGGTGCATGCCGGCCTCGGCACGCCCCATGCGCGCCAGCGCGCGCAGCCCCTGATGGCGCGCGCGCTGCCACAGGGCCACGCCGACGCCGCCGGCGAGCCAGCCCGCCAGCGCCACGCCCGCCGCCGCAACCAGCACCTCGCGCGCGAGCGGGACGGCGGCGGCACCGGCCACGAGCCCCGCGAGCGCCGCCGGCCACAGGGCCCGCGCCACCCGCCCCAGGCGGTCGCGCTTCCAGCGCAGCACGCCGGCGGCCGCCGTGAGCAGCACCAGGGGCGCCACCAGGGGCAGGAAGACGGCGTTGAAGTACGGCGGGCCCACCGAGATCTTGGCCCCGCCGAGGGCCTCGAGGACGAGCGGATACAGCGTGCCGAGCATCACGGCGCCGGCGGCGGCGAGCAGCAGCACGTTGTTGGCGAGCAGCGCCCCCTCGCGCGATACGGCGGCGAAGCGCGCGTCCGAGACGGCGAGCGCGTCGCCGCGCAGGGCATAGAGCAGCAGCGAGCCGCCGACCACGACGGCCAGCAGCACCAGGATGAACACCCCGCGCGTGGGGTCGCTGGCGAAGGCGTGCACCGAGGTGAGCACCCCGGAGCGCACCAGGAAGGTGCCGAGCAGGCTCAGGGCGAAGCCGAGGACGGCGAGCAGCACGGTCCAGCCCTTGAAGGCCCCGCGCTTCTCGCTCACGGCGAGCGAGTGCAGCAGCGCCGTCGCCACCAGCCAGGGCATGAGCGAGGCGTTCTCGACCGGGTCCCAGAACCACCACCCGCC
>Ga0256830_1003018_pt1 | contig 10716 bp, 7 predicted proteins | sample 128326metaG_FD_190537 | JGI IMG/M metagenome (GOLD analysis project Ga0256830, IMG submission 190537) | Hydrothermal vent microbial communities from Lau Basin, Pacific Ocean - 128-326 | ecosystem: Environmental > Aquatic > Marine > Hydrothermal vents | place: Pacific Ocean: Lau Basin | collected...
TTGTTTATACTTTAATTATTATTCTTCTCTTTGTTTCCTGTGCTAGGATGAAAAAGTGGCAGGAGGCGCATACTCCGCCCGATGATTCCTGCATACACTGTCACGGTGGCATTTACGGCAACTGGAAAATATCATACAGGCCATATAATGAATTGGCAAAAACTGAAGATTACTCGCCGGTTCATTCACGGCCCATGTCGTCTGAAGATGTAAAAATGAAAAAGGTACATATGCAGGGCGAGGGAGATTGCGCTGACTGTCATGCTGTTCAGAATCCTCAAGAGTCGCTGTCATTGTCGATGCTTGGCGCCTCTTTTGAAGATACGGTTTTTCAGGTTTGCGGCCGATGCCATAATGAAATCTTCAGACAATGGAAGGAGACGGATTACTTTAATAATCAGGTGTCCTGCCTCGAGTGTCACGCCAGAAGAAGGGAAGAGATTGCAGGCACCGGAGGATCGTTCCCCCACAAAATTAGAGAGATGCAGGGGTTTGATCCCTCATCTATGATGCTTGCAGTATTGGGTGACAAGCTGAAGAAAACGTTGGCGGTTGAAAAGAGCATTCTTGGCAGAAGGCGCAAGCTTGGCGTAAAACTGGTTATCATCAACGATGGTTCAGGCCATGATCTTCCCGCAAAACCGGCAAATAATGCCCTGACAGTCAGACTCGATCTGTCAGACCGGAATGGGTTTACAGTAGATTCTAAAGAATCGCTGATTGCGGGCAACGGTTCAAGTGCAATTCCATATGGTAAAAAAGTATATTTTAATTATGAGAAAACTCATCTGGAAAGGGGAGAATATTCCGTTGAGGTTAGGATTGTCATATCCGGAATAAGTCGGAAAGTGGAAAATAGGGTTTTACTGTACCATGATAAATTCAAGGTAGTTATAGATTGAGGTGAGCCTGTGAAAAAACTATTGAAATGGATTATTATTCTTACCGCCATAGCGGTGCTGTACTTCCAGTTTGGAGGTAGTCAAATCTTTAAAAAGTTCGGTAAGAAAGGGGTTGAGATCGGTAATGATCTTGAGAAAATAGAGAATAAAGCAAAAGACCTATCCAATAAAGTCAAAAAAAAGGTTAAAAAGAGAGTAGATAAAGAGATAAAAAGTATCGAGAAAAAAATAAGATAAAATCAGTATTTTATCTCAAAACCGTCAAATTCATCCGTCGGTTTTTCCCACTTGATTTCAACATCGGCAACACGACCGGTCGGAGGGCCTTTGCGGCAAATTTCAATAATTGCTTCAATGTTATTTTGATCCCCCTCAAACAGGGCTTCCACTTTGCCGTTTTTGCAGTTTCTGACCCACCCCGTCAACTTCAGTTGTTCAGCTGCCGCCCGGGTATGAGCCCTGAAATAAACGCCCTGCACTCTGCCTGATACAACAAGGCGGACTCTTTTGGCATTATTTTTTTCTGTTCCCATAGTTGATATACCTATGATTTCGCATTCTTAAATTACCGATAATTTCCCCTCTACGAGTTGCCTCGGCGTCACATTTGAAGCGCTGCGGATCTGCTTCAGCACTCCGCTTCCTCAGGCAAAAAGCATGGAAATACATTATCGTATTGTTTCAATAAAATCAAATGTTTAAACCATTGTATCCGATGAATCAGTCAGGCTGAAATTAATGTTCCGATTAATTATTCGGGTGATATTGACGGCTGAATATTTTTTTATAAAAATATGATATTTCTCTTGATATTATGAATTTCTCTTTGTATAGTTTCAATAAAATACCAAACAATGGGAGGAAGGAAATATGGCTTTAATGATTAATGAAGATTGCGTTAACTGTGGTGTTTGCGAACCGGAATGCCCCAATGATGCGATCTCTGCCGGAGACGAATACTATGTTATCGATGCGTCTCTGTGTTCCGAGTGTGTCGGCGCGTTTGATGAAGCGCAGTGTGCAAGTGTCTGTCCCACCGAGGCGTGTGTGCCTGATCCTTATCATGAGGAAACCAGAGACGCTCTTCAGGCAAAGTACGACAAAATTCATGGGTGATTGATAAAGGCCCCTCTTTCAAAGGGGCTTGTATTTAGATCTTTCTGCAGGAACCTGACTGTAGAGCGATAAAAGCATTATTAAAGTAGCACTTTGTTAAAGTTTTATGCTGCGCTGCCGCATTCAACGCTTTTGAAAAAATCCAGAATCACATTGAAGACGGGGAGGTTCTCATCCAGAGTCAGCACATGTCTTTCATCATCAATTTTGAGTAAAGTTTTTTTCTTGGCCGGTATTTTTTCAAAGCAGTTATAGGTTGCCGCGGGGTCGACCGTGTGGTCGCCCTCTGATTGAATGAATAAAGCGGGTGTTTCAAGCATTTCGACAAATCGGTCTGACTCCTTGGTGAGCTGATAAAGCTCAAGCAGTGCATGATATGGGAGCCTGCTGTAGTTTATAGACGGGTTCTCCGGCCTTGACAATGAATATGGCCAATCTGATTTTAATTCCGCAAAAAGTTGATATATCCGTTGTGTTGCATCAACATATCCTACGAGCGGCAATCTCCTGTCCTGAATCCTGAAGGCCGGGGCAATTGCAACAAAGCCGGCAACATCAGCGTGGTTGCCGGATATTGCCATTAAGCCAAGAAGCGCTCCCATAGAGTTTCCTATCACAAATACCTTGGAGCAAAGATGAGATATAGCGGAAAGCCCAAGTTTGACTTCTCTGAGCCACTCTTTTCTGCTCCTTTCTTTCAGGTCGGCAGGAGAGGTGCCGTGCCCCGGAAGTCTTACTCCCAGTACATTATATCCTTTCCCGTGCAGCTTCTTTCCCAGAACTTTCATCTCCGCCGGACTTGCTGAAAAGCCATGGATGAGGAGAACACCCGCTTTGTCATCTCGTGTCTTGCCGGAACGATAAAAGAAAGGCGCTCCTGAACTGTTTCTTTCCTCCAGTTCATTTACCTTCTCATATTCAGGCCCGCTATAAATCTTTTCTTCCCATTCAAAAATTCTGAGCGCCCTTTTATGAAGCAGTAAGGCAATTTTTTCTTCCAGTATTTGGTTGTCTTCCGAGTAAAGCCTGTCCAGTGAAGCTACAGCTTTCGGGACGGATTGGGCCTCATTGTCAAGGACAAGAGCCGGATTTTCAATCCTTATTCTGTCAAAGGGAAATTCTTCCGCAAGTTTACTTTTAAAGGTAATATATTTGTTGTCCACGATCGAAATAAGACCGGCTTTTTCAAACTGCTGAAGAATTTTTGTTAAGTGCGGCTCTTCGCCAAGCAGGAGGTTTTCGACATAACGTCTGGTTAACAGGTCCTTATGCAGACAAACATCTTTCAGATGTCGCATGTCGGCAACAGCGACATAGAGGAGTGATCTCAGATTTTTCAGTGTTATCTCTCCCGTCGGCGATTTATCGTACAGATCAAACAGAGCATGGGCCGTCAGGTGTCCGAGATTTATCGCTGTGAGGTCGTATATGGCACACATATAAATATCTCTCATCCTTTCAGCCCTGTGTTTAATCCAGATGGAAGAAACGGTGTCGAGTCTTTTTTTAACCCGGTCATGCATTTTTTTATAATCGGCTCCATTTTTTCCGGCCGTTAACCTGTCAAGATAGTAATGACTGTTGAGTATCATCTGATATCCCGTGTCAAGATATTCTTTAACCTTGATCGGTTTTCCAAACCTGACATCCATATCGGTCTGTTTAAGAAGGATGTTCCCCTCAACCTTGATTTCCTCCATAATTTTTTTCGATGTGTCCTCATGAAAGCGCTTAACAAAGCTCTCCAGAATATTTTCATCCCTTCTCATTGGATAGAAAGTCATATTTGCGGGGATTATCTCTACCGATCTTTCTGCAAATTCGTCAATTTCATTGAGACTGTCAAATATGGGAAATTTCTTTCTGTAATGATTTATCATACGGTCATCGTTCCTGCGTCTGGCCATAAGATAGAGGTCTCTTAGAATCTGGCACTTTATGGCTATTACTGCGGCGCCGGTATGAGGTTTTCGTCTTGAACCTTTTTCCCATTTATATATCGCAAGCCTTCCCTCTTCATCTCTGACTTTTCTGTCTTTGATCATTCCGCCTTCAGGAAAGATGATAAGTTTTCTGCCCAGGTTTGTTTCATCAACCAGATAATCCATGATCTGTTTGATGTTATTGGGAATAGCTCCAACACTTTTAAGATAATCTCCCAGAATATTGTCGCCGAAAAGATTATGGTCCGCTATTGCCCTGCAAAGCACCTTCTCTTTGTCATAGAGAATGTACTGGGGTATGAACGTTTCAAAGCGGGTGAAATGATTGAAGAGGAAAATGGTGCCGCTTTTATCTTTACCGTCAAGGTCATGTATTTGAAGATTAAGGGGTGAGATCTTTAGCAGGAGGTTTATCGACTTATAGGTAAGACGGTATCTTTTCTCATTTATTGCATAATCATCGGGGTTGAACATAAACTGTCCTTTAGTGATGTTGTCAAATGGCCTGTCCCAATCGGGAAAGAGGTTAACCCGATATCAACAACAGCATTATGAGACATTATAGCCTTGATATGTACTGTTGCCCGGGTTGCTACGCATTTACACCTGAATCGGTGAGATTGGAACAGGTGAATGGAACCCTCCCGATTTCTTGAAAAATACCGGTTCAAGCAGGAGTTGAATCTGTATTTTTTTTAAACCTGCTCAGGACAATCATTGCGCTTTTTTAATGCACCAACTCAGATTACGATTACACAACTATATTATAAAATTATTTGACCTGCAATACTTTTCCCGCCGGCCGGTCAATATTCAACACAGTGATTCAATTAGTTTTTTTAACATACTTTCTAATCAGGATAAACCGGCCTCTTTTTCAGTATACGGACAGGGCGCAAGACGCCGTAGAGGGGTGAAGGTAAGTTAACGAAATATTTTTAACCGGTAAAAAACGGAAATTCATTCAATGTTACCGAATTATCAGGTGTCGCAACAACAAGGTATCGAGCTCTTTTTTCGCCTCTTTATTCTTGATTAAATAAGATGATTTATTTATCATAGGTAAACTTTGGGAATGGAGCCAATCAGGGTATAAACCAACCTAAAAGAGTATAATATTAATTCATGTGACACAAAAAGGAGAATTCAATGAGCGTTAATGAGGAAAAGAAAAACCTGATTCAAGAGGCCCTTGACTCTGTAAGACCATACCTTCAGGCTGATGGCGGGGATGTTGAGTATGTTGATTATGTTGATGATGTTGTGCATGTAAGGCTTAAAGGAGCCTGCGGAACATGCCCGAGCGCCCTTTCAACGCTGCAAATGGGAGTGGAAAGAGCTATAAGGGAGAGAGTGCCTGATATTAAAGGAGTTATAGGCGTTTAATGTTATTTGCCGTTATAAAGCGGGCATATTACCCGCTTGCTGTTCCGGCAGGCGTGAGTGAAGCCTACGCTTGGTATTTATAAGGATTTGCAATTAAACACCGTTGTGATTTGTTGAAGAACTGAAATAATCTAATGATTTTATCAACAGGAAAAAGCATTGGACAATAATAAAAAAGAGTTGAAACTCCAGGTAGATATTGATGAAAGCACTGCCCAGGGCATGTATTGCAATTTTGCGGTTGTAAATCATACTGATGTTGATTTTGTACTGGATTTTATTTATCTCCAGCCTATGCAGCCCAAGGCGAAAGTAAGGTCAAGGATTATAACCAGCCCCAAACATGCAAAAAAACTGATAGAGGCATTGTCTGATAACCTGAAGAGGTATGAAGAGAAATTCGGCCCTATTCCTACCGATAACAGCAATGGAGAATTGCAGGATCAGATTGTTCATTAGTGCGGCGCCGACGGTTCCGTTTGGAAGAGCCACAGATAGGTTATGATGGCGGATTTAAGCCTGAATCCGTCTTTTCGTATCAAAATAATATACCGGTTTAACTATTATTTTATCACCTGACTACGGGGGTGTATTTTTCGTTTTAACTGGAGTCTTCACTGTTGCCGATTAAATTGCCTGCCTAAATCCGGAAATAATTTTTTTAATAATCTGAGATGCCCGGCCTTTGTTTCGCAAATTTTCAGTCCGTCGCCTCAACCCGGCTAAATAATTTGATCCGGTTTTTAAATGTTGATCCTTTTGAGTCCACGGCGGTCGCATCCCCTGCGGCTTGTATCGGAGTGGTTGATTATTGGGAAATGGTTTTGTTTAATGTTGACACGCCCTGCGCCGACTCTTTCCCGCAAGGAGAGAGGTCTTGAAGAGCACAAAAGCTTTATACGAATTTCTTGACGGGAACGGTACCGGAGAAAAAGAGCTTTTTATTCAGGGCGCAAAGGGTTCATATCTCTCATATATTCTTGCGGAAACTCTTAAAGCTGGTTACGGCCCTTTCTGCATTGTTACTCCCACTGCTTCCGAAGCCGAGAAGATCCTCAAGGATATTCGCTTCTTTACAGGAACCGGATACAGACTTCTGTTATTTCCTCCATGGGAGGTGCTTCCATTTGAAAATATGTCCCCCCATCCTGATATTGCCGGCGAGAGGCTTTCCACCCTTTATTCCCTGCTTACATCCGAGGTGGATATTGTTGCCGCGCCGCCGGCATCCTTAATGCAGCGGTCAATCGATGCCGGTGAGATAAACAAGATGGCCGATTACATCGTCTCAGGTGAGGAGGTCCATTTTGACAATTTTATTGGAGGTCTGATCGATAGGGGTTACAGAAAGTCGCCACAGGTTGAAGAGCGAGGCGAATTCAGTGTAAGAGGCGGGCTGGTTGATATTTTCGGCCCTTCCATGGCGCTGCCGGTAAGACTTGAATTTTTTGGCGATGAACTTGAGTCGATAAGGGAGTTCAATGTTGATACGCAGCGGTCTCTGGATAAAAAGATAGATGAACTTGTAATTCTTCCGGCGCATGAAACATGCCTGTCTCCTGAAAATGCCGGACGGGCTGTTCGCAGGATTCGAACCAGAGGAAGAGAAATGGGTATATCGCGGGAAAGGTTGGACGAGATACTTGACGGTTTTGATGACGGGATTTTTCCCCAGGGTATCGAGTTTTATCTCACCGATTTTCATAAAAGCAGTTCCACCTTTTTTGAATATCTTCCGGAAAATATTAAAATAATCAAGGTGAATGAAGAAGAAATCATTGAAAAATCCGCTGAATTTGAAGCTGTAATTGCGGATTCTCACATGAACGCCGTAAAACATGAATGGCCTGTTCCGGATATAGATGAGTTGTATTTAAGTTCAAAAGAGTTTCAAACGCGCCTTATGAGGAGACCTTCTATCTCGGCCGGAGGACTGGCTGTGGATAAAACCGATATTTACGACGTCGAAACCGAGGGAAATGACGACATTAGGTTGCTGATCAATAAAAGCAAAGATGCAAGCCCGCTGACTGATCTTGTTAAAAAAATAAAGACCTGGCGGGACGAAGGGATAAAACTGTTTTTTTCAGCCCATGCCTATGGGCAGGGGGAAAGACTGAGAGATTTATTGAATCCCCATTCTCTGGATTTAATAGTAAAAACCGCTCACCCTGACTTTTCCGCAAGCGATCGAGATTTGATCGTTTATATCGGCGAACTTTCTCACGGTTTCAAAGATAAAAAAAACAGTCTCATTATCATTACGGAAGAGGAGATATTTGGAGAGCGGCACAAAGTCAGAGGTAATCTCAAAAAAATCTCCGACCTTCAGATCAAGGCGTTCGCTTCCTTGACGCGGGGTGATTTTATTGTCCATGTTGATCATGGCATTGGAATATTTAAATCGCTTAGCAAGATTTCAGCGGGAGGAACGGAGGGTGATTATATTGAGCTTGAATATCACGGTGGAGACAAGGTTTATGTCCCTGTCGACCGGCTGAACCTTGTTCAGAGATATGCCGGTTGCGGCGGGTCGCCAAAGATAGATAAGCTTGGCGGAAGTTCATGGGAAAAAGTTAAAAAGAGAGCTCAAAAGAATATTCTGGCCCTTGCCTTCGATCTTATGAAAATATGCGCTGCAAGAGAGGTGATGGAAGGTTTTGCGTTTTCAAAAAGCGGCCCCGATTATGATGAATTTGCAGCGTCTTTTGAATACGATGAAACGCCTGATCAAAAGAAGGCTATCGATGACACGCTGAGCGATATGGAAAGCCGCCGTCCTATGGACCGCCTGATTTGCGGAGATGTCGGCTACGGCAAAACAGAGGTGGCTATCCGGGCGGCATACAAAGCTGTTATGGATGGAAAACAGGTTGCCGTACTCGTTCCTACCACAGTTCTGGCCAGGCAGCACCAGTTATCTTTCAAAGACAGGTTCAAGGGCTATCCGGTAATTATCGAAGGGTTGACGAGGTTCGGCAATGCGGCGAAGCATAATGAAATTATTGATAATCTGAAAAACGGGAAAATCGATATCGTTATAGGCACACATTCTCTTTTGCAAAAAAATGTAGAGTTCAGTAATTTAGGTCTTGTTGTGATTGATGAAGAACAACGGTTCGGGGTCAGTCACAAGGAAAAGTTGAAAAAACTAAAAAAATGTGTCGATGTCCTCACACTGTCGGCTACTCCTATTCCCAGAACTCTTCATATGGCCATGACCGGCATAAAAGATATCAGCTTGATTACGAGCCCTCCCGAGGGAAGACTGTCAATAAGAACGTATATAATTAAATTTGATGAAGAAGTCATCAGAGATGCTGTAATCAGGGAACTGAGAAGAGGGGGGCAGATCTTTTTTGTCCATAATAAAGTGCAGGATATCGACTCTGTTGCGGCAAAATTAAAAAAAATTGTGCCGGAAGCAAAAATATCTATAGGTCACGGGCAGATGGGCGAAAAGGCTCTTGAGAAAATCATGGTCGATTTTTATGAAGGCAGGACCAACCTGCTTGTATGTACAACAATTATCGAGTCGGGTCTCGATATTCCGTCTGCAAATACCATATTTATTAACAACGCCAATAACTTCGGGCTAGCCCAACTATATCAGTTGAGAGGAAGGGTGGGCAGGGCCAAACACCGGGCTTATGCATATTTTGTAATTCCCGTCAGAACTGTAATTACAAAAGAGGCCGGAAAGAGACTCCAGGCGCTTCAGGAGATGAAAGATCTCGGGTGCGGTTTTCAGCTTGCATCTCATGATCTTGATATCAGAGGGGCGGGAAATATGGTGGGCGGTGAGCAGTCCGGCCAGATAGATGCGGTAGGGTACGATCTATTTACATCAATGCTTAACGATGCGGTCATGGAACTTAAAGGTCGGGAGATTGCGGATGAAATCGAGCCGGAAATCAAGTTCCCGTGCCCTGCCTTTCTGCCGGAAGATTATGTGGAGGATATGCATCAGAGATTAAACCTCTACAAAAAGTTTTCTTTGGCATCAAGCGAAGACGGGCTTGCCGATTTAAGGGATGAACTTATGGACCGGTTCGGCCCGCTCCCTGAAACGGCAAGGAACTTTATAGAATTAATGTCGTTCAAGCTTCTCCTTAAAAAATGCATGGCAACGGAATCGTCGGTAACCGCCGGTTCCGTCTCTTTTCTTTTTCATGAAAAAGCGAAGGTCCGTCATGATAAAATTTTGAATTTAGTAAAAGAAAATCCTGTAAAATATCTGATTTCACCCGATTCGGGCCTGAAAATATTAACCGATAAAGGTGATTGGCTGAGCAGTCTGAATGAGGGTAAAAAAATATTGAAAGCAATAATTGAATATGATAGCGTTGATGACTGCCAATAGACAGACCGTGATAAAATATCAGATCGGATCTGTGAGTTCAATCCATATCGGACATGATTATTTTTTTGATCCGGTTCCTCTCCATTGCAATCTCCGGAACTAATGGGACAATCAGTTGAGAATTATATCTATTTTATTAATCAGTATGCTGCTGCTGACAAACTGCACGTCCAGGGTCACGGAAGAGAAAAAAATCCTGGCAAAGATCAATGGAACCGTAATTTCACTTTCCGATTTTGAGAAGGAGTTCTCCTCGGCAAGAAGTGGATATGGCTCGTCCTATCCGGCTGACAGGGAAACGCTGCTGAAATTGAAAGGCGTTTACCTTAAGCAGATGATAGTAGAGAAACTGATCCTTCTGGAGGCCGAAAAATTAGGAATAGAAGTAGGTGCGGAAGAAGTTGATGCGGCAATATCAGTAGTTAAAAAAGACTATTCCGACGATAAAACATTTAAAAAAATATTTACTGATGAATATATAAACTTCGATGAATGGAAGGAAAAAATCAGAACCAAACTTCTTATAGAGAAAGTGGTTTTTCACTCTGTTATATCTAAAATTAATGTTTCAGAGGAAGAGGTGGAAGATTTTTATAATGCAAGTGAAGATGATTTCAAGACGGCTGAGCAGGTAAGGGTGAGGCAGATTGTGGTCAAGGAAGAAAAGGATGCCGTTGAGGCCAGGAGAAGGATCAAGGCGGGAGAGGACTTTGCCTCGGTGGCAAGAGAGGTATCTTTAAGCCCTGACGCTGCCGACGGCGGAGACCTCGGTTTTTTCAGCAGGGGTGTTATGCCGGTTGAATTCGATAAAGCTGTTTTCCCGCTCAAGGCGGGAACGTTAAGCGAGATCGTAAGAAGTCCTTATGGTTATCATATTTTTCTGGTGGAAGAGAAAACGAAGGCTGGGGATCTTTCACTTGATGAGGTCAGGGATGAAATTGTCGAAAGGCTAAAGAGGTTAAAAACGGAAAAACTGTATATGAAGTTTATTGTTGATTTAAAAAAG
>Ga0256830_1003019_pt1 | contig 10715 bp, 6 predicted proteins | sample 128326metaG_FD_190537 | JGI IMG/M metagenome (GOLD analysis project Ga0256830, IMG submission 190537) | Hydrothermal vent microbial communities from Lau Basin, Pacific Ocean - 128-326 | ecosystem: Environmental > Aquatic > Marine > Hydrothermal vents | place: Pacific Ocean: Lau Basin | collected...
GCCTGCAATTTCCGGCCATCAAAATTAATCAGTGCCCAGTCAAAAACATCCAGCATCCAACAAACAGATTCACCATCCAGTAATGCCGTCTGCCGATTAAAACCGAACATTATAAAATCCCTTTAACCCGGACACTTTTATTGCTTGAAAACAACAGCGGCACCAATACCTCGCGCATCACTGGCGGCAGTCACTTTATTTTTATGTTTGTCCCACACAATGCCTTGCATGTTGCCGTAGTGGCCGAAACCACCACCATAGGGCGACATTTGTTTTTTCAACATATGCCCGCGCAATGCAAGCTCCTGCTCCGTTTTGCCGGAAAATGCATCATCTTCAAACATCACGATATCAGGCATGTATTGATGATGAAACCGGGGAAACTGCACAATGGATGATGCATCGGCACCCTCTGCATATTGCAAGGCCGCCAATAAAACCATGCTGATAATACGACTGCCGCCGGGCGTACCGATAATAGCAATCCCGCGCTTGTCTTCCAGAAATGTAGGAGACATGCTCGACAAAGGACGCTTGCCCGGCTCGATGGCATTGGCTTCTGCACCGATCAAACCATAAGCATTAGCGACACCGGGTTTGGCCGAAAAATCGTCCATTTCATCATTGAGCAAAAAACCGGTGCCCGGCACCACAAAACAGGAACCAAAAAGATAATTAACGCTCAGGGTTGCCGCAACACGATTACCCTCTTTGTCCAGTATGGAAAAATGTGTGGTATCACTACCCGCCCCGCCCGGCTTGCCCACAGGCCGTAATTCTGCGCTGGGCATGGCATCATCCATTTGAATTCCCTTCACCAGCTCTTTGGCATAGGCCGTACTGGTCAAACGCGCAACAGGCACATCAACAAAATCACTATCGCCCAAATACTCTGCTCTATCGCGGTATGCACGGCGCATAATTTCAATGATCAGATGCGCCCGGTCAGTATCCGACATTTTGTGCAAATCGTATTGCTGTAACATCTGCAACATACTGGCCAGCGTAATACCGCCCGATGAAGGCAGCGCTGCGGAAATTAATTTCATGCCGCGATATTCTGTACGAACCGGCTCCCGCTCAACAATTCTGTAATTTTTCAAATCATCCAGTGACCAGATGCCACCCGCTTTTTTGACGGCATCTACCAGACGTTTGGCCAAAGCACCCCGGTAAAAATCCGACTCACCGTGTTGTGCGATAGACTCCAGGGTATTAGCCAAATCTTCCTGTTTTAATCGGTACCCCAATGGCGGCACCGTATTGTCATGCAAAAACAGTTTTGCCGTTTCCGGGAAACGCTGCAAGGTTTTCAGGCGCATTTCAGCGTAACGCCGGTATTGCTTATCCACCTTGAAACCATCCCGCGCCAATCGAATGGCGGGTGCCAGATTTTTCGCCAGCGACAGACGACCATATTTTTTAGCGATATGCACCATGGCTGCCGGGACACCCGGAATACCAGCCGCCAATGGCCCATCGATGGACGCACCGGGTATCACCTCACCTTTGTCATCCAGATACATATCACGGTGTGCCGCCATGGGTGCTTTTTCACGGCCATCCACCATCACCTGAAAATTGTCGGCATTTCTGTGTAATAACCAAAAACCACCCCCGCCCAGGCCGGACCCGTAAGGCTCCACCACGCCTAGCGCGGCAGTAACAGCCACCGCTGCATCAAAGGCGTTCCCGCCGGAATTCAGAATTTCCTGACCAACCTGAGTCGCCAATGGGTGCGCTGTCGCAATGGCAGCCTGCGGAGGGGTGTCACCAGCATTGGCCAGCAAGGTAACCGACAATAAAAAGGAGAAAATAAGGCCTGTAAAAATTGTGTGATTTTTCATTATTTGCCCATAGTGAGTGGAGCGGCTTTTATATTCGTGGACTATAAACAAATTTTGCCGCAAATTCCGGAATGCCTGTAAATTTCCCATTCAAAAAAAACAAAAGCCAACAGCTGCACGGCCTGCACTAACTACCACACGGGCTTTACAGAATGATGTAAATACTGCAAAACCAGAGGCATATTTCGCTCCTCACACAAGGAAATCTGGTTTATCATGCTGCTGAGGAAGTATCCCGGCTAAAACAGAGTTCTGCCAACATATTTGTCGGTTTTTTTTACACTTTTGCCTAAGCGAATCAGGAAATCAGTTAATTTCCAATAAAAACAAATGGTTACAAAACTGGCATGGAAAGTGTATGTTTACGATTATCGTTAGTTTGTGGGGTACTTGTAGCACTATTCCACAACAGCGAAAGGTCGGCGACCTGCGAGAAAAATACCCCGCAGGTCGTTGGTGGGCGGCACTGGTCTCAAATTTTGCTGCTGAAGAAAATGTAGGGTTGGCTGTAAATTCACGACTATCAGTTCAGTTATTATAAGGAATAAAAAATAATGAAAAATTTTATTAGGGGTGCAGGCCTTTTGTTGCTTGCGATTGGAAGTAGCGCAGTTATGGCTGTACCGATTACCGGTAATATTGCGTTTACAGGTCTGTCAACTGACGATGGTACTACTCTTACCTTCACTGGCAGCAGTGCTACTGTAACGTATGTTGACGGAAGCTTTGCGGCTGAGGGTGTGATAGCCGTCGATCCCGTCGCCGGTACAGCTGGCGATATAGCAACATTCACCAGTTTTGACTATACCACAAACCCGTTTACGGCCATTTCACCCCTGTGGACAGTAGGTGGTTTCTCGTTCAATCTGGAAACAGTTGTGATTGGCGCATCGGGGCCAGGTGTAGATTTAGCGTTGTCTGGTACAGGAACCTTGATGCGCGCAGGTTATGACAACACTGCCTACAACTGGGCATATAGTGGCAATGACATTGGTGGAGGCGTGTTGCAGGTGTTTTCCTCCGCTTCTGCACCGGTATCTGTCCCGGAGCCAGGTTCGCTCGCACTGCTGGGATTAGGACTGGTCGGATTTGCTGTTACCGGCTATAAACGCCGTCGCGCACAAGTCTGAGTATATTTAGCCTATGCGATAAAAAAACCCGTCTCTGGCGGGTTTTTTTTGGCATAATTTTACGTAAATCCCACTCGTCCTATATTGTTTCATGGCAAGATGAAATAACGCAAAATAGTCGTTCTGTTGCAAGGAATTTCAAAACTTCCACTTCCTGCTCACACCCCAGACCTACACTCCTGAAAACCACGCAGCTATGGCATAAATAATAATAGTGCGCGCAATTAGATCTTAATCGCTACGGGTATATTGCACAGGGGCGAGGCGATCTCAGTATATTCATCAATGGCCAAACCCAGTGAATAACAGAAATCCTGCGCCAGACAAAACAGCAGGCTGAGTCACCATCACAGTCATTTTCTGACAGTAATACCAAAATACAACACGCCTGCCCTGACTGCGGCAAAGCCTTGCGACGCCGAAAAGGCAAAAATGGTTTACCATTTCCCTCATTTTGCGGATACTAACTGCCGGGTTCGGCCTAAAAAAACAAACTACTCCTCAGCATGCTGGCGGGGTATTAACATTAATTTAGGTAATAACGTCACCTTGGCGAAGACCAGGGTCCAGGGGTTTAAACCTCTGGATTCGGCTAAAGGCATGCCGGAATGACGGCAGTCGCTACGAGCAGCGGGGAATTAAACCCAAAGAGATTAAGATATAAGGAAACCTATGGCTGTTAAAAAGCGTACAAAAAAACGCTCTAACAAGAATCAGTCTCAACCTTCGTTCCAGGGCTGGAACACCAGTGACGAAGATGAAATCGAACGTCGTCGCCAGCGCGGGGCTATTGAGACTTGCCGCATCAAGCCCGTAACTGACGAGCATACGTTTTATGGTGACTATCAACTTCACTCCAACAATGGCGGCCACTACCTGATTGAAATCCGTTCACTGAACGAGCCCGTCAATAGTTGTAATTGCCCCGATCATACCGTTAATCGCCTCGGCACTTGCAAACATGTGGAAGCGGTACTGCACAAAATCGCAAAAGGGCAAAAACGCCGCTTTCAGACTGCGGCACTGGAAGGCAGTCCACTGGTGGAAATTTTTCTCGATCGCCGCGATGACAGGATTAAAATAATCTGGCCACTGCGCAGCCGTTCCCGCTCAAAACTGCGCGAGCTGTTAGAACCTTATTTTTCTGCTGACGGCACGCTGCTGCGTGATCCTGTCACAACATTACCGGTATTGCGCCGAAAAATAGCGCAGGCTCCCAGGGCGACCCGCAACAAGATCCGCATCTCACAACAAATCGAACCATGGCTGGCACGTCACATTCAACATGCCGGACGAGACAAGGCGCGGCAACTCTTTGATAAAGATGTTACCCAGGGTAAACGAACCGAGGATGTCGTCAATGTCCCGCTCTACCCCTATCAGCAACAGGGCATGCGTCACCTTGCCTTTACCGAACGCGCACTATTGGCTGATGAAATGGGGCTGGGCAAAACCGTTCAGGCCATTGCAGCCTGTGAGTTATTACGCCAACTGCATGGCATACAACGTGTTCTGGTCATCAGTCCCGCATCACTAAAAGCTGAGTGGGAAGAGCAGATCGAAAAATTCACCAATCTCGATTCATTGATTATTCAGGGACCACGCGCCGCACGCCTGAAACAATATCGCCAGCAGAGCTTCTTTTATCTCTGTAACTATGAACAGATCATGGTTGATGCCGACGAAATCCAATCACTACTCGCACCTGACGTGATTATTCTCGATGAAGCACAACGCATTAAAAACTGGCAAACCAAAACGGCCAATGCAGTAAAACAACTTAACAGCCGTTACGCCTTTGTGCTCACCGGCACACCATTGGAAAACCGCATCGACGAAATTTATTCCATTGTTCAATTCCTTGACCCTCACCTGTTTGGCTCACTGTTTCGTTTCAATCGTGATTTTTATGCGCTGGATGAGAAAGGCCAGGCCTGCGGCTATAAAAATCTCGATGAACTGCATCGCCGCCTGCGGCCTGTGATGTTGAGAAGACGTAAAGAAGAGGTAGAAGGTGATCTGCCGGGACGTACTATCAACAACTACTTTGTATCAATGACGCAAGAGCAAGCCCTGCGTTATGACGAATACAATACCCGCGTCGCACGTTTAATGGCAATGGCACAGCGCCGTCCCCTGCGCAAAGAGGAATGGGAAAAATTACAAAAGTGGCTCGCCTGCATGCGCATGCTGTGCGATACACCGTATATTCTTGATCAGGAATGTACAGACTCCCCCAAACTCGATGAGTTGGAAAAAATCATCACTGATCTTCTGGATGAAGGTGGCCACAAAATTATCATTTTTTCAGAGTGGACACGCATGCTTGATCTCGTCTGTGGACTGGCGAACAAACTGGAAATAGATTACGCACTCCACACCGGCAAGGTTCACCAAAGCAAACGGCGGCAAGAGATTCATCGTTTTAAAGATGATCCCGACTGCTTACTGTTCCTCTCCAGCGACTCCGGCAGCACCGGCCTTAATCTGCAAAACGCCGATATTGTCATCAATCTTGATTTACCCTGGAACCCCGCCAAACTTGAACAACGTATTGCCCGTGCGTGGCGTAAACATCAAACCCGCCCGGTACAGGTCATCAACCTGATCTGTGAACACTCCATAGAACATCGCATGCTGCACCTGCTCGACCAAAAACAAAATCTGGCGCAAAACGTGATAGATGGTTCAGGTGAACAAAGCAGCATGGCCATGCCATCCGGTCGCGCAGCGTTTATGGATCGGATGGAATCCCTGATGGGACAAACCAGCCCGGCTTTACCTGAACCGGAAGCCACAACCACAAAAGAAAACCCGCAGCAACAACTGCTTGATGAAAGCCTGTTTCAGGCAGGTGAACATCTGGATCTTTTACAACTACACCAACATCATTCAAAACAAACCATCATCGCTGTTGTTGATCAGCTTGACGAAACTACTCGTAATAGCCTGCAAAAAAGTGCGACAGCGAACCTGCCTGACCACGACCTGGAAATGCTTGACCGCGACACCTACGACACGATTCAGCGATTAATCGACAGTGGCGTATTAAGCCTTAACTCACCGAGCACCACCCTGCATCAATCAAACACCATTGAAAAAACGCAACAGAAAATTCATGCACAACAACTCCACAAAGCACGCCAACGCCTCCAACAAGCTGAGCACAAACACAACATGGCGCAACTACTGGCAAAAGGTGGTTTTGTTATAGAAGCCATTCCCGCATTACGTGAAGCCGTGGAAAAAGGACTGGAATCTCTCGCACTGCTGGAGAATCATGAGAGTAACCCGCTGAGCATCACCTTTATCGAATCGCAACTGGTGAATAACACCAAACTGCCCGACTACACAGTCGGACTCATTGCCCAACTGCGAGAGGCCAAACAACAAACAGATGAAAGTAGTGCCACCGCATGGCTGGATAACGGCGCAACATTAATGCAGCATATTGCAGAAACATTAAATAAAGCAGCGCTGCAACCTGCGTTTTTGGCTTAATAACGAGAGGCTTAATGAAGCGAGGCTTCACAAGTGATATGGCACAATCCACACCCCGAATAACGCCCCGCTGAGACATCAACAGCAAATGGAAAAATTTCCCATCGGTTCGGTGGAGGTAGGTTAGAAGTATTTCACCGGGTCCGGGATCGCGTTCAGTATTTTCTGTAACCTGATTTGTATTTAAAGAATTCAGGCAGACCGTTACATTGGTGGTCTGGAGTCCAAACTGACATCGTTAGCTCAGTCACCCAGGATGAGCAGGGAAAGAAAACAATTTTCTCCTCCGGTGCGTATCTACCCTTATCCACAAAAGCCACCGCTAATTTGATGACATACCATTACCCTTCTGCCTCCTGATCCGGCCTACTGCATCCAAGGCCCACTGATCACACTCCTTCCACCGGTATGAGGACTTACCTGTATCTGTGTGCTAATTCTCTCCTTCAGGTTGAAACATGTGAAATCACACCGATCAGTTTGCCATCTTCTTGCAATCCTTCCACTATTAACATACATCCTCCTCTCTCTTTGGCCGACCTGCCTTCCCTTTTGTCACTCTGCGCCCCAATGCCTGCGCAATCTGCTCCTGAAATTTTGTGTTGCCCAGAACATAATTCCCATTAGTGGCCATCCTTATTTCATTGTCTATCGACTGCCCCGCATCGATCATCTTATTAAACAAACCCCGATAAGCCTTTCGTCTCTCAAGATTCCGGTGATCCAATTCCAAATACTGGTCATGAGGGGTAATCAGCTCGCTCTTCTTCCCTTCAGCATTCGTTTTGTAACTGGACCATGGGTATTCACGGGGATGATTGACCCTCTTCGCCCTGACCGGATTTAATTCGATATAACGATAACGGCCAGTACATAGTCTTCACTTTGCGCTAAACAGGAGCGGTATCGGCCTTCCCATAGCGTACCACTACGTTGATAGGTGCGATTGATGTACTGCACATACCGCTGCCCCAGGTTTTTCATCAGCATGGCTGCACTATCTTCATGTTTTGGAGTCAGCAACAAATGCACATGATTGCTCATCAAAACATAGGCGTGAATATCACATCCGCTTTTATCAGCTTGTTCTTTAAGATGATGTAAATACAATTGATAATCTTCGTCCGTGAAAAAACAAACCGAGCGATTACTCCCACGTTGGATTATATGCCAGGGTATTCCCGGTATTGAGATACGTGCCCTGCGTGGCATTAACCATCTCCCACAATGCTGAAAAACACCTTAATCGTGGTCTGTCCCCTATTTTACTGGGCAAGTATGTAGCCTGGAGCATGTCAGTTAAGGGTGCGGGTAAAATATTCCGTAAATATTGCACGCAAAACAAAGGCCTACACCAAAATGGTGTAGGCCTTTGTTTTTATACGCCAAATATGGCGTCCCCAAGGGGATTCGAACCCCTGTCGCCGCCGTGAAAGGGCAGTGTCCTAGGCCTCTAGACGATGGGGACATCGACTGGTGTACTCAAGCAAGTTAATACTGAAGTACTCACGCTTTTGCTTTCCGCAATTGGTGGAGCTAGGCGGGATCGAACCGCCGACCCCTTGCATGCCATGCAAGTGCTCTCCCAGCTGAGCTATAGCCCCGAAAAGCGAAGCGCTATTCTAGTGAAATCCAGGGCTGTGTCAACCCGATTGGGCTGCTTGTTTCTCTATTTTTGCCCAAGAGTCACGCAAAGTAACGGTTCGGTTGAAAACAGGTGAACTATCGGCCGCAACTATCGGGTCTTTACAGAAATACCCTTCCCGCTCGAATTGGAAGTATTCACCTTCAATGGCCTCACCCAACGCTGGCTCCAGCACGCAGCGCGTCAGCGTAAGCATGGATTCCGGATTAAGGTGAGCAGTGTAGTCCTGGCCGTCTTTGGCGGCATCTGGCGCGGGGTGGTTAAACAAACGGTCATAAAGGCGCACTTCGGCAGGAATGCCATATGCGGCAGAAACCCAATGAATCACACCTTTGACCTTACGGCCTTCGGGGTTGGCTCCCAGGGTGGCGGGATCATAACTACAGTGCAGTTCAATAATGTCGCCCTGCCCGTTTTTAATCATTTCGTCACAGCGAATCACATAGCCGTTACGCAACCGTACTTCACCGCCATGTACCAGTCGCTTGAATTTTTTATTAGGCGCAACTTCCAGAAAGTCATCCTGATCAATAACAATTTCCCGTGACATGGGAATCTCGCGGGTTCCCATCGCTTCATTCTGTGGATGATTGGCCACGGTGAGCTGTTCCACCTGCCCTTCGGGATAATTTGTAATAACGACCTTGAGCGGGTTAAGCACCGCCATGCGCCGTGGTGCATGCTCGTTAAGGTTTTCGCGCACGCAATTTTCCAGCACACCCATTTCCACGGTGTTATCAGATTTGGTAACGCCGATACGCGCACAAAAATCACGAATTGCCGCTGCGGGATAACCCCGGCGACGCATGCCCGCAATCGTCGGCATGCGCGGATCATCCCAGCCTTCCACATGCCCCTCATCCACCAGCGCGGTTAATTTACGTTTGCTGGTGATGGTGTACTGCAAAGACAGACGTGAAAATTCAATCTGCTGTGGATGGCACGGCGTTTCCAGCGTATCAAGAAACCAGTCGTACAGTGGCCGGTGATCAGCGAATTCCAGCGTACACAGCGAATGGGTAATACTTTCCAGTGAATCCGACAGGCAATGCGTATAATCGTACATGGGATAAATGCACCATGATTCGCCGGTTTGATGATGCACCACGCCATGGCGTATACGGTAAATCGTCGGGTCACGCAAATTCATGTTAGGCGATGCCATATCAATTTTGGCACGCAGCACCTTGCTGCCGTCTGCAAATTCACCCGCACGCATTTTCGCAAACAGCTCCCGGTTTTCTTCCACAGAGCGATTGCGGTACGGACTGTCTTTACCCGGCTCGGTCAGCGTGCCACGGTATTCACGCATGTCTTCTGCATTCAGATCGCACACATAGGCTTTGCCTTTTTCGATCAGCTGCACGGCAAAATCATACAACTGCTCAAAATAGTCCGAGGCAAAGAAATGTTGTTTACCCCAGTCAAAACCCAGCCAATGCACATCATCCTGAATGGATTGTACAAACTCCGCATTCTCTTTATGCGGGTTAGTGTCATCAAAACGCAGATTGCAGGTGCCGTTGTAATCCTCGGCAATACCAAAATTCAGGCAAATGGATTTGGCATGGCCAATGTGTAAATAGCCATTGGGCTCCGGCGGGAAACGGGTTACTACTTTGCCATTGTTTTTGTTCGCGGCGATATCATCATCGATAATGTGACGAATAAAATTACCGGGCGCTGTTGTTAATACTGTTTCGTTGTCACTCATAGTGTTATTTTTATCCTGTGCTCGCAGCACGTTTTTCAATAAGGGCCAGCGCCTTGTCAATGCGTCGCAGACAGGCGTCTTTGCCAATCAATTGCAGGGTGACGTCAATACCGGGTGATGCAGCACGCCCCACCACCGCAACTCTCAAAGGCTGTGCAACCTTACCCATCTTCAACTCAAGTGCCGCAGAGACAGTTTCCACCGTTTGATGCAGGTTTTCCGCAGTCCAGTCGCTTAGTGCCGACAAAGCCTCGCGCATTTTTTCCAGCGGCTCTTTGGCCACCGGGCGTAAATGTTTTTTTGCCGCCTTTTCATCATATTCATCAAAATCCTGATAAATGAAACAGCTGATTTCCGCCATTTCCACCAGCGTCTGAGCGCGCTCCCGTTGCGCCTTGACCACTTCCAGAATATCCGGTCCCTCAGCGGGATCAATGCCCAACTTGCCCAGATGAATGCCGAGGTGGTGGGCAATATGCTCCGGCGCAGCATTAATAATGTGCTGCTGATTCAGCCACAACAGTTTTTCATGATTGAACATGGAAGCCGCCGCATTAACATCCTTGATATCAAACAACTCGATCATTTCATCAATGGAGAACACCTCCTGATCACCATGAGACCAGCCCAGGCGCACCAGATAATTCAACAGCGCCTCGGGCAAAATGCCGTCTTCACGGTATTGCATCACACTCACCGCCCCGTGGCGCTTGGACAACCGCTTGCCATCATCACCCAGAATCATTGGCGCATGGGCATAAATCGGTGGCTCAACCCCAAGGGCGCGCAACAGATTGATTTGTCGTGGCGTGTTGTTGAGGTGGTCATCGCCGCGAATGACATGACTGACCTTCATGTCCCAGTCATCCACCACTACG
>Ga0256830_1003020_pt1 | contig 10713 bp, 7 predicted proteins | sample 128326metaG_FD_190537 | JGI IMG/M metagenome (GOLD analysis project Ga0256830, IMG submission 190537) | Hydrothermal vent microbial communities from Lau Basin, Pacific Ocean - 128-326 | ecosystem: Environmental > Aquatic > Marine > Hydrothermal vents | place: Pacific Ocean: Lau Basin | collected...
CGTACGGTTTTCCCTCGGTGGCATCCGGGATGAAGCAGAAATACGGGGGCATCGCCGAACATACATCGGCGCTCTTCCCGGACGCGTGATTCAAAGCATCAAGAAAGCGGGTTCCAACAACCCCGTTCTTGTTCTCGATGAGATTGACAAAATAGGCATGGATTTCCGTGGCGACCCCTCGTCGGCATTACTCGAGGTGTTGGACCCCGAACAAAATTCCGCTTTCAGTGATCACTACCTTGAAGTGCCGTTTGATCTTTCGAAGGTCCTGTTCATCGCGACCGCCAACATGATTGAACCGATTCCGCCTGCATTGAGGGATCGAATGGAAATCATTGAGATACCTAGTTACATCTTGGAGGAAAAAGTTCAGATTGCCAAACGGCACCTGATCCCGAAGCAGCTCGAAGAGCATGGGTTGACTCCGGATCAGATTGAATTTCCTACTGAAACGATCGAAGCCATCATTGATCGCTATACAAGGGAATCCGGTGTGCGTAATCTTGAACGCAAGATCGCTGACGTCTGTCGGGGTGTGGCGCGTCGTATTGCTGAAGGTGAGACAGAGAAGGTCGTGGTATCTGTGGATGCTCTCTCCGAATTTATTACGTCGCGTCGGTATTATCCCGAGCTTACTGAGCGCATCAACAAACCTGGAATTGCAACGGGATTGGCCTGGACGCCGGTGGGGGGTGACATTCTTTTTATTGAATCCACCAAGATGAAGGGAAACGGAAAACTCATTGTCACGGGACAGTTGGGAGAAGTGATGAAGGAGTCGGTGCAGGCGGCACTGAGCTATATTGCGTCACACGCCAAAGAATTGGGAATCGAGGAGAACTTCCTTGAAGAAAATGATATTCATGTCCATGTTCCTGCTGGAGCGGTTCCAAAAGATGGCCCTTCTGCAGGAGTAACGATGCTTGTATCGCTCACATCTCTTCTCACTGATACCAGAGTGAGAAATGATATCGCCATGACTGGAGAAATAACACTTCGAGGCGCTGTGCTTCCCATCGGCGGTGTCAAAGAGAAGGTTCTTGCCGCACATCGTGTCGGGATTAAAAATGTAATATTACCGGAAAAAAACAGGGAAGATATCCAGGAAATCCCGGAGAAAGTCCGAAAAGAAATGACGATGCATTTTGTAAAGGAAATGGACGAAGTGATCAAATTGGCGCTGTTTGAGAACCCTGAGGAGAAAAAAAAAGACCAAAACGAGAAAAAAAGAGACGAGTAAATGACTTGGAATGAAAAAAATAAATAACTATATTTAGCAATGCGAAACTTTTAACGTCACAGCAAGGAGAACCATGGTGAAATCTTCCACGAAACCTGTACGGGTCAAGCAAACAGGCAAAGTCATTGGAATGATTATTACGGAATGTCCAATGTGTAATAACACCATCAGTTTTGATGTCCAGAAGTTGAAGAATTGTCCGTATTGCAATGCCGAGGTTTCAGTAGAGCTTGATAGAATTGAAGTGACGGTGACAGGTTCCAGGCCTCAAGTAAAGAAAGTTGCATAGAGCAGTCCTGTCAGACCATGTTCGGAAAGGGCTCCACGTGAATGGAGCCTTTTTTCTTACAGCCGTGGGGAGTCGACGAGTAAAACCACGGAGCTAACTATCGCGTACCTCTTTCTTGTTTTCCATCAAGTCTTTTAATGAATCGTTTCCGTCATCGTTGCTTGGGAATTGTACCTGTCTTCTTGTCGTTTGTTGTGCTGTTCTCATTGAAGGAACGACTCGCGGCGCAAACGTGGTTGTACCCTGAGACAATTCAACCTTCGATACCGCTGTTACATGATGTTGCTCGAGACGAGGAAGGCTTTCTTTCCGCGATGAATTTCTGGGGAGAATTCGGGCAATATATCATCGAACGGGATATCGACCATCGATGGGTGGTATCTCTGGGTGGTAACGCGGAACTGTTTCGCTCGGGAACGTGGGACCTTGCCTTCGAAACAAACGTCCATCTAGTAGTTGATCCGAATAATAATATTTCATTCAACCCGCGGGCGTTTATCTGGGAAGAGGGAATTGTCCTGGGATTACGAAGAGGAGAGCAAGTATGGAGTTTTGGCTACCTCCATCGCTGCAAGCACGACGTGGACAACCTGGAGTTGTTACGTACGTCGAATCGTGAAGAGGAACGAGCACTGATTTATGGAAGTGCTTTTGCGCGTTGGACAAGGAAAACTGTGCGGTTTCACGGTTGGGATGTCCAACCGCTTGCCGCAGCTCATGTGTACATCCTGGTTCAAGATCAACGTTTTCCGGTTTTTACTCGCAAGCTTGCACCGAGTGTTCAATCCTTTCAGGGAGCCTTGCGTACGAGGTTGACGGTCTCGAAGACGTTCTTTCGTGTGTACCGCGTGGGTATGACCGCTGATATTCGCCTCACCAGTCTTGGCCCCACGGAAAAATCAAAGAGGTTTTCCTCTGTCGAGCGAATTCAAGTGAATTCAGCATCCGAACTTTTCTGGGATTTCATAGGCAGGGAAGCCGCGTTGCGGATTTTTCTGAGGTACACGTATGATCCTGACAACTTTATCAGTCCGCAACCTCGATCAAGCCGCCTGATTGCATTAGGTTTGCGGTTGCTCGCTATTCCGTAAGAGCGCGTAAATACTTGATTGTATATGCTGAAGGTATTCAATACCTTTTCGGGAGCGTATCCCGACTTCACCTCATCCCGGGGGCTGATACGCAGTCGAACTCTGTCATCTTTCGTTTCCTAATACAAAGGGTCTTCAATGGGTAAACAGAAAAGAACCCCGCGGCGTCAAAGCCCAACCCGTTCCAATGACTTCGCTGTTCCTTCTTTTCTTCAGAAGCATGCTCACACGATTTACATTTCCCTCATTGCATTGCTTCTCATCGTGTTTTTTCACGAGGCGTTTTTCTCCGGAAAAGTATTCCATTCCGCGGACAAGATATCGTCTATCGTTTACGAACACGGATATCTTGAGAAAGCCAAGCAGGAAGGAGTAAACGCGTTCTGGAACCCGTACATTTTTTCCGGCATGCCGACGTGGGGATCTTCGATTCCAGGGCACGGCATGTATCTGCACACGTTTCTCGATCCGCTGAAACCGATGCTGATCCTCCAAGTTTATGGATGGATACAATCCATCGTCGATATTTTTCCACTCCCAGATAGCTTCTGGGACATTTTCAATTATTTTCTTCTCGGCTTCTTCACGTATCTCTTTGGGATGCGCCGGAAGTTTGAGCCGTTTGCTGCGTTCACTGCCGCAGTGGCTGTCGTGTTCACGATCTATACGTTGAACTGGGTGATGGCCGGGCACAATACGAAGATCACCGTGTACGCGTGGCTTCCAGCGATTCTTCTTCTCATGGATATGTTGTTTGAAAAGAAATCGCTGCTACGAATCGCGCTGTTGGTCCTGGCGTTTCATTTTACGTTCAACTCCGGCCATGTGCAGATGATCTTTTACAGTGGCATGACGGTCTTTTTCTATGGCCTTTTCAAATGGTACGAGGGTGCACGGCTCGGGAACGTTCTTGCGGTCGCGGGTATTGTTGTTGGTGCCGCCGCGTTTGCTTTTCTCATGCTCTCTGGACCGTACTTTGCAACATGGGAGTACAAAGATTTTTCCATTCGTGGAGCCGGGTCGGGTGGATCGGGGCACGAGATCCGCGGTGGACTGGATTATGATTATGCGACGAACTGGTCGTTCAGTTTTACCGAGATTGCCACGTTTTTCGTTCCATCCTTTGTTGGTTTTGGATCGCCGACGTACTGGGGAACCATGCCTTTTACGGAGTCACCGGTGTATCTCGGCATTGTAGTATGTTTTCTCGCTCTTCTGGGGATTGCTTTGGCGCCGAAATCCCGCTTTGTGCATTTTTGGATATTCCTCGGCGTGTTGGCGCTGCTCATCTCGTTGGGTCGGAACTTCGGTGTCGTGTACGACTTAATGTTTAACTACGTCCCCGCTTTCAACAATTTCCGCATTCCATCCATGATCTTGTTCCTCGATTCCTTTTGTGTCGCCATGCTGGCTGGTGTCGGAGTGACAGAGATTATCAGGCGTGTTCGAACAGTGGGGAGGAAAGAAGACAAGGCTTTCAGCAAAACGATTTCTTTGATGGTGTGGATCCCGGTTGCTATTGCGGGGTTCCTCCTCCTCGTCCTTTTCTTCACGGAAAGCAATTTTCAGCAGATCATTGCTGAAAACCTCCAGAAGTACCAGCCGCAATCGTGGAACCTGGTACAACAAGTCGAGCAGGCATTCAGATCGGGACAGGGAAACAGAGTGCCGGAAGATTTGAAGAATGCCACTGTCGCAGGTATTTACGGAATGGCGTTGCGGGACAGCATGATTGCCTTTCTGTTCATGGTACTGGCAGGAGGCGCAATTTGGATGTTCGCCCGTCGGCGCATTTCTCTGATCATGTTCCAGGGCATACTGTTTCTGTTGTTGATCACCGATTTGTGGATCGTGGACTATAAACCGATGCAGATGATTACGAAAAGAGTCCAGGACGAACAATTATTGAAAACCGATGTCGTTGCATTCTTGGAAAAAGACAACAGTCTTTTTCGAATCTTACCGGCAAGTTCCCATGGAGGAGACAACTGGTACGTGTATTTCGGAATACAAAGTGTCGCTGGTTACCATCCTGCCAAGCTGAAAGTATATGATGATATTCGTAATACAATATTCAATGAATTTCGGTTTACTTCTCCACAACAGGTCGATGCCGCAAACTGGGCGCTACTAAGCGTGCTCAATACGAAATACGTTATTGTGCCAAAGGAATGGAAATTGACGGCGCCGTGGTTGCGAAAAGTATTCGAGGGACAAACAGAAGCCGTTTATGAGAATATGTACGTTCTTCCTCGAGCATTTTTCGTGAACAAAGTCGAAGTAGTTTCGAACGACGCCGACCTCCTGGCAATGCTCAACGATCTTTCCCGTTACCAACCTCATCGAACGGCGTATCTGAGCGAACCGCTGGAAAAGGAAACACCGGAATTTCCCGATACACTTCTTCAGAACATGCATGCCAGAGTTACGTCATTCGGAATTAATCACATCGAGATCTCTGTTGAAACGCCGGTTGACGCTGTATTGAAGGTAAGTGAAGTTTATTATCCAAGCGGATGGACAGCGACTATTGATGGCGTGGAGACGAAGATATACCGAACGGATTACGTGCTGAGGGCAGTTAGAATTCCGGCTGGCAAGCATGTACTCCGGATGTGGTTCGAACCTCGAACATACAAAGCTGGTTTCTGGGTAACAACGATTACAAATTATCTGCTTGCTTTGATTCTCCTGATATATGCGATACAGTTTGTTCGTCGTCGTTTCGTTGCCAAGGAACGATCCAAGGATTGATGTAGCGAGTTCATGAACGTTTTGATTTCAGTCGGTGGTCGTTTTCATGCTATTGAATTGGCGGCCAACCTATACCGGCGCGGAATGCTCGCACGTATCATCACAACCAAATCCTGGTATTGCAGAAATATTTTTCCGGAAGATTATTACCGGACATTACCATTGCCGGAACTGGCTGGTGCTGTGGTTCGAAAAATTGCTCCCTTGAGGAAGCGCGGTTATTACAGCTTTATCAAAGACAACCTGTTTGATGCTGCCGCCAGAAAGTACATCATCTCTTGCGACATTTTCCACGCCTGGGGAAATTACGCTTTGGCTTCCATTCCGGTTGCGCGAAATTATCATGCGCGTGTCGTGATTGAGCGCGGTTCCACGCATCCATGGTATCAGGATAGAATTCTGCAGGAAGAATGTGAGAAATTCAACGTCACGATAGAACGGGCTCACCCTCAGATTATTGAAAAAGGATTACGGGAAATCGAAGAAGCGGATGCGGTGATCATACCTTCTGATTTTGTGTACCGGAGTTTCGCCGAGATGGATACTGACATGAGCAAGCTGCACGTCATTCCGTATGGTGTAGATACCGAATCCTTTTCGCCGGGTGAAAAACCTGATGAGGTGTTTCGTGTTCTGTTTATTGGAAATATCGGGATCCAGAAAGGGGTACATTACCTGCTGGAAGCATGGAAACAATTGAAGTTGAAGAATGCGGAACTTCGTCTGGTAGGGAGAATTGAGCGCGATATGGAAGCGGTATTGACCGATTACCGTGGGCTGTTTTCTCACAAATCCTATGTGCCGCACGAACAAATCCAACGCGAATTCCATCGCGCTTCGGTTTTCGTGCTCCCATCCCTCCAGGAGGGAAGCGCGTTAGTAACGTACGAAGCCATGGCTTGTGGTTTGCCGTCGATCGTTTCCGAAAACACCGGGTCCGTCCTGCGCGATGGTCAAGACGGCTTTGTAATTCCGATACGCGACGTGGAAGCTCTGAAAGTAAAGCTGTTGTATTTATATGAAAACCCCGAGGTGGGAAAAGAGATGGGCAAATCCGCCGAACACTACGTGCGGCAATTCACGTGGGAACGTTATACTGATGGTGTTGTGGCGGTATACAAGAATTTATTAGAGCGCGGCTGATGAGTCTTGCCCGGAAAGCAATCGTGTCCACGGCGTGGACGAGCGGTTTGAACTACATCGGTTTAGCCGTGGGGTTTGTCGTTGGAATATACCGCGACAACTTCCTCCAACCCGCGGAGTACGGTGTCTATTCGTACGGCATCGCGTTGGTAGATATTCTGTTTATTATCACGGCGTTCTCGTTCAACATTTCCATCGTTCAAGCCCCGAAAGAAGATGACGAATTGTATTCCACCGGTTTTGTGCTAACAACAATTCTGATTGTTGTAATGCTTTTTCTTTCCGGCGTTGCGGCGTATTTCCTCTCGCTCAGAGGTACGGTTGAGATCAAGGTTTATGCATTTTTGGTTCTTGCGGCGTTCAGTAGTTTGAATTTGTACGCGATGCTGTTTTCCGCGTACCTCGAAAAACAACTCGAATATAGTAAAATTGCCAAGGTCAATTTCCTGTCGCTTTTGGCGTTTCCCCTCGTATCAGTCTGGTTGGTCTTGGAAGGCTGGGGAGCCTGGGCGCTCGTGCTTGGACAGGGATCGGCATTTACTATTTCTTTCATCGGTTTATACATCGTCAGCAGATATCCAATATCATTTAGATGGTCGGCAACAAGGGCAAAGTGGTTCTTGCAAATGGGGTGGAAGCTGTTGTTTTCGCGTGGGCTGGAAGTCCTGTTCGTGCGGTATGGAAACCTCGTTACTGAAGCGATGCTTGGAACTGCACAACAGGGTATTTATGCACGATCTTTGAAATACTGGGAACTCGCTCCTCAGACTGTTGCTCCTGCGGTTGTTACCGTTGCATTGCCGACATATTCCAAGCTTCAAGAGGACAACGATAAACTTGCTGAAGCATATTCGCTGGTCTTGTTTTTTCTTACCCGTGTGCTGATGCCGTTTGTGTTAGTATTTGGCCTCATCCCTCACTTGTTCGTCCGGATAATCGGTGAACAATGGATGGGCGCTGTTCCGGTATTACGTATCCTGGCGATCGGGGCATTACTTTCACCGATGTTCGAGAACATGAAGGTGCTGCTGTATTCGCGGGGAAGACCAGGTGATGTGTTAAAGGTCCGGGTTTATCAGTTGGCGGTGTTCATTCCCGCCATGTATTTTCTTGTAAAATATTTTGGGGTGTCAGGGGCAGGACTGGCGGTTGTTATTGCCTTGGCGATAGGTGTTGCTGGAACATGGGTCAAGGCAAGAAAGATCATCTCTGTTCGCTGGAGGACTATCATGCTTCCGCCGATCCTTGCGGCCGCCGGATCTGTGGGAATGTACAGTATTTACGCTCCGCGGTTTTTGCAGATGAACGTCATAGCTGATTTTCTAATTAATGCGATATACGTTTCTGCAGTATTTGGAATCATTCTTCTGGCCCTTGAGCATCGCACACTCAAGAAGAAATACATCTACTTACGGATGACAATGCGGAAGGAGCCGGGCGAGAAATGAAAATCCTGCTTGTTTGCGAATACTGGTACGGTACTGGCGGTTGGCAATATAAGAAATACTTGGACCAGCTCGGCTGCCAAGTTGAAGTATTTGATTTTAGAAAACGTGCCGAGCATCCGCTCAACTCCAACCGCGTCATTGGGATATTCACTCGGCGTTTGACAAGATGGAGAATGAACCGGGAGTTCATTGCCGTCGCCGAGCGTTTCCGACCCGATCTTACTTTTTTGTTAAAAGCTGAAACCCTTTATGAATCGGCGCTGAAGGAAGTAAAATCCCGTTTTACGAAGTTATTATTCCAGTGGTATCCTGATGGCCCGTTCAATACTGAAAACCGTAACGCGACGAAAGACAGCATCGCGAGCATTCCGCTCTTTGATATTTACTTTATCTACGCACGCTCTTTGATTACCCCCTTACTGAAAGCAGGGGCGCAACGGGTCGAGTATCTTCCTTTCTGTTTCGATCCGGATTTGTTGCACCCACCTCAAATGATCAGAGACGAGGATCGTGTGAAATACCAGACCGACGTCGTGTTCGCCGGCACCTGGGAGCCGGATCGCGAGAGATGGTTGAACCATGTGCGCGATTTTAATCTTGCTATTTGGGGAAACATGTGGGAACATGCAAACGGATCTCCTGAGCTTCTGAAAAAATGGAGGGGTCATGCCGTGTATGGCGAAGAGATTTCAAAGCTGTTTGCCGTCTCGAAAATTCATCTCAATTTTCTTCGGGAGCAGAATCGGGATTCGCACAATGTGAGAACCCTGGAAATACCTGGTTTCGGGGGATTCCTGTTAACCCAGCGATCGGAGGAACAGGCAAAGGAATTATTCCTGGAAGGAAAGGAAATTGAATGTTTTGACTCACCGGAAGAATTGCGGGACAAGATCACGTATTACCTGCAACACGAAAACGAACGTCAGGCTATCGCCCGTGCGGGACACGAGCGAGCCGTGAAAGAACATCAGGCGATTCATCGTCTCCGAAAAGTTGTGAACATGGCTTCTGAATTACTTGGGGCGCGTGCATGAAGATTCTTTTCCTCACCTCGGATTTTCTGCCCAACATCGGTGGTATGGCAACCCATGCGCACGAACTGGCGCGCGCCTTGGTGCAGGGCGGTAACACCGTTCACCTCGTAAATCCCGTGTATGGAAATGGTAAACGGCGGATTGAAGCAATTGACGGTATTGTTGTTCACCGGCTGTTTTTTCCCCTGACGTTTCCAAAGGTGAAGCACATGTTTTACATCGTGGGTGTACGGAAATACCTGACCAACCTCTTGGTGAGCCACGGATTTGATGTTTTGCATTTCCACGACTTGACGCCGAACTGCTGGACGACGAAGTTTTTCGTTTCGAAGCTGCCGGTAGTATGGACAAACCATACATCGAATTACCTCGAGTACTACGAGACTTCGAAAGGAAAAGCATGGATACGCAAAAATCTCGGTCACATCAACGCCGTTATCGGACCGAGCAAAGAGCTGGCACAGAAATCGGAAGCAATTGGACTTCCCCGCGACGCGAGATTCTACATCCCCAACGGCGTGGATGCCCGGAAATTCAATCCGGAGATGCTTCCGGGGGATTTACCGGAACAATGTGGCATCGATCCATTGCGGCCCGTTATAATTTGCCCCCGGCGGCTGGAGCCGAAAAACGGTGTGGAGTATTTTATCCGAGCCGTTCCGCGCGTGCTCGAGAAATTTCCCGAAGCGCAGTTCCTGATCGTCGGCGGAGGATTCCCGGAGGAGCGGGAGCGCTTCGAAAAAATGCTGACAGGGTGGGGGTGCAGACAATCCGTGGTGTTCACCGGCAACGTCCCCAATTCCGACATGCCCGCCTATTACAGTATGTCTGAAATCGCTGTGCTCCCCTCTCTTATGGAGGCGACCAGCATCTCCGGGCTTGAGGCGATGGCATCGGGATTGCCGCTTGTTGGAACACGTGTCGGTGGAATTCCGGAAATAGTGATTGATCATGAAACCGGCATCCTCGTAGAGCCCCGAAGTCATGAAGCTCTGGCTGGAGCGATCCAGAAACTTCTTGCGGATCCAGCACTGCGGAAACAACTGGGGCAGAATGCAAGGCGGCGCGTTGAATCAACGTTTTCGTGGCTGCAGATCGCCGGACAAACAGTGGGCGTATATACGTATGCAATCTCTCGCTGGAAAAAGGTATGAAGGTTCTCGTTCTTAGCCATACCTATATCACCCGTGTGGGAAGAGAAAAGTGGAGAGAACTGGTGCGGCTATACGATATCGAACTGCGCATTGTCGTTCCTTCGATCTGGAAGGATTATCTCTTCACCATAAAATTCAACGAACATCGTGACGACGAGCTGGATGTTGTATCACGCCCAGTGTTATTCAGTGGAAAGGAAGCGGCGCATCTGTATCTTTCACCTACCATGGAATTCCAACGATTCAAGCCGGATATTTTTCATGCCGAAGAAGGAACGGATGCCGTTTCGTACATGCAGGGGTTGATTGCGAAATCGATCTTTGCTCCAAAGGCGAAAACGCTTTTTTTCACCTGGATGAATTTCCGGAAGCAGTTGCACTTTCCATTTTCAACTATCGAAAGATTCAACCTGGCTCGAAGCGACCGCGCCATCACCGGCAACAGGGATGCCAGGGACATACTCAGGGAAAAAGGATTTACCAAACCTATCGACGTCCTTCCTTTGTTAGGAATCGATCCCGGGCTTTTTTGCAAGCGAGACGGAAGCGCGTTGAGAGAA
>Ga0256830_1003021_pt1 | contig 10710 bp, 10 predicted proteins | sample 128326metaG_FD_190537 | JGI IMG/M metagenome (GOLD analysis project Ga0256830, IMG submission 190537) | Hydrothermal vent microbial communities from Lau Basin, Pacific Ocean - 128-326 | ecosystem: Environmental > Aquatic > Marine > Hydrothermal vents | place: Pacific Ocean: Lau Basin | collected...
ATCCAGACTGCGACGCAGCGAACGCCACATCGGCAAAGTCGTCGCCCTGCTGAAAAAGCTCAAACACCAACTGCGCACGCAACAGCGTGAGTTGAAAAAACTCAACACCCGCCGCAACAAATTACAATCGAATCTGCACAAACACCGCGTTGCACTGGCCCGGCAAATTCGCGCGGCCTACACCATCGGCCAACAGGAATACGTGAAAATCCTGCTCAATCAGCAGGACCCCGCCGCTGTCACCCGCACCCTCACGTATTACGATTATTTTCATCGTGCCCGCCTGGCGCGCATGCAGGACATCGACAAAGCTCTCGCCGAACTGAGCACCCTGGAAAAAAGGATTCAGCAAAAAACCCGGAAGCTGGAAAAAAACCGCGAGGAACAAAACCGCGAAAAGACGCAACTGGAAAAAACCCGGCAACGACGCACCAGTGTACTCGCCAAATTGCAACAACAAATTCTTGCCAAGGGTGAACGTCTGTCGTTGATGGAAGAAGACAAACGCCGCCTGCAACGCCTGCTGGATAGTCTGGCCACCGTTTCACCCCCAAGCCCGGCATCACCGGACGGCCGCGAATCAGGGCTGTCCTCTGAAGGCAGCGAACACATGCCTTTTGCCAAACTGCGCGGGCAATTGCGCTGGCCATCACGCGGCCGGCTGACCACCCGCTACGGCAGCCCACGCAAAATCGGCAAACTCAAATGGCAGGGCGTCAATATCAGCGCCCCTGAAGGCACAGAGGTAAACGCCATTTCCTATGGGCGTGTGGCGTTCTCCGATTGGCTGCGGGGCTTTGGCCTGCTCATCATCATTGACCATGGTGACGGTTACATGAGTCTGTACGGCGGCAATCAAAGCTTGTTCAAAGAAGTGGGGGACTGGGTGGAAGCGGGTGAGGTTATTGCCAGTATGGGCAAAAGCGGCGGGCGCAAAGACTCCGCCCTGTATTTTGAAATTCGCCACAATGGCAAACCCAGCAACCCGCTCAAGTGGTGCCGAAACAAGCCGAAGAGAATCTCAGCACCTTCGTGAAAAAAATGGTAAATATTACATAATTCACAAGTTAGACAGAGTCCTGCATAATCAGGCTGAATTTTTCAGTGTAAACATCATCAATACAACAACTATTTATTATTTCTTTTTTTGAGGCCGGTTCTTCCGGTCTGCGGAGCTATCCATGAATACAAATTTACGCACCCTGCTGGTGCTGACTATCGGTCTTACCCTCGGCATAACTCTGGCCATTGGTCAGGGCGTTTTTGCAGACAAGAACGCGGGCAAGGCCGTCAGCGCCCTGCCATTGGATGAGCTGCGCACCTTCACCGAAGTATTCGCCCGCATCAAAAAAGATTATGTGGAAGAGGTGAGCGACAAAACCCTGCTGGAAAATGCCATTCGAGGCATGTTGTCCGGCCTTGACCCGCATTCCAGCTATCTTGACCCCGAGCACTTTAAAGAACTACAAGTGGGCACCTCCGGTGAATTCGGCGGCCTGGGCATCGAAGTGGGCATGGAAGACGGCTTTGTCAAAGTCATCTCTCCCATAGACGATACCCCCGCGCAACGCGCCGGGGTAAAAGCCGGTGATCTGGTGATTCGCCTCGACGAAAAACCTGTGAAAGGTATGACGCTTCACGACGCCGTAAAAATCATGCGCGGCAAAGTCGGTACCGATATCGTCCTCACCATCATCCGTGAGGGTGAAGAAAAACCCCTGAAAATCACCATTACCCGCGACACCATCAAGGTCAAAAGCGTACGCGCCCGGGATCTGGGTGACGGCTTTGGGTATTTGCGCATTTCGCAATTTCAGTCACGCACGGGCGAAAATCTCGCTGAGGCCATCGAAAAATTGAAAAAAGACAACGATGGCAAACTTAACGGCATGGTGCTGGATCTGCGCAACAATCCCGGCGGCGTATTGAATGCCGCAGTGGAAGTCAGTGACGCTTTCCTCGAAACCGGCCTCATCGTTTACACCCAGGGCCGTATCGCCGACTCTGAAATGAAATTTAATGCCACACCACGTCGCCTGTTGGATGGTGCGCCGCTCGTGGTATTAGTAAACGGTGGCTCGGCCTCAGCATCTGAAATCGTTGCCGGCGCACTACAGGATCACAAACGTGCAGTGATTATCGGCACCCGCACCTTCGGCAAAGGCTCGGTGCAGACCATCCTGCCGCTCAACGAAAAAACGGCGCTTAAACTCACCACTGCGCGTTATTACACACCTTCCGGGCGCTCCATTCAGGCCGAAGGGGTAACCCCGGACATCATGCTTGAACCACTCAAGATCACCAAGCTGGAAGGCTTGGGAGAACGCGTCAAGGAAGCCGACCTTTCCAGGCATCTGGATAATGGCAAAAATGACAACGACAACGGCAAAAAAGATAAAAAGAACGCTGAAAAAGAGGATGAACCTGAGTCATCCCTGGCCCAACGGGACTACCAGCTTTTTGAGGCGCTCAACGTACTCAAAGGCATGAGCATCGTCCTGCGACAAAATTAAGCCGCAATTGAAGCCACACATGCACATAGCATGACGGCATCGCACTCAGCCACAAGAACAGCAGGACGTATGCACGTCCTGCTGTTGGCGATGGTGGTAGGTGGCTGGATTTCAACAACGGCGGTATTTGCAGTAACGCCGTCTGACCAGCCAACCCATAACCACCAGCCCGCTATCGGTATCATCATTGATGACATGGGCAATCTTGCACAACGCGACAAACGCGCCCTGCAATTACCCGGCCCAATCACGTTTGCCTTCCTGCCCCACACACCTCACGCCCGCGACTTGGCTGAACTTGCTCACCGGCTTAACAAAGAAATCATGCTCCACCTGCCCATGCAGCCCATGGAAAATGACAAACCTGGCCCGGGAGCACTGACATTACACATGACGGCCCGGCAATTTGTGCAACAGTTAACGTTAGATTTTGCCGCCATTCCGCATTTCATCGGCATCAACAATCACATGGGCAGCCTGCTCACCCAGCACCCCGGCCATATGCAGTGGCTGATGACCGAATTGAGCAAACGTAAAGACCTCTACTTTGTTGACAGCTACACCAGCAAAAACAGCATTGCCCAACAACTCGCCAACGAAAACCGTATACCCAATATACGGCGCGATGTGTTTTTAGACCATGACCGAAACCCGGACACGATTCGTTTTCACCTGCAACGCCTGATTGCCAAGGCACGCCAAAATGGCACCGCATTGGCCATCGGCCACCCCTTCCCGGAAACCATCGCCGTACTGAAAGAAGAACTCCCCAAACTCCGTGCACAAGGCGTTACCCTGTTACCGGTATCACAATTAATCCACCGAAACCTGGAGAGATCAACATCATGGCAAGCGTACTTGTCCCGTTAGCACAAGGCTGCGAAGAACTGGAAGCCGTTACTATTATTGATTTATTGCGCCGTGCAGATATCGAGGTAACCACCGCCGGGCTCGATGCACACCCTGTCACCGCCAGCCGTGGCGTTGTACTCATCCCCGACACCACACTGGATAACGCATTAAAAAAAGAATACGGCATGGTGGTATTGCCCGGCGGACTGCCTGGAGCCGATTACCTTGACCAGGATAAACGCATCCAAAACCTGTTGAAAAAAATGGCCGGCGATGGAAAATTCACTGCTGCCATTTGTGCCGCCCCAAAAGTGCTTGCCAATGCCGGATTGCTCAACGGCAAACGTGCTTCTGCATATCCCGGCGCCCTGGAAAAATGCCAGCTTGATAACGTCACACTGGAACCCGCGTCCGTAGTAAAAGACGGCAACGTCATTACCTCGCGTGGCCCAGGCACCGCCATGGATTTTGCGTTGGTATTGATCGAGAGCCTGGCCGGACTGGAAAAACGTAAAGAAGTAGAGGCGGGATTGGTGCGCGGGTGATCAATCACTTTCGCCCCAGCGCAGCGACTGCATACGGGTGCACGTCAGCTGCGGTGACTCGGCCAGGAAAACAGCAAGACAAAACCACCCAGCCCACCCAACATCCAGGTCAGGAAAGGCGCATTGCCCAGCATGGAAGTGGTTGTGGGATCGGCATAAACATAAATGATGGAAGCACTGATGACAAAAGCAGAACCCACGATGGCGCGGAACAGGCGGCGATTGGCGCGGCGAATTTCCCAACGTACTGCGGTTAATTCCTTTAGTGCATTGCCGGAATCACCACCTGCTTTTTGACTGCCGCGATGCTCTGTTTCCTGAGTCAACCATTGGTGCAGCAACACAGGAATTTCCGGCAGTTTTTCGCTCCACTCCGGTGCGTTGCGACGCAGCGAACGCATAATCGAACGCACCCCTATCTGTTCACTCATCCAGCGCTCAAGATAGGGTTTGGCGGTTTGCCACAAGTCCAGATCGGGATATAACTGCCGACCCAGGCCTTCGATGTTCAACAGGGTTTTTTGCAACAATACAAGCTGCGGCTGTATTTCCATATTGAATCGCCGTGCCGTCTGAAACAGGCGCAACAATAAAAGACCAAACGAGATATCTTTCAAGGGGCGTTCAAAAATCGGTTCACACACAGTGCGTATCGCAGCTTCAAACTCTTCCACCCGGGTATCTTCCGGCACCCAGCCGGATTCCACATGCAGCTCGGCCACCTTGCGGTAGTCACGCTGAAAAAAGGCCAGAAAATTGCCCGCCAGATAGTGCTGATCATCATGGCTCAGCGTACCCATGATGCCAAAATCCACGGCAATGTAACGACCTCCAGGCTCGACAAAAATATTGCCGGGATGCATGTCGGCATGAAAAAAATTATCGCGAAACACCTGGGTGAAAAAAATTTCCACCCCGTACTCAGAGAGCTTTTTAAGATCAACGCCCTGTTCTTTCAGCATGTCGACATTGCTTACCGGAATGCCGTAAATACGTTCCATCACCATCACATTGCCGCGTGTCAATGGCCAGTGGACCTCCGGCACATATAACAAATCAGAACCCGCAAAGTTACGCCGCAACATGGATGCCGAGCTGGCTTCACGCATCAGGTCCAGCTCATCCAATATGGTTTTTTCAAATTCCTGCACAACTTCACGTGGGCGCAAACGTCGGCCATCCGCCCAGTAACGCATTGCCAGTCCGGCAATGGTGTGCATCAGGGCAAGGTCACGGCGAATGGTTTTTTCAATATCGGGGCGTACCACTTTGACGACCACTTCACGACCATCCAGCAGGCTTGCTGTGTGCACCTGTGCAATGGAAGCCGATGCCAGTGGCTGCTCGTCAAAACGTGCAAACACTTCCGCCACTGGCTGACCGAGACTTTTTTCGATAATCATGCGCGCCTGGGCCCCCGGGAAAGCTGGCACATTGTCTTGCAACTGTGCCAGCTCATCGGCGATGTCATCGGGTAATAAATCACGGCGCGTGGAAAGTATCTGGCCAAATTTGATAAAAATGGGTCCAAGATCTTCCAGGCTGCGACGAATACGCGCACCCCTGGGCAGTTTTTCGCGGCGAAACCAGCGCCAGGGGGAAAGGTATTGTAAAAACCGCACCGGGCGAAACAGGTGGGTGGTAAAAATGATTTCATCCAGTCCGTGGCGGCCCAAAACATTATTGATATACAACAAACGCAATGCCTGCCGGAACCCGATCACTCTGTTTCTCCATTATTGTCTGGTGCCAGCTTACGCTTCAGGTCACTTTCCAGCCGTCGCACACGCGCTTCCATGCGATCCACATCGGCGCGTAACACATCCACTTGTGATACATAATTTTCCACTTCATCATGGTTGGGCAGCGTTTCACTTTCTTCCTGAAAATATTCTGCAACATCCTGAGCCAGCGTATCCACGGTCTGCTGCCCCCAGGACACAGCGCCGCGAACCATATTACCCAGCTTGTGCGCCACCAGATCGCCGGTGACATGTGAGAGGTGTTCTTCCCAGTCAATATCCAATGCATCAAGGATTTCGCTGAACTGTTGTCCCAGTTCCACGTCGCCGCTGATTTCCACGTCACCTGCAAACAATACATCACCCGCATGCCTGACCAGCCCCATGCGCATCAATGCCACAGGCGTGCCACGCAACACCGTGTCCGGCTCACCTTCAAAACGACCATAAACGGATAATTTACCGGGACCGGGAATCAGATACAGCGGCACGTCCAGTCCACGCACTTCAATGGCGATGACTTTTCCCTGCAAGGCTTGCAACCGGGCAAGAACATCTTCATCCAACTGCAAAACACGGTTCACGGCCATTTCAATACTGGCGGTGATAACCGTGGGCAAGGGGCTCACCGCAATTCACCCATTAATTGTTTAAGGCTTTTTTTCGACTCATCATCGGACTCAATGCCTGATTTATACAACACTACAGTGTTGGCAATTTTGTCGTGAAAGGCCTGCTTGCGTTTGTCCCACGCCACCCATAAAAACCCCAGAAAAAAAGGCAGGATGGAGGCAAGGTACGCAACATAACGCAAAGAAGCCTGCTTGACTGACATGGGTTTAAAGCTGTCAGCATCCACCACCTGACAATCCAGCAACAGTTTTCCCGGTGTGCCAAGAAACTTGAGCCATAAAATAACGGTTAACAAAAAACCTGCCGTTGTACGCAGCAAACCTTCAACGGTAAATAATTCTGCATCCAAAATAACCGGGCCCATCAACAGGCCAACGATAACCGTAAACAGCACACTGTCGATCAGTGTTGCGCCAGTCCGCCGCCAAAAACCGGCATATTGCGGCGGGGCACAGGACAACTCGACATTCACAACTTGTAGCCCCGATGCAAGGCAACGATGCCGCCACTGAGGTTAAAATAGTCACAGCGTTCAAGGCCTGCTGTTTCCAGCATTGTTTTTAATTCATCCTGACCGGGATGCATACGAATGGACTCGGCCAGATAACGGTAACTTTCTTCGTCTTTGGCCACCAGCTTCCCCATCAGCGGCAACAACCTGAATGAATAAGCATCATAGATTGTGGCTAGCCCCGGCGCCACGGGTTTGGAAAATTCCAGCACCAGCAATCTGCCACCCGGTTTGAGAATGCGCTGCATGGAGCGCAGTGCGGCATCCTTGTCGGTGACATTTCGCAAACCAAAAGCAATGGTGATGCAATCAAAATAATTGTCGGGAAAAGGCAGACATTCGGCATTGGCCTGTACATACTTCATGTTAGACAGCACGCCGCGATCAATCAGCCGCTCGCGCCCCACCCTGAGCATGGATTCATTGATATCCGCCAGCACCACTTCGCCACTGTCGCCCACCAGTGCGGAAAATTTTGCCGCCAGGTCGCCCGTACCACCGGCAATATCCAGCACGCGTTGACCGGCACGCACACCACTCATTTCAATGGTGTAACGCTTCCACAGGCGATGCACACCCATGGACATCAGGTCATTCATGACATCGTAACTGTCGGCCACGGAATGAAAGACCCCGGCGACTCTGCCTGCCTTTTCTTCGGCGCGCACCTGTTCATAACCAAAGTGCGTGGTGTTTTCTACGGGTTCATTTTTTTTATCCGCAATGTTATCGGCTGTATTCGTCATATCAATGATATCGCCTTTATTTATCTGGGCTATCTATTCAGCCTGATTTTACAAATATGAATCAAGAACTGATTTTGCAGGCATATTATGATGTGTAGGCATAATGGCTCTTCCAGCGTTTAATTCAAATTTGTTACTGAGTATTTAACGCAAAGTACGCGAAGTTTGTAGCGTTTTTCTTTGCGCTCTCTGCGTCTCTGCGTCCTTTGCGTTTACAACACCTGGCCTGATAGTGTTACACACCTCTAAAAACCAGGTTGAGTTGTTATTCTGGGTCTATGGTTTCCTGATACAGTCACGCCTTGCGTTTATACCCGGCCTTTTCCAGACGATTCAGATATTCGGCCCACAATTCAGATTTATCACGCCCTAATGTATACAATATGTCCCAGGAATAAATGCCGGTATTGTGGCCGTCATCAAATTCCAGTTTGATGGCATAATTGCCCACCGGCTCAATACCGGCAATGTTGACATTTTCCTTGCCCGTTTGCAGCACTTCCTGGCCAGGGCCATGCCCCCGCACTTCCGCCGACGGTGAATACACACGCAGGTATTCGCAGGGATATTTAAAATGACTGCCATCATCAAAAACAATGTCCAGTACGCGCGATGCTTGGTGCAGATTGATATCTACAGGCTTTGGGGCCGTGGTCATGATGGTCCTCCATTAATCAGCTTTTGTCATTACACACGGTTATAAAATATACCGGCTCAAATCTTCATTTTTGGCCAGTTCACCAAGGTGCTTGTCCACATATTCAGCATTCACGTTAACACTGGTTCCACTTTGGTCTGCGGCGGTGAATGAAATCTCTTCCAGCAGACGTTCCACTACGGTGTGCAATCGACGCGCACCGATATTGTCCGTGCGTTCATTCACTTGCCAGGCAACTTCAGCGATGCGTGAGATCCCGTCCTCGGTGAAGGTGAGCGTAACGCCCTCGGTGGCCAGCAGGGCGCTGTACTGTTCTGTTAATGAGGCATCGGGTTCGGTAAGAATGCGTACAAAATCTTCCACACTCAACGCACTCAGTTCAACACGAATGGGCAGACGCCCCTGTAATTCGGGAATCAGGTCCGATGGTTTGGACAAATGAAATGCACCGGAGGCAACAAACAAAATATGGTCTGTTTTTACCATGCCGTATTTGGTGGACACCGTGCAGCCTTCCACCAGAGGCAGCAAATCCCGTTGCACACCTTCACGCGATACATCCGGCCCAGCGCTTTCGCCGCGCTTGCAGATTTTGTCCATTTCATCGAGAAACACAATACCGTTTTGTTCGACATTATCCACGGCGCATAATTTGATTTCCTCTTCGTTAAGCAGCTTGCCGGCCTCTTCATCCGTCAGCAGTTTGAAGGCATCCTTGATTTTCAGTTTGCGGGTGGTGGTGCGGCCACTGCCCATATTCTGAAACAGTCCCTGCAACTGGCTGCTCATTTCCTCCATGCCGGGTGGCGCCATGATTTCCACACCCATGGGACTGGCGCTTAATTCCACTTCAATTTCCTTGTCGTCGAGATCGCCCTCGCGTAATTTTTTGCGAAACTTCTGCCGGGTGCCGGATTCTTCGGTGGATCTTTTTTCCTCACCATCATCACCCGTGCCAAAACCAAAATTACTGCTGCGTGCCGGGCGCAACAGAATATCAAGAATGCGGTCCTCTGCCGCTTCTTCAGCACGGAAGCGCACTTTTTTCACTTCCTGTTCACGCACCAGTTTGATGGAAATATCAATCAGGTCGCGAATAATGGATTCCACGTCGCGCCCCACATAACCCACCTCGGTAAATTTGGTGGCTTCCACTTTCACAAACGGCGCATTGGCCAGTCTGGCCAAACGTCGGGCGATTTCCGTTTTGCCCACGCCGGTGGGACCGATCATCAAAATATTTTTCGGGGTAATTTCGTTTTTCAGCGCATCATCCACCTGCGAGCGCCGCCAGCGGTTGCGTAGCGCAATGGCCACAGCGCGTTTGGCGTCATCCTGGCCGATGATGTGCTTGTCCAGCTCCTGCACGATTTCGCGAGGGGTCATTGGCGAACTGATTTCTGTTGATACTTTTGACATTAGCTTGCTTTCCCTTTGCCTGACTCACCCGGATATAATTCTTCGATGGTGAAATTATCGTTGGTATAAACACAAATTTCCGAGGCAATGGTTAATGCCTTTTCGCACACAGCGCAGGCATCCAGCTCGGTGTTTTGCATCAATGCGCGTGCGGCGGCCTCCGCAAAAGAGCCGCCGGACCCAATGGCGATCACATCGTGTTCGGGCTCGATCACATCACCATTGCCGGAAATCACCAGCGAGGCGGTTTCATCAGCCACCGACAACAGAGCTTCCAGCCGACGCAGCATACGGTCAGTACGCCAGTCTTTGGCCAGCTCCACTGCGGCCCGCGTTAAATGCCCCTGATGCTTTTCCAGTTTGCCTTCAAAACGCTCAAACAGCGTGAAGGCATCTGCCGTGCCCCCGGCAAAACCGGCGATCACCTTGTCGTGGTACAAACGCCGCACTTTGCGCGCATTGCCCTTCATGATGGTATTACCCATGGAAACCTGACCATCGCCGCCGATCACTACTGACCCGTTGCGACGCACTGAAAGAATGGTAGTGCCGTGAAATTGTTCCAACGTGATTCCTCGTAAGCTCGATAAAAACAGGGCAGAAAGTTTACACCATATCGGCTGACAACAGGTTGTTCAGCCTGGGCTCAGGGTCATTTCCCGGACTTTCCCTTGTGGTTGGCCCTGGGATGCGCCTTGTCATAGACATCAGCAAGACGCTGAAAATCCAGGTGTGTGTAAACTTGCGTGGTACTGATATCAGCGTGGCCCAGCAGTTCCTGTACTGCGCGCAAGTCTCCGCTGGATTCCAGCAGATGACTGGCAAAGGCATGACGCAGTTTATGTGGATGCACCCGGCTGGCAATACCCTGCTGTATACCCCGCTGACGAAAACGCTGCTGCACGGCACGCGGCGTGAGTCGCCCACCACGCTGGCTGACAAACAAAGCCGATTCATCTTCATCGGCCAGTCCGCCACGTTGTTTTTGCCATATTTGCAGCGCCTTGCGCGCATAACGTCCCACGGGCACCACCCGTGTCTTGTTACCTTTACCCAATACTTCGACACTGCCATCGGCCAGATCAACCTGC
>Ga0256830_1003022_pt1 | contig 10708 bp, 8 predicted proteins | sample 128326metaG_FD_190537 | JGI IMG/M metagenome (GOLD analysis project Ga0256830, IMG submission 190537) | Hydrothermal vent microbial communities from Lau Basin, Pacific Ocean - 128-326 | ecosystem: Environmental > Aquatic > Marine > Hydrothermal vents | place: Pacific Ocean: Lau Basin | collected...
GCAGGAGCCTGCGGCTGCTCGGCAGCGTGGGCGAGCCCATCAACCCCGAGGCCTGGGAGTGGTACTACCACGTGGTGGGGGAAGGACGCTGCCCCATCGTCGACACCTGGTGGCAGACCGAGACCGGCGGCATCCTCATCACGCCCCTGCCGGGCGCCACCCCGCTCAAGCCGGGCTCGGCCACCCGCCCGTTCTTCGGCGTCGAGCCCGCCATCGTGGACGACCAGGGCAAGACCCTCGAAGGCCCGGCCTCGGGCAACCTGGTCCTGCTGCGGCCCTGGCCCGGGCAGATGCGCACCGTCTACGGAGACCACGAACGCTTCGTGAAGACCTACTTCAGCCAGTTCCCGGGCAAGTACTTCACGGGCGACGGCGCGCGGCGCGACGCCGACGGGTACTACTGGATCACCGGGCGCGTGGACGACGTGCTCAACGTCTCAGGCCATCGCCTCGGCACGGCCGAGATCGAGAGCGCGCTGGTGCTCCACCCCAAGGTCGCCGAGGCCGCGGTGGTCGGCTTCCCCCACGAGATCAAGGGCCAGGGCATCTACGCCTTCGTGACCCTGGTCAAGGGTGCCCAGCCCTCGGACGAGCTGCGCCAGGAGCTGGTCGAGCTGGTGCGCAGGGAGATCGGCCCGATCGCCAAGCCCGACGTCATCCAGTGGGCGCCGGGGCTTCCCAAGACCCGTTCCGGCAAGATCATGCGCCGCATCCTGCGCAAGATCGCCGCCGGCGACGTGCACGATCTCGGCGACACCTCGACGCTCGCCGACCCTTCCGTGGTCGACGACCTCGTCCGCAATCGGGGCTCATGAGATCGCGGGCGGCGGGTTACGGGTTACGGGAGACGGGTGACGGGTGACCGTACACCGTAACCTGCAAGCCGTGACCCGCCTGCGGAAAAGACCGCGCGCGGAGCGCGCACCAACCCTCGCCTCCCGATACCCGCCTCTCGCCCCCCTCGATTGTGGGAGGGGGCTTCCAGCCCCGTCCGCTTCACGGGAGTGCGCGGGAGACGGGAAGATCAAAAGGCTGCGCCCGAAAGGGCGCACCGACCCTCGCCTCCTGCCTCTCGTCTCCCGTCTCTGCCGCCGCAAGCGGTCGCGGCTGGAAGCCGCTCCCACACGACAGTTTGCGCGAGACGGGTAACGGGAGACGGTAAGAAACCCGTTTGTGGGAGGGGCTTCCAGCCCCGACCGGAGTTCGGGAAAGATCCAGAGGTCGCGCCCGAAAGGGCGCACCGAGCCTTGTCTCCCGATTCCCGCCTCCCGTCTCTGCCGCCGCGGGCGTCAGTGCCTGCCGCCGGCCTTGCCCCTGGGCTTGCCGCGGCGCTCGTCCTCGTCCACGGCCTTCATGCTGAGGCGGATGCGGCCCTGCTTGTCGACCTCGAGCACCTTGACACGGACGATGTCGCCCTCGGCGAGCTTGTCGCTGACGCGCTGCACGCGCTCGTCCGAGATCTGCGAGATGTGCACGAGCCCGTCGCGTCCGGGCAGGATGGTGACGAGGGCGCCGAAGTCCATGAGCTTGGACACGCGGCCCTCGTAGACCCGGCCAACCTCGACATCGGCCGTGAGCTCCTCGATGCGCCGGCGCGCCTCCTCGCCCGCCGCCTTGTCGCTGGAGGCGACCCGCACGGTGCCGTCGTCGGCGATGTCGATGACGGTTCCGGTCTCCTCCGTGATGGCACGGATGGTGACACCGCCCCGGCCGATGACGTCGCGGATCTTCTCGGGGTCGATCTTGAAGGTGATGATGCGCGGGGCGTACTCCGACATCTCCTTGCGCGGCGCCGGCAGGACCTCGGCCATCTTGTCGAGGATGTGCATGCGCGCCTCGCGCGCCTGCGCCAGCGCGGTGTCCATGATCTCGCGCGTGATGCCGTCGATCTTGATGTCCATCTGCAGCGCGGTCACGCCCTTGCGGGTGCCCGCGACCTTGAAGTCCATGTCGCCGAGGTGGTCCTCGTCGCCGAGGATGTCGGTCAGCACCGCGAAGCGCTCGCCCTCCTTGATCAGCCCCATGGCGATGCCGGCGACCGGCGCCTTGATGGGGACGCCTGCGTCCATCAGAGACAGGCTGGTGCCGCAGACCGTGGCCATCGAGCTGGAACCGTTCGACTCGGTGATCTCCGAAACCACGCGGATGACGTAGGGAAACTCCTCCTGGCTCGGCATCACGGCCTGCAGGCCGCGCTTGGCGAGGCGCCCGTGGCCGATCTCGCGGCGCTTGGGCGAGCCCACCATGCCCGTCTCGCCGACGCAGTAGGGCGGGAAGTTGTAGTGGAGCATGAAGGGCTCCTCGCGCTTGCCCTCGATGGCGTCGATGATCTGGGCGTCCTTCTGGGTGCCGAGCGTGGTGACCACCAGCGCCTGCGTCTCGCCGCGGGTGAACAGCGCTGAGCCGTGCGTGCGCGGCAGCAGCCCGGTCCTGATGGTGATCGGGCGCACGGTGCGCGTGTCGCGGCCATCGATGCGGGGCTCGCCGGCGAGGATGCGCCCGCGCACGATGCGCTTCTCCAGCGCTTCCACCGCGTCCTTGACCTGGTGCGGGGTCCAGCGCGGGCTCTCGCCGCCGCACAGGCGCGCGATGACCTCCGCGCGAATCTCGGCCAGCCGTGCGAGGCGGTCCTGCTTGCGGGCGATGCGGTAGGCCTCCTCGATGGCGCCGCGCGCGGCCTCCTCGACGGCCTGCTCCAGGCTCTCGTCCTTCTCCGGCGGCTGCCAGTCCCAGGGCTCGGCGCCCGCCTCGGCGGCGAGCTCCCTGATGGCCTGGATGGCCACCTGCATCCGCTCGTGGCCGAACATCACGGCGTCGAGCATGACCGACTCGGGGAGCTGGCGCGCCTCGGACTCGACCATCAGCACCGCCTTCTCGGTGCCGGCGACGACGAGGTCGAGGTCGCTGGCGCGGGTCTCGCTCAGCGTGGGGTTGAGCAGCAGCTCGCCGTCGCGGTAGCCCACGCGCGCGGCCCCGATGGGGCCGTTGAAGGGCACGCCCGAGACCGCCAGCGCCGCCGAGGCCCCCAGCATGGAGGGCACGTCGGGATCCACCTCCGGATTGGAGGAGAGCACCGTGGCGATGATCTGGACCTCGTTGGTGAAACCTTTGGGGAAGAGCGGGCGGATGGGGCGGTCGATGAGGCGGGAGGTGAGGGTCTCCTTCTCGCTCGGCCTTCCCTCGCGCCGGAAGAAGCTTCCGGGGATGCGGCCGGCGGCGTAGGTCCGTTCCTGGTAGTGCACCGTGAGAGGGAAGAAATCCTGCCCCTCGACCGTCTCCTTGCGGGCGACCACCGTCACCAGCACCACCGTGTCCGACATGTTGACCAGCACCGCACCCGTGGCCTGGCGGGCGATCTCGCCGGTCTCGATGGTGACGGTGTGGGCGCCGTACTGGAAAGTCTTCTTTGCGGGTTTCACCTTGCGTTCCTCAGGGGATGGACCATGACACGGGGCGCTCAGCGGCGCAGCCCAAGACGCGCGATCAGATCCTGATAGCGCTTGGGGTCCTTGCGCTTGAGATAGTCCAGGAGCTTGCGTCGCTGGTTGACCATCTTGAGCAGCCCCTGGCGGCTGTGGTGGTCGTGCTTGTGCTCGGCAAAGTGCCGGCCGAGCTGGTCGATGCGGGCCGAAAGCAGCGCCACCTGGACCTCGGGCGAGCCCGTGTCGCCGGGGGCGCGCTGAAACTCCTGGACGATTCGGGTCTTCTCTTCGGCGCTGAGAGGCATGGTACGCTCGCTCCGGTTCGTTGTCTGTGCTGACTGGCTCAGCTCCAACTTCAACTTGCTGATCCGCCTGTTTGGGAAACGGTTATTTTACCGTCCGGCGCAAGGCGCCCACAAGGCGCGTCAGGCGATACGGAGCAGGCGCCGCGGGCCGATGCGGCCGTCGTCGAGCACCTCACCGATGCCGAGGAAACGCCCCTCCTCGTAGAGCCGCACCCACCCTTCCGTGGGCGCGCGCGGCACCAGAACGGGCTGGCCCTGCCGCACATAGTAGGCGAGGTCGGCGTCAAGGCGGACGGCCGGCCAGCCCGCGAGCGCCGCCTCCACCGGCAGCAGGAAGGCGTCGAGCGCCCCGGGACCGCCCTCGGCCGCACGCTCACGCAGGGTCTCCAGGGGGACCATCTCCGGCTCGTCGAAGGGCTCGACGCCCAGGCGGCGCAGGGCCGAGACGTGGCCCCCGCACCCAAGGGCCTCGCCGATGTCTTCCGCGAGGGTGCGCACATAGGTTCCCTTGCTGCAGCGCACCTCCAGCTCCAGCTCCTCGGGGCGCAGGGCGACGAGCCTCAGCTCGCGGATGGTGACGCGCCGCGGCTGCCGCTCCACCTCCACCCCCTTGCGCGCCAGGCGGTAGAGGCGCTCGCCCCGGTGCTTGACCGCCGAGTACATGGGGGGGACCTGCTCGATCTCGCCACGGAAGCGCCCGAGGACGGGCTCGACATCCTCCGGGTCGAGGGACGGCACCGGACGGGTCTCCAGCACCTCCCCCTCCGTGTCGCCGGTGGCGGTGCGCACGCCGAGGCGCACGGTGACCAGATAGTGCTTGTCGGCGCCCAGCAGGAAGCCCGAGATCTTGGTGGCCTCGCCCAGGCAGATGGGCAGCAGCCCGCTGGCCATGGGGTCAAGGCTCCCCGTATGGCCGGCCTTGCGCGCCCGATAGAGGCGCTTGACCGCCTGCAGGGCCTGGTTCGAGCTCATGCCCACGGGCTTGTCCAGCAGCAGGATGCCGTGGACGTCCCGGCGCGCTCCGCCCTTGCCCTTGCCCTTGCCTCGCATCGCTTCCCCGTCCGCGGCCGGGGCGGCACGGCGCCCGTGCCGTCCCGGCCCCGTGTTCAGCCCTCTTCCCCGCCGCCTCCGGGACTGCCGCGCTCCTTCGCCACCACCTCGTCGATGAGGTGCGTCAGGCGCACGCCACGCTCGACCGAGTCGTCGCGCAGGAAGCGCAGCTCCGGCACGGTACGGATGTGCAGCCGCCGCCCGAGGCGCCCGCGCAGGAAGCCGGCCGCGTGGTTCAGTGCGGCGACCGCCTCTTCGAGGTCCTGCTGCGGGGCGAGGCTGGAGACGTAGACCTTGGCGTGGGCGAGGTCCGCGCTCACCTCCACGTCCATGATGGTGACCATGCCTACACGCGGGTCCTTGAGCTCGCTGCGCACGAGCTCGGCGAGCTCACGCTGGATCTGCTCCCCGACCCGTCGGGCCCTGGGATATTCCTTCGGCACCGCGGCTCCCGGCTCAGGCGTCGACCGTGCGGGCGACCTCGACGCGCTCGAAGACCTCGATCTGGTCGCCCTCGCGCACGTCGTTGTAGTTGCGCACGCCGATGCCGCATTCCATGCCCGCCTTGACCTCGTTGACGTCCTCCTTGTAGCGGCGCAGCGACTCGAGCTCGCCCTCGAAGATGACCACGTTGTCGCGCAGCACGCGGATCGGCAGCCCGCGCCGCACCACACCTTCGGTGACCATGCAGCCGGCGATGGCGCCGAACTTGGGATGGCGGAAGACCTGGCGCACCTCGGCGACGCCGACGATGCGCTCCTTGACCTCCGGCTCGAGCATGCCCTCGATCGCCTTCTTCACGTCCTCGATGACGTCGTAGATGACGCTGTAGTAGCGCACCTCCACGCCCGAGGACTCGATGGCCGCGCGCGCGGCGGCATCGGCACGCACGTTGAACCCGATGATGACGGCCTGCGAGGCCTGCGCGAGGTGCACATCGGACTCGGTGATGCCCCCGATGCCGGCGGCGATCACGCGCACCTGGACCTCGTCGGTGGAGAGCTTGACGAGCGCCTCGCGGAGCGCCTCCACCGAGCCGTGCACGTCGGCCTTGATGATCAGGTTGAGCGCCTGCGCCTCCCCCTCCTTCATCTGCGAGAACAGCTCCTCCAGACGCGCCGCCTGCTGGCTCGCCTGCTGCGCCTCGCGGAACTTGCGCTCGCGCAGCTCGGCCACCTCGCGTGCCCTGCGCTCGTCGCTCACGACCACGAGCTCGTCGCCTGCTTCCGGCACGCCTGAAAGGCCCGTGATCTCGACCGGGATCGAGGGGCCGGCCTCCTGCACCTGGCGGCCGTTCTCGTCGAAGAGCGCCCGCACGCGGCCCCAGGTGCGCCCGCACAGGACGACCTCGCCCTTGCGCAGGGTGCCCTGCTGCACCAGGATCGTCGCCACCGGACCGCGGCCGCGGTCGAGCTTGGCCTCCAGGACCACGCCGCGGGCCGGACCCTTGCGCACCGCCTTGAGCTCGAGGATCTCCGCCTGCAGCAGGATGGCCTCGAGCAGATCCTCGATCCCCTCACCGGTCTTGGCCGATACGTTGACGAAGATGGTGTCTCCGCCCCAGTCCTCCGGGATGACCTCGTGCTGGGCGAGCTCGTTGCGCACCCGCTCCGGGTCGGCCTCGGGCTTGTCGATCTTGTTGACGGCGACGACGATGGGCACGCCCGCGGCGCGTGCGTGCTGGATGGCCTCCAGCGTCTGCGGCATGACGCCGTCGTCGGCCGCCACCACCAGCACCACGATGTCCGTCACCTTGGCGCCCCGGGCACGCATGGCCGTGAAGGCGGCGTGACCCGGCGTGTCGACGAAGGTGATGGTGCCCTTGGCGGTGTCGACGTGGTAGGCACCGATGTGCTGGGTGATGCCGCCGGCCTCGCCCGCGGCCACCCGCGTGCGGCGGATGTAGTCGAGCAGCGAGGTCTTGCCGTGGTCGACATGGCCCATCACCGTGACCACGGGGGGGCGCGGCTCGGGCTCGGCCTCGACCGCCGCCTCGGCCAGCAGCGCCTCCTCGATGTCCTCCTCGCGCACGGGCTTGGCCTTGTGGCCCATCTCCTCGACCACCAGGGTGGCGGTGTCCTGGTCGAGGGACTGGTTGATGGTCGCCATCACGCCCATGCCCATGAGCGTCTTGATAACCTCGGCCGGCTTGACCGCCATGCGCTTGGCGAGCTCGCCCACCGTGACGGTCTCAGGGATCTCGACCTCACGCACCACGGGCGCCGTCGGGCGCTCGAAGCCGTGCTTGGGCTGCGTGGAGACGGCGACGCTGGTGCGCACGCGCTGGCGCTTGCGGCGCTTGCCGCTCTTGGCCGCGGCGACGTGCAGCTCCTGCCGGCCGTACTTGGTCTTGCGCTCGGCCTCCGCGGGCCGGGGCTCGGCGGCCGGCTTCGCCGCCTCGGTGCGGGACCGCGCCTCGGCGGCCCTTTCGCGCGCGGCCTGCTCGGCCTGGCGGCGGGCCTCCTCCTCGGCGGCCTGGCGCGCGGCCTCCTCCGCCGCCTGGCGCGCGGCCTCCTCTGCGGCCTGACGGGCGGCCTCCTCCGCCGCCCGCCTGGCGGCCTCCTCGGCGGCGCGCTCCGCCTCGGCCCTTTCGCGCGCGGCCTGCTCGGCCTGGCGGCGGGCCTCCTCCTCGGCGCGCCGGCGGGCCTCCTCCTCGGCCCTGCGCCGGGCCTCCTCCTCGGCCACGACGCTGCGCTTGACGTAGGTCTTGCGCCGGCGCACCTCGACGTTCACGGTCTTGGTGGTGCGGCCCTGGGCACCGGAGACGCGCAGCTCACGCACGGTCTTGCGCTTGAGCGTGATCTTCTTCGGCTCCGTCTCGGCCCCGGCGGCCTCCTCCCTCGCCCGTCGCAGGTAGGCGAGCAGCTTGAGCTTGTGCTCGTCGCTGATGGTCGCGTCCGGCCCCTCCGCGGGCAGGCCTGCCGCCTTGAGCTGCTCGAGCAGCTTCTCCACCGGCACCCGCACCTCGGCCGCGAGATCCTTGACCCTCACCTCAGGCATCTTCTCACCCGTGTCGCTGTCTGCCCCTGCGGCCTCAGCCGTCCTGCCGCGAGGGCTGTGCCTCGCCCATGGCCGCCTCCCCACCGGCGGCGTCCTCACCGACGGCAGCCTGGCCGACCCCGGCGCCTGGGGTCTCCGATACCTCCTCGGGCCGCGCCGCCGGCCCGGACACCTCTTCCGCCGCGGCCTGCTCCTCGCCGCCGCCCTCCTCGAACCAGGGGGCACGCGCGGCCATGATCAGGCCGCCCGCGCGCTCCGCGTCGATGCCCGCCAGCTCGACGAGCTCGTCGGTCGACAGCTCCGCGAGGTCCTCCTGCGTGATGACGCCCTTCTCCGCGAGGCGGTAGGCGAGCTCCTCGTCCATCCCTTCGAGGGCGAGCAGATCGTCCGCCGGGCGCGCCCCGCTCTTCTGCTCCGCCTCGGCGAGCGCCCGCGTGAGCAGCACGTCCCGCGCCCGGTTGCGCAGCTCCTCGACAATCTCCTCGTCGAACTCCTCGATCTCGAGCATCTCGCTCGCCGGCACGTAGGCCACCTCCTCGATGCTGGAGAAGCCCTCCTGCACCAGGATCTGCGCCACCTCCTCGTCCACGTCGAGCTGCTCCATGAACATCTGCACCAGCGCCTGCGCCTCGCGCTCGCTCTTCTCGGCGGCCTCCGCCTCGGTCATGACGTTGATCTGCCAGCCCGTGAGCTCGCTCGCCAGACGCACGTTCTGGCCGCCGCGGCCGATGGCCTGCGAGAGCTGGTGCTCGGGCACGGCGACGTCGGCGGTGCGCGTCTCCTCGTCGAGCACCATCGACACCACCTCCGCGGGCGACATCGCGTTGATGATGAACTGCGCCGGGTTCTCGTCCCACAAGATGATGTCGATGCGCTCGCCGGCGAGCTCGTTGGAGACCGACTGCACGCGCGAGCCGCGCATACCGACACAGGCACCGACGGGGTCGATGCGCGGGTCATTCGACTTCACCGCGATCTTGGCGCGCGAGCCCGGATCGCGCGCTGCGCCCACGATCTCCACCAGCCCCTGGCCCGCCTCCGGCACCTCGAGCTTGAAGAGCTCGATCAGCAGCTCGGGGCGTGTGCGGCTGCAAAAGAGCTGCGGCCCGCGCGGCTCGGAGCGCACGTCGTACAGGTAGCAGCGCACGCGGTCGCCCGGTCGCAGCGCCTCGCGCGGGATCATCTCCTCGCGCGGGATGATGGCCTCGGCGTTGCCGCCGAGGTCGATGTAGGCGTTGCCCCGCTCGACGCGCTTGACCACGCCGGTGAGCATCTCGCCCACGCGGTCCTTGAACTGCTCGACGACCTGCGCGCGCTCGGCCTCGCGCACCTTCTGCACGATGACCTGCTTGGCCGCCTGCGCGGCGATGCGGCCGAAGGCGACGTTCTCCATGGGCTCCTCGACGTGGCCGCCCACCTCGGCGCCCGGGTCGCGCGCACGTGCCTCGCTCAGGTGGAGCTGGCGCTCCGGCGCCTCCAGCTCCTCCCCGTCCGGCAGGATCTCCCACCGGCGGTAGGTGCGGTAGTCGCCGGTCTCGCGGTCGATCTCCACGCGCACGTCAATGTCGCCACCGTGCTTCTTCTTCGCCGCCGAGGCGAGCGCCGCCTCCAGCGCCTCGAAGATCACCTCCTTGTCGACGCCCTTCTCCGCGGAGACGACGTCCACCACGCTCAGGATCTCTTTGCCCATCGCCTGCCTGCCTCCGAACGCGCCGCCCGTCCCTTTAGAGCTCGGGCACGAGCCGCGCCTGCTCGATCCTCTCCACGGGCAGCGCGAGCTCGGTGCCGTCCACCTCCACAAGCACCTCGCCGCCCCGCAACCCGCGCAACACGCCGCGGAAGTTGCGCCGCCCCTCCAGGGGCACGTCCGTGCGGATGCGCACCACCCGCCCCGCGAAGCGCCGGAAGTCGGCTTCGCGGAACAGCGGGCGGTCCAGCCCCGGCGAGGACACCTCGAGCGTGTAGGGCCCCGGAATGGGGTCCTCCACGTCGAGGAGACCGCTCACCTGACGGCTGACGCGCTGGCAGTCCTCCACGCTTACGCCGCCCTCGCGGTCGATGTAGACCCGCAGCAGCGCGCGACGGCCGCCGTGGTACTCCACGCCGACGAGCTCGTAGCCGAGCCGGCTCACGGCCGGCTCGAGCAGCGCCTCCAGTGCCGTCTCCCTGCGCATGGTCCGCCTCAAACGAAAAAGTGGGCCCTCGGCCCACCCACCTCAGCGCGCCCTCGTCGGGCCCCGCCCACCGGGCGGGCCGGCGGATGACTCCGCCACCACGAAAAAGGCCCCGTGCGGGGCCCCTCGTGCGGTGTCGTTGTAGCCCTCGCCGCGCGCTCCCTCGCGCGGTGCCATCCCCACGGGACCACGGAATTTTACACTTTCCATAGGGGAGCGGCAACGCCGCAGGCGCTCATCCCCCGCCGCCTTCCAGGCGCTCGAGCTCCTCGTCGTCCAGCCCCAGGTAGTGCCCGAGCTCATGCAGCACGGTGTCGCGGATGCAGGCGGCGACGTCTTCGCCCTCTTCGGCGCACCAGGCGAGGATGGGCTGACGGTAGAGATGAACCGTGTCCGGCAGCTCCCCCTGCCCATAGCCCGCCCCGCCGCCGCGCTCGGGCAGCGGGACACCGCGGTAGAGCCCGAGCAGGCCGTAGGGGTCGTCGATCCCCATCTCGCGAAGGACCTCCTCCGGCGGCCACTCCGCCACGAAGAAGGCCACGTTCTCCACCCGCTCGCGGAACCACGGCGGCAGCGAGGCGACCACCCGCTCGGCCTCCGCGGCGAAACGCGCTTCCGGCCAGACACGCGCGAGCTCCTCACGGCTCATCCGAACCCTCGGCCGCCCCCTGCCGGTGCAGCGCCCCCTCCGCACCGCCCCGGGGCACGCAGCGCCCCGGGGCCTGCCTGGCCCACACCGGCCCGCACCTGATTTTTC
>Ga0256830_1003023_pt1 | contig 10708 bp, 6 predicted proteins | sample 128326metaG_FD_190537 | JGI IMG/M metagenome (GOLD analysis project Ga0256830, IMG submission 190537) | Hydrothermal vent microbial communities from Lau Basin, Pacific Ocean - 128-326 | ecosystem: Environmental > Aquatic > Marine > Hydrothermal vents | place: Pacific Ocean: Lau Basin | collected...
CTAGGTACCAGCCGTAGGTTGGTGGTGTGTTGTACATTGAGTCGTTGTCCGCCATTGTTTTGTAATCACACATCGTCGGCATACCCGGTACTGTCTCACCGAGCAGATCCTCACGTACAATCACCACGGTCAGGCCGGCCGGCCCGATGTTTTTCTGCGCTCCGGCGTAGATCACACCAAACTTTGAGACATCGATCGGACGCGACAGGATGGTCGATGACATATCTGCCACCAGCGGTACGTCGCCCACCTCCGGTATCCAGTGAAACTCCAGCCCACCAATCGTCTCATTCGGGGTGTAATGCAGATAGGCCGCATCGCTATTGAGCCTCCATTCTGACTGTGCCGGCAGCAGACTAAAATTACTCGCCTCGGCACTCGCCGCCACATTGACATCGCAGATGCGTTTCGCCTCGGCAATCGCCTTTTTCGACCACTGCCCGCTGTAGATATAGTCCGCGCTCTTTTTACCGCGCAGCAGATTAAGTGGCACGTTAGCAAACTGTGCGCTGGCACCGCCCTGCAGAAAGAGCACTTTATAACTCTCTGGTATCGCCATCAGCTCACGCAGATCGGCCTCTGCCTGCGCCGCAATCGACATAAACTCTTTACCGCGATGGCTCATCTCCATCACAGACATTCCAGCGCCCTGCCAGTCGAGCAGCTCTTGCTGTGCCTGTTTCAGAACCGCCTCGGGCAGGCAGGCGGGGCCGGCACTAAAATTATAAATCGGTGACATCAACGTTTCCTTTCAGATCTTCTCTTACAGTAAAATCAACTAGCGCTATTCATCTTCTCTGGCTGGTTCAGCGGCATCATCTGCTGCACTGCTATCAGCATCGGCATCGGCATCGGCATCGGCATCGGCATCGGCATCATCCGTCACAAGGTTTGCGATACGGTCAAGCCCGACCAGGCGCTCATCACCACTCAGGCGGATCAGACGCACACCCTGTGTGTTACGCCCCTGTATCGAAACCTCATTGACACGCGTACGCACCAGCGTGCCACCGTTGGTGATCAGCATCAGCTCATCATCATCATGCACCAGTTCTGCGCCGACTACATTGCCGTTACGTGACGAGGTCTGAATCGAAATGACCCCCTGTCCACCACGGCCATGCAGCGGGTAATCGCTCATCGCGGTGCGCTTGCCGTACCCCTTTTCGGTGACGGTAAGGACATCACCGTCATTCACCACAATCAGCGAGATCGCTGTCTGTCCCGGCCCCAGCTTCACCCCACGGACGCCGCGTGCGGTACGCCCCATCGGGCGCACGGTCTCTTCGTTAAAGCGGATCGCCTTACCGGCACTGGTGATCAGCATCACATCTTTTGTCCCATCGGTGATATCGACGCCGATCAGGCAGTCATCATCACGCAGCTCCAGTGCAATAATGCCGTTTGAGCGTGGGCGAGAGAAATCCTCAAGCGGCGTCTTTTTCACCATGCCACTGCTGGTCGCCATCAGGATATATTTATCTGCATCGTACTCACGCACAGGCAGGATCGCATTGATGCGCTCGCCCTCTTCCAGCGGCAGCAGATTAATGATCGGTTTACCACGCGAGGTGCGGCTCGCCTGCGGCAGCTCGTAGACCTTCTTCCAGTAGACCTTGCCGCGGCTGGAGAAGCAGAGAATCGTGTCGTGCGTATTGGTGACCACCAGCTTGTCGATGAAATCTTCATCTTTCATATTGGTCGCCGACTTACCACGCCCACCACGCTTCTGCGCCTGGTAGGTGTCGAGCGATTGCGCCTTCACATAACCTGCGTGAGAGAGCGTTACAACAACATCTTCTTCGCTAATCAGATCTTCCAGCGAGAGATCGTGAGACGATGCGAGAATCTCGGTGCGGCGCTCGTCACCATATTGATCACGAATCGCGGTCAGCTCTTCACGAATCACCTCCATGAGGCGATCTGGATTAGTCAGAATCTCAAGTAACTCCGCAATAACATCCAGTATCTCACCGTATTCCTTAAGAATTTTATCTTGCTCAAGCCCAGTCAGACGATGCAGACGCAGATCCAGAATCGCCTGCGCCTGGATCGGTGAAAGGCGATAACCTTCATCACCCAGGCCATACTCGGCCGCCAGCTCTTCAGGACGCGCCGTTGCATCGGCACGATCGAGCATGTCGCTGACCGCGCCAGGCCGCCACGCTTTTGAGACCAGCTGGCGCTTCGCCTCTGCTGGGTTGGGCGCGGCCTTAATCAGCGCAATCACCTCATCAATATTAGAGAGCGCCACCGCCAGCCCTTCGAGGATGTGGCCGCGGTCACGCGCCTTGCGCAGCTCAAATACGGTGCGGCGTGTCACCACTTCACGACGGTGGCGAACAAACGCCTCCAGAATCTGCTTAAGGTTAAGCAGCTTCGGCTGGCCGTCGATCAGCGCCACCATGTTAATGCCAAAAACGTTCTGCATCTGAGTGTGCTTGTAGAGGTTATTCAGCACCACCTCGGTCACTTCGCCACGCTTTAGCTCAATCACCATGCGCATGCCATCTTTATCAGATTCATCGCGTAACTCACTGATACCTTCGATTTTCTTCTCTCGAACTAGCTGTGCAATCTTCTCCAGCAGGTTGGCCTTGTTCACCTGATACGGCAGCTCGGTGACGACGATACGCTCGCGATCATTATGTTTTCCGTAAGGCTCAAAGTGGGTACGCGCGCGCAGATGGATACGCCCACGGCCGCTGTAGTAGGCCTCCTGAATACCACGCACGCCGTTGATGATCGCAGCGGTTGGAAAATCGGGGCCGGGGATAATTTCGAGCAGGCGGGCGATGCCGATCTCAGGGTCATCGATCACCGCAAGGCAGGCGTTGATCACTTCGGTCAGATTATGGGGCGGGATGTTGGTCGCCAGACCGACCGCGATACCCGCCGAACCGTTAACCAGCAGGGAGGGAATACGCGCCGGAAAGACAACAGGCTCTTTCTCAGATTCGTCATAGTTGGCGATGAAATCAACCGTCTCCTTGTCGAGATCAGCCAGCATCTCGTGGGCGATCTTCGACATCCGCACTTCGGTGTAACGCATCGCCGCCGGCGAGTCGCCATCAACAGAACCGAAGTTACCCTGTCCATCGACCAGCATGTAACGCAGCGAAAAGGGCTGTGCCATGCGCACAATGGTGTCGTATACGGCTGAATCACCGTGAGGGTGGTACTTACCAATCACATCACCAACCACACGCGCCGACTTCTTATAAGGTTTGTTCCAGTCGTTTCCGAGACCGTGCATCGCATAAAGTACTCGACGATGCACCGGCTTGAGGCCATCACGCACATCCGGCAGGGCACGCCCCACGATAACGCTCATCGCGTATTCCATGTAGGAGCGCTTCATCTCCTCCTCAATATTAGTGGAGAGTATCTCTTTCGCGATTTCGCTCATCGGGGATCAATCTGTCCTGTCTGAATGGCACATTAAACGTCTGATGTCGAGCATCGACACTATCTGAACGCGGGCTGTTTTTCGCTGCCACCCGCGGATATTTTCCCGCTAACTGGCAACCACACGCCACGCATTCGCGTTAAGCGGCAAATAGTACCATAAACCCTACCGACACCACACCTTTGTAGCGCAGTAGCGCCGATCTGAGCGCTTTTCCTTTTCAAAGCCACCCCTACCTACGGTGACAGGCCTACGGTGAGAGGGGAGAAGCGATGTCGATACGGGGTTATTCCACCATCAAAGCGGCCATTTTTTCCGCATTCGGCTGCAACACCACCCCACGCTCGGTGACGATTGCATCGACCAGTTCCGCCGGAGTGACATCAAAGACCGGATTCCACGCCCGCGCCCCCGTTGCCGCCACCTGCTTTCCACCAAAGGTGAGCAGCTCATCCTCATCGCGCGCCTCGATCGGGATCTCTTCACCGCTTGCGAGTGACATATCGATGGTCGAGGTCGGTGCCACCACCATCAGCTTCACCCCGTGATAACGGGCAGTGATGGCGGCGTGATAGGTGCCGATCTTATTACAGACATCACCGTTCGCCGCGATGCGATCAGAACCGACAATCAGCCATTTCACCTCACCCTGCTTCATCAGATGCGCCCCTGCGCCGTCGGCGAGTAGCGTTACCGGGATGCCGTCCTGCAGCAGCTCCCATGCAGTGAGGCGTGAACCCTGTAGCCACGGGCGGGTCTCATCGGCATAGACCTGACTCACCTTACCCGCCGCATGTGCCGCGCGGATCACCCCAAGCGCCGTGCCGTAACCGGCTGTCGCCAGCGCCCCCGCATTGCAATGGGTCATCACAGCACAGCGCGCCCCAATCAGCGCGGCGCCCAGTTCACCCATGCGACGGTTGGCCGCCAGATCTTCTGCATCGATACGGCACGCCTCTGCGACCACTGCCTGACGCGGATCGCCATCCAGCTTTTCGATTAGCGCGCGCATCCGTTCAATCGCCCAGAAAAGATTGACTGCAGTGGGGCGAGATTCTGCCAGCAACGTCAAATCGGCCTCGACTGCCTGCCGCCATCCGGCTCCGTTTTCTGCATAGCGCGCCGCAACCGCCATCGCCACCCCATAAGCCGCAGCCACCCCGATCGCGGGTGCGCCGCGTACCACCATATCGCGAATGCCAGCCGCCACACCAGCCACATCCGTACACACAATATAGTGCTGCTCCAGGGGTAACAGACGCTGGTCCAGCAGCCTCAACGCCCCCTCACCCCAAATTACCGCCCGAACCTGATCAACCTGCTGCGACATCGCTCGCTCCGAAAATAGACATTACCAAAGATCTCAAGATAGATAAGCGACGCCATCTTACCGCAGAAGCCTCGACTGATGTTAAGACCTCTCCACAGGCGGCCGATATTCCGTTTATGAGCAGAAAAAAACCACCCCAATGGCTTAGAAATAGCGCACTTATGAGCGCCATGCTGCTTCCGCTGCACACCCTGGCTGATGATAAACTTGTCGTGATCGTGGAGGAACCGCCACTAGAGATACAGTCAGTCGCCAGCAATGAAAAACCAGACCGCCCACACCTTCCCGCTGTCGCGGTAGATAACCATGCCGAACTACACAGTCATGATGAACCTCCTGCCGCTGACAGAGCGCCAGTCAGGCCAACCATCGATACCCTCGCACAGCGTGATAAATCGATCGAATTTATCACCCTGAACAGCGTGCTATTTACCCACAACGGCACCGCGCTTGATAATAGAGCAAAACAGATACTCAACGATATTGCCGCCTACCTGCAGGACAATGAGGCCGCCGAACGCCTGTTGATCAACGGCTTCGCCGACAAAACAGCCAGTGAAGATTACAACGCAAAGCTCTCAGCCAAACGCGCCTTTGTGGTGCGTGAATACCTCAGATATATCGGTGTCCCACCCCACCTGATGCGCACCATCAGCTGGGGTGAAGGGTACCCGGCAGATGAGCACTGGACCCACAACGGCCGCAAGCGTAATCGCCGGGTGGAGCTCTACCTCATCCAGAAACAGAACACACTCTAATTACTCAACAGAAAAACCCAGGTGACGTAATCCGTCGCACAACAACCCACTCCTGCCGCCTAAACCAATGGAGCCCATCCGTTGGTCTTATGGAATAACGGCCCTCAGACCTCATAATCGGGCTCCATAAGCAGGACTATGATCCTGTTCACAGTATGGCTATACAATTAACCACACTATGGTCGATAAGATAACAGGGCACTTATCTCTTACATAAAATTTTCTGTTAAATCCAGCCAAAAGAAATCCAGAATGCTTAAGCTATCTTCCATGCGAATAATCATTTTACTTATCTCTGTCTCTACTCTTGTCGCCTGCGGCGGTAGTAGTGGTGGTGGGAGCTCGACAGAGAGCATCAACAATGACCCTGACGCTGATGATTCAGCTGCTGTGGTTATCTCTGCTATTTATGACGAAGCGCTGCTGGTGCCAGCCGAAGGTGGTGCTGGCAGCAGTTTTAATGATGGTGCTTCATGGACACATTATAATAAGGGCGCGCAATTAAGCTGGCAGAATGCGGGTGGTGATTATATTGATGCCAATGGTGATGCACAGGGCGTAGTTCCGTGGGCAGTACAGACAATCAGCGATACAAATTCTGTGGCCGATGTCGAGTGGGATGTTACCACTTTGGTTCAGGCCTGGAACCGTGGCGATTATAAGAACCGAGGATTTCATCTTCGCCGTGTCTCAGGCTCCAATGGGCCGCTGGACTATGCGACCAAGGAGGCAGATGATAGTTCACGACACCCAGCGCTTACGGTAACCACTGACAATGCAGAGGTAATTGTGTTGTCGGCCACAGGTGACACCTATCTAACGCCCTCTTCAAGCACTGCCACCTACGGAAGAAATGCTTCGATGCGAGTGCGTGACAATAACAATATTCTGGTCTGGTTTGACCTGTCATCATTAAATAATAAGGCAATCACTGCTGCGTCGTTAAAACTAACCACCATCGCACAATTTACCAACAGTGATGTAGTACACGGTGTTTTTGCGATAAAAACAGGAAGCTGGGATCTCTCTTCTCCTGTTTTGGGCATTGCCGAACAGTACCCTGGTGATGTTGGCATTACCGCACACCCTGATGTCTATCTTAGTTACTCATTTGATAGCAATAGCGCAGCCGATGGTGGGGAGGATTTCCTCAATGATTCGATCGATACTGGTAATGCCGATAACTACTGGCCGTGTGACACGCTTGCACCGAGTGGTAGACAGCGTGATGGTTTAATGTCTATCCCTGCAGTGGCTATTCCCGGCTACCAACCGTTTCAAAATGGCAACGCCGTCTGTATGCGGCTGAAGTATGAAGCGGGTGCTCCCAATACGCAGGGGCTGGGGAATTATGGCGTGAGTGCAAGGAAAAAAGTTTCTGATTTCTTAGCGAGTGATCAAACAGACGAGCTGTTTGTACGGCACTATGTTTTTCTTGGCGAAAGCTGGGGTGAGAATATCCTTAACGAAGGGGGCAAAAGACCGGGAGGGATTACCGGAACCCAGTCTAACACTTCCTATGCTGCAGGTTGGGGAGGACGTACCACTAACGGCACAAATGGCTGGTCGGCGCGCGGGGGCTATATCAGACAGGTGCCATACGATTATAACCCGCTAGAGGGATATACGGCGTTCGCCACATATCTATATCATGCAGACCAGGTGGGTAGTTATGGTGATCAACTGAACTGGACTGCTACCACACCAAATGGCCTGATTAAAAAAGGACGTTGGTATAGCATCGAACAGCAGGTCAAGATGAACACACGTGACGGCCTGAACATACAGGGTTCATCCGGTGCTTATAATGGCATTGTACGTGGCTGGGTGGATGGGCGACTGGTGTTTGAAAAAACAGATGTGCGCTTCACTGATATGGACTATATCAATATCGATGTCGCTGACTTTGGCCTCTATTATGGTGGCCCTGGCAATACACCATACGATCAGCACCTCGCAATCGATAATATTGTGATTTCAAAATCGTATATTGGGCCGATGAAGATAAATTAAGCGGAGGCAAGAGGGAACATACCTTTATCTGAGCAGTATATAAATGACAACTAACCCTCATATTAAAAAACACAGAACCGTTAGAATAGTAAGGGGTAGCCCATGAAGAGATGTAAAGTGATCCAGCCAGGGCTAATTAATAACCAGGAGGATCAAAACTATGCAGCACTTTACTAAAAAGTTTTTATTGATGACTCTTTTCTACGCTATAACTGGCGGTGCATCTGCTTTCACCATAACAATTGATGGCGACGATGGAACCCCGGGTGAAAATGTCAGATCCAGCAATTGCCAGCAATCTAATGAAGAGTCTTTTACTTCAGATTCTGGCGGTACCTTTTACACTACAGAAGAGTCATACTCAGGAGGCAAAAGCCTCGAACTTAATATCACTAAAGGCTCGCTTGGGTTTGGCCAGCTTGGCGGCATAATTAATTTCCCCGACTGCGCTCATGTTGGCGGAAAAAGGCTCGTTAAAGGTGATGAAATCTGGGTGCGCTTACGCATTAAATTCCCCAGCGGCTTCGAATTTAACCAAAACGGGAGAAACAAATTTTTAAGATTACGGACCTTTCACCTTGATGGCGCAACAAAAGTAAGTGAAGGCTACAATGATCTATATATTGATGGCCCACCGGGAACCGAACTCTGGAAGCCAGGAGGATACGCCCCTTTTCAGTTTATTTTTGAGGGTGCTCAAAAGTGGTACCGAATTAATAGTGACTTCTTCACAATGGGAAAATGGAACACCATTGAATACCACCTTCGCTTAGATGACAAGACAGGGCCGGAAGGTGGAAACTCAATGGTCAGAGTATGGCTAAATGGTAACCTTATTGGCGAGACAGATGAACGTCGCACCCTGCAAAGGGCAGACAGTTTTATAGAATCACTTTACCTGTTCACATACTGGGATAATGAAGGTGCGCACATCAGCCAGAAACTCTGGATAGATGATTTAAAAATAACCACAGACACCCCATTAACTAAGGATCTAAACGGCAATCCTTTTATAGGCCCTGGCGACCCTCCACCGTGCCCACCGAAATTTGGACTCGACAACCAACTTGAAGAGACAGAATGCAAATAAACGGGCTCTTTAAAACGGGTGCCGATTGCCCCTGTGTTTAATATATCAAATCCGAGTCAATCGAGAGGTGGGTAAACAGAGAGAGAAGAAAGGCAAAACGACACCAGAAATAGGCATCCCTTAACTCCCCTTCCCCCATAACCCCGCTATCTGAGCTATACTGCCATCGAACAAAATCGATGGATCACCCATGAAACAGATCGACACCCTTATTCATGCCCGCTGGATCATCCCAGTCGAACCTGCTGATGTGGTACTGGAAAATCACAGCCTGGCGATTGATGACGGCCGTATCGCCGCCATCCTGCCAACCAACGAGGCTCAACAGCAGTACCAGGGAAAGAGTGAGCTAACACTTGCAGAGCAGGCGCTGATCCCCGGACTGGTCAACACCCACACCCACGCGGCGATGTCGCTGTTTCGCGGCCTTGCGGATGACATGCCGCTGATGGAATGGCTTAACGACCACATCTGGCCCGCCGAAGGGAAATGGGCCAATGGCGATTTTGTCCACGACGGTACCCGCCTTGCGATTGCGGAGATGCTACGCGGCGGTACCACCTGTTTTAGCGATATGTATTTCTTTCCCGATGAGGTTGCTCACGTTGCCAGCCAGAGCGGCATGCGTGCGGCGGTTGGGCTGATCATGATCGACTTTCCCACCGCGTGGGCAGGCGGCCCCGATGAGTATATCTCTAAAGGTCTTAAGGTGCATGACGACTATCGCCACGACCCGTTGATCACCACCACCTTCGCGCCCCACGCACCGTACACCGTTTCTGATGAGCCGCTGAAAAAGCTACAGATGTACGCCGAAGAGCTCGATGTTCCTCTCCATATTCACCTGCACGAAACCGCCCATGAAGTGAGCGATGCCGAGCAGCAGAACGGCCAACGCCCACTGCAACGGATCGAAGCACTGGGACTACTGACACCGCGCCTGATCGCCGTCCATATGACGCAACTGACCGATGATGAAATTGAACAGATCGCCACTGCCGGTGCCCATGTGGTGCACTGCCCTGAATCCAACCTTAAACTCGCCAGCGGTTTTTGCCCGATCCATAGACTCCATCAGGCAGGCGTCAATGTAGCCCTGGGCAGCGATGGCGCGGCCAGCAATAACGACCTCGACATGTTTGGCGAGATGCGTACCGCCGCCCTGCTGGCCAAGGCGGTGGGGGAAGATGCCAGCGCGATCCCCGCTGCTACCGCATTACAGATGGCCACCCTCAACGGCGCACGCGCACTGGGACTGGATAAAGAGATCGGTTCGCTCACCGTTGGTAAGGCTGCCGATGTGGTGGCGGTTGACCTCAGTGAGCTGGAGTCGCAGCCGCTCTACCACCCCATTTCGCAGATCGTCTACGCCACCAATCGTGATAAAGTGAGCCATGTCTGGATCAATGGCCGCCACCTGTTAAAGGCGCGCGCGCTGACCACACTGGATGAGAACCACATCCTCGAAAAGACGCGCCAGTGGCGAGAGAAGATCGCAGTGGCAGACAAACAACAGTAAGCAATATTAAAATATTGATTTAAAGAGAAGAGCGATGCAGCAAGCAGAAAATAGCGTAGAAACCACACCGCTTCCAGAGAGCAATGTAGACCGTCATGAGGTCGCCAAATTTGCAGCGATGGCGAGTCGCTGGTGGGATGTGAATGGCGAATGTAAACCGCTGCATGAGATCAACCCGTTGCGTCTAAACTATATCGATGAGAGATCAGGCGGCATCGCCGGCAAAACGGTGGTTGATGTCGGCTGCGGCGGCGGCATTCTCAGCGAGAGCATGGCGCAACGTGGTGCAACCGTCTGCGGTATCGACATGTCGGAGCCGTCAATTGAAGTGGCCAGACTGCACCTCTATGAATCTAACCTTGAGGTCGATTATCAGCGCACCACTGCGGAAGCCTTTGCCGAGCAGCATCCGCAGCGCTTTGATATTGTCACCTGCATGGAGCTACTGGAGCATGTGCCAGACCCGGCCTCGGTGATTCGCGCCTGCGCGGCTCTGGTGAAACCGGGCGGCCACCTCTTTTTCTCGACCATCAACCGCAACCCAAAGGCCTATCTGTTTGCGATTATCGGCGCTGAGTACCTGTTAAAA
>Ga0256830_1003024_pt1 | contig 10708 bp, 5 predicted proteins | sample 128326metaG_FD_190537 | JGI IMG/M metagenome (GOLD analysis project Ga0256830, IMG submission 190537) | Hydrothermal vent microbial communities from Lau Basin, Pacific Ocean - 128-326 | ecosystem: Environmental > Aquatic > Marine > Hydrothermal vents | place: Pacific Ocean: Lau Basin | collected...
CGCAGCATTTTTTATATTTCTTTCCACTGCCACAAGGACAAGGCTCATTGCGACCGATTTTGGGTGACTCTCTGCGCACGGGTTGCTGATCCAACCCATCAACATAAAACCAACGCTCTCCATCGTGGGTGAATTCACTGATTTCATGTAATTGTGAGGGCTTTTTGCCAACATTGCAGCTGGCAATAAATTCAACAACGCCGGTTTTATCACCTTCCAACCCTGCTTCGGTACGCAGAACCGACAGTCCTGTCCAGGTGGTGTCATCACCATCATCGCTGGGATGAGGAGTATCGGGCCGGGTATCCGGGTGCCAAGTCGCCAGCAAATAATCATCATCCATGCGGGTATAGGCGGTATAGCGTGAGCGCATTAATATTTCCGCCGTAAGGGGAATTTTATCGCCCGATAAATAAGGCTCACAACAATTTGCAAAAACTTCCTGGCTGCCACAGGGACAGTGTGTTTCCTGGTTCATAATTTATACCTGATAAAAGGGGTGGATCTACGAAATAACAAATGACCGAATTCAGTTATGCGGTGAATAAGGCTATATTTCATCGTCTGGATGAGTATCGCTGTCAGCAAGGAAAGAAAGCGAAGCCGAGTTAATGCAATAACGTAAACCGGTGGGTGGTGGTCCGTCTTCAAACACATGGCCTAAATGGGCATCACACTGCGCACAACGAGTTTCTGTGCGCAGCATGCCATGGCTGTGATCAGAGATATCCCGGATGGCCTTATCGTTAAGTGCTGCCCAAAAACTGGGCCAGCCACTTCCCGAATCATATTTTTGCCGGGTATGAAACAACGGCGCATCACAGCACACACAACGATACGTGCCAACTTCTTTGTGTTCATAATACTCACCACTAAAAGGGGCTTCAGTGCCACCCTCGCGGGTAATACGATATTGTTCTGTCGTGAGTTTTTGTTTCCAGTTCGTATTTTTATCCATGTGAAGCCTCTGGACACTCCGCAGTGTTGATCTTGTTATGCAGTATACAATACCTGTTAAAAGGGAGATAAATAGCCCCGGTATCGGCCAGAGTGATTTTCTGTCCCAGATCCGGCACAATTAGCCCGCTTGAATATTAACAAACAGGGGCACGCATTGTACCGCATCGCTGAACAGCGACTTTCAAAATTGGTGAATCGGGGGGGTAACCGCCCACTGGCAAAAAGCCGGATTGGCCTGGAAAAAGAGAGTTTACGCGTTTCCCCGGAAGGTCATCTGGCGCAAACCCAGCACCCGCTGGCATTGGGCTCACCGTTGACGCACCCGTACATCACCACCGACTACTCTGAAGCACTGACAGAGTTTGTAACGCCACCCTGCACCGATATTCCATCAGCACTGAGTTTTCTGCGTGACACCCAACAGTTTGCATACAACGTGCTGGCCGCAGCACCGGAGCACGAACGGCTCTGGGCCACCAGTATGCCCTGCGTAGTAGCAGGAGAGACCAGTATTCCTATTGCCCAATACGGTGATTCCAACCCAGGGATGATGAAAACCGTTTATCGACGTGGCTTAGGCCATCGTTATGGTCGCGTTATGCAGGTCATCGCCGGGGTACATTTTAATTATTCTTTTCCCGATGCTTTCTGGCCCCTGTATCAGGAACTGGAACAGCACCCGGGAAACAGGCAAACATTTATTTCCGAACAATACTTCGGTTTGATTCGCAATCTGCAACGCTTCGGTTGGCTGGTGCCCTATTTGTTTGGCGCGTCTCCCGCCGTGTGCAAATCCTTTTTAGGCGGCCAGCCCACCTTGCTGGATTCTTTTGACGAACACACCTATTTTCAACCCTTTGCCACCTCGTTGCGCATGGGTGATATTGGCTATCAAAATAATAAAGAAGCCGAGATGGGCGTCAAAGCTAATTACGACAGCCTGGAAACCTATACGGCCAGCCTGATGAGAGCTACTGAAACGCCCTATTCCGAATTTGAGAAATTAGGCGTAATAGTTAACGGGCGTTACGAACAGCTCAATGCGAATATTTTACAAATTGAAAATGAATATTACAGCACCATTCGCCCCAAACAAATTGTTGACCCTTTTGAAAAACCTTCCCACGCATTACTTCGCCGTGGCGTACAATATGTTGAGCTGCGCTCTATTGATGTCAACGCCTATGACCCGCTAGGCATCAGTGAACGACAATTACATTTCCTGGAAGCTTTTCTGGTTTTTTGTTTATTACATGAAAGCCCGCCCATTAGCGAACAGGAACGTAGAGATATTGATAGCAATGAACTGTCCACAGCGCATCGGGGACGCGACCCACATTTAATGCTAAACCGAAATGGCAAAAAGGTCTCCTTAAAAAACTGGGCGACTGAAATCATCGGAGCCATGACCGGGGTATGCGCATTATTGGACAGCGGACATGAAAATAAACCCTATACGAGTGCCCTTGCTATTCAGGCTGAAAAAATCAAAGACCCGGACCGCACTCCCTCTGCACGTATGCTGGCAGAAATGCGGAAACAGGACGAAGGTTTTTTCCATTTTGCCCTGCGCATGTCACAACAGCATCAAGCCTATTTCCAAGAACTGCCATCAAACCCAAGCAGAGAAAGCGAGTTTATCCAACAAGCGGAGCAATCATGGGTGCGCCAGCATGAACTGGAAGCTACTGAGAAAGAACCTTTTGCTATATATTTACAGCGATATTTTTCCCAGTCTGCCTGAGACCGAAAATACACCCATTCCGGAACCCCTAGCTGAATGGTTTGTATAGTACCATCACGAAGATTCAGATAAAAATCAATCAAAGGCACTTGCGATAAACTGAACAACCTGCAACTTTCAGTGAAAATATGAAGATGGAATACCATCCAATGGTTTCTTTGCGATGCCCGCAAACAAAACGTGCATAGGTAAAAGTACTGTATATAGGAAAGGCCAGCGGCTTGTTAACATCCGTTAGCGCTGAACTGAATAGATAAGCTGAATTTTTTCTGCCGAATTTCAAAAACAGCCGGAGCCAAACAACCATGCCTGGCCCCAGCCGCTAACTAAGAAGTGGTGTATTAAGAAAAATACAACCACCTACAGCTTAACTGTTACTTAGCAATCTCCCCCGGCAGACAAAATATCGAGAAATTCCTGAGGAATCCCCGGGGCACAAAATGCAGCAGCAGCACCAGGGATCTGCAAGCCACCCGTTGCGTCACCACCGCCAGAACCATCACCGGCAGCAGCATCATCAGGACAGCAAGTGCCCGCAAGATGGAGAACCATCATGTTTTGATAAAATGAAATTTCAGGCACATCTGCGGCATCGATCAGCCCTGCGCTTACACCCAATCCTAAACCTGCCTGGAACATTTGATTAAACGTGCCGTCACCATTACCCAAGAACACATTGAGTTTATTGCCCGGACCACCGGTTGTGATAATGTCCAAAATTTGATCAAAGTTGATATCCTGCACAGTAACAGTCCCTGCCCCTGGAGTCATATCATTCTCGGCGGTCGCACTAGATGCAAAAAGGGCTGCGCTCAGCAATACTGCAGCACCAATCATTCGTTTTTTTGTCTTAAGCTTCAATAGATCCATCAGATTTTATCTCCTTGATTTTATACAAACACTTAATGTGGAATTAGACATGATGTTCGAATTCCGGTTGATTTTGGTGTATTAAATACACCCCTCAATAACATCTAAAACAAGTGAGGGTAATCCCCTATAGCATGCCAGGAGTTACCCCGAATGTTATCCAGACATCTTCATTGCAAATCTTCAAACTCGACTAAAAATCAAAAGACTTACAAGCAAGAAGTGTATCAAATTTTGAGTTTTTTGCAATCGCTAAGGCCATCTATTAATAGTAGTCTGTAGCAGCAACCCACTGGAATTAGCAGTAATCCGCTCCACTCAATAAACAAATAAATTTCCATCGAAAACAACATAAAAAATTTATTTATTGATTGTTACGAACATCATATTCACCATAGCAATATTAAATTCCTTGCTAACAATCCGGCCCTTTCTCATTATTTTTCCTGCCTATGATAAAGACAAAATGAACAGAACGTATACAGAAATACCAAGCTTCAAACATCACTCACAGTTTATCAAAGCCAAGTGCTCACATGAATGTATTGCCGAAACTTCAGGCCAACTAAGTAATTCTACCTAGCCATAGATTATTTGATAGACCTTACATCAGCTAACGTACTTGAAAAATATTAGAAATATACCCGTAGCGTTTGAGATTCAGGTCGTGTGCATACCCTATTTGCGCCATGGCTGCGTTGTTATCCTTGCAATAGAACGGCTATCACACGTCATTTCGCCTCGCCTAAAAGCGCCTACTTTTGGTGACATGAAACAAATATGATGCACACTTAAACCTAAATTTCAAACACCACGGGTATAGTGTGCTTAATATTGCCAAAATGTAATAATCCAATAACAAAGGATTATTTAATCGCTTATTATTTAAGCAAAAAACCACTGCCATCATCACGATAATATATGGTGGTATATTCCTTTCAGTTTCTTGCCTGATAGGCTGACCAGTTTACAGTGTCTTTTCATTGTCAAAAATAATGCTTTATCCCGAAACAATAGATTTGCATATGACGATATACTCCCTGTTCCCGGCATTTAAGCCTTGCAACGTTAAGTGTTGTTTCATATTTATACCCGTAGCGTTTGGGATTTAGGTCGTGTGCGCACCCTATTCCCTTCATGGCCGCGTTGAAACTCCTTGCAATATACCCATGGCGATTGAGATTTAGGCGTCATTTCACCTCGCTATGCAGAAAATATGACGTACACTTAAGCCTAAATATAAAGTGACACGGTTTTATTTAAAATAAAAATTAACTTAAATGGCAAATCACCTCAATGATAATTTCACATTCTTACCTATCATACGACATGATTTATTTTTCCAATTCATTCACTACAAATCAGTTTTTCAATCTTCTTATTATCGGGTTAATAAGGAATTTGTATTATTCTTATAATTATTGCCAACGGCACTTAAAAATTAAGTAAACTTATGTATCCAAATCATGGATATTTCTACAAAAGCGCCCATATATACCCATGTTATTAAGCAATAATTCAACACTTAAATAATCATTTTATACTTAAACGACTCAACCAGATGATAATTAATCCTTATTTATAAAAATACTTCCATGGACTACCTGGCAGAAAACTCATCCAGTTTTTCTTTGCTGATATAACAATATTTAATTCAAGTTGCGGTTTAGTTTCGGATGTGCGATTGTCCACCAAAATATGAATTTTAAATATTTATACTTATCCTTTTTCTATCTTGTGGAAAATTGGCGTGACGCAAGAAAATAACTTTTACATTTTTATAAAAATCAAAATGTCTCCTAAACAGGTTTTTCCATATCGAATCAATTTATACCGGGTTTAGATCCGCATAAGCGCATACCCCTTGGTGTATTAGATAGTATTTATATTTTGATTAACGGCTCCAACCCAAACACCACAGCACTCATAACGACCAGACATTTTAAGAGATTGATAATAATACGAAATATTCTAAAAACTTATCGGTTGATAGATATAGGCCGCGCCCAGCCTAAAAAACTATATTCACGCGTATGAAATTCCGTATAATAGGTTTCTGTCTATTAGATGCATGTCGCACATGCAGATTATTTGTGATAAAAAAAATGATACTACGCAAATCAAGCAATTTTGGCCCACATGGTTGATGGAAAATTAGTACGGGCATAACAGGGAACAGGGAGTAGAGTTAGATATGCTTATAAAAAATCAGCAAAAACTATTGGAACAACTACTTGGCAGCATTAACCATGAGCAAAAAATTTGGCTTGCAGGCTACATGCAAGGACAAATAGGAAACGTCAATACCAACATATCCTCCAGCACCTTCAATTTAGAAAAACCGCCTGCGGTCATTTATTTCGCAACAGAGACTGGCAATGCCAAAGGATTATCACTCCAGGTGATGAAAGCAATAAGGGCCGCAGGGTATAAAGTGAAAACCTCGGCCGTCAATCGTTTAAAGGTTAAAGACATCAACCCGGATACGATTACAATATTCATTGTCAGTACGCACGGCGAAGGCGACCCACCAGAAAGCGCCCTTCCATTTTTTGAAGATATTCAGAACGCAAGTGACGAACAACTCAGTGGATTAAACTATGTCGTAGCGGGACTTGGCGACTCCAGTTATGAGATATTCTGTGGAGCAGCAACCAAACTGGATAAAGAATTACAGCGCCTCGGTGGAAAACCATTTCAGGCTCCTCTTCTGTTTGACGTCGATTATGCAAGTCATACCTCTGCATGGATTGAGCAAACCGTTAAATCTACGAATGATCTGGTTGGCGCAAGCACTTCTGTCGCGGAGGAGGCCTCCTCTTTGAGCGAGGAGTTTGTTGTGCGTACTGGTAAAGGCTATACACGCCTGGAGCCAGTTAAAGGTATTATAAAGCATATCGTAAATTTGAACGACATTGATTCAGCCAGACAGACCTTTCATATCGAACTGGAATATGAAGACGATATTATTTATACCTGCGGAGATGCCGCAGGGATTATGCTTCCTGATGAAGACAATCATGGCGACAATACGCCACGACTTTATTCCATCTCCTCCTCCCCCTCTTACCATGAAGGTGAAATTCACCTGACTGTGGCGCTGGCGACGTATGAAAATGAAGATGGCAGTATTGGGTATGGCACATATTCTAAATATTTGGCGGAACGCCAGGAAGGTGATGAAATTGAATTCTATATTCATCAAAATCAAAGCTTTAATTTAGCCTCAGACGATAAAGACATCATTATGATCGGCCCTGGCACAGGAATTGCGCCATTTAGATCCTTCATTTATGAGCGCTCGGAACGTGGGGCCGGTGGGCGCAACTGGTTGTTTTTTGGTGCTCAACATATGCACTGTGACTTTCTTTACCAAACCGAATGGCAGGAACATCTGGCTACGGAAACACTGAATAAGATTGACCTGGCCTTCTCTCGTGATCAGACGCATAAAGTTTATGTGCAGGATCTCCTGAAAGAAAAAGCAAAAGATATAGTGGAATGGATTGATAATGGAGCAATCCTTTATCTCTGTGGAACCAGAGACCCAATGAGCAAAGATGTTGATCAGGCGCTGATTGACATCATTACTGCGCAGAAGTCTTTATCCCCCGAAGAGGCCGCAGATTTCGTTGCGGATTTAGAAGAAAATGACCGTTATTTAAAGGATGTTTACTAATGGACACAGAGATCAACAAACCGGAAAACCTTTCAGACGTTGAAGGCATGAAAACCGCAAGCCGTGGCCTTCGTGGTGATTTGAGTGAACAGATGGAGAACCTTCTCACTGGCAATGTGGATGAAGAAGGCAAGCAGCTTATTAAATTTCATGGCTCTTATGTTCAAGACAACCGTGATCGACGCGCCGAACGTGACGACAAAAAACTGGAATGGGCGTATTCCTTTATGATTCGCCTTCGTATTCCAGGCGGAGATGTGAGCGCTCGGCAATGGCTCGGACTACAAGAGAGCTGTGATGACAAGGCGAGTGGGGTGATCAAAATAACCACCCGTCAAACGGTGCAGCTCCATGGCGTTGTCAAAACTCGCATGAAACCTGTAATGAAGGATTTTGATGCCCTTGGCCTGGATGCCATATCAGCATGTGGCGATGTAAACCGTAATGTGATGACTGGATCAAATCCTGCAATTGTGCGTTTTCATGCGGAAGTTCATGAATATGCACAAAAAATCAGTGAACACTTACTACCGAAAAGCAAAGCATATAGCGAAATTTGGCTTGATGGCGAAAAGCTTCCACCTGAACATGAGGCAGAAGAAGATCCTTTATATCAAAACCGCTATCTTCCTCGTAAGTTCAAAATTGCAATAGCCATTCCACCACATAATGATGTGGATATATTCATGAATGATGTAGGCCTTATCGCTGTTGGAGAAGGTGAATATTTTGAAGGCTTTAACGTGGCGATTGGCGGCGGTCTGGGAGCAACACATGGCAATGAGAAAACCTATCCACGACGTAGCGATATCATCGGATTTGTAACAAAAGATAAGGCGCTCGATGTTTGCTGGCAGATTGCAGCCGTGCAGCGTGATTATGGCAATCGTGAAGACCGTAAATTAGCACGCCTGAAATATACACTTGATCGCCTGGGTCTGGATTTTTTTGTTGGTGAACTTGAAAAACGTCTTGGCTATAAAATGGAACCCACGCGCAATGTTCCTGCCTTCACCCACCGTGGAGATGCGTTTGGATGGGTACAAGACTATAAAGGACAGTGGTATTACACCGCCTTTGTTGAAAGTGGGCGTGTTATTGATGAGAATGAATACAATATCAAGAGCGCCATGAAGGAAATTGCGGAAACGGACTTTTGTGGATTTCGTTTCACGGGCAACCAAAATGTAATGTTCACTTACATCGCTGAGAAAGATAAACCTAAATTCGAAAGTATTCTGTCCAGGCATGGCATTACCATTGATGCAATGAACCCGACACGTCGTGAAGCGATGGCCTGTGTAGCACTGCCGACTTGTCCCCTTGCATTAGCAGAAGGGCAACGTTATTTACCGGAATTCGTAACCAAGGTTGAAACCTTACAAGAAAAATACGGTATTTTGAGTCGTCCGATTACTACGCGTATTACAGGATGCCCAAATGGATGCGGCCGTTCTTACCTCGCAGAAATAGGCTTGGTTGGGAAAAACCCGGGAAAATATGTTTTGCGTCTTGGAGGTGATTATGAGGGCGAGCGTTTAAACACAGTTTATCTTGAAGAGGCTGATGAAATGGAAATTTTAAGCACACTGGATGATCTTCTCAATAAATACACGAACAACAAACAAGGCACTGAAAGCTTTGGTGATTACACACAAAGAACGCTTTTTAGCTAAAAAATACAACTACTCAGCCTAGTTTTTAGAAAAATGTAAAATTATTATGTTAGGGACGTGTAAATGCAAAGGGCGTAAAGAAAAACGGTACACACTTTACGTTCTTTGTATCTTTTCACCTCTGCATTAGGTTTTCCATTACCCAAGCCCTGCTAACAACCTGCACTGGCATGAATTTTCATCAAGACTCAGGTCAATTTCCCACAGTGCCTTTGCTAAAGGAAATTTCAATTTTTCGAAATAAAACATAAAATACAGGCGTAAATATCAGACCGAAGAAAGTCACGCCTAACATGCCGGAAAATACGGCAATACCAATAGCCTGGCGCATTTCTGCTCCTGCCCCCTGACTCATCACCAGCGGAAAAACACCCATAATAAATGCGAAAGAAGTCATCAAAATAGGTCGTAAACGTAAGCGTGACGCTTCAACGACAGCTCGTATTGTGTCATGCCCACGCCTTTCCAGATCACGTGCAAATTCTACGATAAGTATTGCATTTTTTGATGCTAGACCGGCCAGTAAAAACAAACTTATTTGCGTAAATATATTATTTTCTCCGCCCATGATATACACCCCGGTAATAGCGGATAAAATACTCATTGGCACAATTAAAATTACCGCCAATGGCAAGGTAATACTCTCATATTGTGCCGCAAGTACAAGAAAAACCAAAAATAGGCAAAGCGGAAAAATATATATTGCAGTATTGCCAGCAAGAATTTGCTGGTACGTCAACTCTGTCCACTCGAAGTCCATACCCGGCGGCAGAGTTTCATCAAGTATTTTACTAATAGCCTGTTGCGCCTGACCGGATGAAGACCCGGGGGCGGCACTGCCATTTAAGTCTGCGGAACGATAGGCGTTATAACGCATTGCCGTCTCAGGGCCAAATGTTTCCTCAACGTTAATGACTGAGCCCAGCGGTACCATTTGACCATCATTATTTCGTGTTTGCAGGCGCAATATATCCTCAGGTCTGGAGCGAAACTCTTTATCCGCTTGTGCAATAACCTGATAGGTCCGCCCGAATTGATTAAAATCATTAATATACAAAGAACCCAGGTAAATCTGCAAGGTACGGAATACTTCTTCTACAGGGATACCTAACTGAACCGCTTTGGTACGATCCAGATTTGCATGAAGCTGTGGTACGTTAACGTTATAATTGGAAAAAACTCTACTCAATGCCGGGTCAGCACGCGCTTGTTTCAGCACCTCCTTTAGTACATTATCCAGAGCTTGGTAACCCTGATCAGAACGATCCTCTATTTGTAATTTAAAACCACCTTTGATACCAAGACCACGTACAGGTGGCGGTGGAAATATAGCGATAAATGCCTCGTTAATACCCGCATATTTTTTCTGCAAACGCGCAGCAATTGCACCAGCGCTCAGGCTCGGGTCTTTTCGTTTGTTAAAATCTTCCAGCGTGACAAAAACGATACCTGCGCTGGCAGAGTTTACAAATCCATTAATGGACAGACCCGGAAATTGAACGGCACTCACCACGCCATCTTCTGCCAACGCCGCATCTGCAATTTTACGTGTTACTGCTTCAGTACGTTCCAATGTGGCACCCGGTGGAAGCTGTGCGAAACTGACCAAATATTGTTTATCCTGCGCAGGAATAAATCCTGGTGGAACCAACTTGAAACTAAGAGCCGTAAGAACAACTAATACAGAAAAAATTCCCATCATGATTAATTTTCGAGAGGCAAATACGCCTACATTTTTCGCATACTGACTACGACTTTTATCGAATACCTTATTGAACC
>Ga0256830_1003025_pt1 | contig 10707 bp, 8 predicted proteins | sample 128326metaG_FD_190537 | JGI IMG/M metagenome (GOLD analysis project Ga0256830, IMG submission 190537) | Hydrothermal vent microbial communities from Lau Basin, Pacific Ocean - 128-326 | ecosystem: Environmental > Aquatic > Marine > Hydrothermal vents | place: Pacific Ocean: Lau Basin | collected...
CGATAGCCCGTTTGCCACTGCCCAAGTTGACAGCCTCAAGCTCAAGTCGCTTAAACCAGGCAAAGCCATGGCGTTCGGCAAACCATAGGAACAGGCGCTTAGCCTTTACGTGGTGGCAGGCTTTAAGCAGCTTCATCAGCAACTGGGGGCGCAGTGAAGTGGCGGACTCAAACAGCTTGTCCAGCACCTCAAAGTCTGAATTTTGCTTGACCTCGGATGCTAGCTCCAACAGTGCCAGCTCAGGCGTGGCATAGCGCAGTGGCCAGTCCCAGTGCCCAAAGGGCTTGGTGGTCACAGCCTCGGCTACAGACGCATCAAACAGCTGAGCTTTGTGCAGGGTAAAGCGATATGGCGCATCCAGCTTACTGACCCAGCCCGGCAGCTTATCCACGCCATAAAGGTGTATCTGCTGCATGCCTTGCATCGAGAGGTAATGGGCAAAGCCCTGTAGCTCCAGTGCAGATCGTCCACCCACATGGGCGGAAGATCCCAGCTCTTGCAGGGAGTAGGCCACATGCTCCCATTTCAGTGGGGGGCCCGGGCGGCGGTAGGCGCCACGGGCTACCGCTACCAGTGCGCCAGAACGCAGGTAATAGTCCACCAGCGGGCGTTTAAAGCCACGATCTGCCAGCCAAACGCGGTTAACTACTAGGCCGTCCGGTAGTCGCTCTTCCAAGGGGGCTCTTGAATGCTGGGGGTTCACTGGTTTTTAATGTCCACATTTATGCATAGCTATACTATGCATTATTGGTTATCACCAAACCAGAAGCAAGTTTAATTTATTGTCAGACTGCATAGCAATACTATGCAAAATATAGCGCATGCAAACCTCTATTTATATCAAGAAGCTTGATATGCTTACGGGACTGGCTTGCTAATAGCCTATGCCCGATTCAATGGTTACAACCGGAATATACATTTAAGAAATTAAACCTGGTAAATGACTGTTTGTTTTTATAACCTGGCAAGAACTTAGTCCTGATTTTGATTGGAAAGAACAAAAACTCAAATATGTTGAAATTTATTGATCTTTTTTGTGGTGGGGGGTTTGGCGCGCGAGGCGCTGTACGTGGTGGTGGACAGCCACTGTTGGCAGTGGATGCCTGGGATCTGGCAACAAAAACTTATAGCTCGAACTTTCCAGGTGCCATCATTGTGCAGGAAAAAATCGAGGATATTGATCCACACAAATACAAAAATGAGCTTTACCCCGATGTATTGCTCACCTCACCCGAATGTACATCACACTCAATCGCCCGTGGTGCCAAACCAGGAAATGAGAAAAGCAGAGAAACAGCCATTGGTATTTTTCCCTGGATTGATGCATTTAATCCGAGATGGGTGATTGTGGAAAATGTAAATCGAATGAAAAAATGGGAGCGGCATGAAGAATTGATTGTGACCCTTAAGGAGTATGGTTACACCGTCAGCCAGCTTTTATTGGATTCTGCTGAATTCGGCACACCCCAGTCGCGTAAGCGACTGTTCCTTATATGTGATCGTTATGGGTCAGAAATTACAAAAAAGGAATTACTGGCATCGCATCAAAAACAACGAAAATCAGCCTGGGATATTCTTGACCCTCCAGGAACATATAAAAGCAGTCCCCTATACAAATCTGGGCGTGCAGAAGCAACGATTGAACGTGCGGAAAGGGCAATGTGTACTTTAGGAAAGGGGGTACCTTTTTTGATTGTTTATTACGGGTCAGACTATGCTGGCGGCTGGCAGATGCTGGGTGCCCCGCTACGCACTGTAACCACAATTGACCGGTTTGGGTTGGTTACATGGCACAATAAGGAGCCCATGCTGCGCATGTTACAACCGCAAGAACTGCTGCGTGCCATGGGAGCAGGAACTGGACACAAACTTCCACATGGTACTCGGCGAGACAAGGTTAAACTTTGCGGTAACGGTGTATGTTCTCCGGTTATGGAAGTTATTTTCCGCAAAATCAACAAAATAAATGGAATGAGTGACTGTCTCCCAGAGGCCGTCTGATGACAGACTGTAACAACCTGATTATTGACCAAGTTTATCACGGGTCACGCCATGGAAATGCGGCTGATGATCCTCTCCCACAGCTTGTCGGGGTCTCTGGTGGGGGCGGTTTTCGTTATATCGGGGATCGAACAGCTCTCGATAAGCTGCACCTGATTACCCTGAAATCCAACTTTAATGACCCGGACTGGCCCGATCACCTGGATCATGAAACTGGGCGGTTCACATACTATGGTGACAACAAAAAACCAGGAAAACAGTTACTCGACACTCCCAGAGGTGGGAACAAGATACTGACCCATCTGTTTACCGGCCGCCACGACTCCACGATAACAAATCATTTTCCGGTGATATTGCTGTTCGGCTGGACAGGGGAATACCGGGACATCCGCTTCCTAGGGCTGGCCGTCCCCGGTACACAATCACTTGGTTCAGATGATGACCTTGTGGCTATCTGGAGGACAGGAGGGGATAGCGAACGCTTCCAGAACTACAGGGCTGAATTCACCGTGCTTGACGTACCGGTCATTTCGCAAGAGTGGTTGAATGACATCCGCAAGGGCAATGCTACAGGCTCCAGGCATGCACCACGCGCCTGGCTAAAATGGCTGGAAAGCCGGAAATATGAGCCACTGACCGCTCCTCACAGCCTGGAAACACGCACCAGAGAGCAACAAACTCCCACCAACAGAGACAGCAAGGAAATTCTGGAAGTGGTCTATAAGCACTTTAAAAATGACCCACACAGATTTGAAGCCTGCGCACTGGCAATAGCACGACTTATGATGCCGGATATAGCCAATGCCGAACTGACACGGCCTTGGCGTGATGGTGGCCGGGATGCTATCGGGGAATACCGAATAGGTGCAGGCAAGTCTTCCATAATGGCTGAGTTTGCCCTTGAGGCTAAATGTTACAACCCTGAAGGGAAAGGCGTGGGTGTAAAGGAACTTTCACGATTGATATCCAGACTGCGTCACCGGCAGTTTGGCATACTTGTAACCACCCCTCACTTGGCATCACAGGCGTACAAAGAACTGAAAGAGGATGGGCACCCAGTGGTTGTGATTTGTGGTGTGGATATTGTCAAGCTGCTGAATGCGAAAATAGGAAACCGGAACCAAATTGAGAAATGGCTCGCCAGTATCGCCTAGGTATTTGTCGTTTGAAATGCTTGTAACACGCACTTAACACATCCATGCAGGTCATTTTTGACTTGGTGTTCCCAGAAGCGAAGTACGCACCAACCTTCCTGTTCAAGCAAACGGTTTACCTCCTTGTCCCGCGCCTTGTTTTTCGAGAGCTTCTTTTTCCAGAATGCTTGGTTTGTTGCAGGCATCTGGCAATGTTTAGGACAGCCATGCCAAAAACAGCCATCTACAAAAATGGCAAGTCGCCGACCTGGGAAAACAATATCCGGTCGACCGGGTAATTTGTTCTTCAACCGGTAACGCAGCCCAGTTTCCCAAAGCGCCTTGCGCAACAGGACTTCAGGTTTTGTATTTTTGCCCTGTATCTGGGACATGCAGTAACTTCGCTGCGAAGAACTCAGGACATCGGACATAACAATATTCAGTTCTCCGCGGAAAGAAGCCCTTTGTATTTTTCTAGCAATTTCTCATCGTCCATGTCGGGTTGCCCCTGACGACCAAAATAAGCTGAAAATTTTGATTGGATATCCTTCAGAAACGGGCTGGCTACTGTGGCCATACGTTTAAATTGCAAAAAATCTTCAAAACTAACTGAATGCAAATTTTGTAAATCTACTGCTGCCGCAGACAATTCCTTGTACCCTGGAAGAAAAATATATTTATCCCTCTGGCCTGATATTATTTTTTTAAGTATTGATTTTCTCGAACCAGAATTGGTATTTTCATTTATGATTCCATGTTTGATAAAATCTTCACGGTCAATCTTGATAAGTGGAGCCAATATTATTCTGGCAGCATTTATTTTTGGTGTATTATTATCAATGCTTCGCACAGCCACATCACAAGGCGGTGACAAGACAATAAACCGACCCCCATCTCGCTCAACAATATCACCTGTCGCGATATGCTCCCGAATAGTTGGTTTTATATAGAACTCAGCTTCATGATAATACCTTTGTTCACCATCAGGAACATCAAGATACTCCGCAAGGTGGCTGACCGTATATCGTAACAGTGTCCGTTCGGACTCTTCTTCTTTTGATGTCCACACGTCAAAATTACAAGCAAGATGCCTCCAGAAGATTTCACCCAGTCTTTCCTCAATTTGCCCGCGACCGCCAAGAATTCGGGTGATACCCGTTGAATAAATCTTTATGAGTTTTTCAAAGATTTCATTATTCGGTTTTTCTCTGTCATAAAAGTCCAGAAACTCAGACTTTTTACTCCTGATACCATCGTCTAAATTCCCGAGATTTCCTGACACCACATAAACGGGAAACCTGTGGCATTCGATAATTTCAGACAATACGTCATTTCCAGACGCATCTTGCGGATTTCCCGACACAAGATTCAAATCAATAATTGCACCATCAAAATCATTCGACAAAAGTGCTTCCTTGGCATTATCAGCCGACTCCTTGCGTTCCAACTCGACCTTCAAGTCATCGTTGCTTATTTCGTCAGCGGCATCTTCATATGCCTCATACTGATCATCATTATCCTCTACTATAAGAATTCTAACGATCTTGCTCATTTTTTATTATCCTCAAAGATAATCTCGAACATGGCACCATGATCGGAATGTTTTGCCTCAATTCTTCCACCAATTCTGCTCATGGCCTCACCAGCTAATGCCAGCCCAAGTCCTGTCCCGTCAGGTTTCATACTGTATCCAGGCTCAAACATCAGACTTAGGTTATCCCCTTGGAAACCTGGGCCATTATCTTTATATTCCACAATCAATTGTGAATTTTCTTTATAGATAGATATGTCAATCTTTCTTATTCCGTCCTGGGCATGACTAAGCCAGTAAACACTGTTTTCCATTAGGTTGGAAAATACAGTTATTAAGTCCATCTCATTGGCAGTAACTGATGCAGTAGTCACGTCAAAATGTATTTCACGCGATATGCTAAGAGCCTGCATTTCAGAGGAAAAAATATCCAATGTATTTTCGATAATACTATTAAGATCAAACTTACGTTTTGGTGATCGTCGAGTCCGAGCAAGCGGCTCAATCTTCTTGAACAGATAGGATAAGCCTTTGGAATGAGACACCACCTTTCCGCTGCGATCCTCTAGTTTTTTTTCAAGCTCAGAATCTACGTGCGTGGAAAGTTGCTTTGCCCACTTAATAACTCTAGGGACAGTTTCTGAAATATATTTGATATGCTTCCTTCCCTCATGAAGAAGCACATGGGTAATCTTGCCGAGTGTGGCCTGCCCTTGATATATAGCAATGGTATCCTGTATTTTTTTTGCTACATGGGATTTTTTCTGTTTCTCACCCTCAAGAACCTGGTCGACGATACTATCTACAGTACTCCTATGTTTACGTGGCATGCCGATTTCATCAAGTTCACGTGAGATCTTTTTTCTGGCACTGTCAAAGTCGAATAACAGATTAATTTCATCATCAAGGCTTCTGTTTCGCCCACCTTTTAAAGCTTTTTGACGATATTTTACCCGTCTGACTTCCATCTCGTTAATTGTACGAGAAATAACGGTTAACAAGCCGAAGTAGGCTTTGTTTTCCATCAAGCCATCCCGGGCACTTTTCTCGGTCAGGCCAGACTCTTCTTCAGAACGAACATAAACAAACCCAATAATCTGATTATGACCGATCTTGTATGATGGGTTTTGCACCCTTTTCTTATCCAAATCAAGCCAGTCAAATGACTGTTCACCATATGGCCTGATTCGGAACTGCTCCCGATATACTCCAACACCATAATATTCATCAAGAATGCGCCTAGCTTCTAGCTTTCCTACGTATTCACCTGTATCCGGATCCTTCAAGCCTCTCTTGATGATGTTCTCAATGCTATCAGGATCACGGTCATATACACGAAGATCAATATATACTTCTCCCGGGTAGCGGAGAGAGTTCTCTGCATCAAGTGTTATCTTCAGCGTCAGTTCTTCTGGTGGCAGACCTGGAATATTCTGATTTTCGAATCTCAAATTTGCCTTGCCGCTTTCATCGATGGTGCCGGATATTTTATAGTCATATAGATCAAGAACCGGGAATGGTCGAATATCTATCTCCCTGCTCGAATATTCCTCGACAGGAAATTGTTCAAAAATCAACTTGATATCGAAAGAGTCATGGTTGATTTCATATCCTTGCTCCGATGCTGCCTTATAAACCTCTTCCGGTGAGATCAAGCTTCGTAGCTCCACAAAAAGCTTATGTAGCTGCTTGGATGTCCAGATTTCCCGGATATGACCAGATGAGACTTCATCTTTTTCTATTTCTATAATTGTTCCGTTATCTTTCCCGGTATCCTCAATCGAAACATCCAACTCTAACTGGTCAAGGTATTCAACATTATCCAGATCCTCCATATCCAGAATCAATGATGTCGTAATTCCCTCGTGTGTTGTCTCAAGTAATATGCGTTCACCCAATATTGCTGCTGCAAATCTCCCAATACCTTTGCGCCCCTGAAGAATACGCCCCTTGTCACTACGTTTTCTCTGAAGCTTGTCATCAGTCGCGGGCACAAGCCATTTATTCACAACCGTATCAAAGCTCATACCGTGACCATGATCCTCAACCCGGATAAGAAGTCGTTTTTTTTCTTCATCATGGAAAAATCTAACGGTGGAATCTGGAGAGTCCGCATCATAGGAGTTTTTTACAAGCTCCACTATGGCAGCATATACATCCTTTATGAGATCTTGCCCAATAGTTTTTATTAAGCGGGCTGCTGGCCGAATCTTATGGCTAGAATTTTTCATAATTGTCACCATGTATTTTTATATTGATAACCAACCATATTTGTACAGGCATGCTAGAACAGTTAATCATTTTAAACACTCACTCTTCCTGTTAAATCGGCCTGTAGCTTGTTGAAGTAACTGGCAGCGGCTCCGCGTACTTTGTATAAGTCCAGCAAACCTTGATTGACTAATGTTTCGCTGAGGGTGTTCAAGCTGTTGCGGCGCAGGGCAAACACGGCCTGCTGGCCTTGCTGTTGTCCTTTTGCTGGCAGGGCTTCCATTTGTGGCAGTTGTGTTGTCCACCAGCCATCCAGTACCGATTGAAACTCGGCGCGTTTCTGTAATACGGCGCAGTGTTGTTCTACGCGGTTTTTAATGTTGGCCTTGTCTGTCAGTGTGTTGCTGAACTCCCGGTAATCTTTGCCATTGGGCAGGTGTGTCTGCCGAGGTGGGGGTTGATCCATGACAAACAGATCTTCTTTCAGGGCTGGATAGTTGTTCCAGTAATCTGACAGTGCTTCGATTTCCTTTAGTGGTACGCCGCCATTGAGGTGGGCGGAGACATCCTGCGGTTCCGGTGGCGGGCTGTTGTCTACATAACCGCGGATGTTGAGGTTGTATTCTTCGGCTTCCAGTTCTTCGCGGCTGACCAACCTTGCGTATTTTTTGACTTCTGGATTCCGGCCTTTGCCAGAATGACGAGTGAGGGTGCGATAGACATGGGTGATCTTTTCAATATCTTCCGGGCGCAGGCTGTTCTGGTTTTTGCCCTCTTTGTATTCGCGGTCGGCGTTGATAAACAGGACTGAATCACGATTGGCGCTATTAATCTTATTGATTATTAGTATACAGGCTGGAATGGGCGTGCCATAAAACAAGCCTTGCGGCAGGCCGATGACGGCTTCGAGTATGCCGTTCTGGATGAAGTGACGGCGGCAGGTGCGTTCTTCTCCACTGCGGAATAACACGCCGTGGGGCATCACCACGGCCATTTTTCCATTGGCCTTGAGCAAGGCGACCATGTGTTGCACAAACATCAAATCCGCTTTTTTGCCGCCCTCCGGCATAAAGGTATGAAAGCGATCCGGTAGCGCCATGCCCACCTTGTTGTAGTTCTGTGAAAACGGTGGGTTGGCGATGACCCGATCGAAGGTGCGTAGCTCGCCTTCATCGGTGAGGTGTTGCGGGGCTTTGATGGTGTCTTCATTGCGAATATCGGCACCACTGATGCCGTGTAGGATCATGTTCATCTTGCAGATTGACCAGGTGCCGCCGTTGTCTTCCTGACCTCTTAAATGCAGGTCGCGGGAACTGCCACCGCTCTCTTCGATATATTGCTGGCTCTGGATGAGCATACCGCCGGAACCACAGGTGGGGTCATAGACTTCCATGCCCTCCACTGGCTCGATCACTTCTACCAGCAGGCGCACCACTTCGCTGGGCGTGTAGAACTCGCCACCCTTTTTACCGGCACTGTCGGCAAAATATTTGATCAGGTATTCATAGGCGGAGCCGAGCAGGTCGGGAAACTCAAAGTCACCGTTGGCCAGGGGAATTTCATCGAAATGCTGAATGAACGCCACCAGGGTTTCGTCTGACATGGGCTTTTTGCCCACCTTGCGGTTGAAATTGATGTGTTTGAGCACATCCTCCATGCCGCGTTTGAGGTTGGCTTCTTCCAGCTCGGCCAGTGCTTTGTTGAGGCCGGAGCCGACATCGGATTTTAAGTGGCGCAGTGCATTCCAATGGGCGCGTTCTGGCACGAAGAAGGAATATTTATTGAATTTGGCAAGCTGGGTTGCGATGGTGGGTTTATCAAGTCCGTCATCCGCGTAGGCCTTACGAAGCTGTTGTTGCTCAGTATCAAATTGGTCGGACATGCGTTTGAGGAACAGCATGCCGAAGATGTATTCCTTGTATTCGGAGGCGTCCATCTTACCGCGCAGAATGTCGCAGGCTTTGAGCAGCAGAGATTCGAGTTTGGATAGTGTCAGTTTTTGCGGATTCATATCAGTCTGTTTTCTTACTCTTCTTATTTTTTATCAGTGCATTGATAGAATCCGTGTTGGTTTTAAACCCCCGGCACATTGACGATTCGGTTAAGAGTTGCACGCGATATTCCTGTTTCTTCAGATACTTTATTGAGAGTGATTTTTCGCCATTCCTGAAATTCATGTCATCCAGTCATTTTTTACTAACAGTCTGATCATTTTCTCTCCCCACTGAATCAGGTCGTTCAGATTCATCGCAGCATACCACTTTAATCAAAATAGATTAAAAAGCACCTTGATAGATTACATATGGTCAAAGGTCAAACATAGTCAGTCTTGAGCATTGTTGATCAGGTCTGATCAACCGCTCATAAATCAACCTGTTTTGAAGAGCAAACTATGACCAATAGAAAGACACAAAAAATTGTATATGCGGTGAATTTGATGGCCCGTCTACCGGGTGGCGACTGCCCTGTATTTATTCTGGGAGCCGGAAATGAATCGAACAACTTGGGGGCTCTGACTAGCTGGATTGAAGGTCAAAAGGACTTGCTGGCAATGGAGCAACCTGACTTCTTGGTTGAGCGGCTCCTCCATCGCCTGCACAACAGACTGGATGCTTTCTCAGTCGGAGAATCGTTTTAGGCATGCGCAAGACCCTGGTGGAACCGCTACGCTTGTTCCACCCTACCTGCGTACATCACTGACGTTGGCGTATTCATAATCCGGGTCGGAAACAGGTCAGAACCAGAGGGAGTGGTTTGTTTGTTCCGTCTCCTCAAACACAAGGTAAAGCTGTAGGGTGAAACAAGCGCAGCGGTTCCACCAAACGGTCAAGGGAAGAACATCAGTCCTTTCAACCCGTATTACTTTTTACCCAACCAAAAGGCCACAGTTATTGTTCGAGCGTTCCTTATTTGTTCCATGACTGCGTTGTTGTCCTCGCAATAGAACGACTATTACTCGTCATTTTGCCTTGCCATGAAACAAATATGACGCACACTTAGACCTAAATCTCAAACGCCATGGGTATAGTTACTGGTGTTACGCGGGCCTCAAATATTTGCAGGTTGTTGATTTGGCGGAGAGGGAGGGATTCGAACCCTCGGAGCCCTTGCAGGCTCACTTGATTTCGAATCAAGCCCATTCGGCCAACTCTGGCACCTCTCCCAAAAGAGCGCATAGCATACGCATTATGCATAAACTTTCAAACATCGTTACCGCCGGGCTTTGAAAAAACGTCGCAATAAGCCACTGCATTCGTTTTCCAGCACGCCCCCCTTAACCTGTACCAGATGGTTAAACTGATCACTGCCCAACAGTGAGAAAGCACTCCCTGCTGCACCCACGCGAGGATCAGTGGCACCATAAACCACACGCCCCACTCTCGCATGAATAATCGCACCAGCACACATCACACAGGGCTCCAGGGTGACATACAGTGTAGTGCCCAGTAAGCGATAGTTTTTTTCCGCCAGCCCCGCTGCACGCAAAGCCATTACTTCGGCATGAGCCGTCGGGTCATGGTTCATCACCGGCTGGTTCCAGCCTTCGGCAATCACGCAATCATCGCGTACAATCACCGCACCTACAGGGACTTCTCCTTCAGTCTCGGCGTGTACCGCCAGCGCTAGTGCATGTTGCATCCATTTTAAATCCGCAGAAACGAGTGCCGATGCATCAGGGGCAGCTTTATCTGGTATTTTCCCATCCTCCCGACGTTCGCTATTTTCCACCGATTTATTCCCACTCTATTATCAATAAGCTATTTTTAGCTTTAATGTTCAAGGGCTTATTTTCATGCTAAAGGGTAATACCATGAAAAATACCCTGTTCAG
>Ga0256830_1003026_pt1 | contig 10705 bp, 7 predicted proteins | sample 128326metaG_FD_190537 | JGI IMG/M metagenome (GOLD analysis project Ga0256830, IMG submission 190537) | Hydrothermal vent microbial communities from Lau Basin, Pacific Ocean - 128-326 | ecosystem: Environmental > Aquatic > Marine > Hydrothermal vents | place: Pacific Ocean: Lau Basin | collected...
TCTGCCCCCTGCCGGTGATCCGCACCCAGGACGCCATCGCAGGCATGCAGCCGGGCCAGCGCCTGCGCATCACCGCCACCGATCCCGGCGTGAAGAACGACATCCCCGCCTGGTGCCGGATCAACGGCCATGTGGTTGAGTCTATCGAGGAGCAGGACGATGTGATCGTGATCACGGTACGCGTCGGTGGGTCATGAATGCTTTTTCATGTGTTCTGGCGAGGCGAACTGATTTCACCGTCGTGCCATGCAAGATGCGTGCTTGACAACAAAATACCTTTGTAGCTCGGTGCATGTACGGAGCCCTCAAGGTAGGTGGGTCGTTTCGTGACCGTCGGCCGCAGGGACGACGTGCAGGACGCACAAGTGTCGCGAGAGGGCAGGATGCCCGGAGCGACGGCGGGCCGTCGAGCCTACAGGGATGTATTCACGGCGTGTCACGAAACGACCCACCTACCTTGAGGGCGAGCCTGATGGTTAGCACGAAATCAACCTAACTGTCCGGCAATTTGGAACAGTTATTTAGCTATATTCCAAGGCTGGCAAGATAGATTTTGCTTTTCCAACCTTCCGCTATGAATAACTCGCATATCCGGTATGATTTTTCCCCGCTGACGATCCGCATGGCCAGATTGCGAAGTTGCCTTTTGATATAGTTTTTGTCGACAAATCCGGGCCGAGGAACGAGATCCATGGCTTCGGCGCACTTCCTGTTTTTCGTCAACATTTCGCCGATCAATTCAATAACGCGATCATTTATTGACCAGTTTGCGGCTGACTGCCCGAAGAAGGCAACCAGGATAACTCTGGCATCTCTCGCCTCGCTTTCCGTAACTTCCATGTTTGGTTTGGCTCCTACGAAGAGTTATTCCAGTTGAGATGAGGTGGTTCCCAGTATGGCCAGGAACTGCTCGAAAGCCATGTTCTTCGCGTCGATGCGGATAAATTGATTCGCGCCTTTGCCGTTTTCGAGAACGACCATCGCCGAACCTGAAAAACCGTTGGCGGGGTTGCGCGAATAGTAAATATGTATCCCTTTTTTCCTGCTATGAGCGGCAATGTCCGCTTTTTCGAAGTAATAATTGCGTAGCGCTTCTATCAGTTCCGTCAATTCACCTTGTACGGCGGCGGGTGTTTCGCGAAAAACATATCCGGGCAAAAGGCGCAAATCGATAGTCGAGTCATTACGCAGGGACGTTGGCAGGTCTTCCCGGGCGAAGCGGGAAAAGATCAGGCCTTGCCCGTTTGTCCAGGCGATGACCAACATGCCGTCGTCAGCGGCAACAAGGGTGTTGTCAGTGGGGACACCAAAGGAAAATGCGCCGAAGCGGACTTTTATCCGATTCCCGGAAAGGGGTTCAGGCCATTTTGCGAGTTCGGGGTTTTCGGGGTGCAGAGCCGAGTAGGCGAATATCGGAAGGGCCAAAAAGGGAATGGCCAACAAAAAGGCAAGGAAATGCCTGTTGATTTTGTGCATGGTTTCTTCCTTGAAGCGGATTTCCTGTTTGTCTTCGGGGCATTCCGGTAGGCCGGAACGGCAACATGACGAAAACCGGAATTTCGGAACCGTTGCTTATGGCGTTGTCGTTTTCATGTGTATTCTACGTTTTGGTTTGACGACCGGATTGTGAAACAATTCACATTTTTGGCCGCGTCAGTCCGAGCGAGTTTCTCCGGCTGTTTCATGAACGATATGTTGAACAACGAAAAATCCGCCCGCCAGCGCCGTCACGACGAGACCGTGCGCATCACCCTGATCGGCGCGGTGGTCGATTTCCTGCTGGCCATCGTCAAGATCGTGGTCGGCTTCGTCGCCCACTCCCAGTCGCTGATCGCCGACGGCATTCATTCCCTGTCCGACCTGGTCACCGATGCGGTGGTGCTGTTCGCCGCACGCCACGCGCAGATGGACGCCGACGAGGATCATCCCTACGGTCATGGCCGCTTCGAGACCCTGGCCACCGTGGCCCTGGGTATCGCGCTGATGGGCCTGGCGGTGGGCATCATCCTGGATGCGGGCTACCGGCTGGCCGAAGGCGAGCCCCATGCCCTGCCGGGGGCGGCGGCGCTGGTGGTGGCGGCCCTGTCGGTGCTGTCCAAGGAAATTCTCTACCGTTACACGGTGTTCGTGGCCGATCGGCACGGATCGCCCATGCTCAAGGCCAATGCCTGGCATCATCGTTCAGACGCCCTGTCCTCGGTGGTGGTGCTGTTCGGCGTCGGCGGTGCCATGGCCGGCTACTGGTACCTGGACGGCATCGCCGCCATCGGCGTGGGCCTGATGATCGCGAAGATCGGCTGGGAGCTGGCCTGGAACGCGGTGCGCGAGCTGGTGGACACGGCCCTGGAGCCGGACCGGGTGGAGGCCATCCGCAGGGCCATCCTCGAGACCGACGGTGTCGTTTCCCTGCACATCCTGCGCTCGCGGCGCATGGGCGGCGAGGCGCTGGTGGACGTGCACATCCAGGTTTCGCCCACCATTTCCGTTTCCGAGGGCCACTACGTGAGCGAGACGGTGCGCCGGCGGGTGATCGCCGAAATTGATGAAGTGACGGATGTCATGGTACACATTGACCCGGAAGACGACGAGGCGGTACCCTCGCCTCCGGATCTGCCGCTGCGCAGCGAGCTGCTGGAACGGCTGCACCAGCGCTGGCGCGACATCGACGCCGCCCGGCACATTGCGGACGTCACCCTCCATTATCTGGAGGGGCGCATCCAGGTCATCCTGCATCTGCCCGTGACGTTGCTCGAGCAGGCTTCGGCCGAGGAGCTGGCACGGCAGTTCAGCGAGGCGGCCGAAGCCGAGAAAAGCGTCTCGCACGTGCGCCTGTGCTTCCAGTAGCGCACTAAAGATGTGCAAAACAAAAAAAGACGCACCATTGTGGTGCGCGCATTCCGGTCGTTTCGGGGGAATGTCAAGCTTTATCTATTAAAATCAATAGCTTGCCCGGTGGCATGTTTCATGCACCCGGTGGGCACAGGTTTTTCACGCTAGCCACACATTTACCATCCTGGAGAGGCTCAAATGTCTGACAACGTTCTGAAGATGATCAAGGACAACGGGGTCAAGTTCGTCGACTTCCGTTTCACCGACACCAAGGGCAAGGAGCAGCATGTCTCCGTGCCGGCCCACACCGTGAGCGCTGATCTGTTCACCGACGGCAAGATGTTCGACGGTTCCTCCATCGCCGGCTGGAAGGGCATCAACGAATCCGACATGATCCTGATGCCGGACGCCGACACCGCGGTCATGGATCCCTTCACCGACGAGCCGACCCTGATCCTGACCTGCGACGTGGTCGAGCCGGCCACCGGCCAGGGCTACGAGCGCGATCCCCGCTCCCTGGCCAAGCGCGCCGAGGCCTACCTCAAGTCCACCGGCATCGCCGACACCGCCTACTTCGGTCCCGAGCCCGAGTTCTTCGTCCTCGACGACGTGCGCTGGGGTGCCGACATGAGCGGCGCCTTCTACAAGGTCGACTCCGAAGAGGCCGACTGGAACTCCGAAAAGGTCTACGAAGACGGCAACATCGGTCACCGCCCCGGCCCCAAGGGCGGCTACTTCCCGGTGCCGCCGGTCGACTCCCTCAACGACATGCGCGCCGCCATGGTCCTGGCCATGGAAGAGATGGGCGTGACCTGCGAGGTGCATCACCACGAAGTGGCCACTGCCGGCCAGTGCGAGATCGGCACCCAGTTCAACACCCTGGTGCGCCGCGCCGACTGGAACCAGATCCTGAAGTACTGCGTGCACAACGTCGCGCACATCTACGGCAAGACCGCCACCTTCATGCCCAAGCCGCTGGTGGGTGACAACGGCAACGGCATGCACGTGCACCAGTCGCTGGCCAAGGACGGGCAGAACCTGTTCTCCGGCGATCAGTACGGCGGCCTGTCCGAGACCGCCCTGTACTACATCGGTGGCATCATCAAGCACGCCAAGGCCCTGAACGCCCTGACCAACGCCTCCACCAACTCCTACAAGCGTCTGGTGCCCGGCTTCGAGGCCCCGGTGCTGCTGGCCTACTCGGCCCGCAACCGCTCCGCCTCCATCCGCATCCCCTACGTGTCCAACCCCAAGGCCCGCCGCATCGAGGTGCGCTTCCCGGATCCGACCGGCAACCCGTACCTGTCGTTCTCGGCCATGCTCATGGCCGGCCTCGACGGCATCCAGAACAAGATCCACCCCGGCGAAGCCGCCGACAAGGATCTCTACGAGCTGCCGCCGGAAGAGCTCAAGGACATCCCCACCGTGTGCTCCTCGCTGGAAGAAGCGCTGGAGAACCTGGACAAGGATCGGGCCTTCCTCACCGCCGGTGGCGTGTTCACCGACGACATGATCGACGCCTACATCGAACTGAAGATGGAAGAAGTCACGCGCCTGCGCATGACCACCCATCCGGTCGAGTTCGACATGTACTACTCGCTCTGATCGTTTCAGGCGAAGCACGCACCGGAACGCCCCCGCATTGCGGGGGCGTTTTGCGTTTGGGAAACGGCATGTTGTTCTGGATCGCCGATTCGTCTATTCTCGTCCCATGCGCAGCGGAATCCTGATCCTGGCCCTTTTTCTGACCCTGCCCCTGGCCGCGCAGGAGAAGGTCTACAAGAAGGTCAATCCCGACGGCACGGTTGAATACAGCGACAAGCCCATTCCGGGCGGCGAACTGATGTCGGTGCCCAAGGGCACGGTCGTGACCCTGCCCAAGCCCGCCGAGTTCAAGGCCGCCGAGACCACCGCGGATCGCAAGGCCGCCGAAAGGAAGCGGGCCGAGGAACATGCCGCCGCCTATACCCGTTTCGAGATCGTCCGCCCCAGGGACGACGAGGCCATCCGCAGCAATTCCGGCGACTTCACGGCCCAACTGGCGCTGGAGCCCGGGATCGTCGAAGGCGATCGCCTGCGTTGGAAGATGGACGGCAACGTCATCGAGGGTGCCGGCAGCCTGACCCTGATCATGCGCAACGTGGATCGGGGCACCCATACCCTGGAGGCCGAAATCGTCGACAGCGAGGGCAAGGTGGTCAAGCGCACGCCGACCATCACCTTCCACCTGTTGCGCTACGCCGGCGGCCCCGTCACCTTCGGCAACTGAAGGCCGCGCCTCCCCGCACCGTCCTGATGCACCAATTTGGTGCAATTCCCGGATCACGGGTGTACACTGTGCACCGGCTTCCCCGATCCCGATGCCCCGGCCAGGCCGGCCAGGACCCCGACATGCAACGGATATTCTCCTTTTATCAATGACTTGCGCCCTCGTCCCAGCGCATTCCGGCGAAAATCACCCTGCGCCCGAGGTTGGTTTGTTTCTTGCAGAAGCCCTGCCATGGTGCCTGCCATGAGCCAGGACAAGTCGGCGCAGTACCGGGTGCTCGACGGCATGGCCACGGCGCTGCTGCTGTTCGATGCGCGGCTGCGCCTGGTGTACATCAACCCGGCGGGCGAGAACCTGTTCTCCGTCAGCGCCCGTCACCTGCTCGGCCAGCCGTTTCACGCGCTGATCGAGGAAGATGAGGAACTGGCGGAACAGATGCGCCGGGTGCTGGCGGAACAGCACCCCCTCACCCGCCACGAAGTGGCGCTGGGGCTCGGCAACCAGCCGCGGGACATGTTCGACGTCACCGCCCTGCCGCTGCTCGATCCCGGCCAGCCCCGGGAGCTGCTGATGGAACTGCACCCGGTCAACCGCCTGCTGAAGATCGCCCGCGAGGAAGGCAAGCAGGCCCAGGAGCGCACCACGCGGGAGATCCTGCGCGGCCTGGCCCACGAGGTGAAAAACCCGCTCGGTGGCCTGCGCGGCGCCGCCCAGTTGCTGGAACGGCAGCTCGAGAGCGAGGAGCTGAAGGAATACACGCAGGTGATCATCGACGAGGCCGATCGATTGCAGACCCTGATGGATCGCATGCTCGGCCCCCGGCGCCTGCCCGACCGGCAGCCGCTGAACGTGCACAGCGTGCTGGAACGGGTGGTGCGCCTGATCCAGGCAGAGGAGCGTGGCGGCGTGCGTCTGGAGCGGGACTACGACCCCAGCATTCCCGAGGTGCTGGGCGATGCGGATCAACTGGTGCAGGCGGTGCTCAACATCGTGCGCAACGCCCGCCAGGCGGTGGACGACGAGCACGGGCGCATCGTGCTGCGCAGCCGCATCGAACGCATGTGCACCATCGGCCGCCAGCGCCACGCCCTGGCCGCGCGCATCGAGGTGATCGACAACGGACCGGGAATCGCCGAGGACATGCAGGAACGGATCTTCTTTCCCATGGTCACCGGCCGCGCCGAGGGCACCGGCCTCGGCCTGTCCATTGCGCAGAACATCGTGCAGCAGCACGACGGCATCATCACCGTGAACTCGGTGCCGGGGCGCACCGTGTTCACGATTCTGTTACCGATTCAATGATTCAGGAAAGGCACACATGAGCAAGGAACAGATCTGGGTCGTGGACGACGACCGCTCGATCCGCTGGGTGCTGGAGAAGGCCTTTCGCCAGGCCGACATGGCGGTGCGCAGTTTCGAGGATGCCGAATCGGCCCTCGAGGCCCTGCACCGGGAGCAGCCCGACACCATCATCAGCGACATCCGCATGCCCGGCATCGACGGGCTGGAACTGCTGCAGCGCATCCACGGCGAGCATCCCGATCTGCCGGTGATCGTGATCACCGCCCACTCGGATCTGGACGCCGCCGTGGCCGCCTACCAGGGCGGCGCCTTCGAATACCTGCCCAAGCCCTTCGACGTGGACGAGGCGGTGGAACTGGCGCGCCGCGCCGTCAAGCATCACCGCGAGCTGCACCGTGTCCCGGAAGCGTCCGATCAGGTGTCCATGGAGATCATCGGCGAAGCGCCTTCCATGCAGGAAGTGTTTCGCGCCATCGGCCGCCTGTCGCGCTCCAACATCACCGTGCTCATCAACGGCGAGTCGGGCACCGGCAAGGAACTGGTGGCCCATGCCCTGCACCGCCACAGCCCGCGGGCGGCCAAGCCCTTCATCGCCCTGAACATGGCCGCCATTCCCCGGGATCTGCTGGAATCGGAGCTGTTCGGGCACGAGAAGGGGGCCTTCACCGGCGCCCAGAGCACCCGCCAGGGCCGCTTCGAGCAGGCCGACGGCGGCACCCTGTTCCTGGACGAGATCGGCGACATGCCCGCCGAGCTGCAGACCCGCCTGCTGCGGGTGCTGGCCGCCGGCGAGTTCTACCGCGTGGGCGGCCACCAGCCCATCAAGGTGGACGTGCGCATCATCGCCGCCACCCACCAGAACCTCGAGGAGCGGGTCGCCGCCGGCGCGTTCCGCGAGGATCTGTTCCATCGCCTCAACGTGATCCGGATCCATATCCCGGCCCTGCGCGAGCGCCGCGAGGACATCCCGCTGCTGGCCCGCCACTTCCTGCGCCGCGCCGCCGAGGAGCTGGACATGGATCCCAAGACCCTCGACGACGAGACCGCCGAATACCTCACCCGCCTCGACTGGCCCGGCAACGTGCGCCAGCTCGAGAACACCTGCCGCTGGCTGACCGTCATGGCCCCGGGCCAGACCATCCACCTCGACGACCTGCCCCCGGAACTGATGCAGGCCGAAGGCCGCGACCGCCCCGCCGGCGACTGGCTCGAGGCCCTGCAGCAATGGGCCACCCGTCGCCTCGCCAACGGCGAGACCGACCTGCTCGACAAGGCCCTGCCCGCCTTCGAAAAGACCCTCATCCGCACCGCCCTGCAACAGGCCGGCGGCCGCCGCCAGGACGCCGCCCGCCTCCTCGGCTGGGGCCGCAACACCCTCACCCGCAAGATCAAGGAACTGGGGATGGAGGATGTTTGAGGGAAAGACTTCAACGCAAAGGCGCTAAGGCGCAGAGGGCGCAAAGGATTTTGTTTGCAAACAACGCAGGACGGTATCTTGTGCCCTTTGGGTATGAGGCCGACCTACATCATTGAAAATCTCGGCGTCCTCTGCGCCTTCGCGCCTTTGCGTTAGGTGTTCACCACTTCATCCGAAACCCGCCGATCGCCTGATACAAAATCGTCTCCCGATGCCCGAACGGCTTCCATGAGGGCGCGATCACATTGGGCATGTCCGAACGGCGGAGCAGGGTGGCCGGGGCGAGGGCGAATTCGCCGTAGCGGCCGTTGACGGCGTCCATGACCGCGTTGCAGGGGCGGCTGGCGTGGCCGGGATCGAACAGGCCGAGCTGGCCGTCGGCCGGTTGCGGATCGAGGGCGCGGATCTGCACCTGGAAGACGCCCTGTCTCCGCCAGTGGTCGCGCAGCAGTTGCCGGGCGAAGCCGTAGATCACGCGGCCGTCGTCGGTGGGCACGGTGCTGCGCCAGGTGTCGGCCAGCCAGCCCTCGCGGGTGGAGAGGCCGACGAAGAACTGTTGCGCCACCATGGCGTGGCGGCGCAGGCGGGCGCCCACCTTCTCGCTCATGTGCAGCAGATAGATCCGGATCACCTGCGGATCGCGGGTGTCCGGGGGCATCACCTTGCCGTGGCCGATGCTCTTCGGCGGCGGCACCTCGGTGCGCACCGGCTCGTTGTCGCGCCCCTGGCACATGAGCCACACCCGCCGCCCCGGATTGCCGAAGCGCCGCGCCAGCTCGCCGATGGGCAGGCGCGCCATGTCGCCGCAGGTGATCACCCCGCGGGCGGCGAGAAAGTCGCCGATCCCCCGGTTGACGCCGCACAGCTCCGTTACCGGCACGTCGCGCAGCGCCGCCCGCGCCTCCCAGGGCGGAATCACCGTGAAGCCGTCGGGCTTGTGCAGCTTGGCGGCGTACTTGGCGGTGGTCTTGTCGCCGGACAGGCCCACCGAGCAGGTGACGCCGGATGCCGCGGTGGCGGCGTCCTTGAGCAGGCGGGCGATGCGCTCGGGCGGGCCATGGAGCTTCTGGCAGGGGGTCACGTCCACGAAGGCCTCGTCCACCGAGAAGATCTCCACGTCGGGACAGACGTCGTGCAGGGCCTGCATGATGGCGGTGGAGACCGCGGCGTAGCGCTCGGGGCGGGCCGGACGCTGGATCAGATCGGGGCAGCGTTCCAGCGCCTCGCGCAGGCGCATGCCGGTATGCACGCCGGCGGCCCGCGCCTCGTAGGAACAGGTGATGATGCAGGTGCCGGTGAGCCCGTTGGTGATGGCCACCGGGCGGCCGCGCAGGGCCGGATCGTCGCGCTGCTCGATGCCGGCGAAGAAGGCGTTCATGTCCACGAGCACGATGGCCCGTTTCCAGAAACGGGGGTGTTGCATGGAGTTCCTCCACTACAGCAGGGTTCTGGGGTTGGTGGGCGCTTGCATGGAGAACCGCTGGCCATTTATCGTTCTCCATACGTTCTCCAGTCTAGAGATCGTTTGGAGAACGATCAAGCGGGGTTGAGAGCGGCCCGTTTTGTGGGATGATGTGCGCCCATGGAACTGGATCTCTTCCTGGCCCAGCTCTCGCCGGTGCTGGGCGCCATCGTCGCCCTGCTGCACCTGGCCGGCCTCGTCGCCGCGGTCACGGCCCTGCTCAACGCGCGCACGCCCCAGGGGGCCATCGCCTGGTCGCTGTTCCTGGTGATGTTTCCGCTGCTGGCGCTGCCGGCCTTCCTCGTCTTCGGCGAGCGCAAGTTCGTGGGCTACGTGCTCGCCCGGCGGGAGGGGCGCCAGCCGCTGCAGGCCCTGGCCCAGGCAGTGGCCGATCGCCACCTGCCGACGCTGAAGGCCCGCTTCTCGAACGGGGAGCGGGATCTGACGGTGTTCGAAAACCTGGCCGCCATGCCCTTCACCTGCGGCAACCGGGCGCGGCTGCTGATCGATGGCGAGGCTACCTTCGAAGCGATCTTCGCCGGCATCGATCAGGCCCGCGAGTACCTGCTGGTGCAGTTCTACATCGTGCGCGACGACGAGCTGGGCCGGGCGCTGCAGCAAAGGCTGATTGCCCGGGCGAAGGAAGGGATCCGGGTGCTGTTCATGTACGACGCCATCGGCAGCCTGGAACTGCCCGAACGGTATCTGCAGGAACTGCGCGCCGCGGGCGTGACGGTACAGCCCTTCCATGGCCGGACCCATCGCCATCCGCGCCGCCACCAGCTCAATTTCCGCAACCATCGCAAGATCGTGGTGGCCGACGGCCTGCGCGCCTGGGTGGGCGGCCACAACGTGGGCGACGAGTATCTGGGCAAGGATCCGGCGCTGAGTCCCTGGCGGGACACCCACGTGGAGGTGCACGGCCCGGCGGCGCTGGGGGTGCAACTGGCGTTTCTCGAGGACTGGAAATCCATGACCGGCGACATCCCGGCGCTGTCCTGGGAGGTGGAGGTCCAGTCATCGGATCAGCGGGTGCTGGTGCTGCCGAGCGGGCCGGCCGACGAGCTGGAGACCTGCGGCCTCATGTTCACCGAAATCATCCACCGGGCCCGCCAGCGCCTGTGGATCGTCAGCCCCTATTTCGTGCCGGACGATACCGTCGTCAGCGCCCTGCAGCTTGCCGCCCTGCGCGGCGTGGACGTGCGCCTGATGATCCCGGAGAAGGCCGATCACCGCCTGGTCTACATGGCGAGCTTCGCCTACCTGGAAGAGACCCTGCCGGTGGGGATCCGCATCTTCCGCTACCGGGAGGGCTTCCTCCACCAGAAGGCCTTCCTGATGGACGACGTTCTCGCCGGCGTGGGCACCGCCAACCTCGACAACCGCTCCTTCCGGCTCAACTTCGAAATCTTCCTGCTGTTCGCCG
>Ga0256830_1003027_pt1 | contig 10703 bp, 9 predicted proteins | sample 128326metaG_FD_190537 | JGI IMG/M metagenome (GOLD analysis project Ga0256830, IMG submission 190537) | Hydrothermal vent microbial communities from Lau Basin, Pacific Ocean - 128-326 | ecosystem: Environmental > Aquatic > Marine > Hydrothermal vents | place: Pacific Ocean: Lau Basin | collected...
CACCAGGTCCACCGAGAAGAAAATACATACGGATATCTGTTCCAAGTGCCACCCTTTCTTTACAGGTCAGCAAAAACTGGTAGACACCGAAGGGCGTGTAGAACGTTTCAGGAAAAAGTACGCAAAGCACGCAAATAAGTAACGCTGCTCTATTACGACAGGAAACCCGAATGCGCGGGTTTCCTGTTTTTTGTTTGCTATTCAACTGAAACAGTTTATCTCAAATTATTTTAGAGACCTAATAAAAATTTATGCAACAGTTGTGAAAGTCTAGGCATAGGACCCGACCAGCAGCCTTCAGTTTTCAACTCAACTATAATGTAGTTACTTGGTTTATTCAGCGATGTTAGAAAAACTAAGAGCAATAAAAGAAAAATACAATGAACTTACACGCCGCATGGTGGAGCCGGAGATTTTGGCCGATCCTGATGCATACCGGCGCATCTCCATAGAGCAGGCTGAGCTCTCAGTGTTGGTCGAAAAGATCAATGACTACGAAAAACTTCTGGCGGAGGCGGAAGAGGCGGAAGAGATTATCTGCGACTCCAATGATGCCGACTTCAAAGATATGGCACGTGCCGAGCTCCAGGATCTCCGTGCAAAACAACCAAAGATCGAATCTGAACTAAAGGCCCTGCTTGTTCCCAAAGACCCGCGTGATTCCAAAAGCGTTATCTTGGAAATCCGTGCCGGCACAGGCGGGGATGAAGCAGCTCTTTTTGGTGCAGACCTTTTTCGTATGTACTCCAAGTACGCTGATTCCAAGCGTTGGAAAGTGAATGTTATAGATATAAACGAGACCGGCATAGGAGGCATTAAAGAGGTGGTCGCTTCTGTGGAAGGGCGGGGCGTATTCAGCAGGTTGAAGTACGAAAGTGGTGTGCATCGTGTGCAGAGAGTACCGTTTACCGAGACTTCAGGAAGAATTCATACTTCCGCAGCCACCGTGGCTGTACTTCCCGAGGCAGAGGATGTAGATATCAAAATCGAAGAGAAAGACCTACGTATTGATACATTCTGCTCATCCGGAGCCGGCGGTCAAAGTGTGAACACCGCATACTCTGCGGTACGTATAGTTCACATTCCAACAGGAATTGTGGTTCAGTGCCAGGATGAACGTTCCCAACTTAAAAACCGTGACAAGGCAATGAAAGTACTTAGGGCCAAACTTTATGATGCGGAGATGAAACGGCTTGATGCAGAACGCTCAGAGGACCGTAAAACCCAGGTGGGCTCAGGCGACCGGAGCGAACGTATCCGAACCTATAACTTTCCGCAAAACAGGTTGACGGACCATCGGATCGGACTAACCTTACACAAACTAGACCAGGTTATGGAAGGAGATCTTGATGAAGTTCTGGACTCGCTTATAACACATTTTAATGCAGAAAAACTTAGGGCATATGAATAAAAAATCCTGAGTCAACTTAGTTTTTCCCTTTCCGGCACTAAAGAGCCGCTCGCTTTCCAGAACTCTCCAGTCGATCGACAGAAGAAGACAGACAGATTGCTCCGCACTGTTTGCCATGAAAAAGGCATCAGCCTTGCCGGACTCCAAAGCGGCAGCAGATGCCCCGGTATTTCTGCTGTTCTACAACGCATTTCAAAAGAACTTCTCGAAAACCACCGGCTTCCGATAGCCGATGTAGCCCGTGCCGCTTGGATATCTACAACAGCCATATCAAAAGCGATCAGAAAGGGGGAACTGAGTTTATTTAGAAAAGAACGTCTCCTGAAATTCCCGACTTGACAAAACATTCTAATACATGATAAAAAAGGTCCACTTTATTATGTATAGGCTTATCGACCATGAGGCGGTACTCGGCAGGAGATGTTGCTTTTTATAAATGACGCTGACTAGATTAGGAGACTATGCTGTAAGGGCGGTTATCCATCTTGCGATGAAAAACAATGGCGATCTTGCTACGCTGACGGATATTGCTTTACATGAAACTATTCCGCGGAGTTTTCTTGCCAAGGTGATGCAGGGGCTTTGTAAGGTAGGTTTTGTTAAGGCATACAGAGGAAAAAACGGAGGATTCGCTCTGGCGGTTAACGCGGCTGATATCACTATCAGAGATGTGGTTGAAGCTGTGGAAGGAGCAATCAGACTTAACATCTGCCTTACAAGAAAAGGTGAGTGTAAAAGGGATGTATTATGCGCTGCTCACCCGGTGTGGCAAGAGGCGCAAAATGCTCTTCTGGGTGTTCTTGATAAATACACAATCGAGGCGCTTGCTCAAAGACAAAAAAAGAACCTATCCAAGTTTCTGAATGTATAAAGGAGGTAGTAATGGAAGGAACACATGAGAAAGAGAGTTACAATTTTGAAATCGTTCAATGGTTTTCCGTTGCTGCAGTTATTTATCTTGTAGTGGGGGCTCTACTGGGGGTTATTATTGCGAGCCAGCTGTCCTGGCCTGCACTCAACTTAGATATCCCTTATCTTACTTTTGGAAGGCTAAGGCCGCTCCATACCAATGCGGTGATATTCGCCTTCGGCGGGTGTACCCTTATGGGGGCATCTTTTTATATTGTACAGCGTACCTGTTCGGTCCGGCTTTGGTCCGACAAACTCGCCTGGTTTACCTTTATCGGCTGGAACCTGGTTATTGTCAGCGCTGTTATTACTCTTCCCTTGGGATTCACCCAGGGCAAGGAATATGCGGAGCTTGAGTGGCCCATTGACATAGCAATAGCCCTTGTCTGGGTTGCGTATGCTTTTAATTTCATTATGACGATAGTCAAGCGTAGAAATTCGCACATCTATGTTGCTAACTGGTTTTTTATTGCAATGATGGTCATGATTACATACCTGCATGTGGTTAACAGCCTGGCTATCCCGGTGGAACTATTTAAATCCTACTCTATTTTTTCAGGGGTTCATGACGCCATGATTCAGTGGTGGTATGGTCACAATGCTGTCGGCTTTCTGCTTACAGCCGGATTTCTTGGAATTATGTACTATTTCGTTCCCAAGCAGTCTGATCGTCCTATCTATTCATACCGTCTTTCTGTGCTTCATTTCTGGGCTCTTGTTTTTGGTTACGTCTGGATAGGTGGACACCATCTTCTTTATACAGCGCTACCGGATTGGGTGGGCTCTCTGGGCGCTATAATATCAATAGGAATGATCATCCCGTCGTGGGGCGGGGCTGTTAACGGCATGATGACTTTGAGCGGGGCCTGGGATAAACTTCGCACCGACTATGTGCTGAGGTTTCTGATAGTATCACTTGCATTTTATGCCATGTCTACTTTTGAAGGCCCTATGATGTCTTTAAGAACAGTCAACTCTCTTTCCCATTATACTGACTGGACAATAGGCCATGTTCATTCAGGAGCGCTGGGCTGGGTGGTTATGGTTTCAACCGGGGCGATTTATCATATGTTGAGCCGTCTGTGGAACAAACAGATATATTCGGCCAGGCTGGTAAACTTTCATTTCTGGATACATACGATCGGTATTGTTATTTACATATGTGCCATGTGGGTTTCCGGAATCATGCAGGGTTTGATGTGGCGCACCTACGATGAATACGGTAATCTTGTCTACACGTTTGCAGAGTCTGTGGCTGCTATGCATCCCTATTATGTTTTGAGAACCTTAGGTGGTGTTTTGGTTCTTGCAGGTGCGTTGGTGATGCTGTACAACACTGTAATGACGATCAACAAATCAAAAGCTGTTGCCTGATAAAGAATTTCTTCAAGGAGGAGTTGCTCATGGCAGAAGACAAACCTAAAGGTTTGCAGGAAAAACTGGAGAAGAATGTTTTTGCCTTGTTGCTGATGGTGGCCTTTGTTCTTTCCATTGGCGGAATAGTGGAGATTGTTCCCCTGTTCTATCTCGAAAATGTCCTGGAGGATAACGCGCTGGCCTCGGACGGCTCACCCAGATTTCCCGAGCTGGCCGGAGTTCGCCCCTACACGCCCCTGGAGTTAGCGGGAAGGGATATCTATCTTCGTGAAGGATGCTACGCATGTCATTCCCAAATGGTCAGACCATTGCGTGATGAAAAGGAAAGATATGGACATTATTCACTGGCTGTAGAGTCAAAATACGATCATCCCTTTCAGTGGGGATCTAAGCGGACAGGACCGGATCTTGCCAGGGTAGGGGGAAAGTATTCGGATGAATGGCATGTGGCTCATCTTCTTGATCCGCGTTCGATGGTGCCGGAGTCGGTTATGCCGCGATACAGGTGGCTGAAAGACGCTCCCATTGACGTGGTAAGCCTAAAAAAGAGGGTAGGCGCCATGAAGGCCATAGGAGTTCCTTATTCTGAAAAAGAGATTGCAGACGTCTCAACTGCTGTCGCAGGCAAGACGGAAATGGATGCAATGGTTGCTTATCTTCAGTCACTGGGAACAATGGTGAAATTCCGGGAAGGCAGGGACTATCGTGAATAAAATAACAGAGTATTTCAGCACAGACTGGCATGCGTTAACAGGTACAGACTGGATTGGCCTTATCATCACTGTCAGCATTACCCTGCTTATGATCGGGCTTTATATTTACGTATTCAGGCCAAAAAACCGCGAGGCTCTTGAAGCACACCGGTATATTATCATGAAGGAGGATGATCCAGGTGGAAATAAATGACCGGCAAAACCCCTATAAGGCTAAGGACACAGGACATCAATGGGATGGAATCCGAGAACTTGAAAACCCGCCTCCAAAGTGGTGGCGGATAGGTTTTCATGCCAGTTGGATAGTAGTGCTTATTTACTGCGTTTTATATCCTTCCATCCCTCTTCTTCGTGGCTCGACCAGTGGTCTTCTTGGGTGGACTCAGGTTAAGGAGTACAAAGAAAGTATGGCTGAAATTGAAAAAATACGGTCGCCATATGAAGAAAAAATAAAGAATATGAGCGCAAGAGAAATTCTTAGTAATCCTGAACTTTCTAATTATACGCAGGTCTCGGCTAAGGTTTTGTTCGGAGATAACTGTGCTGCCTGTCACGGAGCAGGCGGCCAGGGAACTCCTGGTTTTCCGGTTCTTGCTGATGATGACTGGCTATACGGTGAAACTATAGAAGATATAGAAGAGGATATTACACTTGGCCGAACAGGAAACATGCCGGCTCATGGAAAGACCCTGAGCAAGCAGGAAATAGATGATGTTGTGAAGTACGTAATGCAGATCTCTTCAGGCGGTATTTATCAGCCGGGCCGTGACGTGTTTATGGGGATGACGGAAGGTGAAGCCATGTGTTTCGCATGTCATGGGGAAGACGCACGGGGTATAGAAGACATGGGTTCTGCCAACCTGGCCGATTCGATCTGGCGTTTTTCAGGGACCGAAGAAGGAATAAGGGATGTAATTATCCATGGTGTGAACGATACCAGTGATCCCAAAACTATAAAGGCCAGAATGCCTACATTTGGAGGAAAACTGACCCCGACGCAGATTAAAAAGCTTGCCGTTTACGTATACAGGCTTGGCAGTGTGCAGAATGAGTAACTTGCTAACAGTTTACATATAAGTTGAAGGCTGAAGGTTGAATACTTTTTCTCCCTCTACTTCTAAGCCTGATGATTACTGGCATGTAAATACCGGTTATGAAACGGTTTATGCCAAACGAATCAACAAAGGAAGATTTAGAACCTATAAGTGGTTTACGGCTTCTTTGTGGCTTATATATTTTTTCGCACCATATATAAGATGGAATGGGACGCAGGCAATACTTTTTGACATTCCCGGCAGAAAATTCCATCTTTTTTCGATAACTCTTTGGCCGCAGGATATTTGGGTCCTTTCACTTCTGCTGTTTTCTATGGCTTTTACCCTCTTTGCGGTAACAACGATTGCCGGAAGAGTTTTTTGCGGTTTCTTCTGCTTTCAAACGGTTTGGACGGATGTTTTTACTTTTATCGAAGACAAACTTGAAGGAGCACCTTCTAAACGCCGCAGGCTCGATAAAGCTCCCTGGAGTTTTCAGAAGATAAGAATCAAAACACTTAAACACCTGGTTTGGCTATTAATAGCAGTGCTTACGGGTGTTACATTTGCTGCGTATTTTACGGATGTGTTTTGGCTTTGGCGTGCCTACTTTAGATTTGAGGCGCCTGCGGCTGCATGGATTACCCTTGGCATATTTACCTCAGTAATATATTTATTCGCCGGATTCCTGCGGGAACAGGTCTGTTTCTGGCTATGTCCATACGCAAGGATTCAAGGTGTGATGTGTGACCGTGATACCATTATGCCTGCTTATGATACGAAAAGAGGGCTGTCGACTGCGGATAAGAAAGGTGATTGTATAAACTGTAAGCTTTGTGTGGCCGTATGCCCGACAGGTGTGGATATACGCAAAGGTCAGGCCGAGGGGTGTATCACTTGCGGACTCTGTATTGATGCATGTAATTCGGTCATGGATAGGCTGGGACGCCCTGAGGGCCTGATAAGATATGCATCATTGAGGGAACTTGAAGAAGGAGATAATCCCCGGATTTTCAAGAAAAATAAAATTTTACACAGGCCGCGGGTTCTTGTTTATTTATTAATCATTCTTGCATCGTTAAGTGGAATTGTATACGGCCTGACACATACGGCACCGGTTGACTTTAAGGTGCTTCATGAGCGTCAACCCCTGTTTGTGTTGCTTAGCAACGGTAACATTCAGAACAAATATATCCTGAAAATCATTAATAAAACCGGCAGAGAACTGGATGCGACTATTACGGTGTCAGGACCGGATGGAATCACTCTTGCCGGAGTCTCTAACCCCGAACGGATCATGGTTGGCAAGGTTATGCCGATACCGGTATTTGTGCGTATTGCGCCAGGGAATATCGAAAGAGAGAATACTCCTGTCAGATTCTTACTAAGTGCTGCTGGTGCAGATGGCCGTGAAATACGGAGCGAATATAACAGCATGTTTATCGCACCGGAAAAGGCAAAACAGAGAAAGGAGAAAAATTGAAAAACAGTTCCGCGCTGAAAAATCCATGGGTTATCGGTTGGGTGGGAATGATACTTATAGTATTGACTGCCAACGTGGTTATGATGACCATTGCTTATAAAACATCTCCGGGCCTGGTGACAGAGGACTATTATGACCGCGGAAAAAACTATGATAAGACGGTCGCCAAAAGAGCGGCTGAGACGGCGCTTAACTGGAAGACCGAACTCTTGGTTCCGGATGATATAAGGGTGAACAGTCCTGCCAGGTATCAGGTTCTTGCAGAAGATGATAAGGGAAGACCGCTTAGTGCAGAGAAAGTCAGTCTTTTTGCATTTCGTCCTTCTGATGCGAATGCCGATTTTTCGGTCACTATGAAAGAGGATGAGAGCGGAAATAGATACTCAGGAAGTGTGAGTTTTCCACTGCCTGGTGTTTGGGATATTATTGTCAGTATTCGGCGAGGAACCGAGCAGTTTGAGATTAGCAGGCGCATTTTTGCCTCAGCAGATAAAAAGTGAGTTCTATTTCTGAGCCGGCCTACTGCTTTCACTGCAACTTGCCGGTTCCTGCAAAGATTTCTTCTTGTTATACGGTAGAGATTGCCGGTAAGACGCGGAGTTTTTGCTGTAATGGATGCCTGTCTGTCTGCCGTACAATATATGAAGCAGGCCTGGATGATTTTTACCGCATAGCTCCTGACGGGATAAAACCGACTCCTCCAGAGCAATCTCCGATGCGGTCTCCAAAAGAAAATACTTTCTACGATCTTGACGAAATTCAGGAAGAATTTGTAAACGGCGGGCTGGGGGATATTCGAGAGATCAGTCTTCTTGTTGAAGGCATCCATTGCGCTGCCTGCGTCTGGTTGATCGAACGCAGACTCAGTAAGATTTCAGGAGTTGTAAAAGCGGCTGTCAACTTAACTGCACGGCGTTTGAGTCTGAGCTGGGATAACCGCCTGCTCAAGCTCTCTAAACTTATTGAGAGCCTATCGGAAATAGGCTATTCGGCGGTTCCATACAGCTTTCAAACAGCCGAAGAGGAGTTCAAGAAAAGGAAGAGAACTCTTTTGCTGCGCATGGGCTTTGCGGGTTTCGCCATGATGAACCTATTCTGGATATCTGTAGCTCTCTATGCCGGGGCGGACCAGGGTGAATACAGGTTGTTCTTTCACTGGATCGGTTTTGCCGTGGCTACGCCGACGATATTTTATTCCGGGCTCCCATTTTTTAAAGGGGCGTGGTTAGGCCTGAGAAGACTTCACCCTACAATGGATCTTCCCATAGCCATAGGAGCGGCAATGACTTTTCTTTATTCCGCCTATGTGACTTTAAGCGGGAGCGGTATTGGTGAAGTATATTTCGATACGCTTGTAACTTTTTTATTTGTCATTCTCATAGGGCGTTACCTTGAAATGCAGTCCAAGGACCAGGCCGCATCGGCAACAAGGCGGCTGATGGATTTACAGCCGAAAGTGGCTATCGTGCTTCGAGACGGCAAAGAAGGGATGAAAGAAGTTTTGGCTCCGGTTAGATCCATAGCAATCGGCGAAAAGGTTCTGGTAAGACCAGGCGATAAAATTCCTCTCGACGCTACGGTAACGGAAGGAGAAAGCAGTGTTGATGAGTCCATGCTTACAGGGGAATCGCTACCGGTGAATAAAAAGCCCGGATCCAAGGTATCGGCCGGAACTCTTAACACTCATGGAACTCTCTACGTAGAGGTCGAGCGTCTGCTCAAGGATTCGGCCCTTACACGTATAATACGACTTGTGGATGAAGCTCAGCAGTCAAAGGCTCCAAGTCAGCAAATAGCTGACCGCGTTGTACCGTGGTTTGTGACTGCAACCCTTTTTCTTAGCTTAATAACTTTTCTCATTTGGTACGAACAAGGAGCGGAAACCGCTCTTATTGCAGCAGTATCGGTTTTGATAATAACTTGCCCTTGCGCCCTTGGGCTGGCAACACCTATGGCGATCTCGGTTGCTTCGGGCTTAGGAGCGAATTACGGTGTGTTGATAAGGGATGGAAAGGCGCTTGAAACTCTGGCCGGTGTGACCCGCTTTGTTTTTGATAAAACAGGCACCCTGACAGAGGGGCGTATGTCTGTCAAAGAACTTGTTCCGCCTTCCGGTATGAACCGAGTGGAGTTTTTAAGGCTGGTCTCTGCGGTAGAGAGAAATTCAGAACATTTTATAGCAAAGGCTGTTTTAGAGGCGGCCGCAGCAGAGAATTTAAACCCATTTGAATCTTATGTTTCGGCATTTTATAACCACCCCGGACTTGGCGTGAAAGGTAAAGTAGACGGTACGGAAGTGGTTCTGGGTAATCTTGCTTTTATTGAAGGTTCGGGTATGAGAATCAGTGCGGAACTCAAGACTTACGGAGAACGGCTGGAGGAAAAAGGTGTTAGCTGTTGTTACTGTGCAATCGGTTCAAAGGGTGCGGGCCTGATAGGATTGACGGACAATTTAAGGGATGACGCATCTGACCTGATGGAAACACTTAGAAGCAGTGGAGCATCACTGACCATCCTGAGCGGTGACCGAAAGCGGGTGGTGGAGTCTGTCGCTTCAAAACTTGGAGGTTTTTTGGGTGTGGAAGCCGAGGTGCTTCCTGAAGACAAAGATAGAAAGATATTGTCATTTCAACAAAACGGAGATATTGTCGCCATGGTTGGTGACGGAGTAAACGACGCTCCTGCCCTGATTCGTTCTGATGTGGGAATTGCCATAGGTTACGGTACTGATGTTTCTATTGAAAGCTCTGATATTGTTCTGGTGAGCAGCAGCCTGGAAAAAGTTAAAGTAGCGGTTGAACTATCAAGGAAAACTCTTCGTACTATCCGGCAGAATATAGCTATTTCTTTGAGTTATAATCTTATTATGATTCCCTTGGCTATGACGGCAATGGTTACTCCGGTTCTGGCTGCCGTGGCTATGCCGGTGAGTTCTCTTCTGGTTATAGGCAATGCCGCAAGAATCAGTAACTTCTACAAAGTTTTTGACAACACCTTCCATAGAAAAAAGAGAGGGCAGAGATGGAAGTAATTTACGGTCTTATTCCTGGCATGATTCTACTTGGCCTGGTGATGTTAGGTATTCTTTTCTGGGCGGTTAGAAGCGGACAGTACGACGATCTCGAGGGGTCTGCAAATCGTATTTTGATGGATGATGACGACCCGCTTCTGCCATCTAAAGCATCTAAAAAATCAACGGGTAAAAAATGCAGTAACGGTTACTCCTGTTGCCGGGACTATGTTAAACAGAAGAAGAGATAAGTTGTCGCGGTGAGCTGGTAGAGCCGGTATTGACGGGCGATCAGCTCTTACCGAGCCATCGCACAGCCCGGAAGGCATTATGGTTCCCCTACCCAGGGGGCCTCAACTTCCGTCTCGACAATGTTCTCAGGGGCATTCACCAGAGCGAACCTGTAATCTTTTTCGGAGCTGCCCAGTAGAACGGCCAGCCCATCCCAGAGCTGTTGGGCCTTGTATACGGCCAACTCAGGAACGCTCCCGGCTCCGCTGCCCTACAAATCCGCCAACTAAAGCAGTTGCGTTTCTGGGCGCTCCTTTGGCCTATTTTTTCGGCATAAACGTTTTTTAAGAGGCTTTTAAATAGCCCAATTTCAAAGTATTACATAACGAGTTTTTTGTGTTCACAAATTTGATGCCCACGTAAAAAGTCAGCAAGCGATTTCCTTTGTCATCTGGGCAAAACCACAGATTCGGCCAAAAAACTTTCTGCAAGCGTCCAACAGGTGCTCAAGTTGCTCTTTGACAACTGAAATATA
>Ga0256830_1003028_pt1 | contig 10702 bp, 11 predicted proteins | sample 128326metaG_FD_190537 | JGI IMG/M metagenome (GOLD analysis project Ga0256830, IMG submission 190537) | Hydrothermal vent microbial communities from Lau Basin, Pacific Ocean - 128-326 | ecosystem: Environmental > Aquatic > Marine > Hydrothermal vents | place: Pacific Ocean: Lau Basin | collected...
TCACCCTGCACCTGGGCCCGGCGCGGGAGACGCTGCACCGGTTGCTGCGCGAGGGGGCGGCCGGCACCTTCGATTTCGCCTTCATCGATGCCGACAAGACCGGCTACGACGCCTACTACGAGGCCTGTCTGGACCTGGTCCGCCCCGGCGGGCTCATCGCGGTGGACAACACCCTGTGGGACGGCGCCGTGGCCGACCCGGCGGCGGACGATGCCGACACCCGCGCCATCCGCCGCTTCAATGACAAGGTCCATGCCGATCCGCGGGTGGAGCTGTCGCTGGTGCCCATCGGCGACGGCCTCACCCTGGCCCTGCGCCGGGCCGGGTGACGAGGGACAAGGCGGGCTGCCGCAGGAACTCTGCCGCGGATGCCTGTTGCCTGATTTCCGGGATCCGGATCTATTCCTCGCTGACCACCGCCGCCACCAGGGCCAGCTCGCCCGGCTTCACCGAGTCCACGTCGAACTTGCGTGCCGCCGCCGCCATGCGGGTGAGCGCCGCGGACATGGTCATGGGCGGCGTGGTATCACCCTTCTTCGCCCGGTGGAAGCGTACCGGGTTGATGCGCGCCACCACGTAGTTGCGCAGGTAGGGTGACTTGAAGCCGCGCGCCTTGAGCCGGTCGATGATGCGCTTCACCTGGGCGTCGATGTCCAGCAGGCGCGCCGCCCAGTCCTCGCGCTGGCGCAGGCTCACGCGCAGGGTGCGGTCGAGGAAGCGGTCCACCTTTTTCAGGAAGGGACTGTAGGCACCACCGGCAAAACGCTTGTTGTCCATGTAGACGATGCCCAGCGTCAGCAGCTCCGGGGCCTCGAACTCGGCGGCGAAATCCGACTCCTTGGCCCGCGGCCGGGACTCGGCCAGGCTGTAGGCCATGCGGATGACTTCCAGGCTGCGGTCCTTGAGGTTGTGCGCCTTCTCGGTGTTGAGCGCCAGGATGCGGAAGGCCAGGCTCTCGTCGGGCGAAACCAGGGCGGTGATCACCTTGAGCCCCAGCACCCTGGCCGCGGCCAGCCGGTGGCGGCCGTTGGGTGTCCACAGGCGGCCGTCGTCACCGCGCACCACGATGAGGGGGTCGAGAAAGGCTCCGGCCTCTTCGATCTTCCGGGCCAGCCGCTTGGTGTGGGTGGGGGACAGGTCACGCTGGAACGGCGTGGGCTGGACCGCGGCCACGGGCAGCGCCGCCAGCAGCAGCGGCCGGCCCGAGAGCGGCTCGCGGTAGGCTCCGATGGGCGCCCCACCCGCTGCGGCCACTTCTGCCGCCAGCGGGGCCACGCCCGGATCGGCCAGCTCCAGGACCACCTCGGCCGCGGCCAAGCCCCGCTGCCGGCGGCTGGGTGCCAGGCGCTTGCGGGCGGTGGTCTTCCGGGCCGCCTTCTTCCTGGCGGTCTTCCTCTTCGCCGTGGTTTTCCTGCGGGCGGCCATGGCCGGGAGTATACCCAAATGGCGGCCACCGCCCCCCATCTCCATGCCCCCGGCATGGGATTGGTGCTGCAGGTCCCCGGTCCCCGTCATCGTGCGCACAAAATCTGGGGCCCGGTGCTAAAGAATGTATGAGGACGCCCGACAAGGAAGACCACACGGGGTATCCTGTCGCGGACATCGTGGGGGAAACGGACATGTCCAGACTGCTCATCGCCTGCCTGGCCATCGCGGTCCTGCCGCTGGCGGGTGACGCCAGCCCGCGCGGCTGGTTCGTGGACCACGGCCTGCGCGCCACGGCCGAGAATGCCGAGGTGGCCTGCGCCCATGCCCAGGCCCAGTGGCGGGCCCGGCACGAGTTCGGCGTCACACCGCTGGAACGCATCGCCGGCCGCTGCGCCTGCGAGGCCACCGAGGTGGTGGACACCACCTATTGCGACAACGTCGACCTGGGCTGCCAGGTGAGCCGTTATCCCGGCGTGGCGTGCGCGGTGGTGGGCCAGCTGGCCGGCGGGTTTGCCCCGGGGCCCTGACCCGGTCCACCCCCGTCCCGGGGCGGGGCGCGCTCAAACTCCGGTTGAAACTGTGCTAATGTAGCGGCAGGCGGCGGACGCCGCCTTGCCGGACATCCGCCTGTGCCGGCCACGCGCCGGTCCTGCGCCGACCGGCCCCGTACCATCGGTAAGCCGTCCATGCCCCACACCCAGGATTACGCCCTCCTCCGGGACATCGACTCGCCCGAGGACCTGCGCCGGCTGTCGCCGGACCAGCTCGCTCTCCTGGCCGACGACGTGCGCCGTTACCTGGTGCGCTCGGTGGCCCGTACCGGCGGCCACCTGGCCGCCGGCCTGGGCACCGTGGAACTCACCATCGCCCTCCACTACGTGTTCGACACGCCCGAGGATCGGCTGGTGTGGGACGTGGGGCACCAGTGCTACCCCCACAAGATCCTCACCGGGCGCCGCGACCAGCTGCCCACCATCCGCCGCCGGGGCGGCCTGTCCGGCTTTCTCCGCACCGACGAAAGTCCCTACGACACCTTCGGTGCCGGTCATTCCAGCACGTCCATCTCCGCTGCCCTGGGCATGGCGGTGGCCGCCCGCCGCCAGGGCAGCGGGCGCAAGACCGTGGCCATCATCGGCGACGGCGGACTCACCGCCGGCATGGCCTACGAGGCCCTCAATCACGGCGGCAGCCTGGACGTGGACCTTCTGGTGATCCTCAACGACAACAACATGTCCATCTCGCCCAACGTGGGGGCGCTGTCCAACTACCTCACCCGGCTGCTGTCGGGACGGCTCGTCACCAGTGCCCGCGAGGGCGGCAAGAAGGTGCTCAAGCACTTCCCGCCCATGTGGGAATGGGCCCGGCGCACCGAGAAGCACGTCAAGGGCATGATGATTCCCGGCACCCTGTTCGAGGAACTGGGCTTCGAGTACTTCGGGCCCATCGACGGCCACGACATCCCCACCCTGGTACGGGTGCTCAGGAACCTGCGCGCCATGAAGGGCCCGCGGTTCCTGCACGTGGTGACGCAGAAGGGCAAGGGTTACGCGCCGGCCGAGACCGACCCGGTCACCTGGCACGGCGTCGGCCCCTTCGATCCCGAGCTGGGGCTCACCACGGCTTCGGGCGGCACCCCCACCTACACCGAGGTCTTCGGCCAATGGCTGTGCGACATGGCCGAGCGCGACGAGCGGCTGGTGGGCATCACCCCGGCCATGCGCGAGGGCTCCGGCCTGGTGGAGTTCTCCGAGCGCTTTCCCGAGCGCTACTTCGACGTGGGCATCGCCGAGCAGCACGCGGTGACCTTTGCCGCCGGCCTCGCCCGCGAGGGACTCAGGCCGGTGGTGGCCATCTACTCCACCTTCATGCAGCGGGCCTACGACCAGGTGATCCACGACGTGGTGCTGCAGAAGCTGCCGGTGCTGTTCGCCGTGGACCGGGCCGGCGTGGTGGGTCCGGACGGTGCCACCCACGCCGGCAGCTTCGATTTCAGCTTCCTGCGCTGCCTGCCGGGCACCGTGGTCATGGCCCCGGCGGACGAGGACGAGTGCCGGCAGATGCTCTACACCGGCTTTCTCCTCGACGGCCCGGCCGTGGTGCGCTACCCGCGCGGCCGCGGTCCCGGCGTCCGTCCCCGCGCCACCATGACCGCCCTGCCCGTGGGCGAGGCCGAGGTGCGCCGGCGTGGCCGCGAGGTCGCCCTGCTGGTGTTCGGCGCCCCGCTGGCCGCCGCCCTGGAGGCGGCCGAAGCCCTGGACGCCACGGTGGTGAACATGCGCTTCGTCAAGCCGCTGGACGTGGATGTGATCCGGACCCTGGCCGGCAGCCACCGGCTGCTGGTGACGGTGGAGGACAACGTGGTGGCCGGCGGCGCCGGCAGCGGCGTGGCCGAGGTCCTGGCAGCCGAGGGCCTGGAGACACCGCTGCTCCACCTGGGCCTGCCCGACCGCTTCCAGGAACAGGGCACCCGCGAGGAGCTGCTGGCCGAGGCCGGCCTGGACGCTCCCGGCATCCTGCGCGCGGTGCGCACCCGCCTCGACACCCTCGCCGGCGCCCGGCACACCGGCCGCCACGCCGCGGTGTGACCCCGCGGTCGGGGCCTCCGTCCCGCAAAAGGATCTGAATGTCTCCGGCAAATCAGGGGCCGGCCAGGCAGGTGCCGCGGGAGTCCTGGCGGCAGCGACGCCCGTCGGTCCACACGGCATGGTCCAGCCGCGCCCCCTCCAGCAGGGCGCCTTCCAGCCGGGCCTGGCCGAGATCGGCGTAACTGAGATCGGCCCCCCGCAGGTCGGCGCCCGCCAGGTCGGCGCCGCGCAGGCTGGCACCCTTGAGGCGCGCGCCGGTGAGATCGGCCCGCACCAGCCGGGCGTTGCTGAGATCGGCATAGGACAGGTCCGCCTCGCGCAGATCGGCGCCCGTGAGCCGGGCCCCGTTGAGCTCCACGCTGTTGAGCAGGGCCCCGTTGAGCCGGGCCCCGGGGGCCTGCAGGCCCGACAGCCGGCAATAACTCCAGTTGACACCGGGGGCCGGCGGCGCGTCGCACCGGGCCACCGAGACCAGATTGCCAGACGGCAGGGTCACCCCCAGCCAGACGGCCAGCGCCATGATGGCCGCCCCGGTCCCCAGCGCCACCAGCCGCTGCCAGGAACCGGAAACCCGGCCCTCTCCGGCGGGAGCGGGACGCGTATGGACGGCGGCGGCCCGGGCGCGGCGCTCGCCGCCCGACCACGGCCCGGCATCGGCACCGCGGCGTTCGTCGGCCCAGCGCCGCGCCGCTTCCAGCCGCTCCCGGGCCTCGGGATCGTCGGGGTCTGCCCGCAGCACCTCCGGCACCAGGTCCGGCACCGAGCCCACGGGCCGCCACGTCTCACGGTCCTGGCTCACCTCGTCGGTGAGCACCACCCGGCCCAGCACCAGGTACTGGGATATCTGCCCGGCGGGAAAGGGCCCTTTCACCTGCCGGCCGCGGCGGATGTACCAGATGCCGTGTCTGCCCATGTGGGTTCCCGTGTGTCCGCGGCGGGTCTCCCGTGCCGCACCGCATATACTTAAACGAACCAACTATATTGCACGCCAGAGGACGCCGCCCATGAAGATCAAGGGCCCGGGGTTCCCGGGACCGCTCCCGCCGCAGCCGGCGCCCCGTCCGGGTCCCCTCCCCTGGCCCCCCGGGACCCGGCTCGACGCCCGGGTCACCGCCGCCCGCGACGGCACCCTGACCCTATCCATCGGCGGCCGGACGGTACAGGTTGAGCTCCGCGACCTCAGTCCGCCCCTGGCGGAAGCCCTGCGCGAGGCTGCCGGCGGGACCGGGCGGCCCTTTGCCGCGGGCGATCTGCTGCAGGTCCGGGCCGGCCGGCGTGCGGGCCGGCCCGCGCTGGAGCTGGTGGAGCACATCCCCGCCCCTGCCCGCCTCGCCGCCCCCGCCCTGAGCGAGGTGCTGCCGCGACAGGGCCCCCTGGGACCCCTGCTGGCCAACCTCCATGCCCTGGCCACGTCCGGCCCGGACCGGCCGTCGCTGCCGCCCCCGGTGCGCGCCGCGGTGGAGCGGGTGCTGGCCCTCCTGCCCCGGGCCCCTGCCCTGCGCGACCCGCAGGTCCTGGCCCGGGCGCTGGCCCGCAGCGGCGTGTTCCTGGAGCACGGCCTGCAAAGGCTGGCCGCGGCGGCGGACAGGGACATGCATCCGCAGGCCGTCACCGCCCGGCGCGAAACCGTGGAGACCGACCTGCGCCTGGCCCTGGAGCGCCTGGCCGCCGCGCTGCGCCAGGCGGCGGGCCGTCCGGCCCCGGCGGCACCGCCTCCATCCGGTGCGCCGCGGCCGCTCCCCGGCGGCCACCTTCCTGCATCCCCGGCGCCCGCCAGGCAGCCGCCCGGCGCCGCGCCGGACCGGCAGGCCGCGGGCGGGGCACCCCGGCCACCCCTGACGCCGGGACCCCGTGCCATGCCCACGGTGCGCGGGCTGGAAAACACCCAGGCCGTGCTGGGTGAACTCCTGCGCCAGACCGAGCAGGCCACCGCCCGCATCCGGACCCACCAGCTCACCATGGCCCAGGAGGTCCCGCGGCCGTCGTGGCTCCTGGAGCTGCCCGTGCGCCAGCCCGACGGCATCGACGTGTTCGGCCTGCGCATCGAACGCGACGAACCCGGGCAGGCCGGCGGCCGGAGCGGGCACGCGTGGCGGGTGAAGCTCCGCTTCGAGCTGGACGCCCTGGGTCCGGTGGAGGCGCACATCACGCTGGCCGGGGGCGCCGTGTCGGTCCATTTCGGCACCGGTGACGAGGCCACCGGCGAGCTGTTCCGGCACCACCTGGACGCCCTGCACCGGCGCCTGGCCGAGGCCGGCCTCGCCGTGGGGCGCCTGAGCTGCCGCTGCGGGCTGGCGCCGCCGGCCCCGGGCGGCGACGGTCCCCTGCTGGACGACCACGCATGAGCGGCGGGGAGCGGAAAACGCCACCGGCGGCAGTGGCCCTCTACTACGACGGCCGCCGGGCCCCGCGGCTCACGGCCAAGGGCCGCGGCGAGGTGGCCGAGGCCATCATGCGCCTGGCGCGGGAACACGGCGTGCCCCTGCACGAGGACCCGGCCCTGGTGGACCTGCTGTCCAGGCTGGAACTGGGCGAGGAGATCCCCCGTGCCCTCTACGTGGCGGTGGCCGAGGTCATCGCCTTCGCCTACATGGTGCGGGGCAAGGTGCCCGAGGGCTGGAAGCCGCCGCACCGCAACAGCGAGCCCCCCTCTGCATAAGACGGGCCAATCCGTGGCCCGGCCGCGGGCACCGGTAATATTACCCGTGCGGCCATCTTCCGTTGTGGATTGGACTTGTTCTTAGTATAAATCTGGACACGGGCAGCCCGTGAAACGGGCCGCCCGTCACTGCATCGCTGAAGCACCGGCGGATGCCGGCAGGCCCGGCACGCGAACAGGGAGGTTCCGCATCCATGTCCATCCATCCCCGTGGTTCCTTCCCGGCCCCATACGGGCGACCCGTTCGTGCGCCCGCGCCTGCCCGGCACCTGCCTGTCCATCCCCCACATCCAAAGGAGTCCGACGATGAACAAGGGAAAATCCATGCATGGCATGACCAAGGCCAGAGGTTGTGACCACGCCCGGCTGGGCAATTTCTGCAAGCTGTTCCCGGACCTGCCCTCCTGGGCCGCCGAGTGCGGCATCGAGCACCCGTGCGAGGCCGCGGAAGTCGCGGCCCTGCTGGGCGGCCCCGGCGGAGTCATGCACGACTTCGACGACTCGTCCAGGGACAGCGAGGCCCCGGCGGCCTACACCTTCTTCGCCCAGTTCATCGACCACGACATCACCCTGGACACGGAAACCAATCTCCATGGAAAAGAACTGGACAACGCCAAGGTGAAAGAGGTGGCCAACCTGCGCTCGGCCTCCCTGGACCTGGACTGCGTGTACGGCTTCGGCCCCGAGGCCTCGCCCTACCTCTACGACCAGACCCAGCCCGGGCGCCTGCTGGTGGGCAACGATGTCAACGACAACGATCTGCCGCGCAACAGCGACGGGCGCGCCCTCATCGGTGACCCGCGCAACGACGAGAACATCTTCGTCGCCCAGCTCCAGCTCCTGTTCCTGCGCTTTCACAACCGGCGCATCCTGGGACGCGGGTTCGAAGACGCCCAGAAGGACGTGCGCTACCACTACCAGTGGCTGGTGCTGTACGACTTCCTGCGGCGCTTCTGCGACCCCGGCGTCTTCGAGTACGCCCTGGAGGAAATCAGGAAAAAGGCCCTGCCCAAGTGCGAGATCCGGGACGAATACGGGCGCCTGTGCATGCCGGTGGAGTTCTCGGTGGCGGCCTACCGCTTCGGGCACACCCTGGTGCGCTCGCACTACCCGGCCAACGAACATTACCCCGCCATCGAACTGTTCGACGAGCGCTTCGGCACCGAGGGTTTCGGGCCGGTGCCGCCGGAGCTGACGGTGGACTGGCGCTTCCTGCTCGACGTGGACGACTGCCATCCCTACGTCAAGTCCAAGGCGGTGGATCACCTGCTGGCCGACGAACTCATCCGCCTGCCGGACCCGGTGGTGGGGCGCAATGCCCCGGCCAACGATCGTTCCCTGGCCTTCCGCAACCTGCTGCGGGGCTACGTGCTGGGCCTGCCCGACGGGCAGAGCGTGGCCCACGCGCTCAAGGACAAAGGCTACCCGGTGGACCCCCACGCCGACCTGCAATTCGACGAGATCACGGGTTGGGACTGCCTCGGCGAAAAGTGGCGGAAAAAGCTGGAGGGGCACACCCCGCTGTTCTTCTACGTCCTGCGCGAGGCCGGGATCCTGGGCGGCGGCCGGCACCTGGGGCCGGTGGGCTCGGCCATCCTCATGGAGGTGTTCGGCGCCATGCTGGTCCACTGCGACACATTTCTCAACGAGAAGGGCGGGTGGACGCCGGACGATTGCCTGGGCGGGGAGAACTTCACCCTGGCGAGACTGGTGCGCTACGTCCAGGACCACGGCTGACGCCACCGGCGCACCGACGAAAAAGGCCCGCTGGCGCGGGCCTTTTCCTTTCCTCGCCCGGTCTGCTTCAGCCCACCTCGTCCAGCCGGTGGAGCAGGTTGATGAGCTCGGCCTCGCCCTGGCTGATGCCGCACACGTCCATGAGCTCGCGGGCGGGCATGCCGCGGCGGGCCAGGCGGATGGCCTGCTCGTAGGGCTGGTTGGCCGACTCGTAGAGGTCGAGCTGCTCCTGGCGCTGGGCCAGGTGGCGCTGGCGCCGCTCCACCTCCAGCACCCGCTGCCCCACCCCCTTGGCGGCGGAGACCAGAGCGCGGAAATCGGCCCGCAGGTGTTCCATCTGGGCCCGCTGCAGGCGGCTCTGGCGCCGCGCCGCCAGCCAGGCGGCCGCGGCCACCAGGCACAGCACCGTGCCCGTGGCCAGCACCAGGGCCGACGGCACCGGGCTCATGAACCACTGGATGATGGATTCCGGCATGGGTCCTCAGGCGTACTCGTCCACGTGGGGTTTGCCGTCATCGTCCCGGCGCGGTTTCTTCTTGCGCCTGGACGCCGGCGGCTTCTGGCGCTGGGGCTGGCGCCGATCGCCCGCCGGCGGTACCGGCCAGGCCGGCGGCAGCGGATTGCTGTCCCGGATGCCCGCCATGCCCGTGCCATGGGGTGCGGCGCGTCACAGCGCGCCCACCTCCTGCCACTCCTCCTCGGAGAGGAGCTTGTTCACGTCCACCAGGATGAGGAGCTGCTCGCCGCGGCTGGTCACCCCCTGGATGTACTTGGACGACTCGTCGTTGCCCACGTTGGGGGCGGTCTCGATGTCGGAGGCGCGCAGGTCCACCACCTCGGCCACGCTGTCCACCACGATGCCCACCACCTGGTTCTCGGCCTCGATGATGACGATGCGGGTGGCGTCGTCGGCCTCCTGCTCGGGCAGGCCAAACCGCTTGCGGGTGTCGATGACGGTGACCACGTTGCCGCGCAGGTTGATGATCCCGAGGACGTAGTCGGGCGCCCCCGGCACCGGCGCGATCTCGGTCATGCGCAGGACTTCCTGCACCTGCATCACGTTGATGCCGTACTTCTCGTTGTCCAGGAAGAAGGTCACCCACTGGGTGATGGGATCGTTGGCACTTGCTGCGGCTTGTGTCATGGCTGACTCCCGGGCCTGCGGCCGGCGTCGGAAATCCGTCGGCCGCTACGTTTCTGACAGGATCGATGCATTTTCCGTACCAGCCAGGCTGGGCCGGTACTCTGGTTATCGGCTCCGGAGGCCGGATCTTCAGTCCCCGCCCGCCGGCCGGCCCTGGCGCAGGCGGCGGGCGAACTCCCCCGCGTCCAGCAGGGCGCACATGTGGGCCACCACGGTGCCCGCGATCCAGGGCTGGCGAGGACGCTCGGTGCGCCAGCGCACGGCCCCGGGCTCCAGGGTCACCACCTCGGCCACCTGGTCGCAGGCCAAACCCCAGCGGCCCTCGTCGATGAGCACGATGCGGTTGACCCGGGCCAGCGGGTCCTCCCCGGCCAGGCGGGCCAGGGCCCGGGCCGGCAGCACCAGGCGGGCGGTGTCCACCACCGGGACCTTGATGCCGTGGTTGTTCACCAGCCCCAGGTAGAAGTCCGCATGGCCCGGCATGGGAGTGATGTGCTCGGGCCACTCCAGCACCCCGGAGAGTTCCACCAGGGGCACGGCCAGGGTCAGGCCCCCGGCCCGGAACAGGAGCACCTGGAAGGGCTCTCCGGCCCACGCGGGAATGTCGAACCGTTCCGGGACCGGCGCGGGCGTGGCCGGTTCCGCCGCCTCCGGGAGATCCGGCGCCGCGGCCGGCGCCGAGACCTGCGCCGGCTCAACGGGTGCTTCCGGCTCCGGTGCCACCTCCTGCACCGGGGCCGCCGGCGGTGGCGGATCCGGCTCGCGCAGCAGGGCCTGCAGGAACAGGTCCAGGGCCAGGCCCTGGTCCACCAGTACCGGGCGCTTGCCGCCGCTCATGTGCCGTTGGCCACCGCGGGCACGGCCGCGGCGCCTCCCTGGAGGTGGTTGAGCAGGGCGGCATAGGCCCGGGCCCCGCGCGAGGCCGGCTGCCACAGGGTCAGGGGCACGCCGCGGCGGCTGGCCTCCCGGAACCTGGTGTCCACCGGGATCACGGAGTCCCACAGCCGGCCGCCGTATTCGCTGCGCAGGGCGCGCAGGGCCTCGATGGCGGCCCGGGTGCGGCGGTCGAACATGGTGGGCACGATGAGATGGTCCAGGGGCTCGGCCCGGGCCTTGAGGATCATGTCCAGGGTACGCGTCATGCGTTCC
>Ga0256830_1003029_pt1 | contig 10701 bp, 4 predicted proteins | sample 128326metaG_FD_190537 | JGI IMG/M metagenome (GOLD analysis project Ga0256830, IMG submission 190537) | Hydrothermal vent microbial communities from Lau Basin, Pacific Ocean - 128-326 | ecosystem: Environmental > Aquatic > Marine > Hydrothermal vents | place: Pacific Ocean: Lau Basin | collected...
CGCCGATGGCGCTGACCGTCATTGCGGGCTTGGTGACGAGCACCGTTCTTACCCTGGTCGTGCTCCCGACGCTGTATCATTTGGTCGAGAAAGGGCGCTCCGCTCTCGCCTCCGGTGCCCCACTCGAGGAACGCGCACGATGAACAGCGATCAGCCGGCCCCCCGCGGGATCACGACTTGGCTCCCCCGAACATCCGTCGGGCGGCCGGTGACGGTCGTGATGCTACTGATCGCGCTTCTGATTCTCGGCGCCGTTTCGCTCTCTCGCCTGCCGGTACAGATGATGCCGGACGGCTTCGATCCGCCGTTCATGATGGTCTTCGTACCCTTCCCCGGAGCCAATCCGTCGGAAGTCGAAGACAAGATCATCAAGCCGCTAGAGGATCAGCTCTTCACGGTGCGCGGTATCGAAGAACTCAACTGTCAAGCCTCGGGGGACAGCGGACGTTGTTGGATGCAGTTCCTTCAATCCATCGAGATGGAGGATGCCTACAACGAGGTGGCCGACCGTATCGAGAGGCTTTCCGCAACCACCTGGCCCGAAGAGGTCGAGAGGGTCCGCATCCGTCGATTCAATCCTGCGGATGATGCCCCCCTGAAGATCGCCATCACGATCCCGGCATCGATGGATGACCCCTATTGGTTCTTGCGCACTCGTGTCGCTCAGCGCCTCGAGCGTGTGCCCGGTGTGGCTCAAGTCGATCTCGAAGGGGTCTACGAGAAGCAGATCTTCATCGAGCCGGATCGCGACAAGATCGAAAGCCACAAGATTTCCCTCTGGCAAATGGTCCAATCCCTGCGCGAGGCCAACTTCGCGCTCTCGACCGGAGATCTCGAGGACGGAGGGCGCCGCCTGCTCGTTCGATCTGTTGCCCGATTCGACACCATCGAAGAAATTTCGCGCTTACCGATTCGAGATGATGGGCTGCGACTAGGAGACGTTGCGACCGTTCGCTACGCCCACCCTCCTCCGGAACGAGCCGGACGCCTCGACGGGAAACCGGCGGCGATGATCGAGGTCTTCAAGGAAAGCTCTGCCAACACGGTCGAAGTCACCTCCGCAGCCATCGCCGAGATGGAAACCATCTCCCGGGAAGAAAAGCTACTCGAAGCGGCTGGAGGGTTTCAAATCCTTTTCGACCAAGGCGAGGTCATCGGTGAATCCATCCGCCAACTGCGCGATGCTGGGCTCATCGGCGGTCTGTTCGCCATCATCATCCTCTACTTCTTCATGAGAAGGGCCCGCGTCACCTTCTTGATCACACTCGCCATACCGGTTTCCCTACTTTCCGCGCTGGTGGTGATGTACCTCGCAGGAAAGACGCTCAATCTCGTATCGCTGATGGGGATGATCATCTGCACGGGCATGCTCGTCGACAACGCCGTCGTCGTCAGCGAGAACATCGACCGCTACCGGCGCTCGGGAATGGCACCGCGAAAAGCTGCGCTGCGTGGTGCGGCGGAAGTGTCTTTGGCATTGACGATGGCGACAATCACCACGATGGCGGTCTTTTTGCCGATGATTCTGATGAGCGAAGAAGGAATGATGCGCTTCTTCTTGCTCGAGCTGTCGGTGCCGATCATTTTCTCCATCGCCGCGTCGCTCGTCGTCGCTTTGCTCTTCGTACCACTTGCGGCATCACGCCTTCTTCGGGACGACACGACGCACCGACCGAAGGGGCCGAACCTTCTTTCCCGCAGTGCGGAACGTGTCTATCGCCTCGTGATGGACCCGCTGCATCGTTTCTACCTCCGCGCGCTCGACTTCGCCCTCCTCAACCGGGGCCTCGTCTTGGTCATCGTCGTGGCGACCGTCGGTGCGACCTACTGGCCGTACCAAGGAACCGAGACCTCGCTCCAGGGCCGCCGCCAGCAAGGCGGCCGCCAAGTGTCGTTTTGGTTCAACCTCCCGAACAGCTACGGCCTCGAACAGGCCGACAAATGGTTTCAAAAGGTCGAGCAAGCCTTTGACCAGGAAAGAGAAGCTCTCGACATTCGCCACCTGAGAACGCGTTTTTGGCACAACCGAGGCATGGTCCACGTCATTCTCGAAAATGCCGATCTCACCGACGTATCCGTGGAAGAGGCGACAGAACGACTCAAAGAAGTCGTCCCCACCGCTCCGGGAGTCAAGCTTTTCGTCAACTGGCAGCGAGGTTCCGGAAGCGATGCTTCGATCTCCGTCAGCCTCTATGGAGAGGATACGGCGACGCTCGCCGTCTTCACCGAAGAAGCGGAACGGCGCCTGCGCACGCTCGACGGGTTGATCTCGGTGGAACCCGACCTAGAGAATGCGCTAGAAGAAGTCCGTATCCGCATCGACCGCGAGCGCGCACTGCGATACGGAATTCGCCCGGAGGTGATCACCGGAACCGTCGCGACGGCCCTGCGAGGGCAGAGGCTGCCCCGCTACCGCGATGGAGAAAAAGAGGTCGAGATTCTCGTGCAATTCCCCGAGCGGGAACGCCAAGGCATCCGCCGCCTCGCGAGCATGCACCTCCCGTCGGCTTCCGGTAAACCCATACCGCTCGAGGCCGTCGCTGATCTCAACATCACTCGGGGCTATGGCGACATCCGGCGGAGAGATCGGCGGACCGTGCTCAACATCAAGCTCAACACCACCCGAAGCAGTCTTCGCGACCTTCGCTCGGCTGTGAGCGCTACCATGAACCAACTCGAACTCCCTCGCGGATACACATGGGATTTCGGCTCGCGGATGCGCTGGGAACGTCAGGACCTCGGCAATCTGTTTTTCGGCCTAGGCCTATCCATCGTCTTCATCTATTTGATCATGGGACTTCTCTTTGAGAGCGTCTTGCTACCGCTCGCCGTCATGCCGTCCATTCTACTTTCGTGGATCGGTGTTTTTTGGCTGCTTTGGGCAACGAACACCAAGCTCGACATGATGGCGGCCATCGGCCTGGTCTTATTGGCCGGGTTGGTCGTAAACAACGGTATCGTACTAGTCGACTTGATCAATCACCTACGCAGTACCGGAATGAGCCGGCAGGCGGCCATTCTCGAAGCCGGCCGACTGCGTTTTCGCCCGATCCTCATGACCGCGCTGACGACGATTTTCGGCATGCTCCCGATGACGCTCGGCCGTGCCAATTTCGTCGGCATTCCCTACGCCGGTCTCGGTCGAACCTTCGTTGGCGGGCTGCTCTCTTCCACCACCCTGACCTTGATCGTCGTTCCTGTCTTTTATACGGTGCTCGACGACCTAGCCGGCATTCTGCGACATCTCTTCACCGGGCGGACCACGAGCCCGGTCAGATATTCGGCCGCTGACGCAGACGTAGGTCTAAAGCATCCTGCCAAACCTGCCGAGATGTGATGCTGTGACCCGCTTGCCCCGAAGCACTCCCGCTCTCAATCACGATGAAAGACTCGGTGCCTATGTCATCGAAACGAGCAGGAACCTGAGCTCGCCGCACCCGGAAAAGGTCTGGTTCAATACGATCACCCGCCAAGCGTTGCCGCTCGATGCCGATCGTTCGGAGTTGCGCGCCGGTTTCTTTCTGGATGGACAGCAGCACGAAGCCCTGCTCTCTCGCCTTTTCGAGGCACGCGAAACATTGACATTGACGGCAATCGTGACTTGGCGATGCAATCTCCGCTGCACGCACTGCACCGTCATTCACCGACTCGAGCGCGAAGATGCCGCATCGATCGATCCCGAACGTCTCGCCGATTTCGTTCGTCGCTATCACGATGCACGTCCAAACGTCAAGCGCCTCAAACTCTCCCTGCTCGGCGGTGAGCCCCTCCTCAATACCGACCTCTGCCGCCGCCTAGTCGAGTCCACTCGAAGTATCTTCCCCGACGCCCTGTACGACATCACCACCAATGGCGCCGTGCGACTCGAAGAGTGCCATCTAGAGTTGCTTCGCATGATGCAGGACATCACGGTGAGCCTCGACGGGGCGGAAGAGCTGAACAACACACAGCGCAAGGCTCATCGCGCCAAGTTCAATCCGTATCAGCGTACGATGGCCTTCCTCGAGGAATTGAATTCTCACGGCCTGATCGACAAGGTCCTGGTTCAAGGGGCGATTCGGGATGAATACTCTACTTTGGAAAATATGGCGGATTTCTACCGCGCCTTGATGGCTGTGGGTGTGCGCTACGACCGCATTCATTTCGGATCGATTCACCCGACGAAAAGCGGTATGAAGGCGCAGGAAAGCTTTCGCGCATCGCTCGAACATCCCACCTTGCGGCATCAGGCCTGTTGCAAGTTTCGGGGTGGCCACAATCTCATCATCGATGCCGACGAATCCGTCGTCAGCGACTACTACGACTGGGAAACGTTGGGCGCACTCGATGATCCCATTCAAGATCTGCTGGAACGACATCACCGGATGGCCGTCGATACCATGCCGGCGCTTTCCGATCCGGTTTGTCGCACGTGCCCGGTCATCGGCTACTGTTGGGGTGGGTGCACCAATGCCCGCCCGCTAGTGGGCGGCGCTCCGTCGGAATACTGCAATCAAGACGCTCTGATCGCGAAGATCCGGGAAATGGCGGCCGAGGGCAGCTTACCGATGGACTCGAGCCCATCGTCCTGCGCGAGCGATTGCGGACCGGCGAGCCGAAACAGCGCGGCGGCAGCCTCCAAGTCGCGACCCCTTCCCGGGTCGCAGCTCCCATGAGATTCGCGCATCTTTCCATCATAGCGCTCGCACTCGTCCCGCTGACGCACTCCATGGCCCAGACCATCTGGTCCAAAGAACAGTTGGCAGCGCGGGTCGAAGAAATTCGTGAAGAAACCTTCTTGCACCCCGTAGAATGGAAAACGATTCCCCGCCGAGACGGCGTAGAAATGATGCTGCGCGAGTTTCGGCGTGCGGTACCGACGGAAATCGACGAGCCGCTCCACCGCATCCTATCCGTGATGGGAATGGTCCCCCAAGAACGCTCGCTCGAAAGCCTCGTCTGGGATCTTTTCCATGAGCAGCTCGGCGGCTTCTACGACTCGGGCGCAAAACGCCTCTACGTCATCGATGATGAAGACACCCGTGCTGCATCATCGAAAACCGCTCCGCAAGCATTGGATCCCGAACGACGGCGATTGATCCTGCTCCACGAACTGACACATGCCCTCGTGGATCAGCATTCCCCTCTCGAGGAATGGCTCGATCTTCCCCTCGTGCAACGCTCGCTCGATGCTGCGCTGCTCCGAAGTGCGCTGGTCGAGGGAGAAGCCGGCCTCGTCATGCAGATGGCGGATCTCGTACGCCTCGGCCAGTCTCCGGACCACGAAACATTGAAATTGCCGCAATCGATCGAAGAAATGGACCTCTCCTCGCTGATCGTTCCTTCGAACGAACACACGCCTTGGATTCACCTTCGCTTCGTCCTTCCCTATGACTTCGGGCTGGCATGGATCGCTCGCCGGTGGCAGGAAGGCGGATGGGCGTCCGTCGAAGCCATCCGCAAGCATCCTCCTCCTTCCGTCGAAGCCATCGTTCACGGAACCGGCGGATTCGCGAGACAGAGAGACCCGCGGTTGCCGGACCTGCATCCCGGCGAACGGCCCGTGCTCTCTCTCGAATTCGGCGAAGTCGGTCTTGCGGTATGGCTCGCCGGAGTCGTCGGGCCGGAACGCGCAGTGCGAGCGGCGGCGGGGTGGGCCGGAGACCGCGCGGTCTTGGTCCGCAAACGGCGAACCGCCACGTCCGGCGGCGCCGGGGATAGACTCGTTCTGTCCAGCAGCTGGGACTCACGCGCCGATGCCGATCAATTCGCTTCGGCTGCGCAGTCGTGGCTACGCGCACATCCGCAGCTCGAGTGGACGATCGAGCGCCATAGCTACTGGGTCACCCTGGCGATCACTCCCCCAGAGCGCGATGCGGACCATGCGATCGACGTGGAGGAGGACCCCTGGGACCGCGTCATTTTCGGCCCCGCTCAGTGACGACGACGGGAGCGTACGCAATCGATCGCTTGCCGGTGCACGCGCGTACGTCGCATTGGTTAGAATGATTCCAGCCGTCGAGCCTCGCCTTCTCGACAAGAGCCGGGCAGAGCACGCTCGCGGCATAGCGAGGTTCCGATGAAACGATCCGTGCGATGGCTGTGGCGCCGGGGGGTGGTATCGACCTTCTTGGCCGGGTTTTTCGTACTTCTACCGGTCGTGATTACGATCTCTTTGATGATTTGGGCCGGAACATGGATACGCGTCATGGTCGGCCCCGGGACCTTGGTCGGTAGGTTCTTGCAGGACGCCGGATTGCGCGTCGTTTCGGATGAGCGTCTGGCTCCGATCGTCGGCTGGATTCTTGTGCTCGCCCTGATCTGGAGCATCGGTTTCGCGGCTACGACTTTCGCGCGCAACCGCATGGAAAAAAGTATCGCACGGGTCATCGACCACGTTCCCCTGATTCGAACGATCTACAAACCTGTGTCCCAAGTCGTCGAGATGCTCCGGGGAGACGACGGCCGGGGAGAGCTTTCCGCCATGAAGGTGGTCTACTGTTCTCTCGGCGCATCCGAGACGGGAGGACTGCTCGGCCTGTCCGCCTCAGAAGACCTGTTTCGCTTTCGCGGTCGCGAATGCGTCGTCGTATACGTTCCGACATCACCGGTTCCCATGTCGGGAGGGATCCTATTTCTTCCGCGCGAGTCGGTCGTTCCCGTCGAAATGAGCGTGGATGACCTGATCAAGATCTACTTTTCGCTCGGCATGCTTGCGCCGAGAGTCGTACCACCGCGTTATCGCCCGCACAACACTGCCCCTCCCTCCCCTGACCTAGCCGATTCCTAGCGCACCAAGTAGAAATAGACCATGCCGTCGTCGAGCACGACATCCGAATGGACGGTCTCCGGTCCTTCATCCTGCAAAACGGTGCGTTCCTCGGTCATCTGCGGGTTCTTTGCTCGGTAAAGGGTGTAGGGGGAGTTCCCTCCGCTCCACTGCAGCTCTACCGTTTGCGATGCGATCATCTTGTCGACCAGTAAGGTGATGGGAAGCCACGCCGTTCGCAGATCGAGGCGCAAGGTGGCGGTTTCGTAGGCCCCCAATGAAAGACTCACCTTTTCGTTGACGATCGGCAACGGAGCCCCACCCTCTTCGTCTTGCTCGACGTGTTCCGCCCCGACGATCTCGAAAAGATCCGACCCGATCTGCACATCCCGTGCTTGACCCTCCATCTCCATCAGGCGTAGGACGAGCCCCTGATCGCTGCGAGCGCGCTTGAGCGTGTAGAGCAAGACGCCATCCGTATCGAGATAGAAAGAGGATGCCACCGCGTCCGGGAGATTGCCCGGCTGGTATTGCAGCAAGCGAGAGTGAGCTGTCGTGAGTGCGCCGAAACCGAAGGCACTTGCCTGCAGCGGATCGAAACCGCTACTCGTTCCGCGAATGTGATGGGAAAACTCATAGAAGGGAGACGTTCCCGGCTCGATTTCATACGGCCCGATGGATCCGTCCTCGAATTCGTATTCGTCGGCTCGATCTTTCATGCGGGTCAGCACCAGCGCGTCGGAATTGGAATAGCTCGGTGAAGTCAAGCTCGAGAGATTCTCGAAGTGGTGCGCCACGGCGTTGTCCACGGCATAGAGCACGCCGCCGTTCCCATCCCAGAATGCGAGCGTATGCTCGACATTGTGCCAGTCGAAAACCGTTGAGCGCGCGAACGAATCCTTCACCGGATCGAGAAAACGCGTGGTCGACTCGCTGCGGATTTCGAAGTCGTGGGTGTCAAACGGCATCGTCACCGTATAAGCGCGAGTTCCAACGGCATAGGGAACATAGGGCATCTCGTCTTTGCTCAAGACGTTGACGATCTCTACGCGATCGATACCTCGATAGAGGCGATAGCGCGACTCGGTATGAGCCGATCCCTGCCGGGAAATTTTCAATTCCACCATGATGGGCCCGCTGCTGCTCACTGCCGTCGTTGCATTCGACGGCGGCAAGGCGACCGGAGGACTCTGCGCGTCATATTCCTGTTTGACGTTCGAAGCGAGTTCATTGAACGCGTAGGTCGAATTCAAGTCGATGAGTTCTCTTCCCCGGGCCTTGTCGAAGATTCCGGTGACGGCTCCGGTCTGAGGATCGACGTCCAAGCGGTAAAAGTCGTTCTCGAGATAGGTCTCGCCGATATCTAGAACGCCCGCGCCTTGGACGCCCGGCTCGCCGTCTACGACATCGAAGACGGCATAGCCCATGGAGGGAAGATCTTGCGCAATGAACAGCACTTCGAGCGTCGCGGAATCTTTCTGAAAAAGGACTTCCTCGCCCGATCGCCGGTCGATGATGCGAAATATGCGATCGAACAGTTCCTGCGGCAGCACCTGCCGTACGGGCGTCGTTCGCGCACGACCGAGAGTGTTGTAGACGACGATGGCATCGCCGACGGCCGATAAGTCTTCGACCATGCGATCGAGCCCGTCGGACAGCAGAGCAGATGCCGTATCCGCTGCCTCCGTAGCGAAACTCAGGTGGATCTCGTTGTTCCGCTGCATCTCTTCCGGTGTGAAGTACCCCGGCCAACCTCCGGCCCCGGTATGCTCATCCGATTCGAGCATCCGACGATACATCCGGTCGACCGATCCGTGCGGATACTCCCGCGCATCCAAGATCGATGCCGCCGCCAAGAGTGCCTCTGCAGAGCGCGCATCACGATGCGCGCTTCGCACACGCCGCTGGGTGTGCGCCGGCCCCGCATTGCTGCCGGACCATGCTGCACCGTAGTCTCCCGAATAGACCGGAAAGGAGTCCGCACCGTAGGTCGCCAGCATGAAATCGAAAAACTCCTCCGGAGTCGCCAAGACGAAAACCGGCGTCTCGTAGGTGGCGTTCCACTGATCGACCAGATTCCGCACATGGAGATCCTGATAGTGGTTATCGAAACCTCGCATCAGCAGCATTTCTGGGAAGGGGTAGCCGCTTTCTTCGATCTTGGGGAGCTCTCGCCCCAACTTGTCATAGAGATCTTCGAGCTTGTCGAAGAAGGAAAACCCCCACTGGAAACCTTCGGCGTAGCTGTCGAAAGTCGTCCAAGCGAGAACGCGGGATCCATCCGGCCCTTCCCACCAGAAGGGTCGGTCGCCCTGGCCGGGCGCGATCACCCGCCCGCCGAACGACGTGTTCATTCCTCCTACGAAGAACTCGATCCCCGAACGTGCCAGCAACTCCGGCAACGCGAACGTCGATCCCGGAACATCGTCGGTGATGAAGGTACGCAAGGGAAAGTCGTATTTCGCAGCCATGCGTGACGACCAGTACACGGAACGACTAAGTTCTTCATACCCTACCTTCGTCGTATGCAGATTGACGTAGGATGCGGCCAATGACAGTCGGCCGGACTTCAAATGAGAGAGCATCGCGTTCCGACGACCATCATCGGCCGTTTCCCACCAGCGATCGAACCACCATCCGGTTTCGATCATCCACCGATATTCCGGCACGAGATCCAGGTTCTGCAGAACGGAGTCTAGGTGGGTTCGTGCAAAGATCTCGATGTCGTCCGGCGGCTCGGTAAAGCCGATATCCAAGTGACTCATCTCCATGACGTAGATCTTCTTCACGGTCGAATCGGCACCCGCCCCCGCATCACCGAAAGCATCGAGATCGTCGATATAGGTATCGATGCCCTTCGGCCCGTCGGCGATGATTTCGAATCGATGCACGCGGACCAGGGTGTTGGCAGAGTCCAGGTATTCGAGGTTCCAGTTGGAAGGCTCGAGCGTGGCCGATCCGCCCCAGACCCTGACCCGTAGCCATGAACCCCCGGCAAGATCGTCTTCAATGGCCAAACGAATCCAGCGCCGTGCATTCGGCGGGATGAAACCCGACCCTGTCGCCGCAACATTGACGAGCACTCCGTTCTCCGAGCGCCAGAGCGAGAGATTGCCGTCGCCGTCGATACGCATGCGGATCTTGCGCAATGTCGGGGCGCGCTGCTCCACTTCGAGGTCGAAGACGTAGGAGGCACCGAGTTCTGAGCGATACTCGAAGGCCAACGAAAAGGAGGTCGCCCGGACGGGGTGAAGGTAATGTCGTGCCCAGTGCCGCGTCGGAGACCCGGCCCACGGCCCTAGGCCGTCCGCGAGAAAGGAGGTGTCGCTCCCATCCTGAGCTTGGGTCCATGGCGAAGGCGAGCCGAAGCCGTTTCCCCGTTCCCAATCCGGGTCGAGTTCTCCTTCGAAACCATCCGAATAGAGCGTTCCCGAGCCCGGATCGTAGGCGCAAACCCAGGTCGGAGCCCCGAAAAGCAAATAAACGACGGCCGATGAGGCGAGAAGGACGCGGCGTAGCTTCATTTGCGCATCTCCTGCCCCCCGGAAAAGAGTACTGCGATTCCCACCTAGCGTGAAGCCGAATAGCCTTTGCGGCGAAAAATGCGAGCCGTGCCTTCGTCGGCGGACCGGGTTAGCAATCTCCGCACCGCATTGTAATCTGAGCGCATGAATGACGATCTCAAAGTCGATTTGCACACACATATCCTTCCGGAAACTTGGCCGAACCTCGCCGAGCGCTACGGCTACGGCGGTTTCGTCCACCTCGAGCATCATGGACCGGGGTGCGCAAGGATGATGCGCGACGGGCATTTCTTTCGGGAAGTTTCCGCGAACACCTGGGATCCGAAATGTCGAATAAGCGATTGCGATCGCGTTGGAGTCGACGTTCAAGTCCTTTCCACGGTTCCCGTCATGTTTTCGTATTGGGCGAAGGCCGAGCACGCGCTCGAC
>Ga0256830_1003030_pt1 | contig 10699 bp, 8 predicted proteins | sample 128326metaG_FD_190537 | JGI IMG/M metagenome (GOLD analysis project Ga0256830, IMG submission 190537) | Hydrothermal vent microbial communities from Lau Basin, Pacific Ocean - 128-326 | ecosystem: Environmental > Aquatic > Marine > Hydrothermal vents | place: Pacific Ocean: Lau Basin | collected...
GCAGCGACCGAAGAATCTCCGGAGCGCAGCGACCGAAGAATCCGGAGCGCAGCGACCGCCGGGGCGACCGGCCGGTCGCCCCGACCCCCAATAACCACGCGCCGAACAACCGTCCCCGGTCTCCCGTCCCCGGTCCCCCGTCCCCGGTCCCCCGTCCCCGATAGAAACCCATTCCCCCCTCTCTCTCAATGCCTGATTTCCCCTACGACGTTTACATCAGCTACAGCCCGGCAGACGCGGAATGGGTGCGCGAGTGGCTGCTGCCCCGGCTGGAAAGCGCGGGCATCAAAACTTGCGTGGATTTCCGCGACTTCCGCATCGGCGCGCCCAAGCTGACCGAACTCGAACGCGGCCTGCTCGAAAGCCGTAAAACGCTGCTGGTGCTCACCCCTGCTTTTCTGGAAAGCGAGTGGAACGACTTCGCCAGCGTGATGGTACAGCACCTCGACCCCGCCGCCCGCCAGTTGCGTATCCTGCCCCTGATCCTGAAACCCACCGACCTCCCCCTGCGCATCAACACCCTCGTCCCGCTCGACTTCACCAAGCTGACCGGGCGTCTCGAACAGCTCCCCCGCCTGATCCGGGCCATCAAACCGGACGCCGCGCCCCCGGCAGAGCAGCCCCCGCCCGGGCCGGACATCCCCGCACCCGACATCGAATACACCCCGCCGGCAGCCGCGCGCCCCCTCTCCGCGTACGAACAGGAGATGCGCGACCTGCTCGACTACCTGCGCCGCGGCAAATTGCTGCTCTTCATCGGCCCCGACCTGCCCGAAGCCCTCACCGCCGCCCCCGACCGGTACACCCTCGCCCGCACCCTGGCGCAGGATAAAGGCCTTCCCTTTCCCGGCGAACGAATCCCCGGGAAAAACCTCTCTGTGCTGGCGCAGCAAATCATGGCTGGCGGCAACCGCTACGAATTCACCCAGTTCCTGAAAACAAAACTCACCGGACTGCAACCCGGCCCGTTCTACCACGTGCTGGCACACTTCATCCGCACCACCCGCCCCCAGACGGTTCTCACCACCGCTTACCATCGCCTGCTCGAAGCCAGTCTGGAGGCCGCGGGTGAATACAGCCTGCAAACCGTCACCAACGACGACCTGATCCCCTTCATCGAACCCGGCGCGCCCGTGCTCTACAAACTGTTCGGCGACATCCAGCAGGCCGACCTGATCGTCACCGAACAAGACCTGAACGCGTTCCTCCGCGGGCGCATGGAGGGCCGCCAGACCCTGTTCGACGAGGCCATCCGCCTGCTGCAACGCAACAGCGTGCTTTTCCTCGGCGTCGACCCGCGCGATGCGGCCATCCTCGCCCTGCTGGATGAGGTCGCGCAGGGCAGATTCCAGAACCCCGCGTTTGCAGTCTGGAGCGGCCTGCCCGAAACCGAGGCCAAATCGCTGGAAACCAGCCGCGGGCTGCGGATATTGGAGGTAGACGCGGTGGAATTGGTGCGGTTTTTGGGGGAACAGGTCGAACAAACCACTTGAACGCGGCCTGTCCGGAAAAGTAGTTGAAAAATCATTTCAGCACCTGGCGGAACGGTTTGCAGGGGTTGAGGACAACCGTGCCGGGTGGGCGCCAGGAGGGTAGAAGAAGGAAGCCAAAAAAACTCGCCTTGACCGCACGGATGAAAGACAATAACAGTACTTACGCAGTTGAGACCTCACAGGTCTGCTACCACACGGTGCAAGAAGGTTTGACCCAAAATAGATTGCATCCGGGCATCTCCATGCGCTGTGAGACCTGTGAGGTCCGGGTGCGACTTTTCAAGTGCGTAAGTCCTAACAATAAGCTGTACATGACACTGGTTTTCTTGACGCGAGAAAGACATTTGTGGTATTCTCAGCGGCACTTTCCATTCGTGTCGTACCATGAAAGTGAACGGGGATTGGCATGTTGGAGGAAAACAAGCAGTACTGGATCGGGTTCAACCTGGTGCGCGGTATCGGAGCAGTCAGGCTGCGGCAGTTGCTCCAACACTTTGGCGATCTAAAAACCGCCTGGCACGCCTCCCCCGCTGAACTGCGCGCCGCAGGTTTGAGTGACAAACTCGTTCAAAACGTATCCCTGGCGCGCGCCAACATGGACTTTAACAAAATCCGGCACCGGATTCAGGAATTGGGTGTGCGTGTGGTGACCTGGGACGACGAAGACTACCCCAGGCATTTACGCAGCATCGATCAGCCCCCGCCTGTGCTGTACCTGCGGGGTACGTTGGAAGAAACCGACCACTGGGCGGTAGCGATTGTCGGTACCCGCCGCATCACGGCCTACGGTCGGCAAGTCACCGAGCAATTGGCAACCACCCTGGCTCAGAACGGTGTCACCGTGATCAGCGGGCTGGCGCGCGGCGTGGATTCGGTTGCACACCAGGCCGCGCTGAACGCGGGTGGGCGCACCATCGCAGTGCTGGGCAGTGGTGTGGACCACATTTACCCGCCGGAAAACCGCCAACTGGCCGAGCGCATGATCGCGCAAGGCGCGATCATCAGTGACTACGCGCTGGGCACCCCACCCGATGGGGCCAACTTTCCGCCCCGCAACCGTATCATTTCCGGCCTTTCGATGGCCGTGGTGGTGGTGGAGGCCGGGCGTAAGAGCGGCGCGCTGATCACCGCCCAATTTGCCGCAGACCAGGGACGCGAGGTGTACGCCGTGCCGGGCAACATTACAGCTCCCCAAAGCAAGGGCACAAACCGGCTGATTCAGCAGGGCGCGCACCCCCTTCTTGCGCCCCAGGAACTGCTCGAACAATTGAACCTGTCCCGCATTACCCAACACCGCGAGGCGAGAAAAATTTTGCCCGCCAACGAATTGGAAGCCAAACTGCTCGAGACCATCTCCACACAACCCTTGCACGTAGACGAGATCAGTGTGCAGTGCCAGCTACCCATCGGCCAGGTATCGGCCACCCTGGCGATGATGGAACTGAAAGGCATGGTGCGACAGGTCGGCGGTATGCACTACGTTGCGCTACGCGAGATTCAAGCGGATTATTCTGTGGAGTAGGGGATGGGGACCGAGAGACCGGCAACCTGCAACCAACTAACCAACTAACCAACTAACCAACAACGAGGACACATCTTGGAAGCCTATTGCGTAAAATGTAAAACCAAACGAGAAATATCGAACCCCGAGGCGACGTTTACCGCCTCCGGGACGCCCGCGACGCGCGGCACCTGCCCGGTCTGCGGCACGACCCTGTTCCGCATGGGGCGCACCCCCGCGCACGAGGGCCTCACCCCGCCGGAAAAGGTGAAAAAAGCGCGCAAAAAGCGCGTCCGGCGCAACGGAAAACTGGTGGTGGTCGAATCTCCGGCCAAGGCCCGCACGATGTCCCGCTATCTGGGCAAGGGGTACACGGTCAAAGCCTCGGTAGGGCACGTGCGCGATCTGCTCCGCTCGCAGCTTTCGGTGGATGTGGAGAACGACTTCACCCCCAAATACCGCGTCCCCAACGACAAGCGGCAGGTGGTCAAAGAGATCAAGAAACTGGCCGGCCAGTCCGAGGAAATTTACCTGGCAACCGACCCCGACCGCGAGGGCGAGGCGATTGCCTGGCACCTGATGGAGGCCGCGGACATGGACCCCGACCGGACCCGGCGGGTGGTGTTTCACGAAATCACGCGGCCGGCCATCGAAAAAGCCTTTTCCCAGCCGCGCGGCATCGACATGAATCTGGTGGACGCCCAGCAGGCCCGGCGGGTGCTGGACCGGCTGGTAGGGTACAGTCTGAGTCCCATTCTGTGGCGCAAGGTGCGTGGCCGTCTCTCCGCCGGGCGGGTGCAATCCGTGGCCTTGCGCATGATCGTGGACCGCGAGCGCGAGATCGAGGCCTTCGTCCCCGAAGAGTACTGGACCATCGCGGCCGAGTTGCAGCCCGAAGGCAAAGACGTCACCTTCATTGCCAAACTGCTGAAAATAGACCAGCAGGAACCGCTTCTCGATAGCGAAGAAACCGTGCGGCCCATCGTGGCGGACATGGAGACCGCCTCATACGTGATCACGCGCATCAAGCGCGGCGAACGGCGGCGCAAACCGGCCCCGCCCTTCATCACCAGCACCTTGCAGCAGGAAGCCTCTCGCCGTCTGGGGTACACCGCCAAACGCACCATGGCGCTGGCGCAGCAGCTCTATGAAGGCGTCGCGCTGGGCGAACGCGGCAGCACCGGCCTGATCACCTACATGCGCACCGATTCCACCCACGTCTCCCAACTGGCACAAAACGAGACCCGCGAGTTCATCCGGCAGCGGTATGGAGACCAATACATCCCGGAAACGCCGCACAAGTTTCGCACAAAAGCGCGCCTGGCGCAGGAAGCCCACGAAGCCATCCGGCCAACTTCCGTGATGCGCGAACCCAAAGCGATCAAGGAATTTCTGACGCGTGACCAGTACCGCCTCTACAACCTGATCTGGCAGCGTTTCGTGGCCTCCCAAATGGCCGCCGCCATCTATGACACGCTCTCCATTGATGTGACCGGCAAATCGGAGGCGCATGTTTACCTGCTGCGCGTCTCCGGCTCGACCATCCGTTTCCCCGGCTTTTTGACGGTGTACGAAGAATCGAAAGCAGACAACCAGGCCAACGGTAACGGCACCCCCATTCCGCCCGGCCTGGAGGAGGGTCAGCCCCAAAAACTGGTGCGGCTGATCCCCGAACAGCACTTCACCCAGCCGCCGCCGCGCTACACAGAGGCCAGCCTGGTGCGCGCATTGGAGGAGAACGGCATCGGACGCCCCTCTACCTACGCTCCCACCCTGTCCACCTTGCAGCAACGCGGATATGTGGTGCGGGAGAACAGACGCCTGACCCCCACCGAAACCGGCATAATCGTCAACGATCTGCTGGCCGAATACTTCCCCAACATCATCGACACCGGCTTCACCGCCCGCATGGAACGCGAACTCGACCGCATCGCCTCGGGCCAGCAACCCTGGGTGGAGACCATACGCGAGTTCTACCAGCCGTTTTCCCGGCAGGTCGAACACGCCATGGAGGCCATGCCGGAAGTCAAGATGCAGCCGGAACCCATCGGTCGCAAGTGTCCGGAAAGCGGCCACGAGCTGGTGATCCGCTGGGGGCGGTTTGGCAAATTCATCAGTTGCAGCGGCTTCCCGGAGTGCCGTTACACCGAGCCGTGGCTGGAAAAAATCGGCGTGAGCTGCCCGCTGGACGGCGGCGAGCTGGTCGAACGCCGGACGCGGAAAGGCCGCGTTTTCTACGGTTGCTCGAATTATCCCGAATGCGATTTCACCTCCTGGAAACGCCCTATCCAGCCGCGTTGCCCCAACTGTGGCGGCCTGCTGGTGATGGCGGGAAAAGACCAGGTGCAATGCACCCAGTGCAAAGCGCGATTCCCACTGGCGCAATTTCAGCCCGAAACAGTTCCCGGATAAAAAAAGAAAGCGATGTCGGTTGCGCGTTTGCTAACATTGGTCTACAATTAGCACACAATAAGCACACCTGTTCGGTTTGTGTGCTATCTCTTTGCTTTCATACATTTTTGGAGCAGCAAAATGGACCCAATTCGCGAACGACTTAAAAATCCCGCTGTTGCCGGTATCGTTGGAGCTGTCATCGGCCTGATCATCGGCTGGTTCGTCATTGGCTGGGGGCTTTGGCCCGTTGAGTGGACAGATGCTGCCCCAGCAGACTTGCACCCAGCCTGGCAAGAAGATTATTTGCGCTCGGCGATTGATTCGTTTACCCTCTCTGGGGACGTTGCCAACGCGCAGCGACGTTGGCAGGATTTGGGCAGCGCGGCCGAGGAAACACTCGCCAAAATAGAGGCCAACCCGGGGGCACAAAAACCCGAGGCCATTGCAGCATTCAAGGCGGCCGTCAGAGCAGGCGCGGCCCCGGCGGAAGAAGAGGGCGGCGGAATTTCCCCATTTTTCCTGATCGCTTGTTTTGTCACTTTGGTGTTGGCCGTTGCTCTGGTGGCCATGTACCTCTTCCGCCGCACCGGGACCACCGAGGTCTCCCCTGCCATGCAGGCCGCCGAAGCCACCCGCGAAGCCCAACAAACCGATTACCAGGCCATGGGCGAAGAACCGCCGCTATCGCAATACATGACTACCTACATGCTCGGCGACGATCTCTTCGACGATTCCTTCAGCATCGACTCTCCTGCGGGTGAGTTCCTGGGAGAGTGCGGCGTTGGAATCGCCGAAACCATTGGCGTCGGCGACCCAAAACGGGTGACATCCTTTGAGGTCTGGCTGTTCGATAAAAACGACATTCAAACCGTCACCAAAGTGCTGATGAGCCAACATGCCTTCCAAGACCCTGAAACCCGCGACCGTCTGGCTGCCAAGGGCGAGCCTGTTCTGGCCGCAGCCGATACGCCCGTCATCCTGGAAACCCAGACCCTGCGTCTGAGTGCCCGCATTGTGGATATGTCCTATGGAAGCGGCGCACTCCCGGAAAACAGCTTTTTCCAGCGTATGACCCTGGAACTGGCGGTCTGGCAGAAGTGAGCGTCACCCCCCAACACCAAAAAACGCCCGGTGAAGAACGCCGGGCGTTTTCCATTTACGGTGATGCAACGACGCGCTACTCGATTTTCAAAATTTTCAAACGAATGGTGCCATTCGGCACCCTGGCTGTCACCTCGTCGTTCACCTTCTTCCCCAGCAGCGCCTGCCCGATGGGGGATTCGTGCGAAATGCGGCCTTCTCGCGGGTTGGCTTCATTCGGGCCAACCATGTGATACGTTTCAGGAGGGAAACCTTCCTCCTGAATGGTGACACGTGCACCGATTTCCACCACCTGACGGGCCTGGTGGTTTTCCTCGATGATCACCGCGTTGCGAAGAATCTGTTCCAGTTCCTGAATGCGACCCTCAACGAAGCCTTGTTCCTCTTTGGTGGCAATGTAATCCGCGTTTTCGCTCAAGTCCCCCTGCTCGATAGCAAAACGCAGTCGTTTGGCAATTTCCTCCCGTTTGGGGCCTTTCAGTTCCTCCAGTTCAGCGCGCAGCCTGGCGGCTCCTTCAGCGGTCAAATAATTCGGTTTGTTCATCGTGCTCCTTGTGGTTTGAGTTCGCGTTAGGTATTGGGTCATTGGGTAATTGGGTAATTGGGTAATTGGGTAATTACATCCTGAGCGGAAGGGGAGCGGAGCGAGCCTGTAGTCGAAGGATAGGGATTTGCCTATGCTCGATTCTCAACCTGCCGCCCTGCTTGCGTTTTCACGGACGGGTGATGGGGTTGAACAACTTCTGGTATTCCTCGATGGCATACCGGTCCGTCATGCCGGCGATGTAGTCACAGATGGCGCGCTCCGCGCCGCGTTTTTCGATCAGCTTCTGCACCTGGCGGGGAAGTATCTCAGGCTCCTTGCGGTAGGCCTCGAAAAGCTCACGGATGATCCGTTCGGCTTTGACCGCCATGCGAACCACGCGCGGGTGGCGGTACAAATGAGCGTACAGGAAATCCTTCAATTCGCGGTTTCGGCGGTGCATGTCTTCGCTAAAGCCGATCACGTTATAGGGAAGTCGCTGCAATTCCTCCACGGATTTCACCCCGCTTTCCTTTAAGCGGGCCGCGGTGTGGTGAACCAGATCGGTGACCTCCAGGCCGATCAACCTGCGAATCAGGCGGTGGCGGGTGAGTTCCGGCAATTCGCGCCCCCGCCGCCAGCCCACGTTTTCGACCAGAATCTCCCACAGGGCGATGCCTTCCAGCATTGCGGGAGTGATCATGCTGGAGCGCAAACCGTCGTCCAAATCGTGGGCGGTATAGGCCAGTTCATCCGCGGCGTTGGCGATTTGCGCCTCCAGATGGCCGCGCAATTCGGGGTTGTAATCCGAGGCGTCCGAAATGTCATACTCGGTTTCGTGCTTGACAATACCCTCGCGCGTCTCCCAGGTCAAGTTCAGCCCGCGGAAATCGGGGTAGCGTTTCTCCAGCTTGGTCACGATGCGCAGCGATTGTTTGTTGTGGTCGAACCCGCCGTGGTCTTGCATCAGACGGTTGAGGATCACCTCGCCGGAGTGCCCGAAGGGGGGATGCCCCAGGTCGTGTGCCAGACAGATGGCCTCCACCAGGTCTTCGTTGGCGCCCAGCGCGCGTGCAATCGTGCGCCCGATCTGCGCCACCTCCAGCGTGTGCGTCAGGCGGGTGCGGTAGTAGTCGCCCTCGTAATTGATGAAGACCTGTGTCTTGTATTCCAGCCGGCGGAACGCGGTGGTGTGCAAAATCCGGTCGCGGTCTTTTTGGAACGCAGTGCGGTATTCCGCCTCCCGCTCCGGGTAGGCCCGCCCGCGCGAATCCCTGCTGCGAATGCCGTAGGGGGCCAGGCAATTGTCTTCGTGGGCTTCGAGTTCCTGACGGGTGAAAAGCATGGGGGTGAGTGGGTAATTGGGTATTGGGTATTGGGTAATTACATCCTGAGCGGCAGGGGAGCGGAGCGAGCCTGAAGTCGAAGGATGGGAGGCGGAATTGTGAATGGTGAATTGTGAACGGTTAATTGTGAATTGGGTATTGCATCCTGAGCGGAGGGTGGACGAAGTCCACTCGAAGTCGAAGGATGGGTAATTGAGTAATTGGGTAATTATGCTTTACGTAATGCGCACCTGCCTCTCTTCTGAGTGCGCCAGAGTTTACTCCAGGAGCAAACGGCTGTCAACCATCTTCCGGGGTTGGCGTGGGGGCCCATAAGCCGACCCGGTCGGAGCGCGCCTGGTTCTCGGCCTGGAAAATGGTCGGGCCGCAGGAGAATTCCGAGGCGTAATAGCGCGCCAGTCCCTCGCGCACAAGCTGATAATTGACGAACACCTCCCCCACAATCACATAGCGTAACAAACGGTCGTAACGGTCGGTGTCGTCCGCTTCGGGATCGGCGACCAAAGTGACGCGCTCTCCGCTCACCAGTTCCCGGTTGCGGGCGGTGGCCTCCGGCCCCATCCGTTCGGGCGGGGTCACGTTGGTCTCCGGCGTGTCCACCCCCAGGTAGCGCACGGTAAAACTGGTCAGGCCGACCTGAACCACGATGGTATCCCCGTCGATCACCCCGGCCACCACCCCGCTGACCCGCTCGCCATCCGGCGGCAGGCAAGACATCACCTCCACCGCGGGCAGGGTGGGGCTGGGTTTGGGGGTGCGCGAGGGCCGCGGCGTGCGCGAGGGGAGCGGCGTTTCCGTTGGGGTGTGTGTCGCAGTCGGGGCGGGTGTTACGCTCGCGGTCGGGGAGGCGACCGGGGAGGCTGCCGTGGGCGGAGCAGAAGTCCGGCAGGCAGCCAGGAACAGACTCAAAAACAGGCATACGAGCAGAGTTCTCATGGTAACTCCTCGGGCGGTGCGAACAAACGCGTCCCTGGCCGCGCGCCCAGCAGCGCGTCCCGCACCCGGCCAGGTTGCACGCCGTCGAAGATCAGCGTCTCCAACCCCGGAATTTCCGCTACCAGCCGCAGCATCTCCGCCACTTTGGAGGCCATGCCGCCGGTCACGTCCGTGGCCGCGGAGCCGCGCACACTCGCCGCGGGCGTTTGGGGGGTGATTTCGGGCAGGATGCGTGTGCAGGCCGGGTAGTCGGCCCACACGCCCGGTTCGATCCCGGCGATCAGGATGCGCGCCGGATGCAGTTGCCGCGCCAGGTGCGCGAACACGTCTTCGGTCGAGAGTACCGTGCCCCCGCGGCGCAAATCGAAGGCCACGTCGCCGTGCACCACGGGCAGCAAACCGGCCTGGAGGGCCAGGCGCAGGGGGGTCAGGTCCCAACGGGTTACTTTTCCATCCTCGGCCAGCGCGGCGGCAGAGGGGGAAAACACCATCGCGGGCAACCCGGCCGCGTGCAGCGATTCGACCACCATCCGCGTCAACGCGCTGGCCTGCCGCCAGACCTCCGCAAAGCCGCGCCACCCTTCGGGGGTGCGCACCCCGTCGCGGGTGCCGTGTTTGGCCGCGGGCACGTGCCCGAACGAGCCGGACCCATGCCCGAGCACGAGTTGAAGCTGGGGGCGCGTTTCTTGCGCCTCCGCAATTTCCTTTGCCAGGCGCGCCAGAACATCTTTCCGCGGCGTGCTGGCACGGGTCTTATCGGTGATCAGCGAGCCGCCGAGTTTGAGGAATGCGAGTTGGGAGTTTGGTGGGTGCATCCTGAGGGGGATTGGGGATGGGGATAGGGAGTGGGGATGGGGATAGGGAGTGGGGATTGTGAATTGTGAATTGTGAATGGTGAACGGTTAATTGTGAATTGGGGATTACATCCTGAGCGGAAGGCGGGGAGGGTTCGTATCGCACTACGGCTGCTCGTAGTCGAAGGATGGGTAATTGGGTTGTCATTCTGAGGGAGCGAAGCGACCGAAGAATCTCCCTCAAGTCGAAGGATGGGGATTGGATATTGAGTAATTGGGTAAGTGGGTAATTGGGTAATTGCGCCTTATGCTGTATGCTCATCCACGCGGGTCACAATGGTTCTGGCTGCTCCGGCGGCTTGCAGGGTGTGTGCGAGCTGGGGGGCGCGTTCGGGAGAGGCCAGCGCGATCATGTTGCCACCGCGCCCGCCGCCGGAGAGTTTCGCGCCCCACGCACCGGCCTGCTGTGCGGCGTTCACCAGCCGGTCCAGTTCCGGGGAGGAGACCCCGATCTCGCGCAACAGGGCGTGGTTTTGGTTCATCAACGGCCCCAGGGCTTGGGGTTGGCCGTTCTCGATGGCCTGACGGGCCTGGCGCACGATCTGTCCAAC
>Ga0256830_1003031_pt1 | contig 10699 bp, 10 predicted proteins | sample 128326metaG_FD_190537 | JGI IMG/M metagenome (GOLD analysis project Ga0256830, IMG submission 190537) | Hydrothermal vent microbial communities from Lau Basin, Pacific Ocean - 128-326 | ecosystem: Environmental > Aquatic > Marine > Hydrothermal vents | place: Pacific Ocean: Lau Basin | collected...
GCCCGCGTGCGAGCCGCGGCCGAGCACGTCGCGGGCGACCCCGTCGACGCGGTTGGCGACCCGCTCCAGGAGATCGGCCGTCTGGTCGATCGTCGTCTCGAGGAGCGCCAGCAGCACCTCTTCGGGCGCGCCTTCGGCGCCCGCGAAGCGGCGGGCCGGCACCAGGCGGAAAGCGGGAAGATCGGCGTAGCGCTGGGTCACCAGCCGGTTCCGGCCCAGCACGAAGGCCACGGGTGTCGTCCGCAGGCCCTCGCGCTCGCCGCCGGTCGCCACCAGGAGGCTCAGGAAGAGCACATCCTCCTCCTCGCGGGCGCGGCTCGAGGCCTCGATCTCCTCCATGTGGGCGCGGCTCGGCAGCGACAGCCCGGTGGCCCGGGCGACGGCCTCCCGCTCGGCCTCCCCGGGCTCCCGCAGATCGACCCATACCGCACCCGCGGGCGGCGCTTCCCCGGTGGCGAGGGGATGGGCGGCGAGGCGGCCGTCTTCGGGGAGATAGGCTGTGATCATCGCGCCCTCCACGCTGCCGGACGGCCTCCGACCGCGCCGCCGGGAGGTGGACAGCCGGGCGGCGACCGCGCAACCTGACGCCGGATGATATCCGGCGGAGGCACGCATGGACAGGGAACGGTTCGAGAAGGGGCTCGCCAAGCGCAAGCAGGTGCTGGGCGCGGACTATGTGGAAAAGGCGCTGGCGGCGGCCGACGATTTCAGCCGCCCCTGGCAGGAGTTCCTGACCGAATACTGCTGGGGCACCTGCTGGGGCCACGAGGTGCTGACCGACCGCGAGCGCAGCATCCTCAATCTCGGCATGCTCGCCGCCCAGGGCCGGATGCACGAGTTCGGGCTGCATTTCCGCGGCGCCGTCCGCAACGGTCTCTCGCGCGAGGAGCTGCGCGCCATCCTGATCCAGATCTCCGTCTACTGCGGCGTGCCCACCGGGGTCGAATGCTTCCGCGTCGCTCGCGAGATCTTCGCCGAGATGGACGGGGACGGAGGGAGGTGACCCCGGTCGGGCGCGGAGCGCTTCGTTCGCGCCCGTCGGCCGCCGAAGGCTGGGCGGGGGAGGGCCGTTTGCCGTCTCCTTCGCCGGTGAAGGCGGTGACGATGCGGTCGAGCCCGGCGAACAGCAGTTCGACGCTGTAGCCGGCGAGGAAGGCGAGGGCCAGCGGCTGCACGGCGGCGAGGCCGGTCACCCGCGCATCTCCCCGGCCGTCGCCGGCACCTCGAAATCGGCCGCCGGCGCCGTTTCCGCGAGCGCTCTCGATCCGCGCTCCTGCATCCCGCCGCCTCCCCGAGCCGGACCGCGCGTTCAATCGCCGCGCTGGTTGCTTCCGGGAAAGCTTATCGCCCGGGTTTCCGGAGGCGGCCGTGTCCTTTCGGGACGGTCGTCCACCGGAGCGCCGACCTATGGACAGGGTTGGTGGATTTGTATATGCAAAACGCGCGGCTTTCGGCGCATCCGGAACAAGTGCCAGAAAGGAGACGAGGGATGGCAACGCGTCGTATGGTGACCGGACTGCTGCTCGGAACGGCGGTGGCGCTCGCGGGAACGGGCGTTCCCGGGGCGGGAGCCGCCGAGGCGATCCGGATCGGCTTTCACGCGCCGCTCACCGGCTTCGCCGCCGGCGACGGCAAGAGTGCGCGCCTCGGTGCCGAGCTCGCGGTGGAGCAGATCAACGCCGCCGGTGGCGTGCTCGGCAGGCCCCTGGAGCTCGTGACCTACGACGACCAGGCCAAGCCCGACCAGGCGGTGCCGGTGGCCAACAAGCTGCTCGGCGAAGGCATCGTGGCGGCCATCTCGGGCAGCTATTCCGGCGCCACCCGGGCGGCGGCGGCGGTCTTCCAGCAGGCCGGCATGCCCTATGTTTCGGCCTACGCCATCCATCCCGACATCACCCGCACCGGCGACTACGTGTTCCGCACCGCCAGCATGGGCGAGGTGCAGGGCCGCGGCGGCGCCAAGCTGATCGGCGAGATCCTGGGCCGGAAGCGGGTGGTGCTGATCACCCTCGACAACGATTTCGGCCAGTCGCTGGCCCGCGGCTTCAAGGAGAAGGCCGGCGACTTCGGCATCGAGATCGTGAGCGAGTACACCTACAGCATCAAGCAGCGCCAGTTCGGCGCCATCGTCGCCTCGGTCAAGCGCGACGCCCCGGAGGCGATCTACGCCTCGGGCTACTTCTTCACCGCCGGGCCGCTGGTGAGCCAGCTCCGCGCCGGCGGCGTGCGGGCCACCATCGTCGGCCAGGAAGGCTACGATTCCCAGAATTTCATCGACATCGCCAAGGCCGCCGCCGAGGGGGTGCTGATCACCACCGCCCTCGATCGCGACAGCGACCGGCCCGAGGTGCGCAGCTTCATCGGCGCCTTCGAGGAGAAGGCGGGCTTTCCCGCCGACATGGTGGCCGCCTCCACCTACACCGCGGTGCAGGTGCTGGCCCACGCCATCGAGCGGGCGGGCGGCACCGAGGGCAAGGCCGTTCGCGACGCGCTGGCCGCCACCCGGGACTTTCCGACCGCCATCGGCCCCGTCACCTTCAACGCGCTGGGGGAGATCTACAAGCCCATCCAGGTGCAGGTGGTGAAGGACGGGCGTTTCCGGCGTTTCGCGGTGATCGACGATCCGGTGCTGCTGGCACCGCCGGCCGAATAGGCGCGCACGCCACCAACGCTCTTCCTTCCGCGAGGCGGCATGTTCTACGTCGAGCTCCTCATCGCCGGGCTCGTTCAGGGCGCGATGTACGCGATGATGGCGCTGGGGCTGACCCTGATCTACGGCCTCCTGCGCATCCTCCACATCGCCCATGCCGCCGTCTTCACCCTCGGCGGCTACGTCGGGGTGCTGGCGGCCAACAGTGGCCTGCCGCTCGGCGCGGCGGCGGCCCTCGGCGTGCTGGTGGCGGCGGCCGCCGGGCCCCTCGTCTACGGTACCGTCTACCGCCCGCTCCTCGACAAGCCGCCCTATGTGGCACTCATCGCCTCGATCGGTCTCCTGATCGCCATGGAGGACGGGTTCCGCCTGCTGTTCGGCCCCTACGGCCTGTCCTTCGCGGAGAACCCCTGGTTCGTCACCGGCCCCGATCTCGGCGGCATCTTCCTCAACTGGGTGCAGATCGCCCTCGGCCTCTCGGCCGTGCTGGCGATCGCCGGGCTCGGGCTGTTCGCCGTCGGTTCGCGGGCCGGGGTCGCCTGGCGGGCCACGGTGGACGACCCCGAGATGGCGATGAGCTTCGGCGTCTCCCCCGAACGGGTGCGGCTCCTGGCCTTCGCCCTCGCCTCGGCGCTGGCCGGCCTCGCCGGCTTTCTCGTGGGTCTCCTCAACAACCTGATCGAGCCCGGCATGGGCAACATCACGAGCTACAAGGGGCTCGCCATCGTCGTCCTGGGCGGGCTCGGCAACGTGCCGGGGACCCTGTGGGCGAGCCTCCTCCTGGGTGTCGCCGAGAGCTTCGGTACCATCTATCTCGACAAGATCCTGGATCGCGACGCCATCGCCTTCTTCATCCTGGTGGCGGTGCTGATGTGGCGGCCGCAGGGGCTCGCGCGGGGGCGGTGAGGTCATGGACGCCTATCTGACGAGCCTGCTCACCTTCGTCGCCATCAACGTGACCCTCGCCCTGGGCCTCAACCTGATCACCGGCTTCTGCGGCCAGGTGAGCCTCGGGCACGCCGCCTTCTTCGGCGCCGGCGCCTATGCCGCGGCGCTGGTCACCACGGCGGGCCATCCCTTCGCCCTCGGGCTCCTGGCGGCGATGGCGACGGCGGGCGTCCTCGGGCTCGTGGTGGGGCTCGCGAGCCTCCGGGTGCGCGAGGATTTCCTCGCGATCACCACCATGGGCGCGGGTTTCCTGTTCCTGGGCTTCGTCCGCAAGCAGGAATGGCTCGGCGGCGAGTTCGGCATCCCCGGCATCCGGCCGCCCTTCGGCCCCGAGGGCATGGCCATCCTCGCCGTCGCCTCGGCGCTCCTCGTCTGGGCCGCCGGCATCGCCGTGCGGCGGAGCTGGATGGGACGCATCTTCCTGGCCATCGCCCGCGACGAGGAGGCCGCCTCCAGCCTCGGCATCGACACCGCCCGCTTCAAGCTCGCGGCCTTCCTCCTGGGCACCGTGAGCGCCGGTCTCGCCGGCGCCGTCTACGCCCATGTGGTGCAGCTCATCGTTCCCGATGCCTTCGGCTTCATCCAGTCCATCACCATCCTGGCGATGGTGGTGGTGGGCGGCATCGGCTCCAACCTCGGCGCCGTGGCGGGCGCGGTGCTGCTGACCCTGCTGCCCGAGATGTTCCGCTTCGTCGATACCTACAAGCTCCTCGTCTACGGCGGGCTCCTGATCCTCGTCATGCATCTGAGCCCCGACGGGCTCGTCGGTATCGCCCGGCGCCTCCTGGGGGCGGTCCGGCGATGAGCCTTCTCGAGATCCGCGAGGTGAGCCGCGCCTTCGGCGGCGTGGTGGCGGTGGACCGCGTGTCGCTCGCGGTGGAGCCCGGCGCCTTCCTCGGGCTGATCGGTCCCAACGGCGCCGGCAAGACCACCCTCCTGCGCCTCACCTGCGGGCTGGAGCGTCCCGACGGCGGCAGCATCCGCTTCGACGGCCGCGACGTCACCCGCCTGCCGCCCCATCGGCGGGCCCAGCGGGGCCTGGTGCTGACCCATCAGGTGGTGCGTCCCTTCCGCGACCTCACCCTGACCGACAACGTGCTGCTGGGCGCTGCCCGCGAGTTCGGCCGGGATCCGCTGCGGGCCCTCGCCACCTTCGCCTACCGCGACCGACGGGCGGAGGCGGAGGCGCTGCTGGCCCGTGTGGGCATCGCCGACTTCGCCGGCCGGACGGCGGCCGAGGTGCCCCTCGGCATCCTGAAGCGCATGCAGATCGCCCGCGCCCTCGCCACCGGGCCGCGCCTGCTGCTGCTCGACGAGCCGCTGGCCGGCCTCAACCAGACCGAGGCACGGGCGATCGGCGATCTCCTCACCCGCCTCCACGACGAGGGGCTCACGCTCGTGCTCATCGAGCACAATCTCGCCGAGGTGCTGCGCATCGCGAGGCGGCTCGCGGTCCTCGACCGGGGACGGCTGCTGGCCGAGGGGGAGCCCGAAGCGGTGATGCGGGATCCCGCCGTGCGCCGCGCCTATCTCGGGGAGGCGGCCTGATGCTGGAGCTCGCGCGGGTGTCGGTGGCGAGGGGCGAGCTGCGGGTGGTCCGGGATCTCGAGCTGACCGTCTCCGCGGGCGAAATGGTGGCCCTTCTCGGCCCCAACGGCGCCGGCAAGACCTCCACCATCATGGCGATCGCCGGCCACGTGCCGGTGGTGGAGGGCACGATCCGCTTCGAGGGACGGTCGATCGACACCCTGTCGCCGCCCGAACGGACCCGCCTCGGGCTCGGCCTCGTGCCCGAGGGGCGGCGCATCTTCCCCGATCTCACGGTGCGGGAGAACCTGGTGGTCGGCGGCTACCTGCTGCCGCGGGGCGAGGCCCAGAAGCGGGAACGGGAGGTGACGGCCCTCTTCCCCCGGCTCGAGGAGCGCCGCCAGCAGCGCGCCGGCACCCTCTCCGGCGGCGAGCAGCAGATGCTTTCGATCGCCCGCGCGCTGATGGTGCGGCCGCGCCTTCTGCTCGTGGACGAACTGTCCCTCGGGTTGATGCCGGCGGTGGTCGACCTCTGTTTCGAGGTGCTGGTGCGGCTCTGTCGCGAGCAGGGGCTCGCCTGCCTCGTGGTGGAACAGAACACCCAGAAGATCCTCACCGTCGCCGATCGCGTGACCGTGCTCTCCGCCGGCCGCACGGTCTGGCAGGGCACCGCCGAAGAGGCGCGCGCCGACGAGGCGCTGATCGACCGCATGCTGGGGCTGGAGGCCGGCTAGCGCCGCCCGGCCGGCGCTCCGCTCATCGATCGCCGAGAAACGGCAGCTCGAGCCCGTGCCGGCGGGCGCAGGCGATGGCTTCGGCATAGCCCGCGTCGGCATGACGCATGACGCCGCTCGCCGGGTCGTTCCACAGCACCCGCGCGATACGCTCGTCGGCCTCGGCGGTGCCGTCGCAGCAGATCACCATGCCGGCGTGCTGCGAATAGCCGATGCCCACCCCGCCGCCGTGATGGATGGACACCCAGGTGGCGCCCGAGGCGACGTTGAGCATGGCATTGAGGAGCGGCCAGTCGGCCACCGCGTCGGAACCGTCGCGCATGCCCTCGGTCTCGCGGTTGGGGGAAGCCACCGAGCCCGAATCGAGATGGTCGCGGCCGATCACGACGGGCGCCGACAGCTCGCCCCGGCGCACCATCTCGTTGAAGGCGAGACCGAGGCGGTGGCGCTCGCCGAGGCCCACCCAGCAGATGCGCGCCGGCAGCCCCTGGAAGCGGATCCGGCGCCCGGCCATGTCGAGCCAGTTGTGGAGATGCGGATCGTCGGGCAGCAGCTCCTTCACCTTCTCGTCGGTGCGGCGGATGTCCTCGGGATCGCCGGACAGGGCCGCCCAGCGGAAGGGTCCGACGCCGCGGCAGAACATGGGCCGGATGTAGGCGGGCACGAAGCCCGGAAAGGCGAAGGCGTCCTCGAGCCCCTCCTCCCGGGCCACCTGGCGGATGTTGTTGCCGTAGTCGAAGGTGGGCACGCCCCGGCGGTGGAACGCCAGCATCGCCTCGGCATGGGCGCGGATCGAGGCGCGGGCCGCCCGTTCGACGGCTCCGGGGTCGCTTTCCTGTCGTGTCCGCCATTCCTCGAGGCTCCAGCCCCGCGGCAGGTAGCCGTGCACGGGATCGTGGGCCGAGGTCTGGTCGGTCAAAAGATCCGGCCGCACGCCGCGTTCGAGGAGTTGCGGCAGCACCTCGGCGGCATTGCCGAGCAGCCCCACCGAGAGGGGGCGCCGCTCGGCCACCGAGCGCTCGATCATCGCGAGCGCCTCCTCGAGGTCCGCGGTCCAGCGGTCGAGATAGCCCGTGCGGATGCGGAACTCGATGCGGGCCGGGTCGCATTCGACGGCCAGCAGCGAGGCCCCGGCCATGGTGGCGGCGAGGGGCTGCGCGCCCCCCATGCCGCCGAGCCCGGCGGTCAGGATCCAGCGGCCGGAGAGATCGCCCCCATAGTGGCGGCGCCCGGCCTCGACGAAGGTCTCGTAGGTGCCCTGCACGATCCCCTGAGAGCCGATGTAGATCCAGGAGCCGGCGGTCATCTGGCCGTACATCATGAGTCCGAGGCGCTCGAGCTCGTTGAAATGCTCCCAGGTGGCCCAGTGCGCGACCAGATTGGAGTTGGCGATCAGCACCCGCGGCGCCCAGCGGTGGGTGCGGAACACCCCGACCGGTTTGCCCGACTGGACGAGCAGGGTCTGGTCCTCCTCCAGCCGCTCGAGGGTCGCGACGATGCGGTCGAAGCATTCCCAGTTGCGGGCCGCCCGGCCGATGCCGCCGTAGACCACGAGCTCCTCGGGGCGCTCCGCCACCTCGGGGTCCAGGTTGTTCATCAGCATCCGCAGCGGGGCCTCGATCTGCCAGTTGCGGCAGCGCAGCTCCGCGCCGCGGGGTGCTCGGACGATGCGGAGGTTGTTGCGCGACGGCTCGCTCATGACTGGTCTCCGATGACGCGCCGTTCGAGGGTTTCGAGCAGGGCCGCGAGCAGCCGGGCGAGGAGCGGGCGCAGCCGTGCCGCGCGCGCCTCGAGCCAGCTCCAGGGCGGCTCTTCCCGCATGTAGGTGGCCTGGGCGAGTTCCATCTGCAGCGCGGACACGCCCGTTTCCGGTCGGCCGTAGTGCCGGGTGGTGTAACCGCCCTTGAAGCGGCCGTCGGTGACCCACGTGTAACCCGCCGCCTCCGCCTCCGCGAGCACGCCTTCGGCGGTCGCGATCAGTGCCGGATGGGCGCTCCGCCGGTCGTTGGCGCCGAGGTTGAGGTCCGGCAGCCGGCCGGCGAACAGGCGGGGGATGCGCGAGCGGATGGAGTGGCAGTCGTAGAGCAGCACGTGGTCGTAGCGCCGACGGAGCCGCGCGAGCTGTTCCTCCAGAGCGGCGTGGTAGGGCCGCCAGTAGCGCTCGAGCCGTTCCCGGCACTCGGCGGCGTCCGGCTCCCGTCCCGGGAGATAGAGGGCGCGGCCGTCGAAGTCGGTCGTGGGGCAGAGCCCGGTGGTCTCGAGACCGGGGTAGAGGCAGCGGTCGTCGGGTGGCCGGTTGACGTCGATCAGGTAGCGGGAGAAGCGGGCGCGGACCACGGTTGCGCCAGCCAGCAGATCGGCATAGAGGCGATCCAGCTGCCAGTCGGTATCGGTACGGGCACGGCCGGTGGCGGTCAGCCGCGCCTCCAGCTCCGGCGGCAGCCAGGTGCCGACATGGGGCTGTGCCAGCAGCAGAGGGCGATCGCCCTCGACGACTTCGATGCAGGCCGGGTTCACGCGTCTCCTCCCGGTGGCCCGCTCTCGCGGGGGCTTGGCATCGAAATATGTATATGCAAATCTCGCATCTGTCCATCGAGGGAACGGACGTGGCGGAGCCCGACGGCAGGACGCAAGGCGACGGAGGTACGGCTCGGCGGCCGCGGGGGCGGCTCCCCGCCTACGAGCGGATCAAGGCGGCGATCCGGACCCGCATCCGCGAGGGAGAATGGGGGCCCGGCGATCCCATCCCCGGCGAATCCGAGCTCGCCCGGGACTTCGGCGTCTCCAGGCTGACCGCCCACCGGGCGCTGCGCGAGCTGGCGCGCGAGGGGGTGATCGAGCGCCGGCGGCGGCGGGGCAGTCGCGTCGCCGTGCGGACCGGCCGCGACATCGTGCTCGAGATCCCGCGCATCGAGCGGCTGGTGACGGGTCTCGGGGCGGCCTACGAGCTGCGGCTCCTGTGGCGCCGCACCACCGTGCCACCGTCGGAGATCCGCGAGCGGCTGGAACTGGCGCCGGGGCAGCGGGCGCTCCACCTCGTCCTGCTGCATCTGGCGGACCGGCGTCCCTTCCAGCTCGAGGACCGCTGGATCAATCTGCTGGCGGTACCGGAGGCGGCGCAGGCCGATTTCACCACCATCGCCCCCGGTTCCTGGCTGCTCGAGCACGTGCCCTGGTCGGAGGCCGAGCACGTGATCGCCGCCGAGAACGCCGATCCCGCCACCGCCCGCGCGCTCGACATCGAGCCGGGCGAGGCGGTGCTGGTGATCGAGCGGCGGACGCGCAACCGGAACCGGGTGGTCACCTGGGCGCGTTTCCGCCATCCCGGCAGCTCCTATCGTCTCGCCACCGCCTTCGCGCCCCGCGCGTGAGCCCGGACGGCGGGCGATGCTGCGGCGGTGCGCCGGACTTGACAGGCGGGAAACTCGGACCGTTCTATCGGCGCGTCCCGCCGGGGACGATCGAGGGAGGCCGAATTGAAGCAGGAAACGACGACGCCGGCCGTGCCGGAATGGTTCGAGGCACGGAGAAAGCCCCGGGCCCGTATCGTCGCCCGCTGGGTGCCCTGGGTGATGGTCGGCATCCCGGTCCTCGTGCTGCTGGCGATCGTCGTCTACCCGACCGTCTGGATGGCCTATCACGCCTTCCACGACACCAACATGATGGGCCTCTTCACCGGCCGCTATGCCTACGTCGGCTGGCAGAACTTCGCCAACGTGCTGAGCGATCCCCGCTTCCACAACAGCGTCGTCAATCTCGTCTGGTACCTGACCTTCGGCGCGACCCTCGAGGTGCTCCTCGGGACCGCACTCGCCCTCATCCTCTACGAGCTGGTGCCGCGGCCGGGCCTGCGGGTTGTGCTGCTGGTGGCCATGGTGCTGCCGATGATGCTGCCGCCCTCGATCGTCGGCGTGCTCTGGAAGTTCCTCCTTCAGGCCAACAACGGGGCGGTCAACCATCTGCTGATCAATCTCGGGCTGATGGCGCCCACCGAGCGCATCGACTGGCTCGGGGTCGACCTCTCCCTGACCTCCCTGATCATCGCCGACGTCTGGCAGTGGACGGCGCTGCCGCTTTTGATCGTCTATTCGGGCCGGGTGTCGTTGCCGCCGGCGGTCTTCGAGGCGGCCCGGGTGGACGGCGCCTCGCGCTTCACGGTGCTGCGCCGTCTGACCCTGCCGATGCTCAAGGAGATCATCGCCATCGCCTTCATCCTGCGTTTCATGGACGCCTACAAGTTCGTGGACAAGGTCTACGTCATGACCTCGGGCGGCCCGGCCCAGTCGAGCGAACTCCCGGTCTTCATCGCCTTCCAGAAGGGCATCCGCGAATTCCAGATCGGCGAGGCGGCGGCCTACGCCTGGCTCATCTTCGTGGTGGCGGCCGTGATCATCACCCTCTTCCTCCAGTACCTGAAGAGGGTGCTGAAGGCCCAGGCCTTCGCGTGAGGGCGGCATGAGCGAGACCTCGGCGCGACTGATCCGCATCCTGCTGCTGGCCTTCCTCGGGGTGTGGCTGTTCTTCACCCTGTTCCCCTTCTATTTCCAGCTCATCACCTCCCTGAAGCCGGTGGCCGAGATCAACCGTATGGTCCCGACCTTCTGGCCGGAGGTACTGGTGCCGGGCAACTACGCCGGCATCTTCGCCGACCCCGGCAGCCTCAAGGCGCTCCAGGACAGCCTCGTCGTGGCCCTCGCCAACACCGCCCTGTCGCTGTTCCTGGGCACCCTCGCGGGCTACGCCCTGGCCCGCTATCTCAAGGGGCCGGTGGGCGAGAACCTCTCCTTCTGGATCCTGTCGAACCGCATGTTCCCACCGGTGGCGGTGCTCATTCCCATGT
>Ga0256830_1003032_pt1 | contig 10699 bp, 11 predicted proteins | sample 128326metaG_FD_190537 | JGI IMG/M metagenome (GOLD analysis project Ga0256830, IMG submission 190537) | Hydrothermal vent microbial communities from Lau Basin, Pacific Ocean - 128-326 | ecosystem: Environmental > Aquatic > Marine > Hydrothermal vents | place: Pacific Ocean: Lau Basin | collected...
ACTATTCTTGGCTGAAAATAACGGCATTGGGAATGTCTCTGCCCGGTCCGACCATATATTCGTCATTATAAAATAATGCCGAGGAGTAACCGCCGTCTATGTTTAAGGCGTATTCAACTTTCATGGCCTTCATTATGTTCGCCAAATCGGGAACCGTGGCGTTGCGGGCGACAACCAGATAAATTTTATTGTCCTTGTAGGCGATGGCGTTGCGCAAAGCTTTGACGTTTTTTTGTTTCTTGTCTATCTCCCAATCTATTAAAATATTCATTCCTTCTTCAATCAGTCTCGGTTTATTGCCCAGCGCGGCTTGCAGTTTAACTCCGTATCGGGATTCAAAATATTCAACACTTTTAAATTCCCGACTGTCCTTAAAGTAATAAAACTTATTATTCTCGTCAAAAGCCATAATCGGGCCGGTGGTCCAATATTTCAACTGGTCCTCGTTTATCATTTTGCCCAAGCGCGAATTGTAAACAGGAAAAAAATAATAATTCTTTTTGCTCGCGCCGGTGTCAAAATAAGTGCCGTTAACGGCGGCAAAACCGTTATTCGCCACGGCGAAACTCGCCAATGATTTCGCGCCGCAGTCCGAGTCGCAATCGTCCGCGTCCGCCGTGTCCGTGATAATCTTTAATTTCGGATTGCTCAAATCTATCTCAACCAAATCCACGGTAAAATTCCCGTCCGCGGTGGAAACTGTTTTGTGCTCATACTTGCTGTACCGATTAAGCGACTCGTCGTAGCCGGGCTTATGAATTCTCGCCAAATCTTCCGTGCTGATGCCGAGCCCGAGTTCGCGCATAATTTTGAACGCGTCCGCCGGACGACCCAAATAATACTTCTTTAAATCTTTGGGATAAACATACCACGCCTCTCCGTTTTTTTCCGTCTGAATAACTATCTTGCCCGCGAGCCGGCGCGCCAGCTCCAAATCCCCCTCCACCGGCATACCGGCCTGCGCGATTTTCTGAAAATCCGCCTCGGCGATACCCAGCCCGAGTTCGCGCATAATTTTGAACGCGTCCGCCGGACGACCAAGATAATAACGCTTGTTATTCCCCGGATAAACATACCACGCCTCCCCGTTCTTTTCCACTTGCAGGAGAATATAACCGGAAAGGCCGTCGGCGAACCCCGCCAAAGAATTTTTAGCGGGGAAAATAACAGCCAAGATAATCGTGATGATAAGAAATGCTTTTTTCATATCTCCATTATACCATATCAAAACAAAAAAACATCCGCGGATAAGCGCGGGACGCGACGGAGGGCAAACCAAGGCAAGACGAAGAATATTATCTCCCGTCCAAAATATTTTTGCCGCCGTCCCCCTCTCGCGAGAGGAGGGGCGGCAAGGCCAAAATCAGAATGTCCCGCGGCCAATCGTTGCCTTGACTAAAATTGCCAAAGGGAGAAAAGACGGCTATAATGGCTAATATGCGGACACCAAAAAGAAAATTGGGAAAATACGCCCATCTAAAACCGGACGCGCTCATTACCGAGGCGAAGTACAACGAGCTTAAACGAAAACTTGAGGCTATGAAAAAAAAGCGCCCGCTTGTCGCGGCGGAAGTGAAGCGGCTCGCCGAGATGGGCGACTTTTCGGAAAACGCCGAATACCAAATCGCCAAAGGGCGCCTGCGGGGCCTCAACCAAAGAATTCTTGACACGGAAGACCATTTGAGGCGCGCGAATATTATCAAAAGGCCCGATAATACCGACATTGTCCGGCCCGGACACAGGGTTTCCGTGAAAATTAACGGAAAACAAAAAGAATATTTAATACTCGGGTCGTCCGAAACAAATCCGCTTAAAAATATAATTTCGCGCAATTCCCCAATCGGTTCGGCCGTGATGGGGCGTAAGGCCGGCGACAAGGTAAAAATACGGCTGAAAAACAAAGAAATTGAGTGCGAGATAATCAAGATAAGTTAAGCGCGCCTTAATAAAACTTTATCAAAGGCCTTTTCTCGCATATCTTTGGCGATTAAATCCCAATCGTATTTCTCAAAAACGAGTTTTTTCGCGTTAGCGACGGTTCTTGCCGTTTGCTCGGGATTATCCGTGATTTTTTTTACCGCCTCGGCGATTCCCCGCGAATCGCGCGGATCAACCGCCCAACCGGTCGGCTCTTTATCCGGATTCCGCTCGCGGTCAAAAAGAAAATCGGCGATTCCTCCTTCCTGCGTGGCGATAACCGGCAATCCGGCCGCCATCGCCTCAATAAATGAATTGCCCATCCCCTCGGAAATGGACGGACGGATGAATATGTCGGAAATTTTCAAAAATTTCGGAATATCTTTATGTTCCGTCAATCCCGCGAAATTAACTCTGTCGGCGACGCCTTCGCGTTTTGCCAAATTTTGAAGCGTTTTTAAATCCGGTCCGGCCCCCAAGACAATAAATTTGACGTTTTCCGGCAAATATTTAAGCGACCTGATTACGTCGTCAATCGCGTTCTTTTTTACCAACCGCGAAGTCGTGATTAAAAATTTATCTTCGCTTTTTTTGCCCAACTTATCTTTTAATTCGTTTAACTCCTTTTCCGAATACGGCCGCGCGAATCGCGCCATATCCGCTCCGTTCGGAATAATCGCGAGCTCTCCTTTAAATCCCATATCGCGCGCCCATTTGCCGAGATAATTTGAAATCGCTTGAACAAAGTCGGCCCCGGTGAAAACCATTTTGAAAAAAGGATAAACGGCGCGAATCCTCCATCTTCCGGTTACGCGCGCCATATCGTCTCCTTCCTGCAAAGTAAGTAAAAACGGAATGTTTCTTTTGTAAAAAAGCTTAAAAAACACGACGGGAAATCCGGCGTAAGACATTATTGACCAGCAAGCGTCGTATTTATTTTTACGGTAAAGCTGAATGGCTTTAAAAAAAGCGAGAAAGGGATAAAATACTTTGGTTAAATACATCGGGAATTTAACCAAATCTTCCATAGACGGATTTTTTTTAGCAAATCCGATTCTGTGCGCGTTCACGTTCCCTATTTTTTCAAACCGCGGGAGATTGCCGTCAAAGCGGAGAGTAATCATATCAAATTGAATATCATCCGGAGTTATCCTGTCCGTAATTTCTTTGACCGCCACCTCCGCGCCCCCGACGAACGGATGATAAGCGATTGAAAAGATGAGTATTTTTTTCATAGAAATTAATTTAACCGCTTTAAGCCCAGAGCGAATTGTTCGGCTTTTTCCAGATCACGCTCGTTGGGCCTGCCTTTGGCGATGCCGCCGATAAATTTAAGCGGCCCCCAAGTGTCAAATCCGCGACAACAATATTCGCCCGCCAAACCAAACCCTTTTGCCTTTATCGCTTTTTTAAGCGCTCCCAAGCCGGAAAAAACAAATACTCCGCATGTCATAAACGCGAACGCTTTTTTCCCTCGCGCGTCAGGCAATTTATCCAAAAAATCAATAATGGCGATATGCGGCTTCCGGAAATAAGTTCCGCTGCCGAAACCGATTAAATCATATTTATCCAAATCGTCCGAATTAACTTCATACGGCTTTTTTAAATCCGCGCCCAAAACTTTCGCCATTCTTTTGGCGATTTTCTCCGTATTGCCGTGATGTATGGACATATAGACAATTAATGTTTTTTTGGGCGTATGACCGGGCATAAATTTATATTATCTGTTTTTCGCCTTTTTTTTGGCTTTAACCGTTTTTTTGTTTTTAACCACCTTCTTTGCTTTAACGGTTTTTTGTTTTTTTATTTTCTTTTTGACTCCGAAGCTCCCCAAGACGGCATCCTCCATTCTGATAAAGTCGCGAACAGCCATTTCAACCGAATGGTTAAAACTGCCGGACGAAAATACCGCCTTCTTCGCCTTGGACATTCCCTTGTCAACGATAACGGGCAATTTGTGCAGACCGCCGAAAGCGCTCATCGCGCCGGCCTTCACTTTTAACAATTTTTCCATTATTTTTTCTCCGGGAATTTTTACGGCCTTAACCGGCTTTTTTGTCCGCGCTCCGATGCATTTTCCCAATTTTTTGAAATCCAAATTATGGTCGGCCGGCAAAATCACCAAATAATAATCCCTGTCCGCTTTAACAAGCAAAGATTTGGCGATCTCGTTGATTTTTCTGCGCGTGGTGATTGCCGCGTCATAGGCGGTGTAAACCGTCTTATGTTCCAGAATCTCGTGCTTTACTCCGGCTTTTTCCAAGTATTTAACCAGTTTCGCCGGCAGTTTTGTTTTAGATTTTTTTGATGGTGTTTTTTTCTTGGGCATATTGTTTAAAATAATTATGAAGTTTATTTATATTAAATTAGATAAAAATTTATCAGCGCTTATTACTCTTATATTATTTTGCGTAAAATCAATATTTTTTTCTTTTACAACCTGATAAACAAAAGGGATGTCAATTCGCTCGGAAAAATATTTTAAACTTTTTGAAGTTTTTTGGTCATTTAGCTTTACCTCAATCGCCATCCATGGCCTTTTATTTGCCGAAATTATGAAATCAACTTCCCGTCCTTCGCGGTCGCGCAAAAAATTAAGCTCAATCTTGCGTCCCTCCGTGTCGTAAAAGAAATGGGAGAGTTTCAATAAATGCGAGGCAATCATATTTTCCAGTCGCGCCGACTCGTCCTCTATCTCGGACCAATCCCATAGATATATTTTCGGCTCTTTGCGCAAAGATTTTATTTTGGTTGAAGCGAAAGGATAAATACGGAAATGATAATAAAATCTTTCCAAAATATCAACCCATAAAGAAACTGTTTTATGAGTTACGGCCAAATCCTCTTTAAGGGAGTTTAAAGAAAACATAGAGCCGACTTTTTCAGGAATCATTTCCGTTAAAAGCTCTAAAGACGACAAATCGCGAATACTTTCTATATCCCTGATATCTTCCTTAACTAAACGCTCTTTCCGTTCATTATGAAAACGGCGCAATGTCTTCATGTCTTTTTTAATGAACGGTTCGGGAAAGCCGCCGAACTTAAAAAGCCGGTCAAACGCGCCATCGGCTCCCTTGCGCCGTGAAAATCGCGGCTCTTTTAAGACCTTAATGTCCGGCTGGATTTCAAGCGCTTCCGCCACTGAAAACGGATGCAAACGGAAATAATGGTATCTTCCCAAAAGAGAATCCCCTCCCCGGCGGTAAAAATCAAGCCGAGCGCTGCCCGTAACGATAATATCATATTTGTCTTTATTCTTGTCAAATTCACCCTTGATATAATTCCGCCATTGCCGGTATTTGTGTATTTCGTCAAAAATAATCAAGTCGGCTTCGCTTTCAAATTTTTGTTCTATTATTTTTTTTCTGTCATCACGAAAATCCCAATTCAAATAAACCGGATTTTTATATTTTTTACCGATGAGTTTGGCCAAAGTGGTTTTCCCGACCTGCCTGGGCCCGCCGATAAAAACCATCTTATCCTTCAAGTCCGATGATATATATTTATCCAAATATCGTTTTTTAAGCATACAGTTATTAACTCCCCCTTGACAAAGGGGCTGGGGGGATTTTTAACAGATAGATTTTTATCACAATTCTGCTCTCAACATTATTATACCAAAGTATAAAAATGTGTCAACTTTTTTATACTTCGGTATAAAATATCCGACTATATTCACCATCAACCTAAACCAGATTTTATCCACTTATGCCCATATTATAGCACAATCCGCTTTTTAAACAAAAAAGCTCCCGCGAATATTAGAAATTTTATTCAAACACAATAAAAAACGGCTCCACTTAATGTGAAGCCGCGCTATAATAACCACCTCCATTGATATTTATATTAGCCCTTTGCGAAGTAAAAACTCCTTCCCCTTGCCCAAGTCGGTGCGTACAGACTCCGGGCCATAAGCTTTGCAGATGGGGCATTCATCCTCCTTAAACATCTCCATCCGCAAATCCAGAAGAGAGAATAATTCGGGAACGCCGAGAGTGTTTGCCGTGACTTTGCCGCCGCCGCGATTGCATAAAGCCCCTACTCCGACGACTTCCCCGCCGGCCGCGCGAATCGCGTCAATGGTTTTAATCACGGTTGTTCCGGAATTGATAATATCCTCAACGACCAAACATCGCTTTCCGCTAACGATTTTATCGTAGCCGCGTTTCAAGATTCTTTTCGCGCCGACTTTTATGCGGCAGATAATCTTGCCAACGGTCCGCGATTCGGGCGTCAGGACAATATCCATCTCGCCCAGAACATTCTTAAGTTTAATTTTATCGCCCGAGGTAATTTCCATAATTTTCGCGGAATCAAACTCAATTTCCTCAATCTCGTCAACTTCGTCGGCGTACACCGATAAAACCTCTTTGGTAAAAGCGGACGGCGCGTAATGATAAGCCACCCACTGGGAAAGGCTTACCGCCCCGACTGTCGGCCCCACAACCACATCCGCCTTGACGCCGTTCCCCAAGAAATAATCCGCGATGGCCTCGCATAACAAACTTACGGACCTGACGTGAGGATAAATAGCGTCTTTGTTCACGTAAGCCGAACCATGATACCAGCCATCTCTTTTTTTGGCGTAAACAAAATGGCCGCCGGTGATTATTGAGTTGGCGTTTGAAAAAATACGACCTATTTCTTTCTTGTCCATTCTTTTGCCTCCTTGGAATTGCTTATACCGGCTGCTAAACAACCGCGATTTTTTTTCTTTCTTTCATTTCCGTTGATACGGTATTCTTTTTTTGAAACCTCGCAACCTCCGCGATACCGTTGCCCGATAAACGGATTTTCATCATCATATAGTCATAATATCCGCTCTTTAGGTGTTTTTGTTTCATACTTAACAGCGCCTCCGGGTCTTTTAAGTAATTCTCTCTTTTTTTCGCCATCTTTTTTCCTCCTTTTTTTCGTTTGGCTTGTTTATTTAAATTTTCAAAGGGCAAACATAAAAGCCCAAAGCGTTTTCCTCCTTTGAGCTTTAACGTGGCGTCGCCCAATACCGTCGCGGCAAAATCGTCTAAGGGGCGGGAAGCGGTTCAACCGTGTCAATAATAACGCCCGCCATCACCTTTTGTTCCAGGCATTGATAGCCGGCATCATGCCGCCAGCGCTTAGAGTAATATCCGTAACGGTAATCATATTCCTTGCCTTTATTGGATGACCGAAACTCGGCGCATAATTCATAAGTTTTTTCGCCGGTTACTTTGTAATCAAATTTCTTTTTTGTCGCGCTGTCGGTTAAAATTTCTTCATCCAAATAAAATCTTCCGCCGATTAAAACATCCAAACTTTCCGGCATTTTTTTGTTTGCCGCGTAATAATCGTTAATGGCGGAATCAATTCGGTTAAATTTTCCCAAAATATTGTTGTCGTGTCTGATGTTTCTGGTTTCTCGCGGCGACTCAACGAACACGAACGCGGAAACCAAAACGGCGGCGACCATAAGCAGTGAGACGCAAAAATACGCGCGCGCGACTTTGTCTTTAACGCCGACCACGTTCTCCCGCTTGATATCGTATAAATAATAAGTGAACACAATGGCGGCGATAACAAGAGCGGTGGCGGCCTTTAAAATGAATTTGACGGTTAATTCGCCGTCCAAAAAACTGTAAATCACGGAAATAAGCCAGCCCAGCATCACTATTGAAGAAACAAGCAAAATAAAATAAGTAAGCCATTTTCTTACTCCGGAATTATTGTCCAACAAGCCTTTGAACAAATTTTTATTGATTTGGGCGGCTGTCAAATAATAAATCGGCGTCGCGATAATCAAGGCGGAAATGGCGAACTTCAAAGCGTCGGGAGAATAACTTCCGCGGAAAGTTTGAATCGCGTCAACAATGTTTTTGTTGATAATTTGAAAAACAATAATGCCGACCGACAGCGACATAAAAATAAGCGCCGCCAAGGAAAGCAAATAAAAGAACGCGAATTTGGCCGAATTATCGGAGTTTTGTTGTTCCATATGTTTGTATCCGCCATCCGTTTAAGCCTCGCGCTTCGGTTCAAAGCCAAAACGAATTAAAGCGAATTATTTAACGAGCGGTTTTTGCCGGCCGCCCTTTATCAGTTCTCTAATCACCTTTTTCCCGCTATTGGTGATTTTCGCTTTGTGGATAAACCATCTTTTGGCGGTTTTATGTCCGTAAGCCGTCAATAAATCCTTTTCCACCAATCTTTCTATGCTGTTATGAACGGCTATCTCCACGCTTTTTCTGCGATTGTTTAATTCTTCCTTTGAATAAAAATCATAAAATTCCCGCCTGCCAGCGATGCCTTTTTTGTCGTAATAGCATTTTGCGAGAATATATTTTTGCAGACGCGAAAGACGCATACTATGGATAATTTAAAAAGCAAAATGTAAAATGAAAAATGACAATGTAAAATTAAAAAATAATTTTTAACATTTTTAATTGTCATTCCGGTTTTTGCTTGTCCCGCTTATTTGCGGGGATATTTGAATTTTACATTTTAAAAATCAAAATTTATCACACTTTTTTCTTAATCTTTAATCCCAAGTCTTTCAACTGTTCCTCTGAAACCTCGCCGGGCGAATCCATCATCACGTCTCTGGCCCGGCCGTCTTTGGGGAAGGCGTAAATATCGCGAATTGAGTCCAAATCAAACAAAATCATCAACAATCTGTCCAGTCCCGGCGCTATTCCGCCATGGGGAGGCGCCCCGTACTCAAAAGCCCTGATCATAGCGGAAAACTTTTTGTCAACTTCTTCTTTGGCGTATCCGGCTATTTCAAACGCCTTATACATTATTTTCGGGTCGTGGTTGCGTATCGCTCCGGAGGAAATTTCATACCCATTGCACACCAAATCGTATTGGTAAGCCAAAATATCCAGCGGACGCTTCGTTTCAAGCGCCTCCATTCCTCCCTGCGGCATGGAAAACGGATTATGGGAAAAATCAATTCTTCCTTCCTCAACCTCGGAATAATCATACATGGGAAAATCGTAAACCCAGCACCATGCCGCCGAATTTTTGTCTTTCAATCCCAATCGCGCGCCGCATTCATCGCGCACGGCTCCCAACGCTTCGCAAACCTCCCGCCATTGATCGGCGCCAAAAAAAATAATATCACCGGCCTTGCCGTCTACGCGTCTGACAATATCCATGGCCAGTTTTTCGCCCAAAAACTTAACAATCGGCGATTGTAATTCATAAGAGACTAAGTCTCCAATTGGAGACTTAGTCTCCTTTTTTGATTCTTTAACCACAATATAGGCAAGCCCCTTGGCTCCCTTGCTTTTAGCAACCTCGGTTAACTCGTCAATATCTTTTCTTGAAAACTCGGAACCGTTATCAACCTTCATGGCGCGCACCACTCCGCCGTCTTTAACGGCGTTCGCGAACACTCCAAAACCGCATCCTCTCGCCATTTCCGTAATGTCTCGTATCTCCAAACCGAAACGCAAATCCGGTTTGTCGGTTCCATACTTATTCATCGCCTCGGAATAGGTTAGCCGCGGGAACGGCTTTTTTAGTATTTTCTTATCGGAAAATTTTTCGGTTAACTCAATCATCAGCGGCTCCACCACTCGCCAAACATCTTCCTGTTCCACGAAGCTCATCTCCATATCAATCTGATAGAAATCGCCCGGATGGCGGTCCGCCCTCGGATCTTCATCGCGGAAGCACGGGGCAATCTGAAAATAACGGTCAAAACCGCCCACCATCAAAAGCTGTTTAAACTGCTGGGGCGCTTGAGGCAGGGCGTAAAACTTTCCCGGGTGAAGCCGCGACGGCACCAAATAATCGCGCGCGCCCTCCGGGGAGGAATTGGCCAAAATCGGCGTCTGAATTTCAATAAAATCATTTTTATGGAAATACTCCCTGACATAGCGGATAACCTCATCCCTCTTTCTCATAATCTCTTGCGGTTTATGCCGGCGCAAATCAACAAAACGGTATTTCAGCCGCAAATTCTCATTCGCCTCTTTTGATTTTTCATCGCCGATTTCAAACGGCGGCGTCTTTGATTCGTTTAAAATTTCAATCTCCGAGGCTTCAATTTCAATTTCTCCCGTAGATATTTTCGGATTCACCATATCCTTCGGCCTTTGCGCGACTTTGCCTTTTATCTTGATAACCCATTCGGAGCGCAACTTATCCGCGATTTTCCACGCGCCCTTATTGGCTTCCGGATCAAAAGTAACCTGCGTCAATCCGTACCGGTCGCGCAAATCAATAAAAATAATGCCGCCGTGATCGCGCCGCCTATGCACCCAGCCGGCCAATTCCACGGTCTTTCCCGCCTCCTTTTTGTTTAATTCTCCGCAAGTATGTGTTCTTAACATAAGACAATCAAATCAAAAAAATTAACTTTTTATATATTCATATTATACTATTTATTTAATTTTAGCAAGAAAAAACCGGCCGCCGAAAATAACGGGCGAGCCGGCCGTAATGCTGGTCAATATTTGATTTCTTCCCCGCCTCTGCCGGTAATTTTTATCAATTTCACCTTGGCGTCCTTCTTGGACGCCGCCTTGGCTAATAGGGGGGGCGGTCGCTCTCATATACCAAGATATATTTTTCCTTCTTCTCCTCTCTAAAATGTTTTTTGCTCATGGCGCACCTCCTTTTTGTTTATTTGGTTGGTTTAGGCGGAAATATATTTGTAAAACGAACTTATCGTTTCCTTGATTTCAATTTCCAATTTAGCGTTTATGTTTATTTTTAATCTTGATAATTTATTAAAATCACTGTTTAGAATAATTCTTAACACTTTAATACAATTATCCGTTATTGTCAATAAATCGCC
>Ga0256830_1003033_pt1 | contig 10696 bp, 7 predicted proteins | sample 128326metaG_FD_190537 | JGI IMG/M metagenome (GOLD analysis project Ga0256830, IMG submission 190537) | Hydrothermal vent microbial communities from Lau Basin, Pacific Ocean - 128-326 | ecosystem: Environmental > Aquatic > Marine > Hydrothermal vents | place: Pacific Ocean: Lau Basin | collected...
AGCACAAACCGAATTAATATTCGACCATAAAACGAAAACAGTCGAAATGATTATGAATGATAAAAAGGATATCAAAAAAGAAACCATCCTCACCGTAGCGGAAAAATTCTTTGCCCGTTTCGGCGTTCGCAAAACCACGATGGACGAAATCGCGAAAACGGCGCGAATCGGCAAATCCACCTTGTATTATTATTTTAAGAGCAAAGAAGACATCTTCGCCGAAGTTATTCACAAGGAATCCCGAATCCTTAAAAGCAAGCTGGAAGAAAATATCGCAAAGGCGACGACGCCCCAGGAAAAATTGATCGCCTACGTGCATACCAGGATGAAACACCTGAAGGAACTGAGCAATTATTATTCCGCTCTTACCGATGAATACCTGGAGTATTGTTCCTTCGTGGAACGCAACCGGAAAGATTTCACGAAATATGAAATCGAAACCCTGAAAACCATTCTGTCCGAAGGAATCGAAAAAGGTATGTTCCAAATTGCGGATGTGGACGCCGCGGCTCAAGCGATAGTAATCGTCATGAAAGGACTGGAATACCCCCTCTTGGTACAGGAGGAGGCCAACGACATGGAGGACACAATTCGTAACATGTTGAATATTTTATTTAAAGGAATCGAATCGCGGTAACCGTTTTTACCCGGATTTGACCCACACGCGAGTCTAAAGGAATAAAAAGATATGCGAAAATTTGCTGAGACGATTTTACGATACCGGCTGGCCGTTATTATCATTACGCTTGGACTGACTGTATTTTTCGGCTACGGGTTGACAAAAGTAAGCATTAACAGCGACATGCTGAGTTACTTGAAACCCGACGACCCGGTCGTGAGACTTTTCAACCGGATTGGCGAGGACTACGGCGGCAACACCCTGGCGCTGGTCGCCGTTGGGAGCGACACCGTCTTCAGCGTTAATACCCTGAGCCTGATAAAGGACCTGACCGAAGAGTACGGCAATATTAAAGGCGTCTACAGCGTAATGAGTCTGACCAACATTCTGGACATTAAAAAGACCGATGCCGGCCTGGAAATAAGCAAATTAATCGATAAAAACGACCTTCCGCAAAGCCGGGAAGACCTTGACCGGTTGAAAGAATACACGCTCAGCAATGATATGTACGCCGGGAAAATTATTTCCAATGACGGGCGCTTCACGCTCTTAATATGCCGTCTGCAAAACAACATCGACAAGGGCGCCGTCGCGGAAAAAATCAAGGACATCACCGAACGCCTGAAAGGGAATCATAAGGTTTACTACAATGGACTTCCCCTCCAGATGGTTGAACTTAATGAATACATTGTAGGTGATCTCGGGAAATTAATCCCCATCGTTGTCCTGGTGGTCGTGCTCATTCTTTATCTAAGCTTCGGAAACAAAAGAGGGGTCATCCTGCCGCTGACAACCGTCGTTATTTCGACCATCTGGGCGATGGGTTTAATGGGCTGGGTGAGCGTCGATTTATCGATGATATCGAACATCATGCCCATACTGCTCATTGCGATCGGCACGGCCTACGGGATTCATTTCATATCAAAATACAACGAAGACGTTCGGGCCGGCGATGACAAGATATCCGGTATCAAAGACGCTTTGAGCGAAGTCGGAATCCCGATTTTATTGACGGGAATAACCACCTTAATCGGCTTCCTCTCGTTTATCGGCTCAACGTTGACCGCCGTCACGGATTTCGGGATTTTCACCGCTTTCGGCGTCGGCGCGGCCATGATGCTGTCGGTTACGTTCTTACCCGCCGTTCTTTCCTTCATGAAGGTTAAAAAGATTAAACCGGCGTCCCGGGGAAATAATGGATCTTTTATCAAATTCATGACCGCCCTGGGCGATCTTGTCCTGAAAAATGAAAAAGCCATACTAACCGGGGTAATTGCGGTGGTCATCGTTGGCATGTTCGGCATTCCGAAAATAAAAACCGAAGTCAATATGTCGGAATATTCGCCGGAAAATTCGAATTTGCGTATTTCCGATGAACTGATGCGAAAGGAGTTCGGCGGTTCCCTGCCCATTCAAATCGTTATTAAAGGCGATATTAAAAATCCCTTTATTCTCAAGGAGATGTACCGGCTGGAAAAATACATGGAATCGCTGCCTGACGTTAACAACACCCAATCCATTGCCGATTTAATTTGCAATATGAACGAAGTAATGAACGGCCATTACACGATTCCCGAGACAGGAGACCAGGTGGCAAACCTGCTGTTTATGCTTGAGGGCGAAGACATCCTTGAACAATTGGTAAACGAGGATTATTCGGAAGGCATTATCCAGGCCAGTTTCGGAAGCATGGATACAAAATTGATGACCAACACGGTAACCGCGATCAACAATTATCTGAATACGGAATTAGACAGCGCTATTACCATCGTTAAAATATCCGAATTAACTCCTGAACAATTAAGGCAAGTCAGAGACTACCAGATAAAGCGAATAAGCGCCGAATTGAGTTTCGACGCAGGAAAACGGGAAGCTTCCGTCCGGATCGATCGAAACAAAATCGACAGAGCGTTAAAAACGCTTGCGGCCGACATGGACTTCCCCTTGACCGATCAATACAAAACGGCATTGGGAGACCGACTGCGGAATTTCTTTTTCGAAGAAGCCGATGTCGAAATTGAGTCCGGCGATATCATTAATAAGCTGGTTGAGTTAATCACCGAAAAAGTGAAAAACGGCGCGATCCCGGAAAATCAAGTCGCCCTGCTGTTAAAGAAAAACATTCCCCCTCAGTACTGGCAGGAAGATCCGGAAGTCATAGAAAGCACAGCGGATTTTCTTTCCACCATTATTGAAGAACAGCATTCCCGGAATCGCATTTCTGTTTTGGTGAAAAAGCTGATTCGACTGTTTCCGCCGGAACTACAACACAACGAACAATTCAGAGATGACCTTCGCGACGATCTGTGGGTATTAAACGAACGAATCATAGGGTTCCCCGCCGATTTGAAACCGGTGGATTCATCGTCAATTGTTCATTTATCCGCTCGCCAGTCGGGTATGTTGATCGTAATGAAAAAAATGAATGACGAAATGCTCACCAGCCAAATCCGCAGTCTGTTCATCGCCCTGGGGCTGGTATTGATTTTGATGATCATACAATTCAAATCCATGAAGATGGGCTTAATCGTCACCGCCCCCATTTTATTGACCGTCCTGATAAATTTCGCGGTCATGGGTTATTTCGACATACCGCTCGATAATGCGACGATGATGATTGCCAGTATTGCCATCGGCATTGGTATTGATTACGCCATTCACTTTTCCTCCCGTTTTAAACGTGAGATAAAAGAGCGAAAGGACGAACTCCGGTCTTTGGACAAAACGCTGGAAACAACCGGGAAGGCGATTGTGATCAATGCCTCAACAGTGGCTTTGGGATTTTTGGTATTAACGTGGTCGAATATGGCCCCGATGAAAATATTCGGTTGGCTTATCGCGCTTACAATGGGCGTCAGCGCCCTGGCCGCCCTCACGTTTTTACCGGCGTTAATACTGTTTTTCAGGAAAGGTTTAACGCTGGCGACCGGGTCACCGGGGGCAAAGCGGTGATCCCGGACCTGAAAACACAATGTTTTTCCCGTCAGGATAAAATGTTGTACATCTTTTCAAAAATTCTGTAACGCATCCGGGTTGAAAGTTCGTGAGATTCCATTTAACAAATCGTCTTAATAAAGGAGAAGTTACAATGAAAGATCCGGTATGTGGAATGTCAGGAGTTGAGAAGTCAGCCGTTGCTACGATGGAATGGGAAGGCGTGCAATACGGATTTTGCTCTCAACACTGTTACAACGTGTTTTCAAAACAACCCGAAAAATATGCCCGAAAGGATAAGGAGCATAGTACGCACCACAAACATGATGACCATGCCCACGGCCACAAAGGCTGTTGCTGAGACTGGGTGTCCTGAGCTGTGAGCGAACCTGCGGCATGAATGTTGAAATTCATGCCGCATTCAAATATATGACAATTTTCCTGCCGGAATAGGAGGATAAAGGAAAAACAACCATGAAACGCTTGGCTGATTTAATTATCCGCAACAGGGTTGTGGTATTAATAGTGGTGGCGCTTGCCACCTTGTTTTTGGGGTATGAAGCTACCAAAGTCAAGCTTAATGCCGATTTTTCTTCCTACCTGCAGCAGGATAATCCCCTGGTACAAAAGTTCAATCGGGTCGGCGAGATCTTTGCCGGAAAGTCCATCACCATGGTTACGATTGAGAGTGAGGATATTTTCAGCACCAAGACGCTTACGCTTATCCGGGACCTGACCAACGCTTATGAAAATTTGGATGGCGTTTCGCACGTCACCAGTTTGACCAATATAATTGATTTCAGGAAGACCGAATGGGGGCTGGAGGTGGGGAAACTCATCCCCCGGGGTGAGATCCCCGAGAGCCCGGAGGAGTTGAAGAAACTCAAGGATTACGTCATGTCCAGGGAGATGTATGTGGGCGACCTGCTCTCCGAGGATGGAAAAGCGTCGATTATCGTCATACGGATTTCCGCCGGAGCCGATGAGGTCAAGGTCGTAAAGGAAATAAGAAAAACAACCGAAGAGGTCGCCCCTTCCACCGGGAATATCGCCTTCGGAGGTATGCCGTCCCTGATGAATTCGATGGTCCTGCTTATTTCCGAAAATATGACCGTCCTGCTGCCCATTATGGTCGTCCTCATATTCTTAGTCCTCATCATTGCGTTTCGCAAACCCGGAGGCATCTTTCTCCCCCTGATCATTGTAGGCCTGGCTTCCGTTTTCACCATGGGGATTCTGGTTCTCCTCAACCTTTCCCTGGATCTGCTCACCGGGATAATGCCGGTCATTCTGTTGGCTATGGGAAGCGCCGACGGAATCCATTTTATGAAGCGGTATTATGAAATACGCAAAACCGGCAAAATACCAAAAGTCGCCGTCATGGAAACTTTTGCGGAGTTGTGGATGCCGATGGTGATCACCACCATTACCACGATGGTCGGTTTTGCTTCCCTGGCCATCTCGGAATTTTCGGTTATTACACAGTTCGGCCTGATTACCGCTCTGGCGATCTTCCTGGCCCTGGTAATTACCTTCACCTTCCTGCCGGCGGTTTTATCATTTTCCCGGGGCAGAATCAAAACACCACCGCAAGCCGTACCCAAAACAAATAATCGCTTTTTAGAAAAAATGGGTGATTTTATTTATCATAATAAAACGACCATTCTCGTCTCGGCAGCGGTGATCGTGATTATTTCCGCCGTTGCGATCCCCCGCATTGTCAAGGACGTGGATTGGTCCCTCTGCCTGCAGAAGGGAAGCAAACCGTACCGGGCCGAAATGCTGCTCCGGGAAAAATTCGGCGGTTCCCTGCCGATCCAGGTGTTGGTGGAAGGAAATATCAAGGACCCGGCGACGTTAAAGATTATGCGCTACACGGAGCGTTATCTGAACAGTGTGCCCCTCGTGTCCGAATCCCAGTCCATTGCCGGTATTATCAGTGAAATGAATTATGTAATGAATGACCGCTATGTTGTGCCGGAGACGCGCGAGGGAGTGGCCAACCTCTGGGTCATGATTGAGGGCGAGGATATTCTGGAACAGATGATTACTGCCGACAATAAAGAAGCCCTTATTCAGGGGAAACTGGCTACTATGGCTACCAAACCTCTGGTGCGGGCGGTGAATAAAATCGACCGGTTTATTAAAAAACTTCCCGAAGACCTGGCGGTTCTTGATCTCCGGGAAATCCTTCCCGGGAACAGGGAAGCCTTTATGGCGGTCAGAGCAAAAGACATTACGGATAAAATAGACTGGGATCTGCAAAATAAAGGTCTTAACGTTGAAAGAAGCAAAATCAAGGAATTGGTTGACCGCGCCCTGAATCAAAAACCACTGAACAAAAAGGCTTATGTCGAACTTAAGGGGAAGATCGCGGAATACCTTTTAAGCGATGAATCCGAACTTGAGATCACTTCCAAATCCCTGGCAAAAGCTATTGCCGGAAGAATCGTGGAAAGATTAAAAAAAGACGGCGCCGTATCGCGTGGACAAATATCCAAACTGATAAAATCGAATATCCGCGGGGCCGATAAGGAAGACGCGGACTATCTTGCGGAGTCGCTGGTAGCGTTGGTTTCCGAAACCTTGGGGGAAACAAGGGTTGAATCGGCTCTTCAGGCGCTGAAGGAAATTCTGCCTCCCGGTTCCGGGGAAATACGGGATCTTGACCGGGACCTCAAGGGGGACCTGTGGGAAATGAATGAAAACCTGATTATGATGAGTCTGGACGAATACCGGCAAATTTCCGGAGGGGCCGACCCGCCGCAGATGCGGAAACTCCATATTTCGATGGATCAGACCGGCCTGGCTCCTGTTTTGAAACACATGGAAGCCGTCCTGACACCCAGTCAGTTATACAGCCTTCTCATCGCCTTGGGTTTTGTTATCATCATGCTTGCCCTGATGTTGCGCTCGGTGGTGGGAGGAATTATCTCGGTGGCGCCCATCAGCATGACCATTCTGTTTAATTTTGCCGTCATGGGCTACGCCGGCATAGGTCTGGACTCTTTTACCTCGATGATCGCCTCCATTGCCATCGGGCTTGGTATTGATTATGCCGTTCACTTTAACTCCCGTTTCCGGCGGGAACTTTTCAACCTCAAGGATGAACAACCGGCCCTGAAGAAAACATTGGGCACGACCGGCGTGGCTATTTTCATCAACGCCCTCACAGTGGGGCTGGGTTTTTCCGTGCTGTTACTGGCCGGCGGACAACACATCAGGCGGTTCGGAGGGCTAACGGCTTTGACCATGCTGACCAGCGCCGTATTTACCTTGATGGTTCTTCCCGCCCTTACCCTTGCGGTTAAGCCGAAATACCTGACGAAACAAACATCCGGAGCAAAGGAAACAGCGCCAAATGAATAAGGTAACATTATTCGTCCGGTTGTTGTCGGCCTGCCGGAAAAACATGATGCTTTTAAACAAACCGGTAAACTATCGTATTCCCGGTTTGCGATTATCCCCGTTTCTCAGCCCGCGCTCGGGCCATGATAAAATACAAAAAAAGAGAAAAATGTTTACTGAATTATTAAAAGGAGGTCCAAAAATGAAAACGCTCGTTAAACCGACAATGCTTTTGTTTATCCTTACCCTGATAAACACCCAATCGTTCGGTCAGGAAATTTCCGCTGTGGAAATATTAAAAAATGCGGATTCCGTCGTGAATGCCCCTAAAGACATACACGTGTTCTCCAGGATGATCCTGACCGATAAAAAAGGCAATGAAAAGATAAGAGAATCGGAGATGTACCAGAAAGGTGATAAAATGCGACTGGTTCGGTTCCTTTCACCGGCGGACCAAAAAGGTATCGGATTTCTCAGTTTGCCAAATGATGTAATGTATTTATACTTACCGGCTTTCAGGAAAATCAGAATGATTGCCAGCCATGTAAAAAACACCAACTTTGCCGGAACGGATTTCAGTTATGACGATATAAGTTCGTTTAAGTATTCCGAGGAGTACGATCCGCAACTTCTGGAAACCAGGGACAGTGTTTATGTGTTGGAACTCATACCGAAACCGGGGGTGGAAAAAGATTACAGCAAACTCGTGGTTCAAATCCGTAAAGACAATTTCTACCCGATTCAAATCGATTATTACGACAAAGGCGGTAATCTGTGGAAAGTAATGGTAAGAAAAAACGTGGTAAAAAAAGGTAACTATTGGATAGCTTTGGAAATGGAAATGAAAGATCTGAAAAAACAGCACTCTACGAAATCCATAACCGAAAAAATAGAATTGGATACCGGGTTAACCGATAAGACATTCACTAAACGAAATCTCAAGAAAACCCGATAAATACGCGAGGGGGAATTTATACAATGAAGAGAAGAACCTTATTGGCAACCGCAACAATTCTGCTGATTGGGACGACCTATGGCCAGGACGCGTTCTCCATCAGCGGTTATTTACAAACCGATAATCGTCTGCGCACACTGAACAATGCGTTTTCCTGGAATGAAAACAGACTGAATTTACAGTTGGAAGGCGCTCCCTCGGAGCGATACCATTATTTCAGTGAAATTCGCTTACGCGGATTCGGTTTCCCCGACGTGAACTATGCCCGGGACCTGCAACTACCGGAGAAAAACAAAGTCTACCGTTGGGGTCTGGAATTTCGGGAAGCGTACGTGGACTTGTACGGCTTTGGCTCCGAGAATCTTGATCTTCGGATCGGGAGACAGATCGTTTCATGGGGAACCGCCGACGCTTTTAACCCCACGAGTAACACCAGCCCCGACGATTTGGAAGACATCTACAACTTCGGCCAAAGATTGGGCACCAATGCCGTCAATGCCAATTATTATTGGAGTGGCAATTTCACTCTTACCGCGATATTCGTCCCCATTTTTACCCCAGCCACCCTTCCGTCAGGCGATTTTTCGGAAGCCTTTGCCCCGCCGATGGAATTGCCCGCCGGATTAACGGTCGGAGCCGTGTCGGACACGGTAATATTGCCAGATCGAACCATTTCGGAATCCTCCCAATATGCTTTGAAACTGACAACAAACCTGTTTACGTATGATGTTTCCCTGAGTTATTTCAAGGGCCGGGACGATTTTCCTCTCATATCCGGGGTAGTCCTGACCCCGGGGGAAATAATGGGTACGCTTGACATCTCCACGGACCTGACGTATCCGGAAGTGGAAGTGTACGGCGGGGACTTTGCCGGCAGCATCGGTTCCGTCGGCGTCTGGGGTGAGGGCGCTTTGATTTATCCCAAAAAGGTGTCGATGATTACAGTCTCTCCTTCCTTCACCGCTCCCGGACAACTGGACACGACACAAACCACGGCCCTGGATGATGAACCTTATTTGAAGTATATCCTGGGCGGGGACTATACTTTTAAAAACGGAATCTATTTAAACACCCAGTACATCCGGGGTTTTATACATGAACAGGGGAGAGACGCCCTGAACGACTATTTTTCATTCCGTCTGGAGAAGACATTCCTGAATAATGAACTCAAGGTGGTGCCCATCGGCGGCGCTGTCGCGATTAATGATTGGAACGACGCGGGGAACAACTATGGGCTGGTATACACACCTGAGGTAACTTACTATTTTACCGATAATGTGGAATTAACCTGGGGCGCCTTTATCCTCGACGGTAAGGGCGATAACCTGTTCGGTTTAATAAAGGATAAAGACGAGGTTTATTTCAAGGTAAAAGTCTCTTTTTAAAACAATACAAAATACTGGCCGGCGGGTTCCGCCTTACATCGTAAATCACGGTGGGTTCATGGACAATTGAGCCCGGGAATCGCAGGTCGGCAGTTAATAACAGAAAAATCAAGACAGGAGCTAATAAACAATGAAACCAACAGAACAGTTAACTGAGGAACACAATTCAATTAAGCTGATGCTCAAGATTATGAGCAATGTTTGCGATAAGCTTGAAGCCGGAGAAAAAGTAGAGCCGGAACATCTACATCAGGTAATCGAGTTTATCAAAGTCTTCGCTGACAAGTGTCATCATGGAAAAGAAGAGGACTTGCTGTTCCAGGCAATGATAGAAATGGGGTTCCCCCGGGACGCGGGTCCCATCGGGGTAATGCTCTATGAACACGATATGGGTCGTGACTACGTGAAAAAAATGAGCGACGCCGCAATCCTGTACGGGAAGGGCGATGAGACCGCTTCCTCCACAATCGTTGAAAACGCCAGAAATTACATTTCTCTCCTTACCCAGCATATCGATAAGGAAGACCACATCCTTTATCCCATGGCGGACGGCCAGTTAACGGAAGAAAAGCAGCGGGAATTACTGGATAAATTCGAAATCGTCAACCGTGATCAAATCGGACAGGACAAGATTGATGAAATGCACGGGATATTAAACCGACTTAAAGAAATCTACCCGGTCTAACGCCGGACCGAACACAAGAAGGAGAAAATGAGTAATGGTGAATAAAGGTTCCTTCCCCGACATCATCGTGAATCTGCCGGAAACGGATATTCTCGTTGAGAGGTTGCGTACCTACCTTTGCCAGGGGAAAGATCAACAGTTTGTTTTCATGAGCTTTGAAAACGCCACGGAAATTCCCGAACATTTCCATGAAGCCCAATGGGAAATTGTCTTGGATGGGGAAATTAACCGATGTATCAACGGCAAAAGACATATATTAACAAAAGGCGACACCTACTTTATTCCGAGGGGGAGTCCGCCACAGCGCAAAAATCTGGCAAGGGTATAAGGATTTGGCCTTATCCGACCAAAAAGACCGTTATGCCGTCAAATAAAAAACACGGAATGATAAAAAAACCAAATCCGTTTATTTTTCTTCAGGTTTATAAATTTCCACCCGCCCGCGTCCCAATTCCTTGGCCTGATAGACCGCCGAGTCCGCGGCATTGATTAATTCCTGCTCCGTTTCCCCGTGAATCGGAAACTGCGCCACACCGGCGCTGAAGGAAATCGTTATATCATGGCCGTCATACATAAAAAGCGGTTTGTTTCGCAATCCTTCCAGGATTTTACGAATGGTCCGGGCCGCACCCCCCAATTCCGAACGTTCCAACAGCAGGAAAAATTCTTCTCCACCCCAGCGGGTAAAAATATCCGTGCTGCGAATAGCCCCGATTATATATTTCGCAAAAGCCACCAGACATTCATCGCCGCAAGTATGACCGTAGGTA
>Ga0256830_1003034_pt1 | contig 10693 bp, 9 predicted proteins | sample 128326metaG_FD_190537 | JGI IMG/M metagenome (GOLD analysis project Ga0256830, IMG submission 190537) | Hydrothermal vent microbial communities from Lau Basin, Pacific Ocean - 128-326 | ecosystem: Environmental > Aquatic > Marine > Hydrothermal vents | place: Pacific Ocean: Lau Basin | collected...
CACGGCCTGAGCCTGGCCGAGATCCGCCTGCGTCTCGCGGCGGCGGATGACAAGACCCTGAGCTACGTGGCCGCGGGCGGCCAGCCCCCGGCATCCGTGGGCAGCACCCTCCTCTCCCCCGGCAGGTATGGCGAGCCGCCAAAGGTGGAGCCGGTGGAGATGGCGGGCTTTGGTGAACCGGAAGAGGCACTCTACGAACCGGACGGCATCCCGGAGCTGACCCAGCCCGTCTCCACGCCCATGAAGGACCTGCTGGACGTCACCGACGAGGATATTGCGGGGATCTTCGATTCCCTGGAGAAGCCAGGGGCGTCGGATTCCGATCTGGAGCTGTCCGATATAGAGGTGATGATGGAGGCCGGGGAAGCGCCGTCAGGCGAAAAATACATCTCCGCGGACCAGGATATCCCGCCGGCCCGAAACCGCGAGACCTCCCCGGGCGGCGAGCATGCGGCCCACCATATTCCCCTGGGCCCCGACGCGGAACTGGTGCTCCACCGCCCCCTCACGCAGCGCCAGGCGCGGCAAATGAAGGCGGTGGAGACCCTGTTGCGGAGTATTCTGGAAGACGACGAATGCTGAGCGGGCACCAGCCGCGGCCCGTCCAGGTCTTGTCCGGGAGCCTCAGCCCGAAATCACGTCCGGGTGCAGTCCGCGTTGCTGGAGGGTACTGACGATGTCCATGGCTTGCACATGGTGCTCGTCGTATTCCACCAGCAGTTCGTGGGGTGCATGGCTGTCACAGGCCACCTGTTCCACGTGAGGGATGGCGCGCAGCGAATCGGCCACCTCCTGCAGGGCGCGGGCGTCGAGGGTTTCATCGATATGGACTTGTATGGCGTGCATGGGACACCTCCACGGCATGGCTTGGGACGACATTCCGGCCACCCTTGCGGCGACCTCTACCCCAACGTATAGCCCCGATGTGGCGGGGCGTCAATTAACCCTGCGCGACGTGCGGTCGGCGCGCGGGTGACGAGGCTCAGAACGTACTACGCTGTTCGGGTCAAAGCGGGTGGTCATTCCGGGGCCGCCCAGCGGCGGCCCGGAATCCAGTTGCGCAGGGATCATGGATTCCCGCTTTCGCGGGAATGACGCCCGCAAGCGGGTGAACTCAATATGCGGCATCGAAGCCCACGAGGATATAACTCTCCCCGGTCAGGTGGCCGGTGTAGTAGGTCCCGGTCTGCGGCTCCTCGCCGAGCAGATCCACATTGAGCTCGATGACGCCCTTGACGTTGCGCATGAAGTAATAGGAGGCATTGAAGGTCAGGCTGTTGATGTCGATACCTTCATAGATGGTATCGGTATTGTCGAAGTCACTGGCATTGGCGTAGTTGTAGAGTACTGAATAAGTCCACGGCCCACCGGTGACGTGATCCACGCCAATGAACAGGCCGAGCCATTCGTAGTTCGTCCCCGGGTTGATGAAGCCCTGCCACTCGTTCAACAGCACCTGCCCGAACCACCAGGTATTGGCGCTCAGCTTGCCGGACAGATCGAGGCCGATGATGTTCTTGTCGGTGTTGCGCGTGCCGCTGAGGGTGCCCGCCGGCCCGGTGGCGTTCTTCTGCTTGCCGGAATACAGCAGCAGCCCCACGTTGACCGGCCCCCACTCCGTGCCGGCATGCAGGAAGATCGCCTTGCTGTTGTCGTTGTCGAACAGGTGGTCGGGGCGCTTGTAGCCGGGACTGTTGATGGTAACGTTACTCTCGATGCCGTTGCCGTTGACGATCCCCAGGGCCAGATCGACGCCGCCCAGATCCTTTTCCAGAATGATACCGCGTTCATAGGTGATGCGCGCCATGCGGTAGGCCATGAAGTCCTGGAAGGTCATGCGGATCTCGCGCGGGAACATGAGATCCGACACCTGGAACTGCCCCAGCATCATGCTGACGCCACTGCCGAAGATGTCATCGTGGGAGAACCAGGCATCCTCGATGATCACTTCGCCGTTGCCGCCCTTCTCGGCGAAGATGCCATAGAAGTAATAGCTGATGTGATCCGACAGCGGCGCGCTGGAGAGCAGCTTGATGAGATAGGGCGCCTGGAAGTCGGTATCCGCGCCGGTGCGCTGCCCGGTGGTGACGTCTATGGCTTCAGCCTCGCGGGCCTGGGTAAAGGCCTGCGCGCGAATGGCCATGGGAATGGACGGCAACAGGGCTAGCTGGTCGTCGCCGGTCTTAACAGTGCCGTCTTTCCAGTTCGGCAGTCGGTAATTGGTGGCCTGGAAGTGCTTGCCGAATTCGTTGAGGCGCGGAAAGGCAGCATGACAGGCGGCGCAACTGAGATTGTATTGCCGCGCGAACATGGGTGCCGCCTGGCTGGCGGTGGTGGCAGCGAGAAGCAGAACGAGGATTAGCCCCAGGCGGACCGGCAGGTATGACTTCATGGCATCGGTCTCCCTGTTGATGTCTTCTTTCAGGATGGCGTGCAGCCTGCGCTGCGCTCTGCAACAGGGTATACCAGTTTCGCGCTGGCATGGCCAGTCTTTCCGGCAGGATCACATGGCCTGCTACTCAAGCCGTGCTTGCGGATCCTGGCGGTAGAACTGTCTCAGCTGCTCATGGACCGCGGGATAATGGCGACGTATCACCTGCGGCTTTTCAAAAAAGATCTCGCTCAACACGGCGAAAAACTCCGCCGGCGATGTGGCGGCGTAGCAGTCGATCTCGGCATGGCCACCCTTAGTACAGTGCCTCTTGAGGTCCTCGTAGGCCTCGCTGAAGCTGCGGGTCCACTGCCCGGCGTCCATGTCCGCGTGCAGGGGTGGAAAGCCGTTGGCCTCGCCGTTGCGCATATCCAGCTTGTGGGCGAATTCGTGGATCACCAGATTGTAGCCATCGACGACGCCGGCGTGGGCGGTGTCGTCCCAGGCGAGGATCACCGGCCCGCGTTGCCAGGCCTCCCCCGCCAGCTCGGTCTGTACGCGGTGTTCCACGCCGGCCTCGTCCCGCATCACGCGCTCGGGCGCGAAACCGGCGGGATAGACGATGATAGCGGTAAAGCCGTCGTACCAGTCGAGGCCAAGCCGGAGGATGGGCAGGCAGGCCTGCAGGGCAATCGTGAGGGCCATGGGCAGGTTCACTTCCATCCCCCTCGCGCCTTCAAACACCTTGCGATGCAGAAAGAGAATGACCAGCTCACGCAGGCGCCGGCGTTCCTCGTCATCGAGGCCATGCAACAGGGGCAGCCTTGCAAAGGCGGCCCGCCACTGCGCCTCGGTGATCCGTGAGCGGGCAATGATGCGCCGCTCGCGCCACTGGCGGAAGAAGTCGAACATGGAGAGGGATTATAAGCTGTTTGATGCAGGCGCGCCGTTCTGGTTGAAGCATGTGGTCATTCCGGGAGCCGCGCAGCGGCAACCCGGGATCCAGTTGCGCAGGATCATGGATCCCCGCCTTCCCGGGAATGATGCCGCGAGATACAGCCGTGCTACTTGCCCCACGCTGTTCAGGTTGGATCACAGGGGTCATTCCGGGGGCCGCGCAGCGGCAACCCGGAATCCAGTCGCGCAGGGATCCGGGATCCCCGCCTGGCCGCTCCCGACATGGCCCAGGCCAGCTTCTCGACCGTCGGTCTCACCTTCTCCTGTCTCCAGCGGCAGAGCCTGCCCCGCGCGCGAAGCGAGTGATGTGGGCACTTGTGCATCCCTGCACGTGGCGCGGGAATGAGGGTGCAAGGCGCAGTTCCGCTCCTCGTCACTGACAAGCGGCCGGCTAGCCCCTGTCACCAAACGCTGCTCGGATGGCTTCCAGGCGTCGGCGGTTGGCGCCGAAATCGGAGTGTCCCACCCGCGAGGCCGAACGCACATGGATGAGCCCTCCTGCCTGGTCGAGGCGAAACTCCACGTCGTCCACGAAGCGCAACCAGCGTGTCACGTAGCGCGCGTGCAGGTAACCGTCCTGTTCCACATCGATCTCGCCGCCGGTGGCGACAACGGCCTGCTTCAGGCGCTGCCAGGCCGACGAGGGATCACCGCGAAACCGCAGGGGTGCCACGGCAGACGCTTCCGCCGGATGGTCGCTGCACACGCAGTTTGGCGTGGGTGGGCAGACACGCAGCCGCCCGTCCACCAGCCCCAGTGTCGGCGCCTTGCGCGAGGCCAGCGACAGCACCACCAGCGTGGCGCCAATGAGCAGCACGAGCGCGGCGACCATGGCGAGCGCGAGCTTCATACGAGGTGCTTCTGGTGAAACATCAATCTACCGTTGATGATCATGCCGGTTTTCCATAAATGATCAGGGTTCCAGGCAACTGCCTGGCATGCTCAGCCTCGCCCGTATTGCCACCTGTCCAGCAGGCGCTGGACCTGGAAACCGATCTTCTCGCCCAGGGACTTGCGCGGCACGTAGCGAACCTCGTAGATATCCGCCGCCTCGCTGGCCTCCAGCAGGTAGTCATCGCTGGTCATGAGTTCATCCACCAGCTTGTGTTCCAGGGCGCGCGTGCCCGGCCAGCTCTCGCCGGTGGAGACGCGGGTGATATCCACCTCCGGGCGATGCTGCACTATGAAGTCCTTGAAGAGTCGGTGAATGTCCTCGATCTCCTCGCGGAACTTGGCCTTGCCCTCCTCGGTGTTCTCGCCGAACAGCGTCACCGTGCGCTTGAACTCCCCGGCGGTGAACTGCTCGAAGTCGATATCGTGCTTCTCCAGCAGGCGATGGAAGTTCGGTACCTGGGCAATCACGCCGATGGAGCCGATGATGGCGAAGGGCGCGGCGAGGATGCGGTTGCCCACGCAGGCCATCATGTAGCCGCCACTCGCGGCGACCTTATCCACCGCCACCGTGAGAGGGATATCCCGCTCACGCAGGCGCATGAGTTGCGAGGCCGCCAGGCCATAACTGTGTACCAGCCCGCCGCTGCTCTCCAGGCGCAGGAAGGCCTCGTCGCCCTCTTCGGCCACGGTGAGAATGGCGGTGATCTCCTCGCGCAGCGAGGCCACCGCCGAGGCACGGATATCACCGTGGAAGTTCAGCACGTAGATCCGCTTGCGTCGGGAAGACGCGCCCTTCTCCTTTTTCAGGCGCCGTTTTTCCTGCTTGCGGTACTTCTTCAGCGCCACCTTGGGCAACATGCCCACGTTCATGGCGCGCGCCATGTCCTCGTACTTTTTGTTGAGTTTCCTGACCTGGAGAAGGTCCTTCCTGCCCGCCTTCTGCCGGCTGCCCAGCACGAGCAGGAACACGACGACCACCAGGATCGCCGCCACCACCGTGGCCACCTTGGTGAGGAAAAGCCCGTAGTCGAAGAAGAATTCTGTCATGGTTCACACACCCGGCTGTGGGAAAGATCGAAGACTGAAGATATCATCATCCAAAGGCCTGTGCATCACCCCGCGGGAGTGCCGCCCTCGGCGCGAAAACAGCTCGTCATTCCGGGGGGCGCGTAGCGGCAGCCCGGAATCCAGCATTATGATCTCTGGATTCCCGCCTTCGCGGGAATGACGAGATACAACGACGCAACGCGCATCGCCCCCGCTACGATAGCGGCCTCGAACAACGATTTCCTCTCCCTCCACAGTAGCGCCCCCCTGGAGTGAAAACAGTTTGTCATTCCGGGGGCCGCGTAGCGGCAACCCGGAATCCAGTATTTTGATCTCTGGATTCCCGCCTTCGCGGGAATGACGGGATACAACGACCGGCGTGATGGTGGCGTTAAAAGCCAGTTTTCTATCCTTCAGATACGTAACGGAGCCGCAGACTAAATGGTGTGCAGACGACATATACGTAGCGGTTTCGAGATAAAAAATTTAGGCGCAGGTCAGATCAATATGCCGGGTCTTTTTGTAGAGATCGGGGACCGCGCACTGCTCGCAGCGCCAAAGGAACCCATGGTCTCTTGCCCTACCGTTGGTAATCGAGAGTGTGAAATCGAGATAGATGCTGCCTTGCCGTACCAATTCGACAAACCTATCGTATGACGGTGACCGGCAATACAGCATACTATCAAAACGACAAGTGGATCTGCCTTTGTCGTTCTTTTTCTGTATTACGGAGAGAAATGCTGTCTCATTGTGCTTTTCGAGGAGCGCGTCTTCCAGTCGGTTGCGCTGATACTCCAATACCGCAAGTTTCTTTTGGTTGATGACAATTCGCATCTTTCGCGGAATTAGAAAAAAACCCAGAGAATCAGGAGTATTGTTGAAGGAAGTATAAAGCGATTGACGGTTTCGTTGCGAATCAAAATAGCCGAATCTCTCGACCAGCTCTTGTTTGTCCTTGCAGGCAATATAGTTGGAAGGCGTCCTTGAAAATAGAGTTTGGAGCGTATCTCCGAACTTCGTCTTCAGCTCAATTCCCATAAAGTCTGGTGTCTTAGCACTGTTTTTCGGTATGCCGAGGTAATGTTCAAGCGTTAGCCCGAATCGGCCGCTACCACGTCCATGCAGCGGTAGGTAGCCCCGGCGCCATAATCGACGCAGCTTGTCGGTTAGGATTTCAATGGGTTGATTGGGTAGAACTGGCGCATGTTGGTGGAGATAATCGAGAACAAGATCACGCAAGACGCCCTGAAAATTCCCCATAGGGCGCAAACCATCGGCAAATGGCAGTTTCAGTTCATAGAGTACCGCGCTTATGTTTTGAAACTTGTATTCGAAGGCCTTGGGAGTGCGCCGCGGGTATCTTTGTGAGAGCGTGCGATATATCTCCGATTTATTGACCGTTTCTCCTGCTGCTTGCGCCTCAAGCAAGCGAAAATAGGCGGTGATCGCGCCTCTGTTTTCTCTGGCGGTCCAAGCGTTTCGTGGCATAAGCTTGTGGAAAGTGTAGCTGATCTGGAATTTACAGTTCGACTGTTAGTGATTTGAGTGGGATTGTGTCCTTCCCGAGAGTCCTCATGACGAGAATGTGGTTTTGCTTTGGATTGTTTTCTCTTGGTTTGGCGGACTGGACCGCTATTGAATCGGAATCGTCATATCGAGCCTTATTCTTCAGTGTGCTCGTTTCTCCAGGTATCAATGCAAACAGCATTTCTTGTATTTCTTCCCGCTCCCGCAAGGACAAGGGTCATTTCTTCCGATCTTGATCTGTTTGCCGTGTGCTGTCCTCGATGAAGCTGGCGTATCGCCGCGCCTTGCCAGCCAGAACGCATGGATTTCTCGTACGCTGGGGGCAATGGCTTTTTTGAGTATCTCGATTTCATGTTCTTCAAATTCATGCCCGAACCAATTTGTCTTGCTGGTAAAAGCGAATATAGGCGCCAACAAAGGGCTAATTTCCTCTTCGTCAATGTCCCACTGATCAACCGATAAAGCGACGCCGCGCAAATAGCCTTCACACCATTCATCAACAACCAGATAAACTTTTCCCTCCACCTCGCGCTCATAGTAAAGCGGCTCAAAACCATCGGGATGATCCATTAAGGTGGATACAATGCCGTTCATGTGCCTGATCATCAATGTAAGAACAGTTTCAAACTCTTCCTCGCTCTCCCATTCAGGCTCAAAATCTCCCCAGACTTCGGGAAGCCATTGCGACGGTGGGATCACGCCTGGCCCACTGACGATGGCGGTAAAAAAGCCATCGAGCGTCGAAATATCAAAAATACCCTCGTCTTTACCTTCCGTATCTTCATCGACGCTGATACGGTTTAGCAGGAACTCATCAAGGGCCTCGATCTCAGAGTCATTTAATACTTCAAACAGTTCATTCATTGTTTGCTCATACATAAATCCCTTGCCTGGTCCAACCTTTTATATGCCCCTGCCCGGTTGTTCCGGGAGGCCTTGAAGCGGATGATCGTTCCAGCAGGGTATCTTCTTGTACCATCGCCGCGCGGCGCCAATCTCCTCCGTATTCGAGACATTGTTCGTGTGGAATTGGGAAATTGCAAGTCCCCCGGCAGTGGTGGGGTTTTTAAGCTGTTGACGCGGAGTGGTTTTCTAGTTGCTTGGCAGGGGTGACTGGCGGTTGAAGTCGAGGATCCGGGTTCTATATTGAAGGTAGAGCATATTGATTTGCACCGTGGGGGAGCGAATGCGGGCGGTGCCCGCGGGTTCTGGAGGTGCATGATGAAACGACGTGTCTATTTTCTCTTTCCGGATGTGAGCTCCACCGCGCGGGTGGTGGCGGAGTTGCGCGAGGCGGGTTTTGCCGAGGCGCAGTTGCACACCGTGGCCCGGGACGATATCGACCTGGGCGATCTACCCCCGGCCACGCCGGCCCAGCGCAGTGACCTGGCCCATCGGCTGGAGGACTGGCTGTGGAGCGGTAACCTGGCGCTGTTCTTCCTGCTGCTGGCCGCGTGGGTGGTGTGGATGGCCATGGCGCCATCGTGGTGGTCGGTGATCCTGCTGGTGCTGGCGGCCGCCTGCGTGGCGCTGGGGTATACCTTCGTGCGGCGGGTGCCGGATACCCACCTGGATGAATTCGCCACGGCATTGACCCACGGGGAGATCCTGTTGATGGTGGATGTGCCGGCACGCCGGGTGCGCGAGGTGGAGGCGCTGGTGGCGGCGCATCACCCGGAGGCCCTGACCGGGGGCGTGAGCTGGACGGTGGATTTGTTGCATGTGTAGGGTGGAAGTGATCCCCGCGGTAACCGTATCGGCAAGGACGGGATTGTGTCCCGGTTATTTCGTCATTCCCGCGCAGGTGGGAATCCAGTGATAAGAAAACTGGATTCCGGGCTGCCGCCATGTGGCCCCGAAATGACCAGGTAAATGTCGTTGCCGGCTTGTTATAGCCTCGCTGCAGCGAAGCGGAAGGCGGGGTTTGGGGTCAACGAGGGACTCATGACGTCCTTCCCCGGCCGGCGGCGAAGGTGGCGATGACGTGGCGGGTGGCGGCGGTGAGCAGTGCCCGGGCCCGGTTCATGGCCTCGTCGCGTGTCATGGGTCCGTTGCAGAGGGCGAAGGCAGCGGTGATGCCGCAGGCCTCGAGGGTATCGGCATCGGCAGCGAGGCTGCCGGCAATGACGATGCAGGGGATACCGTGGGCGCGGGCGCGTTTTGCCACGGCAGCCGGGGCCTTGCCGTGGCTGGTCTGTGCGTCCAGGCGGCCCTCGGCGGTAAGGACCAGTTGCACGCCTTCCAGGCGCGCATCGAAGTCGAGCAGATCGAGCACCACCTCGGCGCCGGGCTTGAGATCCGCGCCGAGGAAGGCCATGGCGCCGGCGCCAAGCCCGCCGGCCGCCCCCGCGCCGGGGATGTCGCGCAGCGGGCCGCCGTGGATCTTCTCGAGATGTTCTGCATAGTGGGTCAGGCCTGCTTCCAGTGTTTCCACCTGCGTCGGCGTGGCGCCCTTTTGCGGCGCATAGATCCGCGCGGCGCCGTGTTCACCGAGCAGGGGGTTGTCCACGTCGCTGGCGATGTCGATGTGAACATCCTTCAGCCGCGGATCCAGTCCCTCTGGATCGATGCTGGCGATGGCGTCGAGTTCCGCGCCGTTGCCGTCCAGGGGCCGCCCTTCCCCGTCGCGAAACACCGCGCCCAGTGCCGCGGCCATGCCCATGCCGCCATCGGTGGTGGCGCTGCCGCCGATCCCCAGCACGATGTGCCTGGCGCCGGCATCCAGTGCCGCGCGGAGGAGTTCGCCCACGCCCCGGGAGGTGGCGCGCAGGGGATCACGTTGCGTCTCGTCGAGCAGGGCCAGCCCGGCGGCGGCGGCCATTTCGATGAGCGCGGTGCCTGTGGTGGCGCTGTAGTGCCAGGTGGCGTTCACGGGTTGACCCAGGGGTCCCGTGACGGTACTGGTCACCGGTTCCGCCCCGAGTGCCGCCGCGACGACCGCTGCAAACCCGTCGCCCCCATCGGCCACCGGGCAGGCGTCGATTTCGGCATCGGGCAGCGCCTGGCGCGCGCCATCGGCCATGGCCCCCGCGGCCTCGGCGGCGGTGAGGCTGCCCTTGAGGGCGTTGGGAGCGACGAGGATCTTCACGGCGGGCGGCGCTGTCATCGGCTGGGCGGGAACCGGGCCATTGTAGCGCACCCGGCTCCGCCATCGGCAGGCAGGGAGACGTCGAGACGGGCGCATCAAGGGCTGCGGGACGATCCTTTTTCCAGGGACAGGGCAAGTCTTGAAAAAAACCCGTAAATACAACAGGAAAGAACACTATCTTAATGCGTATTCAATCTACCGAAAAACTCGGTGAACTGGAGAAAGTGTTAAACCCATCACACTCCTGGACGCTAATGAAGGGGAGGAAAACGGCCGGATGCTTGTTGTTATTCCTTAGGAACCCAAACGACGTTGAGAACGACAAACCGGGATTAAAGCGTGCCGCGATTTTTTCGTCATTTTACGGTGCTGAGTGTCATCGGCATCCTCAGTGCGACTGCCATACTGTCCTACTTCCACTACCAGCTCAGCCTGGGCGACGTGATCCATCGCGAAGGCCGCAGCAATGCGGCCGTGGCGCGCTCCCTCGCCCATACCCTGTGGCCGCGCCACGCTGCCTACATCCGGCAGACCGATGCCATTCCCGCCATCGAACTGGCGAGCCGCCCGGAGACCGCGCGCCTGCGTGAGGACGTGCTGGCCCAGATGGCCAGGCTGGAGGTGGCCCGCCTGCATATCTACAACAGCGCCGGTACCACGGTATTCGCCATGGATCCACGGCAGATCGGTCGCGATGTACTCGCCGACCGTGGTTTCGTGGCGGCGCGGGCCGGTAGCGTGGCCAGCCATATCGCCACCCTGCGCGACGGCGCGATGACGCAGGAGTTGCTGGTGAGTTACGTGCCCGT
>Ga0256830_1003035_pt1 | contig 10693 bp, 11 predicted proteins | sample 128326metaG_FD_190537 | JGI IMG/M metagenome (GOLD analysis project Ga0256830, IMG submission 190537) | Hydrothermal vent microbial communities from Lau Basin, Pacific Ocean - 128-326 | ecosystem: Environmental > Aquatic > Marine > Hydrothermal vents | place: Pacific Ocean: Lau Basin | collected...
TCCTGCCTTTCCACCTTTGAGATATACAGGTAAAACCTGTTTTCTTTATAACAATAACACAAATTCATTGTAGGAGGCTTAAATGAAAGATGATCATAAAAAGCCAACACTAAAAGTTTGGTTTAGAAGTGGAGTGTTATTAAAAGATGATGATGAAATATACGAACTCTTCAAGATTACAGAAATTAAGGAATTAGAAAAGAAAGGATATATTTTGATAAGAAAGCTAAAAAAATATAGCCTTGAAAATTAGAGTTGCAATAGTCACTAAAAGCGGTTACAATTGGAGTTCCAGTTATAGGCTATCTATCCCCGTTTTTAGTTGTTTAACAATTTACACAGTTAGGTGGATAGCCCCAAAAAAGTCTTACCGAAAGAGTTTTTAATAAAACTCTTCGAAGAAAATGGGTCATTGGTACTTAAAATAGCCTAAAACATCCCCCTATCCAGTGTCCTATACTGTATTGCCTCGGAGATGTGGTGAGCTTGAATATCAGGAGAGTTCTCAAGGTCTGCTATTGTACGGGAGACCTTAAGTATCCTTGAGTATGCCCTTGCTGAAAGGCCAAGTTTGTCCATTGCTGTCTCAAGTATCTCTTTTGCCTCTTTTGTCAGCACACAGTACTTCTTTATATGCCTTGTCCTCATCTGACCGTTACAGTAGATCTTGTCGTTCTTGAATCTATTCAACTGTATCTGCCTTGCTTGTACAACACGCTTTCTTATCTCCTCAGATGACTCTGCTGGAAGATCAGAGGATAGTTTTTTGTAGTCCACTGCTGGCACTTCTATATGTATATCTATCCTGTCCATAAGTGGGCCTGATACCCTGGTTCTGTAGCGATGAATCTGCCCTGGAGTACATGTACACTGATGCCTCTCATCCCCCACGAACCCGCAGGCGCAGGGGTTCATGGCTGCCACGAGCATGAATGAGGCAGGGAATGTTATGGATGCCACCGCCCTTGAGACGGTTACCTCTCCATTCTCCAGGGGTTGTCTCAGCACCTCAAGCACATTCCGCTTGAACTCGGGCAGTTCATCAAGGAAAAGCACACCATTGTGTGCAAGGGAGACCTCTCCTGGTCTGGGGAACTGTCCGCCTCCTATCAGGGCAACATCTGAGATGGTATGGTGGGGAGCCCTGAAGGGCCTTGTTGCAAGGAGGGCATGGCCAGAGTTCAGACTGCCAGCCACACTATGTATCCGCGTTGTCTCAAGTGCCTCTTCAAAGGTCATGCCCGGAAGTATTGTGGGCAGCCTTCTGGCAAGCATGGTCTTGCCTGAGCCAGGCGGCCCGATCATCAGGATGTTATGTCCTCCTGCTGCAGCCACCTCCATTGCCCTCTTTGCATGCTCCTGACCTTTGATCTCTGAGAAGTCCTCTTCATAGCTGGATGATATCCTTAGCACCTCCTCAGGGTCTATCCGGACCGGAGCGGTATCAAGCTCACCCCTTAAGAACTGGACAACCCGGGGAAGGTTTTCCATGCCATAGACCTTAATATCTTTTACCACAGCAGCCTCGGGAGCGTTTTCCAGAGGAAGCACTATGCCTTTCAGTTTCTTTTGTCTCGCTGCCATTGCCATTGAAAGTGCACCCTTGACGGGTTTTAACCTTCCGTCAAGGGAGAGTTCGCCTGTGACTAAATAATCCTTTAAGACCTCAACGGGAACAACACCTTCAGAGGATAGCATGCCTATGGCAATGGGAAGATCAAAGGAGGTACCCTCCTTTTTGATATCAGCAGGTGCGAGGTTTATGGTGATCTGCTTCAGTGGGAATATAAAGTTTGTGTTCTTCAGGGCTGCCTTAACGCGGTCGCGGCTTTCCTTGACCGCTGTGTCAGGAAGTCCGACCATTGAGAAGTGGGGCAGTCCCCTTGAGGTGATATCCACCTCAACATCAACCAGATATGCTTCTATACCCACAAGTGTTGCTGATATTACCTTGGAAAGCATACTCCCTCCTTATATGAATAAAAAAATTATAAAAAAATTGCTTAAAGAAATTGCTTTTGAGGACAGGTGGGTATTGGCTTTTCGCATCATTCTCGCATGCCCTCCCTGGCATGCTCCGAGGGGAAAATCAGGTTCACCCTCCTGGTGAACCTATTTTGATTTTCCAAAGCCGCTCTAAGCCAATACCCACCTATCCTTTATAGTTGTTAAATATTTTAATCAACCCATACAGAACTCTATAATAGTTTACATTAATAGATGATTATTTTTACAATATAATGCTCTGATTTTCAAGTCCTGAAGGGTTTGGTTGGCAAGGCGCTTTGCTTCATCAGGCTAATCAGAAAAGTAGATAATACAACAGTAGTGTCCAAAATAATTTCAGTTGTATAAACCAAGGCAGGGTGCCGATAAGACAGTCAGGAGTCAGGAGTCAAGAGTCAGGAGTTAACAGTGAGCAGTAAGCAGCCCCTTGTTATACGGAATCCTGCAATTGTCATGCTGAACTTGTTTCAGCATCTATTTCAGCATCGTCTCAGGAGATTCTGACCTGCGTCAGAATGACACAACAAAGAGCAGTAATAAAGGCCTCCGAAAAATCGCTGATTTTTTCGGAGTAGACAGAGGTGGTTCATCATGGCATTGATATAAGGGGTTCAAGTGGTCAAGGGTCATAGGGTAAAGGAAACGGTTACATCCTGTTACTTAACTTGAACCCTTGAATCCATGAACCCTTCTCACTTTCATGAGGTGCCCTGCCTTGTAGAATTTTATATTGGGCAGGTATGATAATACAATTAATCCGGAGGTATCTCTTGTATCCTGAATGGTTGAAACGGTTATCTGTAGTGATCCCGCTCTATAATGAAGAAGAGAATGTTGAGGAGCTCCATGAAAGGCTCACAGGGGTTCTTGCTGCACTGCCCTTTGAGTATGAAATCATCTATGTGGATGACGGAAGCACTGACAACACCCCCTATCTGCTGGAAAGGATATCATCAGAGGATGAGCATGTGCTTGCCATGAGCCTGAGGAGAAACTTCGGCCAGACCGCTGCCTTTGCAGCAGGCTTTGATTTCTGCCGCGGGGATGTCATAGTAACAATGGATGGTGACCTCCAGAATGACCCTGCAGACATTCCGAGACTGCTCCAGCACATTGATGGATACGACCTTGTCAGTGGCTGGCGAAAGAACAGGAAAGACCCCTTTCTCTCAAGAAGGCTTCCCTCAATGATTGCCAACTGGCTGATAAGCAAGGTCACGGGTGTGAAACTACATGATTACGGCTGTTCCCTCAAGGCATATAAAAGAGAGGTGATAAAGAATCTCAACCTCTACGGGGAGATGCACAGGTTTATACCTGCAGTGGCAAGCTGGTACGGTGTGAGATTCACCGAGGTGGAGACAACCCATCATCCCAGAAAAAGGGGGAAGTCAAAGTATGGTCTTTCAAGAACCGTGAAGGTTATTCTTGACCTGATAACCGTGAAGTTTCTGCAGAGCTTCTCCACAAAACCGATCCAGTTTTTTGGTTCCTTTGGTCTGCTCTCTGGATTTATAGGGTTTCTTATCTCCCTCTACCTTACGATACGAAAGATCTTCTATGGAGAGGACATCGGTGGGAGACCTCTCCTGCTACTTGGCGCACTTCTCATCATTGTAGGAATACAGCTGATCGGTATGGGTCTCATAAGCGAGATGCTTGTGAGGGTCTATCACGAGAGCCAGAAAAAACCAATTTATGTAATAAAGCGTATCCTTGGAAAGAAAGAAAAATAAAGCCATCCTCCTGGCACTGAAGAGCCTTGTCAGTATCTCTGTACTGACCCTGATTGTCAGCAAGATCGGCCTTGACAGTATAGTCAATACATTAAGGAATCTCAATCCCTTTTATTTCATCATGGCCTCTCTGTTATACATAGGTTCCATATACGCCTCAAGCATCCGCTGGAGGGTTCTGCTGAAGGTGGAGGGGATAGAGAATATGGAGATTAACAGGTTATTCTCTCTTTATCTTATCGGCTCTTTCTTCAATAACCTTCTGCCAGGAATTATCGGAGGTGATTCAGTGAGAATTTACTATCTTTATAAAGATATCCAGAAGGGTTCATCCTCCCTTGGCTCTGTACTGGCAGACCGCTACACAGGGTTTGTTGCCCTCTTACTGCTGGGGCTTCTGGCATTATCAATAAAATTCCGTGAAATAGAGGGTACGGGGGTTGAGTATCTCCTGCTGATTATTACGTGCTTGTTCGTTGTGGGAAGCATCCTCTTTTTCAGGTTCAGGATAGGCGACAGGTTCGGAACCCTCAGGGGCTTTTATGACTATTTTCACAGGCTCTTTCATCAACCCTCCATATTCCTTCACTCCATTGCATACTCCCTTCTTGTACAGATCTTTATTGTATTGTCTGTCTTCTCCATATCAGTGGGAATGAATCTTGAGGTATCCCTTTTTGATATCTTTCTTCTGCTGCCCATTGTGGTTACAGTTACAACCGTTCCCGTCTCCCTCTCCGGTATAGGTCTGAGGGAGGGGGCATTTATAATCCTTTTCGGAAAGGTTGGTTTGAGTCCCGAGAATGCCACGGCACTTTCCTTCACCTGGTTCCTGTCATACTCCATTGCTTCATTAACAGGTCTGATCTTTTATCTCCAGTGGAGGTCTAAAGATGGATAAGGGGGTTCTCACATCAAGGCAGAACAAAACGATAAAGCGGTATTTCAAGATCCTTGAGAGGCCTGAAAAGTTCTCCCCCCACGGAGATACCCTTGAAGGGGAGGTTGTTATTGAAGGCCCCAGGGTCATATCCATGGCCTTGAATTCCAGGGCAAGAATTGTCAATGTTGTTGTAACAGAAGAGTTTCTCAGGCAGGACAAATTCCATGATACTGTGGATAGCCTGCTTTCAAAGGGGATACCTGTGAACATGGTTGATGAAAAACTCATGAAAGAACTCTCTCAAACAAAGACACCGCAGGGGATTATGGCACTCTGCAAGGTGAGGGCCTATTCTCTGAAGGATATTAAAGATATCCCGGAAGGATTCATAGTTGTCTCTGATGGCATCCAGGACCCTGGCAACATGGGCACACTGATAAGGGCAACCGATGCAGCGGGTATAGGGTGTTTTATCTCTCTCAAGGGATCAATCAGCCCCTATAATCCGAAGACCGTCAGGGCCTCTGCTGGCAGTGTCTTTAACATAAGCATTATACTAAGCACTGCGGAGTCCTTTATAGAATGGAAGCGGCAGAGTGGTATCCCTCTGGTAATCACAGAGCCGGGGGCAGAGAGAACAATCTATGACTATATACCCTCTGGCAGGGAGGCCTTTGTCTTTGGCAATGAGACCCGTGGTGTGAGGGAGGAGATAAGGAAGGAGGCCTCTTTTTCACTGAGCATTCCCATCTATGGAAAGGCGGAAAGTCTGAATGTGGCAATGGCAGGTTCCATATTGCTTTATGAGATGGTAAGAAAGATTAAAACGAAATAAACGAAATAGACCAAGTCAACGAAACAAACCAGACAGACGAGATATACAACACTTACCAGGCCAGAAAATGGCTCATCTGTCTCAGGCTACAAAGCTATTCCTTCTCTGTCAACTGATATACCTCTATGGCAACCTCGGGGCAGAAGGTTGCACACAACGCACAGCCTGTACATTCATCCATTGAAACAACCTTTGCAGGATAATAACCGCTGGAATTGAAATCACTATCAATCTCAATTATCTTCTTTGGACAGGCGATCACACAGAAACCACACCCCTTGCAGAGTTCTCTATCAATCCGGATCTCGCCTTTCATATAACCTCCTGTTCCTTTGTTTTTATCAACTCCTCTGCATGTTCAAGTGACGCCCTGGTGACAGAGCCACTGAGCATGCGGGCAAGCTCCTCTACCCGCTCTTTATTATCAAGCACCCTTACAACCACCGCTGTGGATGCCCCATCTGTTCTCTTACTTATACTGATGTGATGGTCAGCCCTTGCTGCAATCTGGGGTAGATGGGTTATGCATATCACCTGATGCCCTCTGGAGAGGTTCTTTATACGTCTGCCCACTGAGTCGGCTGTCTTTCCTCCCACCCCGGCATCTATCTCGTCAAATATCACGACAGGCACCCTGTCAACATCGGTGAAGATGCTCTTCAGTGCCAGCATTACCCTGGAGAGTTCCCCTCCAGAGGCAACCCTGTTTAAAGGACGCGGAGGTTGTCCCGGATTGGCTGAGAAGAGGAATTCCACATGGTCCTTCCCTGAAGAGGAAAGGGGTATGTCCTTTATCTCCACCTTGAAGAGAGGGTGCTGGAAGGCAAGCTCTCTGAGCAACTCCTTCATCCTCTCCTCTATGATCTTTGCAGTCTCTCTTCTTTTGGCACTGAGCATATCCGCCTTCTCATTAAGCTCTTCATACAGGAGCTTCATCTCCTTCTCAAGGCCTTCAAGGCTTTCCTCAATGCCCGTCAGTTCCTCAAGTTCCTTTGCTGCCTCATCCCTGTATCGCAGAATAGTCTCTATACCCTCACCATACTTGCCCTCAAGCCTTTCTATGAGGGCAAGCCTTTTCTCCACAAAGTCAATCCTCTGGGGATCAATATCATACCTTTCACGGAAATCCCTGAGCAGATAGAATGCCTCCTCAACAAGTGCCTCAGCCTCCTTTAACAGTCTTTTTATCTCTTCAGTAGAGCTGTCATGCCTTGAAATCTCCTCCATATTCCTTGAGACCTCTCCAAGCAGATCAAGCACTGCCCTGTCGCCTTCCCTGAGAAGATGGATGGAGCCCTCGGTGAGTTCCCTGAGCTTTGAGAGATTCATCAGTATGGAGCGTTCCTTTGTGAGTTCATCCTTTTCCTCAGGTGCCAGGGCTGCATCATCAATCTCCTGGATCTGGAAATTAAGGAGATCTATCCTGTGAGCCCGCTCCCTTGTGCGGGCCTTGATTGTTTCAATCTCCTCCTGCAGTTTTCTGTACCTGTTGAATAGCTGATTGACCTCATCAGAGAGTTCCTGCAGATTACCAAACTCATCAAGCACCCTCCTCTGGGATGAGGTATTAAGAAGGCCCTGGTGTTCGTGCTGCCCGTGGATGTCCACAATTGTCTGGAAGATCTCTATCAGTTTGTTCAGGGTTATGGGCGAGTCATTAAGATATACCCTGCTTCTGCCAGACCTGGAAATGACACGCCTTACAATCAGGTACTCATCAACAGGAACATCCATCTTTTTGAGAACATCAGTGTTATCTAAATCAAATATGCCCACTATATGCGCCTCTTCTGCAGCAGTTCCAACAAAATCTGTGCTTGCCCTGCCACCCACAAGGAGTTCAATGGCATTAACAATGATGGATTTGCCTGCACCTGTCTCACCAGTGACCACATTAAGACCACTGTGGAAATCCAGGGTGAGGTCATTGACTATGGCAAAATTCTTTATACTAATCTCTTTCAGCATCTTTCCTTCGTAAATCCCTTCAAAGACACCACCACCTATCTTCCCTTGGCCTTGTCATTCTTCTATCACCGACAGGTTGATAAAGTTCATACCACTGCGTTTAGCATTTCTTCCTTATACTTACAGATGGATCTGTGTATACTATATCTCTTTCGTCTCTTTTATGATAAAATAATACGATTAAATTTTTTAATAAACTATTATATGACAGAGATATTTTACCAGGAAATGTCTTTATTGGAAAATCTGAGCAACATCCACAAGAGGATATGCCATGCTGCCATGCGTGCTGGACGGGACCCTTCGGAGGTTAAACTCCTTGCGGTCACCAAAACAATAAGTCCTGATATAATAAAGGAGGCAATAGAGCTTGGCGTAAGGCTCATAGGTGAAAACCGGGTGCAGGAGGCAAGGGAAAAGATTGAATTCCTCAGAGGACAGATCCCCGACACTGTGCAGTGGCATATGATCGGACATCTTCAGAAGAACAAGGTGCGGGCTGCTGTAGGGCTCTTTGATATGATACAGTCTGTGGACTCACCGGAGCTTGCAAGGAGGATAGACAGGGTTGCCTCTGAGATGGGCAAGATTCAACCAGTGCTTGTCCAGGTAAAGCTATCGGAAGAAGTGACAAAGCATGGTGTGGAAACCGACAGGGTCTTTGATCTTCTTGAAGAGATCAGGGGGCTTAAAAACCTTGAGCTTCAGGGTCTCATGACGATACCACCCTTTTTTGAGGACCCTGAGAAGGCAAGGCCCTATTTCAGGAGATTACGTGAGATAAAGGAAGAGGCTGAAGTAAGGGGCTTCTCTCTACCCGAGCTATCAATGGGCATGACAGGTGACTTTGAGGTGGCCATAGAGGAGGGTTCCACAATGGTAAGGATTGGCACTGCAATCTTTGGAAGGAGGCATTACAGATGATAGGTTTTATTGGCGGCGGTAACATGGCCGAGGCAATAATCTCGGGCCTTAAAAAGGGTGGCAAAGAGGGGATAATAGTCTCTGACCTCAACCCCGGAAGGCTGGATTACTTAAAAGAACGATACAGTATAAAGGCTGCCGGGTCAAACAGGGAGGTCCTGAGCAGTGCCAGAACCATTGTGCTTGCCGTAAAGCCACAGCATATGGACAGCGTGCTTGATGAGATAAAGGAGGCTGTATCAAGGGAACACCTCTTTGTTTCCATAGCAGCAGGGATATCCATCTCCTATATCACTGAAAGGCTTGGCACAGAGCGTGTCGTGAGGGTCATGCCCAATACCCCCGCACTTGTGGGTGAGGGTATGAGCGTCATTGCCTTCTCCGGAGCTATAAGGAAAAAGGAGAAGACAGGGGTTTTAAAGATCTTCAGGGCCATTGGCAAGACAATGGAGTTAGCCGAAGAGCTTATGGATGCTGTTACAGCCCTGAGTGGAAGTGGTCCGGCATTTTTTGCCCATTTCATTGAGGCCATGGTTGAGGCAGGTGTCAGAATGGGCCTGCCCTATGAAGAGTCCCTTTCACTTACACTTCAGACAGCCACTGGCACGATAAGGCTGCTTGAGAGCGGCAAGTCCACATTTGAGCTTAAAAGGATGGTTACATCACCCGGGGGTACCACTGCAGAAGGGCTCTTTGTAATGGATCATGGTGCCCTCAAGGCCACAGTGAAGGATGCAATAGAGGCTGCAACGTCAAAATCTAAAGAGCTATCAAGGAGGTAGCCATGTTTGTTATCGGGAATCTCTTCATTGCCATAGGAAATGTACTTGATATACTCCTCACAATATATATGTGGATCATAATTATTTCCGCAATAATTAGCTGGGTCAATCCAGATCCCTATAATCCGATTGTGAGATTTCTCTATGGTGCAACAGAGCCTGTCTTGAGACCCATAAGGAGAAGACTTGGCATATTCGGTGGTATAGACTTTTCACCATTAATAGTCATACTGGCAATATTGTTCATCAAGTATTTCCTTGTGAGCACCCTTATTGAACTTGGGTACAGACTGAAGTGATAAATTATATTATTCTACTCTGGTTTAATCGGAAGGTATGAATAGCAATAAACTTTAAAGGAGGCATGTTATGAGGATAACACCCCTTGATATCCAGCAAAAGCAGTTTCCCATCAAGTTCAGGGGTTTTGATGTAGAAGAGGTTTATGCCTTTTTAGAGGTGATCAGGGAGGAGATGGAGGACCTGCTGAGAGAGAATGCTTCATTAAAAGAGCAGATCCACAGGGCCGAGCAACAACTGCAGGAATACAGGGACATGGAAAACACCCTCCGTGAGACCCTCATGACAGCTCAGCAGATGGTGGAGGACTACAAAAACAATGCCCGTAAGGAGGCTGAGTTGATAATCCGGGAGGCAGAACTCAGGGCTGATGCCATGATAAAGGAGGCCCAGGAGAAGGTGATCAAGATCCATGAAGACATAGTTGATCTGAAGGGTATCCGTCGCCACTTCAAGGAAGAGCTCAAGCGACTAATTGAAAGCCATCTGATGATGCTTGATTTTGATGAGGTGAGGGAAGAAGAGGCAAAGGAGGCAGAAGAGCCTCCTGCAATACAGCCCTTACAGGAAGAGGAAAAATATGAGGAACAGGAACCCGAGGAGTTCTATCTTAGCCCACCCTTCAAGGAAGAAGATGATGAGCGTGAAGTTCAGGACGATTAAAGGTGTACAGGACATATTGCCACCCAGGACATATCTCTGGCAGCGGGTGGAGGATGCAGCGAAAAGGATTTTCTCCCTCTACGGCTTCTCCGAGATCAGGACCCCCATCATTGAGTTTACAGAACTCTTTGTAAGGAGCATAGGGGAGGACACGGATATCGTTGAGAAGGAGATGTATACCTTCCAGGACAGGGCGGGCAGAAGTATAACCCTCAGGCCTGAAGGCACAGCATCAGTGGTGAGGGCCTATATACAGAACAATCTCTACAACCTTCCTGCACCACAGAAGTTTTACTATAGTGGCCCCATGTTCCGTTATGAAAGGCCCCAGAAGGGCCGCTACAGGCAGTTTCACCAGATAGGGGTTGAGGCCTTCGCAGTAGATGCCCCCTATGTTGAGGCTGAATTAATAGAGATGCTCTGGCTCTTGCTGGAAGAGCTGGGTATGGAGAATCTAAATACAGAGGTTAACTCCATCGGATGTTCTGAATGCAGGCCTGACTACAAAAAAAAGCTCCTGAACTATCTTGAGGGGAATCTTGGTTCACTCTGTGCTGATTGCATGAGACGTTACAGGCACAACCCCCTCAGGGTC
>Ga0256830_1003036_pt1 | contig 10693 bp, 9 predicted proteins | sample 128326metaG_FD_190537 | JGI IMG/M metagenome (GOLD analysis project Ga0256830, IMG submission 190537) | Hydrothermal vent microbial communities from Lau Basin, Pacific Ocean - 128-326 | ecosystem: Environmental > Aquatic > Marine > Hydrothermal vents | place: Pacific Ocean: Lau Basin | collected...
CTCACCGTCCAGCAACAGCAAGGTGGTCTCTTCGAAACTGCTGTGCTCGGCAAGCTGCTCCAACGGATAACCACGGTAGGTAAGCACCCCGCGCTGGCCGTCAATATCGGAAATATTGGACTTGGTGGCAGGCACGCCTGCCAGGCCCGGCAGATATTCACTCATACGTTACTCCGTTCAGTAGCGACAGAAACAAACCGTCATACAACCGGTTCAAGCTGCAAGCGATTGTACCATAGGGCATTTATAACGGGGTATTTGATTTGGGCAGTAACTGCCCGGCTGGTGAATCAATAATTTGCGGCACTAAAAAAGGCGTATCGCTACGCCTTTCCGCGACCAGGCCGTAACCAGCGGGTTGCCGCACACGGTCAGATCGAAAACGAGGAACCGCAACCGCAGGTCGTCTTGGCATTCGGGTTGTTGATCACGAACCTTGAACCCTGCAGATCCTCGACATAGTCGATCGTCGCCCCCATCAGGTACTGGAAGCTCATCGGATCGACCAGCAGGGATACACCCTCGTTCACGATCTCCGTGTCGTCTTCAGCGACATTCTCATCGAAATCAAAGCCATACTGAAACCCTGAACAACCGCCGCCACTGACGAACACGCGCAGCTTCAGCTGCGGATTGTTTTCTTCCTCGATCAAGGCCTTGACCTTCCGGGCTGCATTGTCTGTAAATTCCAGATTCTCAGTCACTTTCTCTTACCTGCGAAAAACCATACTTAGTACGTTGTATACCCCTGCTCATCGATCAAGCGGTTGCACAACCACAAGCAGAGGTAAAATGAAATAGTAAATTAAACATTCCTAATATACAACGATACTATACTTGAGTGTTTCGTTCAACTATCACCCGCGGATTTCGCAATCTGAATCTCTGCCGCCAGCAGCTTGGGTTCGTCATCCTCCTCACCAAGGTGTACCAGCTTGCCGTTGACCTCGGCCCCGAGTAACATTTCGATCAGGTTGTAGTGCACATTGCCGATCACCCTGGCCTTCGAGGCCAGTTCAATCCGTTCAAACGCATGCACATCGCCTTTGACACAACCGTTCAATACGATATGCGGCACCCGGACTTCACCCTCGATGACCCCGTTCTCGCTCAAGGTCAGCAGCGAGCCGGTTTCCGCCTCGGCGACGACATTACCCTTGATAATGCCGTCCACATGCAATCCGCCGGAAAATACCACGTCACCATTGACCTGCGTATTCTGACCGATCAATGTCTCGATTTTCGCCACTGCCTGATTCTTTTTGCTACCCAACATCAATACCCCCTCTAAGTGCTTTTGATCGGCCACGCAATGCGCTTTTCGATACTAGTATGACTACGACCTCTCCTCCGGTTGGGTACTACCTGCACGCGAACGCTGCGCGGTCTGAAGCCCTCCGGCAAGACCAGCTTGCCTTCAAAGCTCTTATAATATTTCATTGAAAATTTCATCACCGCGTCCTCCGAGGAGGACACATCTTTCAGGCGAATGGTCTTGCGCGAACCGTCAGGACCAAGCCCGCTGATATACATATTGACGACACCACTCACGGTATGATGACGGTTCTTCAAACCATGGATCTGTATCAATGTCAGCTTGTAGTAGTACAATCCCTTTTCCGAGCCTTCATCGATCTTGAAACTGTGAATGCGCAAACCGGCATGGCTCGCATTGGGCGACACGATATTGCGGTAGAACTGCAGCTCTTCACGGATCTGGAAGTTCTCGCGGCGTAATTTCTCCAGTGTTTCCTTGACCTTCTTGTGCGCGTGCCCATCGATCCTGTTCAGACTCTCGAGCCGTGCGACTTCCGTACGCAACCCCCTGATCGTGTCCTTCTTCTCCCGCAGCTTGCTCTTGAATACCTTGAGCAATTCCGCATTGCTCTTATTCCTGGCAACGGCCACCTCGATTCCGATGTCTGCATCGTCATACCCGACATTGTAGGTCACCACGATACTGACACTGACCAGGATCGCGGCGAGCGCAAACCAGAAAAACATTTTCCATGGATTCTGCTCTTTGATGACCAGGTTGGCACGTCTTCGTCTTACAGGCATAAACTTAGTATTTCCATCCCAGATTGAACAACTCTACAAAACGTCACTCGACCACGGTCAGCGACAACATTGACTGTAAACGATACTGTAAACGATCACAATACACCTAGCCCGTATTTCCCGCCAGCCACTGGCGAAACAGGCACCACACGCTTGTCACGCACGCCGCGGCAATCCCTGCATGCCGCCGGTATCCAGTTAAAACCGGCTGACAAAGCCTAAATCCTGCGTAAAAAATACGGCATTTTTAAGCGGACAAAACGCCGGCCTGCCTGTTGTCACGGACTAAGCGGTGCAATATCCAAGCCAGCCGTTTCATCAAATCCGAACATCAGGTTCATGTTCTGCACTGCCTGGCCCGCCGCCCCCTTGACCAGGTTGTCGATCACCGACAAGACCACGACGACATCCTGATTCTGCGGCTTGTGCACCGCTATACGGCAGACGTTCGAACCTTTGACGCTGCGGGTCTCAGGGTGTGCACCCGGTTCCAGCACATCGACAAAAGGCTCCTCGAGATAACGGTCCTTGTACAGCTGATACAAGGCATCCTGTGTCAGTGTCTTGTCTTTTATTTCTGCATACAGCGTTGCATGAATCCCCCTGATCATCGGCACCAGGTGCGGCACGAACGTCAACCCGACCGGCAGACCCGATACGGCCACCAGTGCCTGCCTGATTTCCGGCTGATGCCTGTGCCCCGGCACCGCGTAGGCCTTAAAACTCTCGCTGGTTTCACACAACAGGTTTGCAACCTTGGCGCCCCGCCCCGCACCACTGACCCCGGACTTTGCATCGACGATCAGCCGTGTACTGTCCACCAGGTCTTTTTCGATCAGTGGTAAAAACCCGAGAATCGTTGCGGTTGGATAGCACCCTGGATTGGCAAGCACCTGGGCGCTGCGGATAAGTTCACGATGCATCTCCGGCAGCCCGTAGACCGCTTCCAACAGCAGATCCGGGCATTGGTGCGGCTCACCATACCAATGCTCCCACTCCTGCGCATCCTTCAACCTGAAATCGGCCGCCAGATCGATGACCTTGACACCGATTTCCAGCAGTTCCCTGGCCATTTTCATTGCGGTCCCATTGGGTGTGGCAAAAAACACCAAGTCACACCGGGTCAGCTCCGCCAAATCCGGCTCACTGAATTCCAGGTCCACCAGGCGACGCAGGCTTGGAAAGACCTCTGCCACCGGCCTGCCCATCTCGCTGCGGGACGTAATTGACTTCAATGTCACTTCCGGATGCAGCGCCAACAACCGTAACAGCTCGACACCGGTGTATCCGGTGCCGCCAACTATGCCTACTTTGATCATTTCTCACCCTGCCACTACTGCTGATCCATTATCCATTCAAGTACAAACGCTTCTGCTTCTTATGACCTCGGCCCAGGACAGCAGCGCCCGACCGCCAAGGTTCCAGCGCACTCTGTCACCACCCTGCTGTCGTACTGCGCACGGCGGCAAGCAAGGCCGTCCTGCACTGACCGCTTACGGCGCAAGCATTCAACCTTTCTTTGCACCACCGCGGATTACCAATACCTCTGCCAGACCAGGTATGGTAAGCTATTCTACCACAAGGTATTCTACCATCTGGAAAACTCTGATCAATTCATGGACTTGGTTCGTTTGTACGATCCGCGCAGGCCCTATCACCACCGTTCGTAGCGAGGCGGAGCAAGGGTGCGGCATGGGTGGCTTTCGCGATCGAGGAGCGCGACAGAGATACATTGGCTATCTTAAAGGGGACGCTGGCTAGCAGTTTTTGCTTCTACACAAGAACACCGGACGAACTGTCGCTCCCGGCAAACATCAAGGCCCCAAGGCATTGAAAACCAGAATAAACCGACAATGAGTCTCAAACTGGAAAATCTCAGGCTGCGCCTGTCCAAGGCCGACGCATTGCCTCAACTGGCGCTGATGGGAGTGCTCAGCGGCCTGCTGGCAGGCGCAGTGATCGTCGTTTTCCGGCTGGCGATAGAATACCTGCAGCTTCAGTTTCTGCCTGGTCAGCCAAGTCACGGTTATCTGCCCGGCCATACACTGGAAACCTATGAACAGCTGCCGGCCCTCTGGCGCTTCACCCTGCCGGTGCTCGGCGGCCTGTCGCTCGGGCTGATGTACTGGCTGATCACACGCAATACCATGCTGCAGGTCGGCGTGGTCCACGTCATGGAACGGCTCGTCTACTACCAAGGGGTGCTGCCCTTACGCAATATGCTGCTGCAGTTTTTTGGCGCGGTGTTGAGTATCGTCAGCGGCTTCAGCGCCGGACGTGAGGGTCCCGGCATCCACCTGGGCGCCGCCAGTGGCAGCCTGATCGGCCAGTATATGAAACTGCCGAACAACAGCATCCGTATCCTTGTCGCCAGTGGCGCCGCTGCCGCCATCGCCGCCTCGTTCAATACACCACTGGCCGGCGTGGTGTTCGCGATGGAAGTGATCGTCATGGAATATACACTGGCCGGATTCACACCGGTGATTCTCGCTTCAGTCACCGCCGCGACCCTGACGCGTTTTATTTTCGGCGATGAAATCGCCTTTACTGTCGTCGAGACAAAGATCTCCACCTTGACCGAACTGCCTTATATCGCCGCCGCAGGCCTGGCCATCGGCAGCCTGGCCGCACTGTTCATCAGCCTGATCAGGCGCGTCAACCAGTTTGCGCTGAACAAGCCCATGTTTCTACGCATGTGCCTGGCCGGCCTGATCACCGGCCTGCTGGCCCTGTATGCCCCGGCCAGTTCGATCATGGGAGTGGGTTACGATACAGTGAACAACGCATTGACGGGGTCACTGGCCAGCCTGACAGTGACTGTACTGCTGGTCATCCTGCTGGCGAAAATCGTCGCGACGGCGACTACACTTGGCCTTGGCGTACCCGCCGGCCTGATTGCACCGACCTTGTTTATCGGCGCGATCGCCGGACTCCTGGCCGGGATCGGCGCCAAAACGCTCTATGCCAGCCCGTCGTCGGAAGGCTACTACGCATTGCTGGGCATGGGGGCAATGATGGGGGCGACACTGCAGGCGCCACTGGCCGCCTTGACCGCCATGCTGGAAATGACTCAAAACTCGGACATCATCCTGCCAGGCATGCTGATCATCGTCATGGCCAGCCTGACAAGCCGTGAGCTGTTCGGCAAAAAATCCGTGTTTATCGCGCTGATGCAGGTACGCGGCCTGGATTACCGCAGCGACCCGATCTCACAGTCGCTGCTGCGCCTGGGTGTCGCCGGCGCGATGGACCGGGACACCGAGTCGCTGCCGGCACAGGTCACGCTGGACAAGGTGCACGTGGTACTCGATCGAAGTCCACGCTGGATCGTCGTTATCGATGACGACAAAAAACCGCTGGCGCTGATGCCGACGGCCGACCTTGCCCACGCCTACCTGGAGCTCACTCAATATCCGCGTGACGATGGACCGCCGCACGACAAGCTGCCGCAGACACTGAACCTGATGGAAATCCCGGCAAAAAGAAAACAGCTTGCACCCATTTCGCTGCAGGCCAACCTGCAGGAAGCACTCGACACCTTGCAGCAGACCGGCGCCGAGGCACTGTATGTCTATCGCTATGGCACCGCCGGCGCGCCTCATATCTATGGCATACTGACCCGAAGCCTTATTGAAGAAACCTACCAAAAAGGAGTCTGACGTGTTATGGGTTAAAGCCTTCCACCTAGTCTTTATGGTCACATGGTTTGCAGGGTTATTTTATCTGCCACGTCTTTTTGTGTATCATGCGCAGACACAAGATGAACCGGGCTACGAACGCTTCCTGGTAATGGAAAAAAAACTTTTCATTATCATGACGATCGGCGCTGTATTCACCGCGGCCCTCGGCGCTGTGCTGTACACGAACTTTGAGGCTGCGCCACGCTGGTTCCTGGTCAAGATGGGACTGGTCGCCGTACTGGCCGGGTATCACCTGTATTGCTACCGGATCATGCTGCATTTCCGCCATCGGCACAATACAAGAACCCATGTGTTCTACCGTTGGTTCAATGAAGCCCCGGCACTATTACTAATCGCAATAGTGGTATTAGCTGTTTTAAAACAACAGCTGCTGTGAATCACGTAGAATGAACACCGCCAACGAAAACTCTGAGGAAAAACCATGAGCAGACTCGTACAATGTGTCGTCCTGAAACAAGAATCACCGGGGCTGGAGTCGGTCCCGCACCCCGGCGAACTGGGCAAGCGCATCTATGAAAACGTCTCGGCCGAAGGCTGGAAGAAATGGCTCGAACACCTGACGATGATCATCAACGAAAACGGCCTCAATACCGCGGACCCGCGCAGCCTCGAACTGATTGAAAAACACATGCTTGGTTTTTTGTTCGGCGAAGGGGAATTTGCCGGCGCCCAGGGATTCCAACCACCCAGGGCAAAAAAATAGGGATCACGGTCACCCCGTTTGCCGTGGATACAGCTGCACCAACGCACTGTCTGTGCCGGTCCTGCGCTGATGAGCCTTGCGTCTCGCCTGGTCGAACACCTTCCAGAACCCTGTTCCGTCCCATGATGCTTCACCGGTCCCTGCGGCATACAGGCACCTGTTCAACTCCTCGACGCAACGGCCGAACCGCTCATCGCCAAGCAAACGCGCTATCCCGTCAAGGCTGGTCGGCGCCTCGTCCTGCCAGTATTTCCTCGCCCACGCCAGCAAGGCTTTGCTGCAGCGCTGCGGCGCATTGGCATTGCACGCCATCCTGATCTCGGCGATCTCCAGGGTCGTGCCCGGGATACGAACCGCCGCCGGTTGTTGCCCCTGCTGTGGCTCACGCCGTCCGGTCCTTGAAAAATACCACCAGGCCGACACCGTGACCAGCCACAACAGTGCAAAAACCCAGGTCAGCCAAAACCAGAGACTCGCAGTCGGCAGACCTCCTTCGACGACGGCAGCAGGACCTTGGGACTTGCCTGGCGGGCGCTGCGGTACCGTAATATCCGGTGACTGCGGCTTGCCCGCAGCCCCGGCAACGACAACCAAAGTGCGGCTGGGAATACGCGCAGTCTCCATTTTCCCGGTCTTGATGTTCCACCAGTCGAGTGTGATCTCCGGCAGTGTATACCTGCCCGGCCTGGTGGCGATCATTGCGATCTTCTGGCTGCGTTCGCCAACCAGCCTGCCCGTCTGGCTGCTGGTATTCAATTCGGCCTTGTCACGATACAGCTTGATTCCCTGCACGTCACCCATATCGAGCGCCGGCAGTTGTTCGGCAGTCAAGCCGTGAGCGATGATCTTGATCTGCCGTGTCACCGGTTCCCCGACCCGGAGCTGCTGAAATCCTTTCGGCCAGACCTCTTTCAACACCAGCTTTTCGGTTGGCAGCCAGTATTTCCCGGTATAGCCGGCCGGCTTCGGCCTGACCTTCAACTCCAGCGCCTTGGTATACAGGTATTTACGCTGATAGCGGCGATAACTGCCAAAGCCAAAGCTGCCCCGCACATACCTGCCCGGCACCAGCATGATGATCGTCTGCGGCCTGATCCGCAGCACCCCGCTTTTTTGCGGCAACAGGGTATATTTCTGCGTAATCACATTGTACCGGGTCTGGCCGAATGTCTTCTTGCCAGGAAACGCCCGGCCTTGATCCTTGACCACGGCATCCCCGGATAGAAAGCGGATCGCCGAAATCTGCACATTGCGGCTGGGAATAAAGTAACGCGAGGGATAGTAGATACGCAGCCGTAGTTCCACCTGCTGCTGTACATACGGTTCATTGGTACTGGTCTCGAGTTCGACGAAATAGTCGGCACGTTTGCCCTGCTTCGACACTGCGCCCTGCTTGACCTCGATGGTCACCGCCGGACTCTTACTCTTACCGAACCGAATCGGTGGAATGACATACCTGCCCGCTTTCCTGGCCTGCAGCTCGAGTCTCCACGACAGCACCACCTCGACACGCCCGTTGACCGAACTGAGCAGCCGCTGCCGTGCCCGGCCGATGATTTCGAAATGCTTTTCGATACCGGAAAAATCAGGAAACACACGCTCCTGCCCACGCACCTGGTAGACGATAAAAAAAGACTCGCCGACCGTCACCCGTGTGCTGTCGAGACGTACGGTCACACCCGCCTGCAGCCAGGCCGGCAACAATGTCATCACCAGCGACAACACGAGACAACATCGCTTAACGTGGATCAAAACGCTACCACCCCTTTCGGTTGTTGAAATTATAAGGCATTGCATTACGCTCCATCAGGTACTGGCGCTGAAATTTTTTACGCAACAGCGCACCCGGATCGTCAGGCACCCGGCGCAGCCATTGTTCATAGGCCTGCTCGAGCTCGGAAAGCTGGGTCTTTTTCGGCTTACCTGCCTTGCCAGGTTTTTTTGCCTGCTGTGATTTCTGTTGCTGTTCCTTCGCCTCTTTCTGCTTGTCCTTGCTGCTGTGCTTTGGCGGCTTGCTGCCGGCCATCCGGTCCTGCAACGGCTTGTCGTGCGCACGGCTGCCATGCTGTCTGCCGTCCTTGTCCATCCCCGGCTGCTGGTTCCCGGCTGCCGAACCAGTCGTATTTTTCCCGTCCCGTTTGGCTGCCGACGACGGTTTCCCCTTGTTCTTGCCGTCCGGGCTCTGCCGGCGGCCACCCTGTTGACCGCGCTGGCCCTGCTGCTGCCCCGGGTTTTTACCCGTCTGCCCCGGCCCCGGCTGCCTGCCTGCATGCTGTAATATCTTCTTCAGCAGATCCCGATTGTACCGCGCATCCTTGTGCCCCGGGTTCAGTTTCAACGCTTGGTCATAGGCGGCGATCGCCTGTTTCAGCCTGCCTGACATCGCCAGTGCATTGCCGCGGTTATAATACCCCTCATCGCTGCTTTGCTGCCGCCAGAGCCTGAGCGCCTGCTTGTAGTGGCCGGACTTGTAGAGCGACGACGCCTTCCAGTCCTGGTGCCTGAAGCGTTTGGCTGCCTCCTCGTATTGCTTTTTCTTGTAAGCCCTGTACGCCCGCTGGTCTTTATTGAACCACAGCGCCGACCACAATCCATGCCAATCCAATGCCTGGGCAGGTTGCGGCACGGGCAGACACAAACACAGCACCAGCCCCATGACCCAGCCGCGCCGGAAAGCCAGCGCTGCCAGCGGCAACACCAGCAACAGCAGCCACGGACCCTCCTCCCGCCACAGGTCAGCAAAAAAACTGGTACGCTGGACATTGGCCAGATTGTCGTTGGCATCGAAAAAACGCTGCAGCGCCTGCACGTCTTCATCCCCCGGGGCCAGCCGGGCATACATTCCACCGCCGGCCCGGGCCAGTGTCTTCAAATAGTCGAAGTTGGTCCTGGCAATGACGATATTGCCTTGGCGCTTCAAAAAACCGCCTTGGCGGAACGGCACCGGCGCACCGTTGGCAGTACCGACCGCCAGTACCGAAACACGGATCCCGCGCGCCGCCAGGGCCTTGAGCCGCTCGACCACCCTGTCACTGACACCATCGGTAATCACCAGCATGTCCCCTGAACGCACATTGTTGTTTTGCAACAGCTGCCAGCCCTTTTGCAGCGCCATACCAAGCCGGCTTCCCTGTACCGGCATCAACTCCGTGTTGATGTCCTTGAGCTGCAGGCGAATCGTTTCCACGTCCTGGGTCAACGGCGTGACCGCAAAGGCATGGCCGGCATAGACCACCAAGGCGGTGCTGCCTTCCTTTCGCTGCGACAGTATATCCTCGATCTTGAGCTTGGCACGCTGCAGCCGGGTCGGCTTGATATCCTTCGCATTCATCGACAAGGACAGATCCAGGATGATCACCAGTGGCGCCTGGCGCGCGTACAGCGGCTGCGGCAGCCTTTTCCAGGCCGGGCCGGCAAGCGCAAAAATCACCAGTACCGCGGTAACGGCAAACACTATCTCCGGCAACCTGCTGCGCCGTGTACCATTGAGTACCAGCAAGAAAGGCAGCAACGACGCGTCACAGATTTTACGCCACAGGCCGGCCTGCGGCCGGCAGTGGAACATCTGCCAAAGCATCCACGCCAGCGGCAACAGTGCAGCAAACCACCAGGGGCGCAGAAAATGGAATGTCTCAGTCATCTCTCAATCCACCGCTCCACTCAATTCATTGCTCCACTGGCCCGCACTCCTCTGCAGTCCTTCCACAAACGATATCCAAGCACCAGGCTCACGAGCACGACGACCAATGCCAGCACCCAATGATACAACGCGCGCCGTGGCCGAAAACGCTTGGCCTGCTTTTCGATCGGCTCGAGCCTGTCGATATAACTGTAGATCTCATTCAGCTGTTGGATATTCTGCGCTCTGAAATAGCGCCCATCGGTGACGCGCGCAATCTCCCGCAGCGTCGACTCATCGATGCTGGCCGACATCAACGACCCTATGCCGATAGTATAGATTGTCATCTTCATATGCCGCGCCAGTTCGGCCGCGCGTACAGGGTTCAGTGTACCGTCGGTATTCTTGCCGTCGGTCAACAGAATCAGCACACGCCGGTCGGCCTTGGTGTTGCGCAGGCGCTTGACCGCCAGCCCGATCGCGTCACCGATCGCCGTGCTGTCCCCGGCCATGCCGACAAACGTCTCATTCAACAGCGTGATCACCGTTTTGGTGTCGAAAGTCAACGGGACGTGCAGGTACGCCTTGGTGCCAAAAACGATCAGCCCG
>Ga0256830_1003037_pt1 | contig 10692 bp, 9 predicted proteins | sample 128326metaG_FD_190537 | JGI IMG/M metagenome (GOLD analysis project Ga0256830, IMG submission 190537) | Hydrothermal vent microbial communities from Lau Basin, Pacific Ocean - 128-326 | ecosystem: Environmental > Aquatic > Marine > Hydrothermal vents | place: Pacific Ocean: Lau Basin | collected...
TCTCGTTGACAAAAGAAATAATACGCAAATCTGATGCTTCGACATCACTAGCTCTGTCGATATATTTAAACCTCCTAAGCGTATCCGGAATATTGCATCTGGAGAAAAGAACCGGAAGAAATCGTAACTCTTTATTTGTTGGATCGCGAAAATAAGCAGTGTTTTTTTCAGATTCAACCCACTCTGATTTGAAGTACTCTTGGGTCATACACATAATGAATATTTGAGATTGCTGAAGACCAAGTTCGATTTCCTTGGATATATCACGACCATCCTTGATGCACCATTCGTCATACCATACTCTAATGTTCTTGTCTTTCAAGTATTCTGCTAGTTTTCTTACGCTAGATCTGTTTTTCGTGCTATAACTAATAAATGCATCATAATTAAAAGATGTCATCCACTACCCCTAAATATGACCTTGTAAACATGTTCTTTTTTATTTTCTTCATTAATTAATTATTCAAGTGCTTTTTTGGCATGCCGCCTAAGTAACCTGCAATCAAGAGCGGAGACCTTGCTTTTTAGGTTGTAGTTTTTGGTTGTCTGCGTTTATTTTTTTTGTGTGCCCGGCATTGGGCATGATCTTATGGGGTGTAAGTCCCCTGTCTATTATCCAGGAAGAAGCCAGATTTGGCAACTTAAAAAGTACTAGCCGAAGGCAAGGGTGGAAGGGTGACCGACCATCTGAAGGAAGCCGGAGTGCAAACTTGCGAGCTAACAAACAGAAACCTCATATATTGAAGGGACTATATAAACCATTTTTCCATAATTATTCTTACTAGTCAATACCTTACATGTTTTACAATTAATCCATTCTCTGGTATGGTTATAACTAATATAATCCATATCTTCCCATGACTACAAACAAAAAAACTTTAGTTTCTAAAATTGAGCAGAGCAGAAAGAAGCTAAATAAATTCACCGGTAAAAAAAGACTGATCTTTCTGCAAAAATTACTCAAAACAGCCAAGCTCTATTCTGAAAAAACTGCTGAGGAACTCATTGATGAAAACCTCACCTTAATAGAAACAATCCGCACGGAAGAATCTGCCCTCCTTATGGGAGAAAAAGCCTTTTTTTGCTTTCAAAACGCATCACTGTCTGAAGCTGAGAAGTATGCTGACAAGGCCCTAACATTATCAAGGGATATTGGTTCAAACCAGGCAGAGGTAAAGGCACTGATTATTAAAGGATATATCAACGATGTCAGAGGGCAGCATAAAAAGGTGGTTGCCTGGTATACAATGGCACTTGAGAGGTGTACAAAGTTACAGAGACCAGGCATTCTTCTTGAATTGGGGACTTCCTATAGTAAACAAGGAGAATACGACCGAGCCATAGTTTATTTGAACGAGGTGATTAAACATTCAGATAGGTTAATTCACAATAAATCCATTGCTAAAGAGGAAAGAATTAACCAAAGAAGAATCTATGCGGAAGCTTGGTCTCGGTTGGGTGTTATATACGAAAGCATAGGCGATTTTAATGGAGCGCAAAAAGCTTATGACCTGTCAATAGAACTTTTCCAGAAATATGATCTTGTGTGGGAGCAATACAAGACACTGTCAAGGAAAGTAAAATTACTGATTATGAGGGAAAACTTCCCGGAAGCGGAGCGCTGTTTGGTCGAGGCTCAAAATCTCCCATTAAGCGGACTTGACTCCAGAGCACCTCTTTTTATTGCTCATGACTGGACAAGGCTCTACCGCGCCAAGGCGCAATATAGTGACGCTATGGATGAATACGAGGAAATCCTCTACGGCGCTTTATCGGACAGTAAGGCAATAGATAAACGCCTCTATAATCTAATGCGCCATCAAGCAGACATTTTCGGCGAGATACTCTCAGGCATTCATGAATGCCTGAGAGGTCTGAATAAAGAACGTTTAGCAGAAATGGTAGATTCCGCTACCCGTATATATGAAGGAACACTAACAGGGAGCGGGATTTATAAAGAAGCGGATAAGAAGGGAAAGCTTAAAATACAAGAGAGAAATATCATTAATATATTGGAACCTGTCTTTCAAAAAAGGCCCCATCAAGCGCAGTATAAAGATATCATTGCTGAATATAATCCAGACAAGGGAACGGCTAAGGTTACCAAGGGTAAGAAAAAATTTACATTAAACAAACGGGCTTTTCTTATTTTTAAATACCTTGTCGACCATACGGATGAGTGTGTAACACGAGAGGAATTAGAACATTTCTGGAAACAGCATCAAATAGGTTGCTACAGCGAAGAATCAGGCGTTCGAACCTATATTCAGAGAGACATTCGTAAAAAACTTGGATTAGACCAGTTTATTGAACAATGTCCAAAACCAAAAGGTGGTTGGAGATTGGTGCCGTAACATGGGAAGTTAAATTTAATTAAAGCTGCTGCTTCCGAATTTCCGACGGCGAGCATCCAAGTAGCCCCCCGAAGCAAAATATTTTTTAGAAAAGTTTCTTATTTCTCCTGTCAAACAATCCATCCAATCATCAATTTCTCTGTTACGTTGTTACGCAACAAGTTACTCGCTAAACCCATCCATCCAACATATATTAAAAATCAAGAAGAGGAATAATCGTTATTCTAAAAAACAAATGCAATTTAAAGTATTTAGTTTGTGGGGGAAATGAAATGATAAAAAAACTGGAAGACCAGAGAATCGCAATACTGGTAGACGGACAAAATATTTTAATTTCAGCCAAAGCCAGAGGCGCAAAGCCTGATTACAAGAAAATGCTTGAGAAGATTAACGGCAGACAGGTTGTAAGGGCTATTACATATATAGTTGAAACCAAAGGCGGAAATATTGAGAAGTTCAAAACCGCCGTTAAGCACCTTGGATTTGAGATTAAATCAAAAAAGCCTAAGACTCTGCCGGACGGCTCCACAAAAGCCGACTGGGACATGGGAATTGCCGTAGACGCCCTGTCAATGGCCGACAGGGTAGATGTCATAACATTAATTACTGGAGATGGCGACTTTGAAGCTTTGGTGCATGCCCTGCAGAGCCGGGGAGTAAAGGTGGAAATTATGTCTTTCCCTGAAACGACGGCAAATGAACTGGTAAAAGCGGCGGACGAGTGGTTCCCGATAACCAATGAAATGTTAATAAAAGACAAGAAGGCTGCGTGAAATGGCAATAAAGAAATATAGAGGAAACGACAAAGAGAATGAAGCGAGAGATATTAGGTGCCCAAACGGGCATAAGATTGCCGAGGCCCAAGGGCGATATGTGGTGATTAAATGCCGGTGCAAGCATCTGGTAAAGGTGGATATGAACGAAGTGAAGAATAAATAACAAACGACAAAAACAAACTAACAGAGGCGAGAACTCTTTTGAAGTCACAGCCCGGTATGGGATGCCTGATAGGCAATCCAGCCGGGCTTTTTGTTTTGGAGCCACGGGTTATCTCATACGGAAAAGGAGAAAGACCTGTGAAAAAGAAAATGCCTCAATTGGACAAGATTTACTTGGGAGATTGTTTGCAAATACTTAAAAGTTGGCCGGATGCGTTTCTTGACACCTGCATTACCTCGCCTCCCTACTGGGCTTTAAGGGATTTCGGCGCTTATGCGGAAACTGTATGGGACGGCGATGAAAACTGTGAACACAATTTCAATGCAAAGAAAAAGACCTCGGGCTTCTGTTCAAAATGCGGAGCCTGGAGAGGTCAGCTCGGCTTGGAACCCAGCTTTGACCTTTTCATAAAACACCTCTGCGACATCTTTGACGAGATAAAAAGAGTTCTAAAGCCGGGAGGAACCTGCTGGGTGAATATGGGGGATACATACGGCGGCAGTATGCAGGGATATGGTGCCACAAAAAACAGTAAAACAGGATTTCAGAAAACTCCAAAAAACGCTGGCTACTACGCAAGCAGTAAAAATAAGCCTCCAATGGCAAATATGATGCAAAAATGTCTTTTACAGATTCCAAGCAGGCTTGCCATTGAGATGTGCAAGCGGGGCTGGATACTCCGAAACGAGATAATCTGGCACAAGCCCAACTGCATGCCGACAGCGGTAAAAGACAGGTTTACCGTGGATTTTGAAAAGATATTTCTCTTTACAAAAGAGAAGAAATATTTTTTTGAGACCCAATATGAACCGATGCTGGAATCCTCCAGGAAAAGATATAAAGGGAAATTCACCGGTAGCTGGTCAAAAAATCCTCATTCCAGTTTGGCTCCGAGGGAAGCCGACCCTAACAGGGAATTGCCCGCGCAAGGGCGCAACAAGCGGACAGTTTGGAGAATTCCGGGTAAGCCGTTTAGAGGGGCGCATTTCGCTGTTTATCCTCCTGAACTATGCGAGACGCCCATAAAAGCGGGCTGCCCGGAATTCATATGCAAAAAATGCGGCGAACCAAGAAAGAAAATCTATGACGTGACCTATGAACCGCGCAAAAAGGGAGGGGAAACGCATAAAGAAGTCAAAATTAGTAATCAAACAAGACTGACAAGGGGAGCCAGAAGGCCTTCTGAAATGAAATATGGAAGCGCGGACGCAATCAGACGAAATGTGGGCATGACCGATTGCGGCTGCAATGCCTGGTTTAAGCCGGGGATTGTCTTTGATCCCTTTATGGGAAGCGGGACTACGGCGATGGTGGCCAAAAGACTTGGCCGAAGATTCCTGGGCACCGAGGCAAATCCTGAATATAAGGAAATGGCTGAAAGAAGGCTGAAAGATTCCAACGGCAAGAAAATCAACCCTAATTCAAAAAGAAAGGAGTAAATATCATGGCAGATATAAATATTAATCAAGTCAAAGACTCAAAAAAAAGAAGGTGGTTTAAGGAAGGATGTGAAACAGCAGTGAAAGCCCCGAAAGGCTGTCTTCAGATATACCAGAGGAAGAAAGAAATACTTGAGAGCGAGGTTAAAAACAAAATCTCTGAAAATGAAATAAGGCTGGAGCAGCTGGCCCATAAAGAGAGCGCGCTTAAAAAAGCCTTAAGTGAAAGAGGCGGAGAACTGTCTATTAAGGATATTGAAATGAACTTCTTAGTAGGGATTTCACTCTTATTCTTAACCTTCATTCTCTGGATTGCCCATTTTATGCTTTCTCTTTGGACTTTTGAGCCCTACGGCTGGGGAGTAAAGGCCTATGTCTTGGTTGTGGGAATAACCATCATAGGAAGCATACTAGTGGAGCGGGCTTTTTCCGATATAAAACGTCTTTTCCCGGAAAGGCAATATCTTACATGGAGACTGTTCTTGGTAATGACGGCGGTTGTTGCCGTGATGTCCGTGGGGCTATATCTGGCTGTTATCAGGGGAGAGCTTTCCCAAATCACCTTTATGGCCCAGCAAGCGGAGGGGCAGGCATATAATGAAGCGGTTACTCAATTCTATTCAAAATCCCACGGGCTCCTATTAATAGCCCTCCCCTTGCTTACACTTGCGCTTGAGATCGGCACGGGAATAATGCTCCATTTAGGCACCGCAAAGATTAGAGATACCTGGCCGGTTATTAAACTGTATAGGGCTTTAGAGAGATTAAGAGAGCGGATAACAGGCATAGAGGCTGAGAATAAAAGCCTTGAGAGTATTCCCGATGTTTTTGAAAAAGAGTTCCTAAACGGAGCAGATCTCGCCAAAGAGGAATTAGAAAACAAGTCTGAAAATATAGAGGAATACCGGGCCAAAAGGCTTTCTTTCTGGCTTATTGTATTTACAGTAATCCTTCTTGTTCTCATATTATCCGCATCAATAATTCTTGCCGATACGGTAGTGGTCGCCCTTGACCTCTCAGCCTCGGCAAAGAAAAAAGATTATATTGGCGAGACTCAGTTTGAGAAAAATAAAAAGGCTATTGAGGTTGTCATATCAAAGCTAAAACCTGATACAAGGCTCTGTATAATCGGAATAACAGGCGACAGCCTGGGAACGCCGTACATTCTATTAACTGCCAGCTCGCGAGCCAATCAGGGCTACTTCAAGGAAAACATAAAAAAAGACAAAGCAGAGTTTTTAAGTAAATGGCAACGAATTGAAAGTACACTGAAGCCAAAAGCTCCAGAAACTGACATCTTGGGCGGTATCTATTTGGCTGAGAGCATATTTGAAAACCACTCCTCCGGTCAAAAACACCTCATATTCTTAAGCGATATGCGCAACTCCAAGGGCGTTAACCTGGAAACTCTCAAAAGAATAGATGGCAGGGTATTAAAACAATTAGGCAAACAAATAAGAATAGCGGATCTTAAGGGCGTAAACGTTTATGTCTATGGCGCGCATGTGGGAGGAAAAACGGAAAGCTATTGGCAGGATTTAAAAAGGTTCTGGCAGGGATTTTTTAAAAATGCCGGGGCGGAAGTGGTTGTTTACTCAAGTCTGAGAGAGATTAGGGATTATTAGCCATGATTGAAAGATTGATAATCAAGGCTCTTGAGGCTGCCATGAACTTGCCGTATATGCTGAAAAAGAAAGAAGAAAAACAAAACAACAATGAAACTTTGTTGGGCACGGCAACCCATCCCTACCACCGAAATCGGAAAGAGTTGGTGTTTCTCACGTCCCAAGAAAGAAGCAGGCATATATTTATTTTAGGAAGTACCGGCTCCGGCAAAACAAAACTTATTGAAGGCCTTATAAGAAATGATATTTTGGCCGGACGGGGCTTCGGGCTTCTTGATCCGCATGGGGATATTACGGAAAACATCCTGAAATATTTTGCCAGTTTAGCTGCCTCCACAGACTCCCCGAAATCAATTGCGGAGATAGGCAAGAATTTAATCTTGATCGAGCCTTTTAACAGGGATATGGCAGTGGGATTTAACCCCCTGGAAGCGCGGGAAAGAGAACAATATCCTTTGGTATTGGAGCTTATGGGTATATTCAAGAAACTATGGAAGGACGCCCATTGGGGGCCCCGGATGGATGAGCTTTTAAGAAACACGCTTTTAACTTTGGCGTCCAATAAGCTCACTCTTCTTGAGGCAAAGATGCTTTTAGCCGATAGTTCCTTCCGTCAGGGTCTAATTGAGAATTTGAGTTCAACCGAAGTTAAAGAATACTGGCTTTATCGCTATAACAAGCTGTCAGAGAAAATGCAGACGGTTTATCGGGAACCAATTTTAAACCGGCTTTCAATATTTACTTCCGATTCCCTTATCCGCTCAATTATCGGCCAAGCTAAAAGTACATTTAGTTTCCGGCAAGCAATGGATCAAGGCAAGTGGATTCTTATTAATCTGAGCAAGGGCTATTTAAAGGAAAACAGCAAGCTACTGGGCGGTTTATTCATAGCCAAACTGCAAAATGCCGCCATGTCCAGGGTGGATATGCCGGAGAGTAAAAGAAGGCCGTTTTATCTCTTTATTGACGAGTTCCAGAACTTTGTTTCCGAGGATTTCAAGACCATTCTTTCAGAGTCAAGAAAATACGGGCTTTCGCTTGCCACGGCCTGCCAGACGTTATCACAAATGGATACCGAGCTTAAAGGAGCGATTCTCGGAAATGTCGGAACTCAGATTATATTCAGGTTAAGCCATAAAGACGCAACTTCCCTCTCTTCCGAACTAAGCCCAAGAGAAAAGACGGCAATTGAGAGAAAACTCATTGATCTTAAGGTAAGAGAGGCTATTTTAAAAAGAAAAGGAGACAGGCCAAGGACATTAAAGACTCCATATATGGCTGATTCTCAGTCAAGTATGGAGGTAATACAACAAATAAAGGAGGCTTCCTTTTCAAACTATGCCAGACCGACCAAAGAAGTGGAAAAAGAGATTCAAAAAAGAGTAAGGGCGTTTAATAAAGTGAATAGTATGGAAATAGAGGGCTTTGAGAGCAAATTCGCTCCACCCAAAGATTTTAACGAGGGTTTGGATGGCTGGGAATAGAAAGTCAAAATGGCAGAGGGCTAAAAACCCTCAAAGGCTGATTCTCCAGGAAAGGGATAAAGACATTATGATGTCTGTTTATGAATACAGATTCTTAACTCGCGAGCAGATTCAAAGGCTGTTTGATTTTAATTGCGTATCAAAGGCCAATCTCAGGCTCCGCAGACTATATGACCATAATTACCTTTCCAGGACATTTATCCCAACTTCACGGGGAAGCTTAAAGGCGATATATTTTTTAGGGGGGAAAGGCTTAAATATTATTACTGAGAAACTGGGCCTAGACCCTCTGGAAGTCAAAAATAACCAGAAAAAGGTTTCTCAGTTAAAAAGCCTTTTCCTTCGCCATAATCTTAATCTGAATGAAGTAAAAATTTCTTTCTCTAAAGCTATAGAAAGATATCATTCAATAAATCTTGAACTCTGGGTTAATGACCATGATTGCCTGCAAGAATATTATTTGAGCCATGCCGGACAGAAAGTAAAAAGGATTTTCCGTCCTGACGGGTATTTCAGACTTTCATGCAAGGACAAGCTATATAGTTTTTTTGTAGAGCTGGATCAGTCAACCGAGAGCCACAAGAAGTTTAAGAAAAAAGTTGAAAGTTATCTGGAATTTGCCGGTAGAGGATACTACCAAAAGATATTCGGTGTCAGGTATTTCAGATGCCTGATAATAGCTCCCTCAATTAAAAGATTAACCAACCTTAAAAAGACTGTTGAAGAAGTGACAGACAAAGTCTTCTGGTTTACCACCTTGGAGAGAGTTGTCAGCGAGGATGTATTCAGCCCAATCTGGCAGCGGGCTGGCCATAACAACCTGCATTCCTTAATAGAGGCCTAAATCATGAGATACTGCCCATATTGCCATAGGATTAATGCCGGTACTCCCCCAATATGCAATTACTGCGGTCGTTCATGGCACATTAGGCTTTGTCCGCGAGGGCATGAGAATTTATATGACGCCCGTTTTTGCGGAATATGCGGTTCTACCGACTTAACCGACACAACCGGTCCAAGGCCTTGGTGGGCATATATTTTTAAAGCCGTATTTTTAGCTGGCATTATCTTATTTGTTTTTTCATTGGGCAGCGGTTTTAAAGAGCTTTCCCCGCTATTCATGAATTATATCGTCTCCATTACATTACTTTTGTTCGGCTATTACTTGATAATCGCCATCGCTCCACAGCCTCTTAAGGGCCTATTGAGATATATGAGTAAGATGATTAGCGGTTTTGCCATAGGCTGTTTGCTTTGGCTCTGGAGAGCTGCGCGCGTGATTATTTTTGATAATAAAAAACATAAATAGTCGGGGCATTGAAGATATGAATATATATATAGGCAAGTTATTGAAATAACTATGAATTTTAAAAAAATGACTGGCGCATTGGATGCGCCGGTCATTGCACCAGGCAAAAGCAATAAAAAATGAAGATATTAACGGTCAAAGAATTAGCGGAAATAATAAATGTAAAGGTGAAAACGCTTTACCAATGGGCGGAATTGGGACAAATCCCCTGTATTAAAATGCACGGCGCGTTAAGGTTTGATTTAGACGATATAAAGGAGTGGATGAAGTCCTGTAAAAAAGAGCCTATGTCAAGTTATAATCCAATAACTCAGGCCAGAGGTCCCAGAAAAGGAGGCAATAGTTAATATGGGACTTTACCGAAGAGGTAAAATTTACTGGTATAGCATCACATATGAAGGAAAAAGGATGCAGAATTCACTAACGACTGACAACAAAAGACTTGCTGAAAAGCTTTATGCCAAGGTATTGACCGACATAGTAGAAGGCCGGTATTTCGAGAAGGCGGAAGCAAAGAAGCGTACCTTTGAAAACCTGAAAGAGCGCTATATGAATGACCATTCAAAAGTGAACAAGGCCGTAAAATCATCTATCAGGGATGAAAGCTTGTTTAGGCATCTTTCGGACGGTTTTAAGGGAATGACATTGGCCCAGATCACACCTGCCAGAATATCGGACTACAAGTCATACAGAAAAGCGGAAGGGGCAAAGGTTGCAACCATAGCGAGGGAACTTGAGGTCTTGAGGCATGCCCTAAACCTTGCGCTAAGGGAATGGGAGTGGATTTACAAAAACCCGTTTGAAAAGGTGAGGATAGAAAAGCCTAACAACAAGATTGAAAGATGGCTGACGACTGAAGAAGAGCGGGATTTGTTAAAGGCTTCACTGCCCTGGTTAAGGGAAATAATCATCTTTGCCTTAAACACCGGTATGCGTCAAAACGAGATACTTACCCTTAAATGGCCTCAGATTGATCTGAAGCGGAGAACTGCCACGTTACTTGTCACAAAGAACAAGGAAATAAGGACTGTTCCGCTTAATCAGACAGCTGCGGGGCTTTTAAAGTCAATGGGCAGGGTGAGAAGCATATCGGGCTATGTCTTTACATCCCAGGCAGGAACAAAGATTGATGCAAGGAATGTTCTGAGGGCATACTATTCAGCAAGAAAGACGGCAAAGCTTGAAGATGTGAGGTTTCATGATTTAAGACATACCTTTGCTACACGGCTGGTTCAGTCCGGGGTAGATCTGTATGTAGTAAAGGAACTTCTCGGTCATAAATCAATTACTATGACCATGAGATATTCCCATCATAATCCGGAAAGTCTGCGCTCTGGAGTTGAAATACTGGATAAGTGTTACAATTCTGCTACAGTGGGCAAAAAAAATGACCTAGAGAAATCTCTAAGTCATTGATTTTATTGGTAGCGGGGAGAGGATTTGAACCTCTGACCTTCGGGTTATGAGCCCGACGAGCTACCGAACTGCTCCACCCCGCGATAAACTCCTAATTTTACAATAACCAACGCTTCGTGGTCAAGA
>Ga0256830_1003038_pt1 | contig 10692 bp, 4 predicted proteins | sample 128326metaG_FD_190537 | JGI IMG/M metagenome (GOLD analysis project Ga0256830, IMG submission 190537) | Hydrothermal vent microbial communities from Lau Basin, Pacific Ocean - 128-326 | ecosystem: Environmental > Aquatic > Marine > Hydrothermal vents | place: Pacific Ocean: Lau Basin | collected...
GCCATTCGAGTTCCGTCGCGCCGGAGCGTAAGGCGCGGGCGAACTCCCGCGCTTCCAGGCCATAGCAGTCCAGGTCGCTCTTGACCGGATACGGGCAGATGAGGCATCCGCACTTCACCCTCAGGATCCCCAGACGGCCGCGGCGCTTGCCCTCCGGGAGGAAGGGCTCCGCAACGCTCAGCCAGTTGGAGCCCGAGAGGGGGAGGTCCTCCCCCAGGAACTCCGCCCCGCAGCCCCGCTCCTCCTGGATACTCGCCTCGACCTCGGCCTCGAAGCCCGAGGGCCAGCGCAGCCGCGCCCGCGCCGTTCCGTCCACCCCGGTCGGCGCCAGCCGGGCCTCGACCTCCTCGACCCGGGGCCGGTCCCAGGCCTCTTCGCCGAGAGCGCGGGCAGCCAGGAGCGCCAGCGACACGGGATAGCCGCCGATGTCCAGGATCGCCCCGCCGCCGAGTTCCGGCGCGAACAGCCGGCCCTCGGGGTTCCACGGGGCCTCGAAGCAGAACCAGCTCCGCATCCGCCGCGGCCGCAGGAACTGCAGTTGCTCGATCAGCCGCTCGATCAGGGGATGGAAGCGGTACATCCAGGCCTCGGCGAGGAGAGAGCGCCGGGGGAGCTCCAGGAGACGCTCGGTGGCCCGCGCCGAGGAGGTCAGGGGCTTCTCGCAGAGCACGGCCTTGCCGGCCTCCAGGGCCGCCTCGACCACCGGAGCATGCTGCGGATGAGGAGTCGCCACGTAGACCGCCTCCACCCGGGGGTCGCCCGCGAGTTCCTCGAGATCCCGGGCGGCCTCCCCGCCGTGACGCGCGGCAAAGGCCGCAGCCCGCTCCGGGCTGCGGGAGAGGACGCGCGCGACCACGCCGCTCGCCGACTCTTTCAGGGCCTCGGCGAAGACTCCGGCGATGGCGCCGGGACCGGCGATCCCCCAGCGGACGGGCTCGATCTCAGAAGTCATGGGCAAAGGGATCCTCGAAGACGTAGGCGTTGCTCAGGGCGTCGCCGAAACGCTCGTGGTCGCGGAAGGTCCAGACCACCCGGCGATCGCGGGTGAACTCGATGAGCTGGGGCTGCTCCGGGCCGCCGTGGCAGTTGCCAAGGACGAGATGTCCGTTCGAAAGGACCTGCACGGTGGTCGTCCAGGCGAGGCGCAGGCCCGGCAGGTCCTCCTGACCGATCCTCCAGAGGATCCGGCCCTCCCGGTCCACCTCCAGGAGACCGTGGCCGTTCCCGGTCGTGATCAGGGTCGTCCCCCCGGGCAGGCGCAGGGCGGCGAAGACCCGGTTGCCCCAGGCCTCGAATCCGTGCCCCGGCGCGGGCTCGCGTCCAAAGAGGGGGACGCGATACTCCCACACGATCCGTCCCTCGCGATCGTACTCGCGGACCGCGCCGTCGCCCTCGTGGGCGACGAGGAAGGTGCCCTCGGGCGTCGGCCGGACCAGGCGGATGTCCCGATGGGAATCCGGCCGCTCCATGTACAGCGGGATCACGTGCACGGCCTCGCCCGCCGGATCCACGAAAAGCAGGCGGGCCGGGCCCGACTCCGCGATCAGGGTCGTGCCGTCCTCCAGGCGGCGGAAGGAGTGGACCTCGACGGGACCGTCCCCGGGCCGGCGGTTGCACACGGAGGCATCGTAGGACCAGACGGTCTCGCCGGAGAAGGGATCCACCTCCAGGATCCGCGTGCCATCCACCTGGAAAAGGACATGGCCGTTCTCGAGGCCCTGGAGATCGTGCAGGGCCTCGACTGGATGCTCCCAGAGGAGGTCGAAATGCTGCAACGCCGTCTCCTGCAGCAGGGCGATGCGCTTCTTCGAAGCGTCCGCAGCCAGGATCCGCCGGGGCGCGCTCCCGGGGAAGGGCCGCGCGGGGAGCCGCGCCTCCCCGGGAACGCGAACCTCGGGCCGGCGGCGCCGGAAGGCCTCGATGGCGGCCGGATCCAGGGCGGTCTCCGCGAGGAACAGCTGCTCGAGACGCGACAGGCCCGCGGCGGCCTCCAGGGTCCGGGGACCGGCGGCGCTGCCGTAGAGGCCCAGGACGCGGAGACCGGGCAGACGCGCGAGACAGCGCCCGGCCTCGTCGTCCTCGAAACGCGCCCGGTCCAGACGCAGGATTTCCAGAGCGGGAAGCTCCGGCAGGCGCTCCAGGAGGCCGCCGCGCAGGTCGTGGCCGGCAAGGGAAAGCTCGAGGATCCGAGGAGCCAGGGGCGCCAGGGCCTCCAGGTCGCCGGCGCGGACAGGGTCCTCGCGGCGGCCGAAGTCCACACGCAGAGGGCCCGCCGGGTCCCCCTCCAGGGCCACGACCACCGCACCCCGGTCCCGCAGCCGCACGAGTCCCGCCCGCGCCTCCTCGCGGGCACGGTCGCTCGCCGCCACCGCCCCGGCCACGGCCTCCAGTCCCGGCCCTTGTTCGATCCAGCGCCTCAAGAGCGCGAGGTCGCGCTCGGGCAGGCGCGGGCCCTCGGGAGGCATGAGATCCGGATCGCCCTCGGGGAGGGAGGCCCGGAACCAGAGCTCGCTCTCCTCCAGATCGCCGGGCACCACCACCCGCTCCAGCCCTTCGGCCCGGTCCAGGCGCAGTCTCCCCTTCTCCAGTTCGGGCCCGTGGCAGCGCAGACAGCTGCCGGCGAGGACCCGGGCGATCTCTTCCGCTGCCGGCACCTGGGCGGCCCCGGGCGCAGCAAGGGCGAGGAGGAGGAGCCCGGAGGCGGCCGCCCCCCGGGCCGGAGCAGCCGGCTCAGGCAAGGATCTGGTGGATCGGCTCGGCGCCCTCGACCCCGACCAGGCGCTGGTCCAGGCCGTTGAAGAAGAAGGAGAGACCGTTGGGATCCAGGCCCAGACAGTGCAGGATCGTGGCGTGGAGGTTCTTGACGTGGAAGCGGTCCTCCACCGCCTTCGAGCCGAGTTCGTCGGTCCGGCCCACGCTCACACCGCCCTTCACGCCGCCGCCGGCCATCCACATGGTGAAGCCCCAGGAGTTGTGGTCGCGGCCTGTGCCCTGGGCGTACTCCGCCGTCGGCTGGCGTCCGAACTCGCCGCCCCAGATGACCAGGGTCTCGTCCAGGAGCCCGCGCTGCTTCAGGTCCAGGAGCAGGGCCGCAATCGGGCGGTCCGTGCGCCCGGCGTGGCGGGTGTGGTTGAAGACCAGGTCGCCGTGGGCGTCCCAGTTGTCGTCGTTGTGGCCGCCGCCGGCGTAGATCTGGATGAAGCGCACACCCCGCTCCACGAGCCGCCGGGCCAGGATGCACTTCCGGGCGAAGTTCCGGGTGCGCGGGTCGTCGAGGCCGTAGAGACGGCGGATGGCTTCGGGCTCCTGGCTCAGATCCACGGCCTCCGGAGCCGCGGACTGCATCCGCCAGGCCAGTTCGAACTGGCGGATGCGGCTCTGCAGCTCCTCGTTCCCGGGGCGCTCAGCCGCGTGCCGCTCGTTCTCCGCCTTCAGGTGGTCGAGGAGCAGGCGCTGGCGCCGGCCGCGCAGTTCCGGCGGCGGCTCCAGGTCCAGGATCGGGGTGCCCTCCGTGCGCAGGACCACGCCCTGATAGCTGGCCGGCATGTAGCCGTTGGTCCAGTTCTTGGCGCCACTGATCGGCCCGCCGGTCTCGTCCAGCATGACCACGTAGCCCGGCAGATTCTGGTTCTCGGTACCGAGCCCGTAGTTGACCCAGGCACCCAGGCTCGGGTGGCCGCTGATGATGCGGCCGCAGTTCATGTTCAGGAGCGCCGAGCCATGGATCGGGCTCTCGGCGTACATGGAATGGATGAAGGCGATGTCGTCCACGCAGCGGCCGAGATACGGGAAGAGATCACTCACCCACTTGCCGCACTCCCCGTAGGGCCGGAAGCGCCACTTCGGGCCGACGATGCGGCCGCCCGGCTTGCGCCCGCCGCGGCCGAAGGTCGGGACCTGCACGGTCTTTCCGTCCAGCCGGTAGAGCTCCGGCTTGTAATCGAAGGTGTCCACCTGGCTCGGGCCACCGTACATGAACAGGAAGATCACGCTCCTGGCCTTCGGCCGGTGGGTCGGCCCGCCGCCCTCCGGCTCCTGGCCGGCCAGGGGGTTCGGGCTGCGGCCGTCGGCCGCCCGCGCCTGGGCCCGCAGCCAGGAGGGGCCGAGCATGCCGGTCAGGGCCACGGCGCCGAAGCCCGCGCCGATCTCCCACAGGGCCTCGCGGCGGGTGCGGCGGCAGAAGTTCCGGTTCGGAGGGCTCATGCTCAGTCGATCCAGAAGAACTCGTTCAGGTTGTACAGGCCAAGGCAGAAGAGCTGCAGGGCCCCGTGGGGGGACAAGCCTTCCTCCTGCTCCAGACGGTCCAGGAGAGCCAGGTGCCGCGCCGTCTCCTGCGGCGCGCAGGGCCGGCCGAGGACGCGCTCCACGGCCCGCTCGACGCGCCCGGCCCGGTCTCCGGCCTCCGCTTCCACGCGCCGGGCCAGGGCCTCCGCCGCCTCCCAGGGGAAACTCCCGTTCAGCGTCATGAGCGCCTGGGTGGGCACGTTCGTCGGGAAGCGCTCGGGACAGGCGAGGTCCGGCTCGGGCTGGTCCAGGGCGGCGAGCAAGGGGAAGCGCAGACTGCGCTTCACGTGGATGTAGAGGCTGCGCCGGTTCGCCTCCTCGGGCGGCGAGACGCCCCAGGCCTGGTCCGGCCGCGAGGCCGTCGTGAGGATCTCCTCGGGAAGCGGCGGAAAGACGCTGGGTCCGAAGCGGGCCGGATTCAAGAGGCCGCTCGTCCGCAGCAGGGAATCCCGGTACTCCTCGGCCGTGAGCCGGCGCGGAGGGAAACGGGCGTAGAGGCGGTTCAGGGGGTCGGCCTCCAGGGTCTCGGCCCCGGCCGTCGAGGCCCGCATCCAGGCCTCGCTGGTCATCAGGAAACGCAGCATCTCCTTGAGGGAGCCGTCGCGTTCCAGAAGCTCCCAGGCCAGGTAGTCGAGGAGCTCGGGGTGGGTCGGCGGCTGCCCGAGGTGCCCGAAGTCCCCGGGTGTCGGGCAGAGGCCGCGACCGAAGGCGTACTGCCACAGGCGGTTGGCCTGGACCCGGGCGCTGAAGAAGCGCCCCTCGCCGACCAGCCACCTTGCCAGGGCCAGGCGCCGGCCGCTGGAGCGTGCGCCGGGCGGCGGCTCGGGCGGCACCGGTCCGCGGCGCCCGTCCTGGAGGAAGACCCGCGGGACGCCCGGCTCCACCACCTCGCCGCGGGCATGGACGCTGCCCCGCAGGAGGACATGCTGGACCGGCGCCTCCGGCCCGCGCTCCACGGCGATCAGGGCCGGATAAGGCTCGGCGACCGGAAGCTCCTCCAGGGAGCGGCGCTCGGCGAGGAGCCGGCGCGCCTCCGCCCACCGCTCCGGGGACAGGAAACGCTCTCCCTGGCTCGCCAGCCGGATGCGCCAGGCCTCCTCCTGGGAGGCGTCCGAGAGCCAGCCGCTGCGCAGGCCCACGTCCACGTACTGGCCGCCGAAGTCCTGGACGCAGGAGACCGCCAGGACGTTCGACCCCACCACCAGGGCATCCACGGCCTCGGAAGGCAGCTGCACCTCCTGGTATTCGGTGACGTAGCCTGAACGCTCGAAGACCAGGACGCCGTTCAGGAAGACCTGCAGGTCGTCGTCGTGGTGGAAACGCAGGACCAGCCCCTCCGGAATGGAGGTCAGCCGGAAACGCGTGCGCAACTGGATGCGGTCTCCGGTCCAGGGGGTGCCGATCCGGGAGCCGGGTGTCCCCTCGCGTCCGAAGCCGCTCGGGCCCTCGGCCCAGGAGGCGTCATCGAAACCGGGAGCCGGCCAGGCCGCCGGCGCCTCGCCCAGGTGGTAGCGCCAGAGCGCCGGCCCTGCGGCGGCATCCGCCACCAGGATCCGCTCCTCGCCGGTACGCTCCGGCACCTTGCGCCGCAGCTCCTCCAGGAAGGGACGCAGCTCCAGGTCCACGGCAGCGATGCGTCGGTCGCGCTCGGCGACGGACTCCTGCCCTGGTCGGGGCCGATCGGCAACCGGGGTCGTGAAGCCGCCGCCCAGGTGCTGGCCGACGGCGCCACCGCCGTAGCCGAGGAGGTTGTTGAACCAGGCGGTGAAGGCGTAGTAGTCACGCTGGGAGATCGGGTCCGCCTTGTGGTCGTGGCAGCGGGCGCAGCCGAGGGTCAGGCCGAGGAAGGCCTGGGCCGTCGTGTCCACGACATCGGCGAGTTCGTCGGCCTGGCTCTGGGCCACGTCCACGGGCTCGTCCTGCCACAGCCCGAGCAGGTAGTAGCCGGTAGCAAGCAGGGGGCCGGTCGGATCCTCCGGAGGGACCAGCTCCGGCGCGTACGTGGCCAGTTCGTCTCCGGCCAGCTGCTCGAGGACGAAACGGTCCCAGGGCTTGTCCTCCTCGAAGGACCGGATGAGCCAGTCCCGGTAGCGCCAGATGTTCGTCTTGCGGGCGTCTCGCTCGTAACCGTTGGTCTCCGCGTAGCGCACGAGGTCCATCCAGCGCCGGGCCATCTGCTCGCCGTAGTGGGGGCTGGCCAGGAGCCGGTCGAGGAGCTCTTCCCAGGCAGCCTCGAAGCCGCGCCTCTCGACGGCCTCGAGGAAAGCCGAGGTCTCCTCCGGCGTGGGCGGCAGCCCGGTCAGGGCGAGGGTGGCCCGGCGCAGGAGGACGCGCGGGGCGGCACGGGGCGCGGGGCGCAGGCCGGCCTCGTTCAGGTCCGCCAGCAGGAAGGCGTCCACGGGATGGGCCGCCCCGGAAGCCGCGCCCCGGGGGAGCTCCGGCTTCGGCGAGGTGGTCCAGGCCCACCAGTTCAGGGCCTCCCTCCCCGCCCCCTCGGGTTCGTCGGGGAAGCGCTCAGGGTCGGCGAGCCGTCCTTCCGGACCCTCCGGCCAGGGCGCCCCGGCCAGGACCCAACGCCGCAGAACCTCGATCTCCGCCTCCGGCAGGCGGCCGTCGGGGGGCATGGCCAGGTCCGGATTGCCGTAGCCGATCACCTCGAGGAGACGGCTCCGGGCCGGATCCCCCGGGTCCACGGCCGGCCCGCGGGCGCCGCCGCGGCGGAAGGTCGTGGCGGTGGCAAGGCGGAAGCGGCTCTTGACCCGTTCGCCGCCGTGGCAGGGCAGGCAGCGGCGCTCGAGGAGCGGGCGGACCTCCTCCCAGACCGGCTCCTGGACCGGCGGCGGTCCGCCGGCACCGCTTCCGAGGGCGGCGGCGAACAGCAGGGCGGGGAGGGCCATGGACCTCCCCAGCCTAGCGCAGGAGGCGGCATCCGCCCCCCCTCAGTAGCGCCAGCTCTCCAGGTCCGCACCGGGCGGGTGCGCCTCTTCCATCCGCGCAAGGATCCGGTCCAGGTACATCTCGTGGTAGCGCAGGCGCGAGAGGTGGTTCGGGAGCTCCGGGTCGCCGTTCCAGCAGTGCTCGGCGCGATCCCCGTAGGCCACCTCGCCGGCGTAGTAGGGTTCGGTGGTGGACTCCAGGAACTCCTCCATGAGGTACACGGCGTTGTTCAGGTAGTAGTTGTCCATGTCGCCGCAGTAGATGTGGATCTTGCCCACGAGCTTCGGCCCGAGCTCCGCCCAGTCCCGCTCCAGGATGTGACGCAGGTCGTAGTGCTCCCGCCACCAGGCGGCGACCTCGGGATCGATGCGGCCGCTGCGCTTGTCCCAGATCCGCCGCGGGTAGCCGTCCTCCCCCACCGGCGAGTAGACCGCCTCCCAGATGTCCCACTGCTGGCCGCTGCGGCCGTGCGTCCCGAGGGCGAGTTCGCGATGGTTCATCTGCTCCAGAGTGGCGCTTACCTGCCCCAGCCAGTCGCGGTGCCCGGGCCTCGGCACCCGCTTCCAGAAGCCCTCCTCGTAGTAGGCGTTGGTGTCCTCGTAGAGGTTGACCGTCGTGTAGGCGCGGAAGTCGATGGGGTCGGGGCAAGCCGCGAAGCAGCCGTTGAACTCCTCCGGGTAGAAGACCTGGGCGGCGAGGGCCTCCCAGCCGCCGGTCGAACCTCCATAGGTGAAGCGCGCCCAGCCCTCGCCGATGCAGCGGAAGCGCCGCTCCACCTCCGGGATCAGCTCGGTCATGATGGCGTCCCCGTAGGGTCCGAGGTTCGCCGAGTTCACGGCGTAGGAGTCGTCGTAGTAGGGATTCGCGTGCTGGATCTTGAGGACCACAAAGCGCGGGAAACCCGGGCCGGTCCACTTCCGGTAGAAGTCCCAGGCCGCCTGCTGCTGGATGCGGTTGTAGCCGCGGACCCCGAAGCGCTCGCTGGAGTCGGGTTCCAGGTCCGGATCGGGCGGCGCCTCGCGCCACTCACGGAAGGTGTAGGGAAAGTGCCCGTGGTGGACCATCAGCGGGTAGCGCGCCCTGGGGTGCTCCTTCCAGCCCCAGGGCAGGAGCACGACGGCGCCCAGCTCCATGGGCCGGCCCCAGAACTCGGTCAGGAGTCGGCTCTGGATCTTGAAGTGCTTGAGATACTCCGTGTCCTCGGGCGGCGGGATCGGCGGGATCGCCTTCTCCAGGGCGAGGTCCAGGATGCCCGGGCTCCAGGGGTCGAAGTCCACCCAGCGCGGCTCGCTCAGGAGATTCCCGGGCGCCCGGTTCCACTGCTGGCCCTCGCCCCGGTCCATGGGCAGCTTCACCACATGCCCGTCGGCGCGCTGGAAGGTCTCGTAACGGTGGAGGAGCACCTGGACGCGGTAGCGCCCCGGCGGGATCTCCCCGAGGGAGGAACGCGGGTAGCCGAAGGCCGTGTCGTCGAGGCTCCGGGTCGTCCCCGGCATCCAGCCCTCCACATCCTGGCCCAGGACCTGCTGGGTGCGGTTGTCGTCCCGGATCTGGAAGCGGGGCTCGGCCGAGTCGTCGGTCGAGATCAGGAAGAGCAGGCGGCCGTCCAGAGGCCGGTCCGCGAGCCCCTCGGGCAGAAGGATCCGCACTTCCAGCCCGGCCTCGCCGCCGCCCCATGCGGCGGCCCGCGGAGCGGCCGTGAAAGCGGCCGCCAGGGCCAGGCACGCCCCGAGGAGCCGCGCCCTCATCGCCCGTCCCCTCGAAGGCCGGCCGGAGCCGGAGCTCCCGCGCCGCGGCCGAGGACGAAGAACTCCAGCCAGGCGAGGTCCCAGGCCATCTTCGCTTCCCGGTGGGTCCAGGTGCTCAGACCGTGTCCTGCCCCGGGATAGACCTGCAGGTGGACGGGAACGTCCAGATAACGGTGCAGGACCCGGTGCAGGGCCCGGGCATGCTCGGGAGGGACACGCGGGTCCTTCTCCCCCACGTGGATCACCGTCGGCGTCCGGATGGCCCCGGCCCGGTACAAAGGCGAGGAACGGTGCATCGCCCGGGGTACCTCCCAGGGCAGGCCGCCGGAGAAGTTCTGCACGTGGCCGGGCGTGTCCTCGATCTCCCACTGCATGACGGTGTCGAAGACCCCGGCCCCGCTCGAGGCGGCGCGGAAGCGGTCGGTGCGCGTGATCAAGCAGTTCACGAGATAGCCGCCGTTGCTCCAGCCCATGCAGGCGAGGCGCTCCGGATCGGCGATCCCCTCCTCCACCAGGAAGTCCACGCCCGCGAGGATGTCCTCGACGTCACGGTCGTTCTTGTGGCCGATGAGCTCGGTCAGGAAACGGTCACCGTAGCCCGTGGAGCCCCGGTAGTTCGGGCACAGGACCGCCCAGCCCCGGCTGGCATAGAGGGTGCGGCCGTAGATCCAGTAGCGCAGCTGATAGAGACTCGCCGCCGTCGGGCCGCCGTGGATCACCACCAGGGTGGGCAGAGGGCCGTCCTCAGGCTGCCAGTCCGGGGGCAGTTCGAGGATGCCCTCCACCGGCGTCCCGTCGGCGCTGGTCCAGCGGACGATGCGCATCTGCGGCAGGCGCCAGCGGTCCACCATGGGATTCACACGGGTGAGGCGCCGCCAGCCGTCCTCCTCCAGCAGAACCAGATCAGGAAGGTTCCGGGGGTCGCCGCGCAGGGCGACGAGAGCGCCTGAACGGGAGAAGGCGAAGCCCGAGACCACCTCGTCGCCGCCGCCCAGGATCCGTGCCTGCCGCGGCCCGTCTCCGGCCTCGGCGGCCCCGGCCACAGCATAGACATGGGCCCGGGCGCGGTCCTCGGCCGTGAAGCAGAGCTCGCCAGCCGGACTCCAGGCCATGGGGCCGGTGGCGTGGACCTCGCCGGGCCGCTCCAGTTCCCGGGTCTCCCGGGGGCCGTCTTCGCCGACCCGGGTCACGAAGATCCGTCCCGGATACCCGTCGAAGTCCACGCGGAAGGCCAGGGCTGCGCCGTCCGGCGCCCAGCAGGGCTCGACGATCCAGCCGTTGGGCGAGGGCGCAAGCTCGCGCCACATCCGCGACCCGGGAACCTCACGCGTCCAGCCGCCGGCCCGGTCCACGATCAGGACGCGGCTTCGGCCTTCGTAGGAGATGAGTTCGTGGGTCGGGGCGGTGACCAGGGCCAGGCGGCGGCCGTCAAGGCTCGCTGCCCAGGCGTGGACCGCCTCGCCGCCGTCCCAGACCGGGCTCTCCCGCCAGGTCTCCAGGTCGAGGGCGCGGACGACGCCGGCACGCACCCGGCCATGGCCGTACTGGAGGTCTGGATAGCGTTCCCGGAGCGCCTTCCAGCGGTCCTCTTCCTGGCGCTCCTCGGCCAGGAGCAGGAGCAGGGTTCGCCCCTCCTCCACGAGCAGGAAGTCCTCCACGCCGTCCTTCCGCCGCGTCACGGGCTCGGGCTCGCCGCCGGCGGCGGCGACGCGCCAGACCTGGG
>Ga0256830_1003039_pt1 | contig 10690 bp, 8 predicted proteins | sample 128326metaG_FD_190537 | JGI IMG/M metagenome (GOLD analysis project Ga0256830, IMG submission 190537) | Hydrothermal vent microbial communities from Lau Basin, Pacific Ocean - 128-326 | ecosystem: Environmental > Aquatic > Marine > Hydrothermal vents | place: Pacific Ocean: Lau Basin | collected...
GCTTCGCTTACCCCACCCTACGGATAACGCAGCGATACTTCACGTAGGGTGGCGGTGAGCGAAGCGAACCCCACCGCCGCCGCAGCTATTGGCACGCCTCGCAGTCAGGATCGAGAATGGAACAGGCCTTGGGCGCCTCCACGGCCTGCACGGTCGTGCTCACGCCGGTCTTCTCCACCCCCGTGGCACCCATGGAACGCAGGTAATACGTTGTCTTCAGCCCCCGCACCCAGGCCAGCTTGTACAGGTTGTCCAGCTTTTTGCCAGAGGGTTCGGCCATGTAGAGATTGAGGCTCTGTGCCTGGTCAATCCATTTCTGCCGCCTGGCGGCCGCTTCCACCAGCCAGCGCGGATCGATCTCGAAGGCCGTGGCGTAGAGCGCCTTGAGGTCGTCGGGCACGCGGTCGATGGCGGCCACCGAACCGTCGTAGTACTTGAGGTCGTTGACCATGACCTCGTCCCACAGGCCGCGCGCCTTGAGGTCGCGCACCAGGGCGGGGTTGACCACGGTGAACTCGCCGGACAGGTTCGATTTCACGAACAGGTTCTGATAGGTGGGCTCGATGCCCTGCGACACGCCGCAGATGTTCGATATGGTCGCCGTGGGCGCGATGGCCAGGCAGTTGCTGTTGCGCATGCCCACCGTACGCACCCGCTCACGCAGCGTATCCCAGTCCAGCGTGCTGTCGGTGTTCACATCCAGGTAACCGCCGCGTTCCTCGGCCAGCAGCGCCAGCGAGTCGATGGGCAGGATGCCGCGGCTCCACAACGAGCCGTCGAAGCTGGCGTAGCGGCCGCGCTCTTCGGCGAGATCCGTGGACGCCTTGATGGCGAACCAGCTCAGGGCTTCCATGGAGCGGTCGGCGAAGGCCACCGCCTGCTCCGAGGCGTAGGCGATGCCCTGCCGGTAGAGTGCGTCCTGAAAGCCCATCAGACCCAGGCCGACGGGGCGGTGGCGCAGGTTGGCGTTGCGCGCCTGCGGCACGCTGTAGTAGTTGTAGTCGATGACATTGTCCAGCATGCGCATGGCGGTGGACACGGTGCGTTGCAGCTTGTCCATGTCCAGGCCGTGCTCGTCGACATGGGCGGCCAGGTTGACCGAGCCCAGGTTGCACACGGCGATCTCGGCGTCGTTGGTGTGCAGGGTGATCTCGGTGCACAGGTTCGACGAGTGCACCACGCCGGCGTGGCGGTTGGTATAGCGGACGTTGCAGGGGTCCTTGAAGGTCACCCAGGGGTGGCCGGTCTCGAACAGCATGCCCAGCATCCTGCGCCACAGGTCCACTGCCTTGACGGTGCGGCTGACCGTCAGTTCGCCGCGCGCGGCCTTTTCCTCGTAGCGCAGATAGGCTTCCTCGAAGTCGCGCCCGTACAGATCGTGCAGGTCCGGGACCTCGTCGGGCGAGAACAGCGTCCAGTCGCCGGCCTCCGCCACCCGCTTCATGAACAGATCGGGTATCCAGTTGGCGGTGTTCATGTCGTGGGTACGGCGACGCTCGTCGCCGGTGTTCTTGCGCAGCTCCAGGAAATCCTCTATGTCGATGTGCCAGGTCTCCAGGTAGGCGCACACCGCGCCCTTGCGCTTGCCGCCCTGGTTGACGGCCACCGCGGTATCGTTGGCGACCTTGAGGAAGGGCACCACCCCCTGGCTCTCGCCGTTGGTGCCCCGGATATGTGCGCCCATGCCGCGCACCCGGGTCCAGTCGTTGCCCAGGCCGCCGGCGAACTTGGACAGCAGCGCATTGTCGCGGATGGCGGAATAGATGCCGTCCAGGTCGTCCGGCACCGTGGTGAGGTAACAGCTCGACAGCTGCGGGCGCAGGGTGCCGGCGTTGAACAGGGTCGGCGTCGAACTCATGAAATCGAACGACGACAGCAGGTCGTAGAACTCGACGGCGCGCGCCTCGCGCTCGATCTCGTTGATGGCAAGCCCCATGGCCACGCGCATGAAGAACGCCTGCGGCAGTTCGAAGCGCACGCCCTGGTGGTGGATGAAATAGCGGTCGTAAAGCGTCTGCAGGCCCAGGTAGGTGAAGGCCTGGTCGCGCTCGGGCCGGATGGCGGCCGCCAGCCTGTCCAGGTCGAAACGGGTCAGCTCGCCGTCGAGCCGCTGCAGCTCGGCCGCTTTCTTCACATAGGCCTTGAAGTAGTCTCCGTAGCGTTCGGCCATCTCCGCCTGGCCGGCCTCGCAGGCGCGACCCTCGACGAAGCTCAGCGCCTCGTGGCGCAGCTTGTCGAGCAACAGGCGCGCCGCCACCCGGCTGTAGTTCGGCTCGCGCTCGATCATGACCCGCGCGCTCATCACCAGCGCCTCGCGCAGATCCTTTTCCTCTATGCCGTCGAACAGGTTGCGGCGGGTCTCTTCCAGCACCACATCGGCGTCCACGTCGTCGAGACCGGCCACTGCCTCGTCGACCAGGCGCCGGAGGCGCGCTTCGTCCAGCGGGCGGCGCCCGCCGTCGTCACCGACCACATGCAGCACGGTGCCGGCCGCCTGCGCCTGCGGCTGTTCGGCGGCGGCCCGTTCACGGGCGCGTTCTTCGCGGTACAGCACGTAGGCGCGCGCCACCTTGTGGTGGCCTTCGCGCATCAGCGCCAGCTCCACCTGGTCCTGAATGTCCTCGATGTGCACCGTGCCGCTGACGGACATGCGCCGCATGAGCGCCGCCACCACCTGGGCGGTGAGCGCGTCGACCGTCTCGTGGATGCGGCTGCTGGCCGCGGCGGTGCCCCCTTCCACCGCCAGGAACGCCTTGGTGATGGCGACAGTGATCTTGGATGCGTCGAACGGCGTCAGCTTGCCGTTGCGGCGGATGACGCGGCAGTCGCCGGCGGCACTGTCGGCGAGGCTGTCCGGCGCCTGGCTGGCGACAGCCGGGTCGGGCTGGCCGCTTGCGGGCAGGTCGGGTGTGGTGATGTGCATAGCGCCTCCAATTCCTCTCAAGTCCGGTACGGATGGGCGCCTGCGCGGTCGAGGCCGGGACGGCGGACACGGACGTGCCGCCGGGCAGCGGTGCACACACCGCTGCGGACCCGCCAGCCTGTTGCGCGAAGGCTGTGGTCGGACGTTTCAGGGGCCTGCGCTGTCGACAGACGCCTGGCGTCGCTCTCTGGCAGGTCTTCGGACTTGGAGGCGGGCCGTGACCGGCTGGCCTCGGGCTGCGGCTTCCCACCCGGTGCGGGCAGTGCCTGGCGCTCGAAGCGCCCAGCAGCCTTCGTTCCTCCTTACCGCTGCGCGTCAGTCCCGGATTCTCACCGGGTTCCCTCTTGAACCACAAGATGTTGTGGTTACACCAGAGACAGGCACAAGATAGGCGGGTTGGATGAAAAATGCAAGGGGGTTCGCTGCGCTCACCCCACCCTACCTTGTACTACCCTGTACCGGGCAGGAATTCCGGCAGGGGTTTGCGTTTGCCGTCCTGCGGCCAGCCGTTCCCGGCCGCCAGCGCCCGCAGTTCGACGATGCGGTCGCCGCTGCCCGGGTGGGTACTGAACAACTCGGGCATGCTGAATCCCTGTTCGCGCTCGTCGCGCCGGAAGCGCTCGAAGATGGCCGTGGCGCCGCCGACGTGGCCGTAGTGCTTCGCCAGCGCCGCGAGCGCTTCACGGTCGGCGGCGCTCTCCTGTTCACGGCTGAACGACAGCCCCGTCAACAGGCTGGCCTCGCCCAGCAGCCGGCCGGCCGCCTCGTTGCCGCTGGCGCCGCTGACCACGGCCAGCGCCGTACCCACCAGCACGCCGCGGCCCAGGGCGACGATGGGGTCGCGGTGCTTGATATGCGCCACCTCGTGCGCCACCACCATGGCCAGGGCGTTCTCGTCCTCGACGGCTTCCAGCAGACCGCGGTAGATGACGATATGGCCGCCCAGGGTGGCCAGCGCGTTGACCGCCTCACCCTCGACATAGTGGACGGTGATCGTCATGCCGTCAGGCAGTTCCATGGCAACCGCCATGTCGTCGGCAAGTCGCTGCAGGTACGCCTGAACCTGCGGATCCCCGGTTTCAAACCGGTCGACCAGGGTAGACGCCATGTCCTGCTCGTAGGAAAAGGGTATGCGGTTGGCGAGGAAGCCGGCCGACCAGCCAAGTACCGCCACGACGACCACCGTGAGCAGCAGCAGGCCGCCGCCGAGCAGCAGCAGTTCCTTCAGCGGGTGTTCCCGGCTGACATTGATGCCTTCGGGTATTTCCGGGTTTTCGTAGTGCAGGATCAGGCTCCCGCGGCGACAGGCACGATCGCCGTGCCGTAGGCCAGCACTTCGATGGAACCGATGGTCTGGCGCTTGCCCTTGTAGATGGACGAAGTCTCCAGCTTCAGATTCACCACCCTATCCGCGCCAAGCTGGCGGGCCCGTTCCTGCATGCGCAGGATGGCTTCGCGGCGGGCGCGGTCCACCAGGCTTTCATAGGACTTCACGCGGCCGCCGAACAGATTGCGCAGGCCGGCAAGGAAGCGCTTGAAGTAGTCTACCGAGACCACCACGCTACCGGTCACCAGTTCGGTCTTCTGGCCGCCGTTGACCGAGGGCGGGAACCGGCTCTGGATCAGCAGCACCTGGCCGCGCAGCTTTTTCTCGCGTTCACGGATGGAACGGTAATGGCGTTTCTCGGCCCACTGTCCGAAACCGTAACCCAGCAGCATCAGGGTCACGAACAGAATCAGGTCTGTCATCTCTCGCCCTCGAGCACGACCGCCGTGCCGTAAGCGAACAGCTCCGCCGCCCCCTGCGCCACCGATGAGGTCGAAAAGCGGACGTTCAGCACCGCGTTGGCGCCGATGGCGTCGGCCTGCGCCTGCATGCGGGCCAGCGCCTCGTCGCGCGATTCCTGCAGCAGTTCGGTGTAGCCCTTGAGTTCGCCGCCGAAGATATTCTTGAGCCCGGCCATGATGTCGCGGCCGACGTGCTTGGCGCGCACTGTGCTGCCCTGAACCAGGCCCAGGTGCCGCACGATGCGGTGACCCGGCACGATTTCCAGATTGCTGATCAGCATGGTCCCGTCTCCTTGCGGTTGCCGTACCCCCGATTGTCGGTCAATTGCATAAAAAGTGAAGCTTTTTTATCCAACCGCCTCGCACGGCCGGATGCCGGTCAAGGTATGGAACGAGGTGGCCCTGGCCTGCTCGACGAAATCCTGCAGGAAGGGCGCAGACTGCTGGCCCGTGCGCACGGCGGCATACAGCACGCCCCACAGTCCCTTGCGGCCCAGCGGGCGGACCTCGACCTCGCCGCGTTGCAGAAATTCGTGCACCGCCCAGTTGGGCAGCGCCGCCACACCACGGCCGCTGGCCACCAGCTGCACCAGCATGACGGTCAGCTCGGCGCTGCGGCGCTGCGCCGGCCGCACCCCGGCCGGATCGAGGAAGTGGCGGTAGATATCGAGCCGCGCTTCGGGCACCGGGTAGGTGATCAGCGTCTCGCCGGCCAGGTCCGACGGGCGGATATAGCGACGCGCGAGCAGCGCATGTCCCTTGCCCAGCACCAGCACACCCTGGTAGCCGAACAGCGGCACATAGACCACGCCGTCGAGATCCTGCGGGTCGGAGGTGATCACCAGGTCGATGTCGCCGCGCAGCAGGGCCGGCAGCGGTTCGAAGTTGAAAGCCAGCGACAGGTCCAGTTCCACGTCGGGCCAGCGCGGGCGGTAAGCGTCCAGGGTCGGCATCAGCCATTCGAAACAACTGTGGCATTCGATGGCGATATGCAGCCGTCCCTGGCGGCCGCCGGCGATGCGGGCGATGTCTTGTTCGGCGGCCTCCACTTCCGGCAGCAGGCAGTCGGCCAGCGTCAGCAGCCGCTCGCCGGCTGGTGTGAAACGCAGCGGGCGACTCTTCCGATGAAAAAGTGTTACTTCAAGTTGTGACTCCAACTCTTTGATCTGATGTGAAAGTGCAGACTGTGTCACATGCAGGTGATCGGCCGCGCCGGCCAGGTTGCCGGCTTCTCTCAGGGCGCGCAGGGTACGCAGGTGACGCAACTCGATCATGAATTTTATTTGACTTCAATTTGAAATATTTGAGATTGATTCAAGTATAACCTGCCGGCAGACTGGACGCCATTGCGAACAAGGAGAACCCAGACAATGATCCGCACACAGATTCCCGGCTATCCGCGCATCGGCGCCCGACGCGAACTGAAACGGGCGCTCGAGGCGTTCTGGAAGGACGACATCGGCGAGCAGGAGCTGCTGGCGACCGGCGCCGAGCTGCGGCGCCGCCACTGGCGGCAACAGTCCGATGCCGGCCTCGACCTGGTGACCACCGGCGACTTCTCCTGGTACGACCAGATGCTCGACCACGCCTGCCTGCTGGGGGTGGTGCCGGCCCGGTTCGGCGAGCCGGGTGATCAAGTCGATCTGGACACCTACTTCCGCATGGCGCGGGGCCGCAGCCGCTCCGGCGAGACCGTGCCGGCGCTGGAAATGACCAAGTGGTTCGATACCAACTACCATTACCTGGTCCCGGAACTGGCGTCCGGCCAGACCTTCCGCATCGCCTCGCAGCAGTTGTTCGAACACACGCGCGAAGCGCTGGCGCAGGGCTTTGCCGCCAAGCCGGTGCTGATCGGCCCCCTCAGTTTCCTGTGGCTGTCCAAGAGCCGCGGCGCCGGCGTCGAGCGGCTCGACCTGCTCGACGCGCTGCTGCCCGTGTACGGTGAGATACTCCAGCGCCTCGGCACCCTGGGCGTCGAGTGGGTGCAGATCGATGAGCCCATTCTGGTGCTGGACCTGCCGCAGCGCTGGAAAAACGCCTTCGAGTCCGCTTACCAGCGCCTGCAGGTGCCCGGCCTGAAGCGGATGCTCACCACCTATTTCGGTGAACTGGGGGACAACCTCAATCTCGCCTGCCAACTGCCGGTCGACGGCCTGCACATCGACCTGGTGCGCGCGCCGCAGCAACTGGAACCCGTACTCGACCGCCTGCCGCCCTACAAGGTCCTGTCGCTGGGTGTCATCGACGGCCGCAACCTGTGGCGGGCCGACCTCGACAGCCTGCTCGATCGGCTGACACCCGTGCAGCAACGGCTCGGCGAACGCCTGTGGCTGGGCACGTCCTGTTCCCTGCTGCACGTGCCCTACGACCTCGCGCACGAAACGAAACTGGACGACACGCCGAAACAGTGGCTGGCATTCGCCGTGCAGAAGCTCGACGAACTGAATACCCTGAAACGGGCATTGAACGAGGGGCGTGCCAGCGTGCAGGCGCAACTGACCGCCAGTGCCGACGCATTGCGTTCACGCCGCGCCAGCAGCCACCTGCACGATGCAGCGGTGGCAAAGCGCTGTGCCGCGATCGACGAACGGCAGCACCGCCGCGCAAGCCCCTACCCCGAACGCCGCGCGGCCCAGCGTGCCGGGCTGGCCCTGCCGCTGCTGCCGACCACCACCATCGGCTCCTTCCCGCAGACCCTGGACATACGCCGGGCGCGGCGTGACTTCAAACAGGGCACGCTGTCGGCCGCCGACTATACCGCGCAGATGAAAGCCCACATCCGCGACACCATCGAACGCCAGGAAAAACTCGGCCTGGACGTGCTGGTGCACGGCGAACCCGAGCGCAATGACATGGTCGAGTACTTCGGCGAGCAGCTCAACGGCTTTGCGTTCACCGAAAACGGCTGGGTGCAGAGCTACGGCTCACGCTGCGTGAAACCGCCCATCATCTACGGCGACGTGTCGCGGCCGGCACCCATGACGGTCGACTGGGCGGTGTATGCGCAGTCACTGACGGAGCGGCCGGTCAAGGGCATGCTGACCGGGCCGGTGACCATCCTGCAATGGTCGTTCGTGCGTGACGACCAGCCGCGCGCAACCACCTGCGCGCAGATCGCGCTGGCGCTGCGCGACGAAGTGGCAGACCTGGAAGCCGCCGGCATCCGCGTCATCCAGATCGATGAACCGGCCTTCCGCGAGGGCCTGCCGCTGCGCCGCCGCGACTGGCCCGACTACCTGGACTGGGCTGCCCGCTGCTTCCGCCTGTCGGCCTCGGTGGTGCGAGACGCCACCCAGATACATACCCACATGTGTTATGCCGAGTTCAACGACATCATCGAAGCCATCGCCGGACTCGACGCCGACGTCATCACCATCGAGACGTCGCGCTCCGACATGGAACTGCTGGACGCCTTCGAGCGCTTCGACTACCCCAACGAGATCGGACCCGGCGTCTACGACATCCATTCGCCGCGCGTGCCGGAAGCGGACGAGATGATCGCGCTGATCGAAAAAGCCGCCCGGCGCATCCCACCCGACCGCCTGTGGGTCAACCCGGACTGTGGCCTCAAGACGCGCGGCTGGCCGGAAGTCGAGCAGGCGCTGGCCAACATGCTGGAGGCGGCGCGCGGCTTGCGTGAGCGTTTCGGGCGGCAGGTGGTGGTCGAGGAAGACATGGCGGGCTGACGGACGGCGCTTATGGTGGGGTTCGCTTCGCTCACCGCCACCCTACCTATGGCCCTCCGTCCAGCGGGCTGTCGCTCAAATCAGGCCCCGCCGCCGACCGATTCCAGGTGCTCGTCCAGAAACGCAAGTATCTGCGTTTTCGAACGCGCCCCGCTGAACCGGCCGAGTTCCTCCCCCTTGTGGAACAGGATGACGGTGGGGAATCCACGCACCCGGTAATGACCGGCCAGCTTCATATTGTCGCCGTCGTCCACTTCCAGCTTGACCAACCCGACCGCGCCGTCCATTTCATCGATGACCCTGTCGAGCACCGGTGCGATCACCAGGCAGGGCGCACACCATTCGGCCCAGAAGTCCACCAGCAGCGGCCTGTCATGCGAAGCCTTGATCACATCGGCGTCGAATTGTTCGAGTGAGGTATGAAGTGCGGAAGACATGGCGCAAGTCTAGCCATTCGACTGCCCCGGGACCAACCGCTCAGGTCCGTCGGGGATGGCGTGCACAGTTCACATATTTGCAAACGTCAATTTTCAATCCTTGACAAAACCCGTATTTGGGAAAATAATCCCATTCACGTCATCAACCCCGAGTCCAAACAGCCACCCCTCCTCAACGGCGACCTCGGACAGTACGCACAAAGGAGATCCATCATGGTGATTTACAAGAGTAAATTGGCAGTAATCGCAGTTCTGACCGGACTGGGTCTGAGTGCCTGCGGCGGCGGCAGCGGCTCCAGCAGTTCGTCGAGCGGCCTGACGTCCGGTGTCATCACCGGTTTCGGCAGCGTGTTCGTGAACGGCGTGGAATATGAAACCAATGGCGCACGCATCTCGGTGGACGGCAACCCGGCCGGCGAAGACAGCCTGCAGGTCGGCATGCGCGTTACGCTGCGCGGCTCCGTGAACAGCGACGGCAGGACCGGCACCGCTACCAGCATCGAGTACGCCGACGAACTGGAAGGCATCGTCACCAGCAACGATACCCAGACCACGGGCACCCTGAGTGTCATGGGCCTGACCATCCGGGTCGACGCGGACACCCTGTTCGAAAGCAAGGTCGGCGGCATCGCCGGCGTCGCCGATATTGTGCCGGGCAACATCATCGAGGTCAGCGGCCACCGCCTCGACGACAATACCATCCAGGCGACCTATATCGAGGTGAAAGCACAATCACACAACGGAGAGGAAATCGAGGTCAAGGGTGTCATCGGCAACCTGACCGCCACCAGCTTCACCATCGGTGACATGACCGTCGACTACAGCGGCGCCCAGCTGGAGAATATCCCGGGGGGTACACTCTCCGAGGGCCTGTATGTGGAGGTGAAGAGCACCACCGGACTGGATGGATCGGGCAATCTCGTCGCCAGCAAGATCGAACTGGAAAGCGGCGGTGACAGGGACATCGATGGCAGCAGCGGCGAAGAAGTCAAACTGGCCGGCCCCATAGGTACCGGCGCCGACGCATCCCGGTTCACACTCAATGGCACCACGATACTGATCACCAACAGCACGCAATTCGAACATGGTTCATCGTCCTCGATCGCCGTCGGTGTTCAGGTGAAGGTCGAAGGCCGTTTCGACGACCAGGGCAACCTGGTTGCCGAGGAGATCAAGTTCGGGGAAAACACGGAGACTGAACTCGAGGCCACGGTGGAATCCGTCGATCCGGCGGCCGGCACCCTGGTCGTCATGGGTCTGACCGTTTCGACAGACAACTTCACCATGTTGAAGGACGACAGCGATTCGAACTCCGTCCGCTACTTTGGCCTGGATGACATCAATCCGGCTACCGACCGGGTCGAAGTCTCCCTGTTCAAGGACGATATCACGGGCGAGCTGGTCGCGAGGAAAATCGAACGTCATGACAGCGGTGGCTCCGACAAGCTCGAAGGCGTGGTGGAAGGCTCGCCGGCTGCGAACCAGATCACTGTCGCTGGAGTCACGGTCGACATCTCGGCCATCGTCACCACACCCGCCACGGGTACCAAGGTCGAGGTGAAGGGCAGCTACGACGCAGGCACCGGCATCATGACCGCAACCAGCCTCTCGACGAGCTGATTCCAACCGGTCGGGTAACGGAAAACGGCGGCTGTTGGCCGCCGTTTTTTTGCTTCAGGAGAAGACCGGATCGGTTGCCCCCGGTTCCCTGACACTCCATGAGCCGGAATAATCGATATCCCGGACAGCCGCCAGCAGGTTGTTGAAATTCGCTCAGGCGAGTGCGAGACAAGGCGGAAATGGGCGAAAAAGCGCAGTCTGCAAGCAGTAAATGAGCAGTTTGAGCCCATTTCCAA
>Ga0256830_1003040_pt1 | contig 10687 bp, 6 predicted proteins | sample 128326metaG_FD_190537 | JGI IMG/M metagenome (GOLD analysis project Ga0256830, IMG submission 190537) | Hydrothermal vent microbial communities from Lau Basin, Pacific Ocean - 128-326 | ecosystem: Environmental > Aquatic > Marine > Hydrothermal vents | place: Pacific Ocean: Lau Basin | collected...
CACTGCCGTGCAGAGTCTGCTGCTGGCCCATACCACCGCGCGTATCGATTTGCGGATGATGTCAGAGTTTTACCGTCATGTGCTGAGCCTTCCCATGGGGTTTTTCCTGTCGCGCAACAAAGGGGATATTCTCAACCGTTTCGGGCAGAATGCGCGGATCCGGGAGTTTCTCGCCAGCTCCACGATCACCGTGATTCTCAACAGTCTGATGATCGTGGTTTATCTGGCCATGATGTTTGCCTACAGCAGCGCACTGACATTGCTGGTCCTGGTGTTCATTCCTGCCTATGTCATCCTGGTGATGTACTACACGCCGCGCATCAAGGCGGTTTCGCAGGATATTTTTCTCACCAACACCCAGTCCCAGTCCCATTTGATCGAGGCGCTCAACGGCATTGAGACGCTCAAGGCGACTGACAACGAATATATGGCCCGCAGCAAGTGGGAATCGGCCTTCGTGGACAACGTCAAGAACGTCTACCGTTCGGCAAAGCTCAATCTCGCCTCGACAAGCTGGCACAAGCTGATCGGCCTGGGTTCAACGGTGGCGATTTTGTGGATGGGGGCCAATCAGGTCATTCAGGGTTCCATGACCATCGGGGAACTGATGGGTTTCAATATGCTGGTGGGGCTGGTGATCAGCCCGATACAGCAGCTCGTGGGGCTGTTCAACAAGATCACGGAGTTGAAAGTGTCCGTTGACCGGGTGGGAGAGATCCTCGCTGTGGAACCGGAGCAGGAAATGGCGTCGACGCCGGAGCGGCTGCGGGCCGTGATGCGCGATTGCCAGGGGCAGATCGTGTTCGAGAAAGTCAACTTCAGCTATGTGGCCAACGACAAAGAAAACTTCGTCATGAAGGATTTCGACCTGGAGATCCCGGCAGGAACACGGGTGGCGTTCGTCGGGCCGAGCGGCTGCGGCAAGAGCACCATTGCCAAAATGATTCTCGGTTTCAACATCCCGAAGTCCGGCAGTTGTTTCATCGACGGCAAGGAACTGCGCAGCATCGACCTGGGCTCCCTGCGACGCAATATCGGTGTGGTTCTTCAGGACAGCTTTCTGTTTTCAGGAACGGTTGCCGAAAATATCGCGCTGGGTGATCCGGCGCCGGATATGAAGGCAGTCGAAGAGGCGGCGAAGCTGGCCGGTGCCCATGAGTTCGTGATCAATTACCCCTTGGGGTACCAGACGCTGGTTGGTGAACGTGGTATCGGCATCTCCGGCGGTCAGCGCCAGCGGCTTTGTATCGCCCGGGCCCTGTACCGCAACCCGAAGATTCTGATTTTCGATGAGGCGACCAGCGCGCTGGACAACGAGTCCGAACGCCAGATCCAGCGCAATATGGACTCCATACTGAAGGGGCGGACGTCCATTACCATAGCCCACCGCCTCAGCACCGTCGTCGGCTCGGATATGATCTGTTATATTTTCGACGGGAAAGTGGCCGAAAAAGGCCGGCATGAGGAATTGACCGATGTGGACTACCTGCGGGACAAGGGGTATCGCGGACTCTATTATCGCCTGGCTCAAAGCCAGTTTGACCTGCCGCCGTTGCCGGAGACGCTGTGATGCCGGCCGGTGCCAATAATGAATCGGGCCGGGACACGGTCACTCTCATCCGGGAAGAGGGTCTTGCCGAGGCCCGTATCGTCGCTGTCGATGACCGGGAGCTGATTCCCGAAGATCGCGGCATTCACATTCCCCTGGTGGGTTCGGCCATCACGATCGGGCGCAGTGAAGACAATGACGTCGTCATTCATCATAAAAAGCTTTCCCGCCGGCATGCCAGATTGTTTTTTGAGGGCGGGAAATGGCTCATTGAGGATCTGCGAAGCACCAACGGGGTTTGGATCAACGGTGAGCGTATCGGGGTTCATACGCTGTGCCACGGCGATGAAATACGCCTGGGGCCGGCATTGTTTCGTGTGGACATGCCGGAAGCTGCTGCGGCAGGCACGCAGGACCGGCCGGGCCGGACACAGGACGATGCAACGGTCATGGCGGCGGAGCAGGAAGAGGCGGAAGGAACGCTGCTGCTCAATGATGTGCGGGCCAGTGAGGCGTTGCTCAAGGCGATGGAATCGGAACGGGCCGGTGCTCCTTCATCGGAAACCGGGCCGGCCGGACAACCGGTCGCCCCCTCGCAAACCCGCCATGCTGTGCGCACAAGGGCGCGGTGGCCGGCTGCCGCAGCCGTGGTGCTGACGGGGCTGGTTGCCGCCGGTGTGTGGTTCGCGTACTTCAACGGGGACCGGGAGCGCGATGAAATCGTGGCGGTGTTGCAAACGAAGTTCGATGGCTTCATTGAAGATTATGAGACGGATACGGGCGAGCGCTTCGATCAGAGTCTGCGGGTCCTGGAGGAACTGGCTGCAGAATTGAATCTCGCCGGCAGCCGTTATCCGGACAGTCTGCCGTTGCTGGAAATGCAGGTCCGGGCGCTGTTTTTGAAATTCGAACGGGAGTTCGGGGCGGTATTGTTCACCGAGGAGTTCGACCGGATGTTGACCCTGATCGACGAAACGCAGTTACGGCTGGAGGTGTTGTTGCAACGGTTTGCCGGTGGGGACAGCCAGGCCAGCCAGGTTACGACGGAGGTGCAGTCGTTGCTGGAACTGGCGAAGATCATGGCGCGGATTCGCGGGTTTGTGCTGCGTTTCCCCCGGCCTGCCGTGGATGCACCCCGGCAGCCTGAGGCCGTGGACCTGCGCGAGGCGCGGACGTGGAAGGAGGACTTCTTCCGGATCAAAAGGGCCAACCATTTTGCATTGTCAGTGACGTATCCGTATTTTCAGCGCCTGGTGGACCGGATCGACGGGCAGTCGCTGCGGGTCGTCAATCGGTGGGACAATCTGCTGAGAAGAAAGAAGCTCAGACAAGAATAAAAGCTGTTGCAAAGCTTTAACCCGGTTTCTCACCAGCGATCGTCGCGAGGGTGTGCAAGCGGCATGAAGATGCAGGGTGCACGGAGCGGAGACCGACGCAGGCATACCCCCGGTATGTTGAGAGACGTCAGCGGGTACACCCTGGAGATTCGGCCGCTTGAGGCCGCCGCGGCAGATCGCTGGTGAGAAATGCGGGGTCATGACCAATCAGACACCGTCGCACAGGCGGCGGCTGTGCCGATACTGCGGGTGGATAAAACGATGAGGGAGAGTTGGATGGGTTCCAGGTGGCCGCGAACTCTGGCAGTGGGCGCTGTCCTGCGCATCACGGTGGTATTGAGCGGGCCTGCCGTCGCTCAGGAGGGTATACCGCTGCTCACGACTGAAAACGAGAGTGCCCTGAACAAGGTGATCAGGCAGGCGCTGCAGGCGCCGGAACGGCTGCGCCGGTTGCGGGCGGCGCAGCCTCTGGAACTGACCGCTGAACAGATCCACCGGATCGCCATGGGCAGCAACCTCGAACTGCTGGCGCAGCAGGAGAGTCAGACCATTGCGCAGGCGGGCGTTGAACAGAGTCGTGCTGCCTTCGATCCGCTGTTCACGGTCAGTCTCCAGTACCGGCACAGCAAATTCTTCGAACGCTCGGACCTCATTGAGCGGGAAGTGGAGACCGGCGTGCCCTTGAGCGGCAGTCTTGGTCCCGGCGAAAGTGTCGGCGGCCTGACCGGGGACGATGCGGGTGACCCGGACGACGAGGAAAGTTTTTTCGCCGGCCTTGAGAGTGATGAAGGTGCAGCGCAGACCGAACGGCTGACCTGCGTGACCTTCAATGGTGTGCTGTTGAATCCGGATGAATGTACGTCGCAGGTGACAACGCAGACAGTGCTGCAGACCGCCAGTTTCGCGTCGGTCCGTTCACCGGCCGATACCACCATCACCGTTGGTGCCGTGCAGCGGTTCCGCTGGGGTGGTACGCTGAACGTGAATCTGTCTTCCCTGTATACACAAAAGAACCTGTTTCGCCTGCTCAATCCGCTGGAAACGGTGCTGGAGCAGGGCGCAGATCCCGTCGGGGCCGGCAGTGACTTTCCGTGGACCGCGAATTTTTCGGTAAACGTCGAAGTGCCCTTGCCCTTTGCCCGCAATTTCGGTGCGCAGGGCAATGCCGTGGCGGTCGGCGAGTCGCTGGCCCGCTTTGAGTACCAGCGCCGGCAGTGGCGTACGGCCGCTGTGGTGAACCGCGTTCGCAGTACCGCAGAGCAGACTTACTGGGAAATCGTGGGGGCACTGCTTCGTTTCGATATCGCCCGGCAACGCCTGGAAGCGGCTCGGGGGCGCGTTGCGGCTGCGGCGCGTCTGTTCGATCAGCGGCGCATGACGGCTTACGAGAAGCTGCAGGTCGACAGCGAGCGTGAACGGGCGGCGATCGACGTCAACCTGGCCTGGAATGACTACGTTGTGGCGTCAAACGCTTTGGTGGAGCTTCTCGATCTGGAGGGGGCGAAACTGGTGATTCCCAGGAAATATGTCAGGCGTTTGACGGTGCGTGCGCCGCTGGACAGAGACACGCTGGTGGCAACAGCGTTGAACAACCGTCCGGAGATCATGGAAGCCGGCGTGGACCTGGAGCAGGCGGATACGGTCCTGCGTCTGCGTCAGGCGCAGATGCGGCCGGATGTCAGTGCGTTCGCCGGTTTGAACTATACCCAGAGCAACGCCGTTTTCGGATATGAACGTCTTAAAGACGCCCTGTCAAACCTGTTTGATCCGGATCGGGAGGACCTGGTCGTTGGTGTGGTCTACCGGTGGCCTTGGGCACGGCGACAGGACAAGATCAATCTGAGCCGCGCCCGCATTGCCCGGGATCAGGCCCGGGACCGGTTGGCGCAGGTGCGCAATCGGGTCATTCAGGAAGTGCAGACGGCGGCGGCGGATCTGGCGGGCCTGTCGGCCCAGGTTGACTACACACGTGAAAGTCTGCGCACAATGGCGCAGGCGTATGAGAAGGCGAAGCGGCTGCGTGAAGCCGGGATGATTTCAGAATTCGAGCGCCTGTTGACGCAGGAGCGCTATTTTGCCGCCAAGCAGGTTCATGCGGCTGCACTGGTGGCATATCGCCAGGCACTGGTGCGGCTGCAGGGGGCTCAGGGACTGTTTGCGCGCTCTACGGTGGGAGGAGTATAGCCATGGCAGCGAAACACAATCGGCACCGCGTGGCCTGGATGTTGTTGGCTGCGGCATGGCTCCGCCCGGCCGGGGCCCAGGCGCCGGTGCAGGAGAACCGGCCGCTGGAGGCGGAGACGTCGACGTCTCTGCAGGAGGCGGTCGAGGTGGAATTCAGGGCGGCAGAGTCCGAGCAGGAAAAACAAGTCAATGACACCCTTCGTCATATCATTGCGACGCAATCACCGGTGTTGGGTAGTGTGCTGAAGGGAAGTGCACAGCAGACCCTCTCCGCGCGCCAGGCGGCCCTGGCTGCGTTGCAGCGCTCGCTGGCTATCGGCCGCGGAAAACTGCGGGCGGCGATTGCCACGGCAGCGTCACGGGAAGCGCAGGCCGTTTTCGATCCGGTGATCCGGGTGACCTTCGACTACCAGAAAACCGATTCGGACGAACGAATCGAGCGGGATGTGAAATACAACGAAGGAACCCGCTCCGGTACCGACGCCGAAGGGGTCGGCCGCGACAATGCGATTTTTATCGACGAGGGTCCGGTGGATTTTATCCAGTTCAATGCCGACCGGCCGGCCGGGTTCTATGAATCGCGTATCGTGGCAAACGAAGCGTTCGTCACCGGAGCGCTGGATCAACAGACCTATGCCGCGAAATGGATCCAGAACCTGCCGTGGGGGGCGGATTTCCAGTTCGGGCTGACCGCGGTTCATCGCGACACGTTCTATGTCAACAATTTTTCCTCGCGCGCGGCGGGGCTGGCGTCGGTCGGGTCATTCGAAAGGCCGTGGACCGCGACGTTGAGTGGTCAGATCGACCTGCCGTTGCCCGGCAGTAAGGATTTTGGGCCGTTTTCGGCCCTGAAGGTCAGCACCCTGGTGGCCGACCAGGCGCGGCAGAAAGCGTACTGGGAGGTTCAGGCGGTGATCAACGACACGCTGCTTGCGGTGGAACTGGCTTACTGGGACCTGGTCGATGCCGTGCAGCAGGTCGGTATCGCCGCCGACCACGCGGCGGCGGTCGATGTTCTGATGGACAGGACCCGGCGCCTCTATGAGCTGCGTCAGGTGACCGCCTACCACAAGGCCCAGGTGGAAGCGGCTGGTGCAGCGGCGCAGAGCGGCCTCGTCGCAGCGTTGCAGGGTTATCTTCGGGTCCGCAATGCCCTGGCGGAGCTGCTGGATCTGGAGGGGGAGGTTGTGCTGCTGCCGGCCGGTTACGAACGGTTGCTGACGGTGCCGTCGCCGCCCGGTCGCGGCAACGGGTTGCCGGAGGAAGTAACCGGCAACCCCGCCCTGAAACAAACGGCCTATGATCTGGCGATCGCCCGGATCCGTCATCAGCAACGGCAACGCGAGCTGCGTCCGGATATTCGTGTCGCCACGGAGCTGGTTCTGGCCCAGACGAATCAGGTCTTTGGTTATGAAAGCCTTGGCGAGTCGGTGAGCCGGCTGAGCGATCCGGACGAGATCTCGCAGCGTTATCGGGTCGTGTATCAGCGTCCCTGGGCCAACCGGGCGGTCAAAAGCCGTCTTGTACAGGCCGAGGCGCAAGTCAGACAGCAGCAGTATCGACGCGATCAGGCGGAGAATCGGGCGCTGCGGGCACTCAACGATGCCCTGGTCAATCTGGACAGTGCGTTCCAGCGTGTGGAACTGGCTGGAAAGAATGTCGAGCTGGCGGAACGACAGTGGCAGAAGGCGCTGGACCGGCAGGCCTCGCGGGAAGTGACCGAGTACGAACTGGTCATTCAGAGCGACGCCCTGCTGACCGCGCGCCGGCAGTACACCCGTGCGCTGATCCGCTGGCAGCAGGCCAAAGCCCGGGCGCTGGCTGCGGCCGGGCTGCTGCCCGGCCTGTATGGCCCGCAGACCGCGTTGCACGAATGGGACCGGGTCCGGTTACGGCGCCTGGCCGAAGCCGGAATGTTGCAGCACTTTGTGGAGGTGCAGCCATGAAAACCAAGTCCAGTGGCGCAATGGGGTACGTGCCGGCTGCCTGGACGGCGTTGAGTCTTCTGGGAGGAATGTCAGGCGCCGGGGCGCAAGTGCAGGAGCCCGCTTCACCGGTTACGGAACTGAGTGAGATTCTGACCGCTCCGGTTCCGGAGCGTGAAAAGCCGCTTCATGCCCTGGTGCTCGGGCCGGCCAGGGCGAAAGAGGGGGACGGTGCGTGGGCCGCCATTGCCGGCAGGACCGTGGTTTATCTCCATCGTGATCAGGTGGCGGCGCGGGTTCTGGAAAAGAATCTGCTGCTGCGTGTGACAGAAGACGATTATCGGCAGGCGCAACAGGCACTGCTCGAGGCTCAGGCGGTCTTCTATCCCGTGTTTGATGTCACCGTCCAGCTTGACCGGAGTGAAACCCATGACCGGACCGTCCGCGGCACGGTGATCGAGCGGGTATTTGCTCCCGTTACACCGCAGGATCTGGCAGTGATTCCGGTCGCCGGCCCGTCAGTGACGCGCCTGGGGTTTCGTCAGCAGGTTGCCCAGAACAAGCGTACTACCAAGGATATCGACGTCAGCATGGCATCGCCGTTGGGTCCGGGCGAGCGCCTGACGTATACGGTCGGTGTCGAGCAACGCCTGCCCTGGGGGGGGAGCGTGCGGGTGGCTGTGGCCACTTCGGATCAGGAGACAGTCTATGACCGCGCCGGTCACAGTTACGGCGCGGACTGGAGTTCCACGCTTTCGGTTACCGGAGATTCCGCGTTACCGGGTATGGCCGGTTTTGGTGATCATTCGCCGGAAAATACCGCGATTGCAATTCGGACGGCGCAGCAGTCCCGGGCTTTCTGGACGGTGAAAGCCGCTGTCAATGACCTGCTGGCTGCTGCGGATGCGGCCTTCTGGACGGTGGTTTTGCGGTTGGAGGAACTGGCCGTTGCTCAGGAGCATCTCGATCTGGTGAACGAACAGGTGCAGCGCGGTCAGCGCTTGTTCGAGGCCGGGAGAGTTACGGCTTACGGTAAAGCGCTGATCGATGCCGAAGCCGATCGTGCTCGTGGTGCCCTGGAAACAGCACGGAGCCGGTTCGTGGCCGCGTCGGAGGCATTGGGTCTGTTGCTGGAGGATGATCCGGAACAGTTCGCACAACGGCTGTATCTGCCTTACGGCTACAGTGCATTATTGCAGACCCGGCAGAGTTATGACCGCAACAGTGTTCTGGAGGTGGCGTTGAACAACCGGCCGGAACTTCGGATGCGTGCCTTCGAACAGCAGGAACGAAGAGCGGAACTGGCCTTTGCGGAAGGCCAGACCCGTCGTGATCTGCGGTTCACCTACGCGTTGGAGAACGCCCAGAATGGCAGTGTTTACGGCTACAAGTCTCCGGGCGATTCGCTGGGGAAATTGTTTGACCCGGATCTTCGGACCTATTCCCTGGGGTTGGTCTACCAGTATCCCTGGCGCAATCAGGCGGCGATGGCACGCCGCGATCAGGCCGAGGCCTTTGCGAGACAGAGTCGTTTCGATGAGCGCCTCACGAAGAACGATGTCCGACGGGCGGTGGCGGACGCCGTTGCCGGTCTGGAGGCGGCCCGCGAGCAATCCTCGCTGGCGCAGCGACGGTTTCAGTTCGCCGATGACGCGTACCAGCGCCTGGCAAAACGTCGCGACGAGGGGAGCCGGGTTCGTGACAACGAACTGATCGAAGCGTTGCTGACCCGGTTGCGGGCCCGTCAGGCCGTGACACGGGCGGCCGTCGCGGCCAAGCAGGCGGAGACGGCGTTGTTCGCAGCCCAGGGGCTGTTGCCGGCGCGGCACGCGGTTCATGACGGGCAGAGCAGGCTGGAACGCCGCCGCATTGCGGTTTTACAGCAGACCGGAAGGGTGATCTATTTTCGTTGAAGACAGGTAACAGGGCGGTATCATGGCTAAAGTGGGCGTATTCGGGCGGCGGCCGGACCGGCAGAGCCGGGAACTGGTGGAAAGTCTCAACCGCATCGAACCGGGCTCGGCACGCTTTTTCCCGACCCATCTCAACGGCCGCCCCCCGGCATCGTTGAGTGAGGAAGCATTGATCTGGGACGGCGAAGACCTGACCGGGCTCGACACAGCGGTCGTTCGTGGTTTTACATTTGAATATCCGGTGGTACCGCGTGCACGGATGGATCAGGACTGGAGTCTCTGGCAGATTCATCATGTTCAGGACCAGCAGAAGTACAGTTTTCTGTTCAGCGTGTACGCAGAGCTGGCGCGCCGTGGCGTGATCCTTTGCAATGCTGCGGACGCGCATGCGCTCAGCTTCATGAAGTTCGAGCAGTTGCAGCGGCTGCGTCGTGCCGGGCTGCATGTGGCAGAGATGATCTGTACCAACGATGCGCACCGCGCCGAGACGTTCAGTGCCGGCCGCGAAACAGTGCTTTGGCGGCCGGCGACGGGGCGCGGTGCATGGCAGCTGTGTCTGGAGAAACAGCGTCGTCATCTGTTCGTCGACGGTGCACCACCGGTGATGCTGGCCGATACCATCCGTGGCCCCCTGATCAGAGCATACGTATTCGCCGGCAGGTCGTTGATGGCGTTTAAGCTCGGTTTTCCCGCCTGCCGGCCGCTCGAGACCCTGGAAGTGTTTCTCCAGGTCGAGTTGCCGATAGCGGTCGAAACGGCGCTACGGAAGGTGGCCGATGTTCTGGGGGTGCGTTGGGCGATGGTCAGTCTGGTTCAGGAGGAAATGTCCGGCCATGCGTGGATCTATGACGTCGATGTTGATCCACACTATGACTGCCTGCCGGAGCCGTTGCGTGGCGCGCTTCAGGAACGCCTCGCCCGCTGTCTGTTGGGGCGGGAGGTGGAGACGGCGGTGATCAGCGATACGCCGCTGGAACGGCAGAGTATTTTACTGCGCCGGATGTTGCGGGTGTTGTTCGACATGGAAGCCAGCAAATACGCGGCCACCTCCGCGTCGAATGCCGGGCAGACGGAACGGTCGTGAAGCTCTTGTTGACGACAGAGGTAAAGAATCATGTTTCCTGCGTGGTGCAACAACCCTGGCCCGCTTACGCAACCGCAGCAGATAGCTGGTGAGAAATGCGGGCTGGAGTAGGGATATCAGTGCTTCTGTATGAAACGTGCGCTGACCGGCGAATTGCATTATGATGGAACGGCCCGATCGGTCATTGATCCGGTGGGGCGAAGTGACCTTAAACATAAGGAGTAATGATCATGAATTTAAAATCAGGTGGTGATGCAGCGAATCTTGCAGCAGCGAACACCCAGTCCGGTGTCGCGGATGCGGCCGGTGTGGGCGTTGCGCCGGCAGTACTGGGTTCGTTGGGGACCGGTCTGGGGGCGTCGCTGGCCGGCAGCGGTGATGCGGTGACGGGCCAGGGTCAATCCGCGGAAGGTGGGGATGTGACCGACAACACCAGCATCGGTGATATCAACATCAATACTTGAGGAACTTGCAGTTCATGCAGAGGTTCTGAGCGGCACAGGGAGGTGCCGCCCGGAGCGATGCGCTGGGGCGCGGTCTGTCGTGCTGCGGGTAGAGCAGCGGGCCTCGTTCTACTGGTAGATATCCAGAGGATGGTGATGGCGCCCGCTGAAATACCAGGGCTTCGGTTCCGGTGGGGTCGGAGAGGGGGCCGGATCAGCGTGCGGGTGAATGACAGGAGTGAACCAGCGGTT
>Ga0256830_1003041_pt1 | contig 10685 bp, 10 predicted proteins | sample 128326metaG_FD_190537 | JGI IMG/M metagenome (GOLD analysis project Ga0256830, IMG submission 190537) | Hydrothermal vent microbial communities from Lau Basin, Pacific Ocean - 128-326 | ecosystem: Environmental > Aquatic > Marine > Hydrothermal vents | place: Pacific Ocean: Lau Basin | collected...
GCCCGAGCCGCACAAGCGGGCGAAGGGGAGCCGGAGCGGGAACAGGTGACGCTGCTGCTCGACTCCGGGGCCATCGTCACGCGGGACCTGGCGGCGGCCACCGAGCTGCGCTTCGCGGATCCGGCTTTGCAGAGGGAGCTCGAGGAGTACCTGGCCACGGTGGCCGCCTCGCGCTCGCAGGAGCGCCGCAGCCTCTACATCGACACGGCCGGAGACGGTCCGGGCCGGATTCGGGTGCGCTACATGATCCCGGCGCCGGTATGGAAGTCCAGCTACCGGCTCATCTTCCCGGCCGGCGGCCGGGCGTGGCTCGAGGGTTGGGCCATCGTGGACAACACGACGGGCGAGGACTGGCGCGGCGTCCGGCTGTCGCTGGTCTCGGGAAGGCCGATCTCGTTCCTCAGCCGGCTCTATGAGCCGAAATACGCCAAGCGGCCCGTGGCCGAACTCCCGGAAGAGCGGGCGGCGGCTCCGGTGGTCCATGAAGGGGCCGTGACGGAGATGATCCAGGCGCGGCGCAAGGCGGCCCCGGCCGTCCGGGCGATGAAGGCGCGGCCCGGGTTCGCCGCCGAAGCGATGGCTGCTCCGCCCCCGGCGCCCAGCACGATCACCGGTGCGGCCGCCGGGCGCGAGGCGGGCGAGCTGTTCGAGTACCGTTTCGAGCAGCCGGTCACGATCCCGGCCGGGCAATCGGCCATGCTGCCGTTCCTGCAGGAGACGGTGGACGCGCGCAAGCTGGTGATCTATTCCCGGGAAGACGACCTACACCCCCGTTACGCGGCGGAGCTGACGAACAACACCGGCAAGACGCTGGACGGAGGTCCGGTGACGGTCTTCGACGGCGGCGTCTATGCGGGTGAGGCGCTGCTCGAGACCCTCAAAGCGGGCGACAAGCGTCTGATCAGTTACGGCATCGACCTGGGAACGCGCATCACCAGGCGGTTTCGCTCGGACCGGGCGGTGGTGCGCGAGGTCCACCTGCGCAGGGGCGTGCTGGAGACGCAGTCGGCGGCGCGCGAGACGAAGACGTACACGATTCGTAACGTCGAAGCCAAGCCGAAGACGGTGGTCATCGAACACCCGGCGCGGGCCGGCTACGAGCTGGTCTCGCCGAAGGCGGCCGAGAAGACGCCGACGGCATACCGGTTCGAAGCGCAGGTAGGGCCGCGAGGCTCCACCGAGTTGACGGTGGTCGAGGAGCGGATCCTGAGATCGACGACGGCGGTGACCAACCTGACGCCGGACGTCCTGTTGAGCTATGTCGAAAATACACGCCTCAGCGAAACGGCCCGGCGGCATCTGCGCACCATCCTCGACCTGAAGCGCCGGATCGCCGAGGCCGACGCGGAGATCCAGCGAATCGAGAAGGCGATCCAGGACACGGCGCGCGACGAGGACCGCATTCGCAAGAACATTCAGACTCTCCGTGGGGTGAGCGGCCAACAGGAGCAGGTACAGAAGTACGCCGCCGAACTGGCGCGGCTCGAGGGCCGGATCGCGGAGCTGCGCGACGAGGCGGCGGCGGCGCGGTCGCGCAAGGCGGACCTGGAGAAGCGGTTGAACGAGGCCGTTGAAGCAATGGAGTTCTGACCGGGGGGGCGGCCGGGCCCGAGCGAGTGCGGCGCCGCGCCGGCGTGCTAGACTGGAAACGGTGCCGAACGGCTTTCTGACGTCGCTAAAGCGTTGGATTCTCTGGGACTATCCCAGGGGCAGCCTGCAGTACGACGTCATGGTGGCGCTGATCCTCGCCTTCATATTTCTCACTCCCCGCGAGGTCTTCCGGGACCAGCCCCAGCCCAAACAGGTGGTCATGGTACAGGGCGAGGGGGCCGGCGCGGTTTTCTGGCTGGAACCCGAATTGCTGGAAGGCGTACCGGAGGAACAGGTGCGGACCCGCGTCGAGGAGCTGATCCGGCAGAAGGCCCGAACGGGACGTTTCACGGTGACGCGGGTGGAGCCGATCTTCGATGCCGAGAAGGAAGTGAAAGGCTTCATGGCCTTCGCCAGGCCCGCCCCATGAACATGACCCCCCGAAAGCTCTTCATGCGCCACGTCTTGCCCGCCGCCGTAGCGGCGCTGTTGGCGGCGCCGGCCTCGCCGGCCGATCTGGACCAGGTGCTGGCCGCGATGGACGACGCCTCGCGCAAGATCTTCGCCGTCAAGGCCCGCATCACGAAGGCCAGCTACACGGCGGTGATCGACGACACAACCGTCGAGAAAGGCGCCATGTGGATGGCGCGGGAGCGCAAAGGCAGGGGCAAGCCGAAGGTGCGGATGCGGATCGAGTTCACCGAGCCGGACCCGCGTTCGGTAGCCTTCGCCGGGAACAAGGCCGAGATCTACTACCCCAAGATCAAGACGGTCCACGAGTACGATCTCGGCAAACACAAGGCGCTGGTGGAATCTTTCTTGCTACTGGGCTTCGGCAGTTCCGGCAAGGATCTGGCGAAGGATTACGAGATCCGGTTGGCGGGCGAGGAAGAGGTGGAAGGCACGCCCGCCTGGAAGCTGGAGCTGACGCCGAAGTCGAAGAAGGCGCGGGAGAAGATCGTCAAAGTGGAGCTCTGGCTGGCGAAGAAAGGGGCTTACCCGGTGCGGCAGAGGTTCCACGCTCCCAGCGGGGACACGACGACGATCACCTACACGGAAGTGGAACTGAACCCCAAGCTCACGCGCGCCGATCTGGAGTTGAAGCTGCCTGCCGGCGTCAAGCGCGAGTATCCGCAACGCTGATTCGTACAGACCGCCGGCCGGCATCGCCGCTCCGGGCGGCCGGACGGCGGCTCAGGAGCGTCTGGGCCGCTCGGCTCCCGAATAGCGCAGGTAGGGGCCGCGGCTGCCGTCCGGCAGGATGGTGGAGCCATCGGTGCGGGCCCGGGTGAGCGACTGGGCGGTCAAGCCGACGGCGCCCTCGAGGTTGGCTCCGCGCAGATCGGCGCCGTTCATCCGGACCTCGTGGAAGCGGGCCTGGCGCAAGTCGGCGCGGCCCATGTCGGCTCCTTTCATATTCGCCTTCCGGAAGTCGCACCCGCGGAGGTCTGCTCGGTGGAAGACGGTGTGGACGAGTTCGGCGTTCTGGAACTTCGCGGCGTTGAGCGTGGCGCGGCTGAAGTCACAGGCCTGGATCTTGGCGGAATTGAAGTCGGCGCCCGGGGCCGAGAGTCCGACGAAACGGCAGTAGTTGAGCTTGGCGTGGTAGAAACGGGCCTCTTCGAGTGCGGCGCCGGAGAAGAGGCAGTCGAAGAAGCGGGCCTGGTGGAAGGAGGCGCCGGCGGCGGCGGCGCTGGAGAGGTCGCACTCTTCGAAGTCGGCCTCGGTGGCCCGGCCCTCCGCCAGGTCGGCCGAGCGGAACGAGCACTGTTTCAGCGCAGCCTCGGTGAAGTTCGCGCCGCGCAGACCGGCGTCGTCGAAGCGGACGCGGGAGAGCGCCGCTTCGACGAACGCGGCATTCTGAAGCCGGGCGCGTCGGAAATCCACCTGCTCCAGTTCGGCCCCGACGAACTGAACTCCGCTCAGGTCGCCCTCGAGCCAGGTGACGAACCGCAGGATCGCTCGGCTCAGATCGGCCTCGGCGATGCGGCTGCCCGTGAGCGTAACGCTCTTGAGTTCCGCCCGCTTCCCGGAGGCCGTGTCTTCGAGCCACTCCCGGTGGGCCAGGATCACGCGCTCCAGGTCCGGAGCCGCCGCCTGAGTCCGGCCGCTCGACGTCGCTGCCGAGTCTGTCCCACTCATTGCTCTCGCTTTCCTTATCGGCCCCGCCGGCGCTTCCTTGAATCGGCCATCAAGCGGGCGGTCCGTCCCGGGCACTACAATAAGAGGCTGGTTTCGATGAGTCTCGAGATCACCCGCCGCGAGAAAGAGGGCGTCAGGATCCTCGCGCTGAAGGGCCGCCTGACCGCCGGTGAAGAGGTGGAGGGGTTGCGCCGGGCCATCCGCGAAGAGATCGAGGCGGGCAACACGAAGCTGATCCTCGACCTGGCCGGGGTGGATTACATCGACTCGACCGGCCTCGGCACGCTGGTCGTCTGTTACACGCGGGTGAAACGGGCCGGCGGGGCGCTCAAGCTGCTGAACCTGAACCGCCGGGAGATCCAGTTGCTCGTCCTCACCAAGCTCACCACCGTCTTCGAGCTCTTCGACGACGAGCAGGACGCGGTGAACAGCTTCTTCCCGGGCCGCAAGATCAAACGGTTCGACATCCTCAGCTTCGTGAAGAAACATTCGCGGGAGTAGGCGGCGCGGATGCGGCTCGTGGTCATCGGCGGGAATGCGGCGGGGCTGAGCGCCGCCGCCCGGGCCCGGCGCCTGGACCGGTGGCTCGAGATCGTGGTGCTCGAGAAGGGGCCGGTCGTCTCCTACGCCGCCTGCGGGCTGCCCTATTACATCGAGGGGCGCGTCCGCCGGCTCGAAGAGCTGCAAGTCGCTTCGATCGAGGAGTTCCGGACCAAACGCCGGATCGACGTGCGCACGGGCGCCGAGGTTGCAGCCATCCGCCACGCCTCCCGCGAGGTGGCCCTGGCCGGGGGCGAGCGCATCGGCTACGACAAGCTCGTGATCGCCACGGGAGCCCGGCCGGCCCGCCCGGGAATCCAAGGCCGGGACGATCCGCGCGTCTTCGCGCTCCAGACTTTCGCCGACGCCGAGCGGCTGCGCGCGTTTCTCGACCAGCGGCGGCCCCGGCGGGCGGCGATCATCGGCGGCGGCTATATCGGCCTCGAAATGACCGAAGTCCTCCGGGCCCGCGGGCTGCACGTCTCTCTGTACTCGGCCGACGACCGCCTGCTCGGTTCGGCCAACGGGTCGCTGCAGGAGGCGCTGGCGCGCCGGCTCGAGCGCTTCGGCGTGGCGCTGCACACGAACCGTCCGGTCCGCAGTCTCAGCGAACTGGAAGTGGACGGCCGCGAGCCGGACCTGGTCCTGCTGGCCGCCGGTTTCCGGCCGAACGTCGAACTGGCCGCGGAGGCGGGCGTCGAAATCGGGCGGACGGGCGCCATCCGGGTAGACGAACGCTTGGAGACCAACCTCACCGGCGTCTACGCGGCGGGCGATTGCGCCGAGGCGCTCCACAAGATCACCGGCCGGCCGGCCTACATCCCGCTCGGCACGACGGCGAACAAAATGGGGCGCGTAGCCGGGGCCAACGCAGCCGGCCGGCGCGAGCGCTTCCCCGGCGTGTTGGGCACCTCCATCGTGCGGGTTTGCGGCCTGGGCGTGGGGATGACGGGACTGGCCGGCGAGGACGCCCGCGCCGAGGGCTTCGACACGGTCTCGGCGAGAATCGAGGCGCTGGAACGGGCCGAGTACTTCTGGGGCGCGAAGATTACGGTCGAGCTGACGGCCGAGCGGCGGACGGGGCGGCTGCTCGGCGGCCTGGTGATCGGCGAGCGCGGCGTCGCCCATCGGACGAACGTGATCGCCGCCGCGCTGGAGGGCGGACTGGGCGTGGAAGAGCTCGAGATGCTGGACTTGGCGTACACGCCGCCCTACGCCCGGGTATGGGACCCCGTGCTGATCGCCGCGCAACAGCTCCGGAAGCTCCTGAGCTGACGCCTTGCTAAACTGCGATAGTGATGCTCGCCAGCGGAGCGAAAGCGCCCGATTTCAGCTTGGAAGGGGCCGGCGGCCGCCGGTTCACTCTCCAGGAGCTGCTCGCCGAGGGCCCGGTCGCCCTGGCCTTCTTCAAGAGCTCCTGCCCGGTTTGCCAGTTCACGTTCCCGTTCCTGGAACGCTTGCACCGCGAGGGCGACGGCGTGCGCTTCTTCGCCGTCTCGCAGGACAACGAGGCCACGACGCAGCGCTTCATCGAGGAGTACGGGCTGACGTTTCCGGTCCTGCTCGACCGCTTCGAGGAGGGCTACCCGGCGAGCAACGCTTACGGAATCCGGGCGGTGCCCTCGCTGTTCCTCATCGAGCCCGACGGAACGATCTCGCTCACCATGGAGGGTTTCGAGAAGGCGGCCCTCGAAGAACTTGGCGCGCGTGTCCAGGCGCAACCGTTCCGCGAGGGCGAGAACGTGCCGGTCTTCCGCCCCGGTTGAGGATCGAAGAACTGAGCCCCGGGGCGGGGCTCGCCGCCAGCGCCGGCCGCAGCCGGCGGGTTAGAATCAGAACGAGGACGGGATCCAGATGGCGAAAGAGGCCGGTGTTCTCGACGCAGCCGCTGCGATCGTGAAAGGGCTGGGCGTGACCTTCCGCGAACTGCTCTCGCCTTCGGTCACCGAGGACTACCCCGATTCCCCGCCCCGGTTCCAAGAGCGCTACCGGGGCGGCCATGTGCTGCAGCGCGACGAAGAGGGCATGGAGAAGTGCGTGGCCTGCTTCCTCTGCGCGGCGGCCTGCCCGTCGAACTGCATCTACATCGAGGCCGCGGAGAACACCGAGGAGAAGCGCATCAGCGGCGGCGAGCGCTACGCCGAGGTCTACAACATCGACTACACCCGCTGCATCTTCTGCGGCTACTGCGTGGAGGCCTGCCCCACCGACGCCATCACCCACGGCCACGATTTCGAACTGGCCGACTACGACACCGCCTCGCTGATCAAGCGCAAAGAGGACATGCTGGTTCCCTGGCCGCCGGCCGAAACGGATCAGCCCGCCAGCAAGCGGTAGGCGCGGCGCGCGACGATCAGCTCTTCATTCGTCCTCAGCACCACCACGTCTACGGCCGAGTCCGGAGCCGAGATCACCCGGTCGCCCGCCCCCTGCTGGTTGCGCTCGGCATCGAGCGAGACCTTCAAGAAACCGAGACCGGCGCAAACGGCGGCGCGCAGCCCGGCGGCGTTCTCGCCGATGCCGCCGGTGAAGGCGATGGCGTCCACTCCGCCCATGGCGGCCGCATAAGCGCCGATCGTCTTCTTGATCTGGTAGGCGAAAACCTCCAAGGCGAGAGCCGCGTCGCGGTTCCCTTCCCGGGCGGCGGCTTCGATGTCGCGGACGTCGCCGCCGGGTATGCCGCTCAGGCCCGCCAGACCGCCCTCCCGGGCGAGCCGCCGCCGCACCTCCTCGACGTTCCAGCCCCGCCGCTCCATCATGTAGAGCACGGCGAAGACGTCGAGATCGCCGTGCCGGGTGGCGTTCTCGAGGCCGGATTGCGGCGAGAAACCCATGGTCGTGTCCACCGAGCGGCCCCCGTCGATGGCGCACATCGAGGAGCTGCCGCCGAGGTGGCAGGAGACGAGACGCAGCGAGCCGCGGTCCTTACCGAGGATCTCGGGTACGCGCCGGCTCACGTATTCGTGTGAAGCGCCGTGGAAGCCGTAGCGGCGCACGCCGTACTTTTCCCGCCACTCGCCCGGGACCCCGTACCGCACCGCGTATTCCGGCATCGTGGCGTGGAACTCCGTTTCGAAGGCCGCCACCAGCACGGCGTCCGGCAGCGCCTCGCGGAAGGCCCGGATCCCGGTGAGATAGATGGCGTTGTGGGCCGGAGCGGCGGGCAAGTACTCCTCGAGCGCCGCCAGCACCCCGTCGTCGATCCGGAACGTGCCCCGGTAACGCGGGCCGCCGAGGACGGCCTTGAAGGCCACCGCTTCCACCGGCGCCCCGCCGGTATCAATCGAGCGGATGGCCGCCGCGTAGTCCGTCACCCGCTCCAGGCGGCCCTGCGCCAGGACTTTCTCGGCGGGCATCTCCAAGAGCTGGTACTTGAGCGAAGTGGAGCCGAGGTTCGGAACGAGAATGTTCATTTCGTCGCCAGTGGATCAGCGGAACCGGTACTGCGATTCGATGGCGGCAAGGTTTTTGCGCGCCTGGGCCCGGAAAGGGCTGTTGATCGCCGCGCACTTCTTGAAGAAGTCCCGCGCGGCGATGAGCATCTTGGCGTTGCCGCTCTTCGAGCCCATCTGGTAGTTGGCCAGCCCGAGGTGGAAGTAGGCCCCGGCGAGCAGTTGAGCGTTGTCCCTGATGTAAGGCAGCGCCTTGCGCAACGTCTTGTCGGCGGTGGCGTACTTCTTCTGGGTGCTGTAGGAAACGCCCATCATCCAGTAGCCGAGGCCGAGGGAAGCCTTCTTCTTTTTCTCCCAGGCGTCGGCGGGAACGCCCTCGGGCGGCTGCGCATTCTCCAGGTAGTTGACGAGCCTGGTGGCGTATTCGAGCGTCTTGGCCGTGTCCTTCTTCTTGTTCAGGTAGTAATCCGCCGCAACCAGGAGCATGTCCTCGTTGGCCTGGCCCTCGGCCACCGCCCGCTCGGCGAGCGCCACGGCCTGTTCCAGATTGCCGGCCTGCTGGTAGGCGAGGAACACCTGGACGGTGAGCGTGGGCAGGTGCTTGCTGTCCGGCTTGATCTCTTTCAGCGCCTCGTAGAGTTTGATCTTCTGGTCCGGATCCTGGGTCTGAACGGCGGCGTTGTAAAGCGACCACTCGGCATACTGGCCCACCTGTTTGGCGAACTCGATGCCCTGCTTCCATTCTTCTTCGTCTTCCTCGTACTCGAACTCGGGCTTCGGAGCCTCGACGGCCGCCTTGGCCGCCTTGTAAGTGATGACGGCCCACTTGCGCACGAGCTCCGGATCCTCGAGCCCCTCGGCCGTCTTCAAGCAACTGTGAGCCGACGAGGAATCGGTGGGGACCTTTTCGAGGAGCTTCTCGCACCACTCGAGCGACTTTTCGGGCTGCTTCAACTCGACGTAGACGGGCGGCAACTGCGCCAGCACCCATTTGACGCCTTCGTGGTCCGGGTACTGTTTGATGAACTGCTCGAGCATCATCGCTTTCTCTTCGGGGTTCTCGGTGACCCCGATCTGATGCAACAGGGCCCCCTCCGGGGTGGTCGTATCGATCTCGATGTCCTGGGCCGGCAGCCAGACGGCGGCCGACAGGAGCAGAACGAGCGAAATGGCACGTTTCATTGGGCGCCTCCTCTGGTTCGCGGAACGGCAGTATTATAAAACAGATTCCCCGCGGCCAACGGGCCGGGTGCGGCGAGGGCGACGAGCCGGCCGCACAGCCGGTAAGCGCGGACGAAAGCGAGTAACGGCGAGCATGGTTCTACCGACGACCTACACGGCGGCGCTGCTGTTGACGATCCTCACGATGATCTGTTGGGGCTCGTGGGCCAACACGGCCAAGATGACCGGCAAGTGGCGTTTCGAGCTCTACTATTTCGACTACGCCTTCGGGGTCTTGCTGGCGGCGACGCTGCTGGCGCTCACCTTCGGCCAGATGGGCAGCGAGCTGACGTTCCAGGACAACCTGCTCATCGTGCGCAAGCGCGCCCTGGCGTTCGGCCTCTTGGCGGGCGGCGTCTTCAATCTGGCCAACATGCTGCTGGTGGCCGCCATCTCCATCGCGGGCATGGCCGTCGCCTTCCCGATCGGCATCGGCCTGGCCCTGGTGATCGGCGTGATCTGGAACTACATCCTGAACCCGCAGGGCAATCCGCTGTTGCTGTTCGGCGGCTCGGCGCTGCTGGTGGGCGGCATCGTCACGGCGTCGGCGGCATACCGCCGGTACGCCGAGTACCGCGACGAGGTGCGGGCCCGGAAGGCGCAGGCGAAGGGCAAGCGGCCGCCGCGGCCCACGAGCCTCAAAGGCATCGGCCTGAGCCTGGCCTGCGGCGTCCTGATGGGGTCCTTCTATCCGCTGGTGGAGCTGTCCAAGCAAGGCGAACTGGGACTGCGTTCCTACGCCGCAGGCTTCGTCTTCGCAGTAGGCGTCTTCGTCACCACGCCGGTCTACAACCTCGTGTTCATGAACGTTCCGGTCTCCGGCAAGCCGATCGGCATCCGGGCCTACTTCAAGGGCACCGCCCGCCAGCACCTGCTCGGGGTCGCGGGGGGAGTGATCTGGGCCATCGGCGCGATCGCCAACTTCGCCGCCGCCAGCGCTCCTAAAGAGGTGCAGGTGGGCCCGGCCATCAGCTACGCCATCGGACAGGGAGCGGTGCTGGTGAGCACGCTGTGGGGACTGCTGTACTGGAAGGAATTCGAGGGCGCGCCGCAGCCCGTCAGGCGGCTGCTGGGGGTGATGATCGCGCTCATGGTCGGGGGGCTGGCGCTGATCGCCGTAGCCCCGCTTTTTGCGGGAAAGTGAGCCGGGCGGGTGCCGAAGAGGAAACAACCAGGAGGATCCCGATGAAGATCTCGCGCAGAGACGCATTGAAAGGGGCGGCCGCGCTGACGGTGGTCCAGCCCCGTACGGCTTTCGGCACGCAGGCCAACTCAGCGGTCGGCTTCGGCATCATCGGCACCGGCGGGCGCGGACGTTACGTGGGCGGCCACATGGCCCGCGACGGCCGGGCGCGGCTGGTGGCCATCTGCGACATCTTTCCTGACCGGATTGACCTCGCGAAGACCCACGTCCCCGGCGCCGACAAGGCCCGCGTCTACACCAACTACATGCAGTTGCTCGAGCAGGACGACGTGGACGCGGTGCTGATCACCACGCCGGTCTTCCTGCACCCGGAGCATTTCGAAGCGGCCGTCGAGGCGAGGAAGCACATCTACTGCGAAAAGCCGGCGGCGCCGGACGTGGCGGGGCTGAAGCGGATCGCCCGGGCGGCGCGCAAGATCGCCCCGGACCGCGTCGTGCAATGGGGCTTCCAGCAGCGCTTCAGCCCCGAGTACCTGCGGGCGAAGGCGATGGTGGACGGCGGCACGATCGGCGACGTCAAACTGGCGCTCTCGTTCTGGATCCTGGGCGGGGTGCCGCCGGCGCGGTTCAACCCCCGCTATCCGCCCGAGCAGCGG
>Ga0256830_1003042_pt1 | contig 10685 bp, 10 predicted proteins | sample 128326metaG_FD_190537 | JGI IMG/M metagenome (GOLD analysis project Ga0256830, IMG submission 190537) | Hydrothermal vent microbial communities from Lau Basin, Pacific Ocean - 128-326 | ecosystem: Environmental > Aquatic > Marine > Hydrothermal vents | place: Pacific Ocean: Lau Basin | collected...
TGGATTTCGGTGCATTCGTCACGATTCTGCCTGGGCGTGACGGCCTGGTGCATATCTCGCAGATTTCCGAGGAACGCGTCGAGAAAGTCAGTGACAAGCTCTCCGAAGGTGACCTGATCAAGGTCAAGGTGCTCGAAGTCGACAAGCAGGGGCGTATTCGCCTGAGCATGAAGGCTGTCTAGCCCGCCTTTTTCACCACCGTTCGTCGCGAGACGGAGCAAGGGTGCGGCATGGTCACACCTGTTTTTTGTCGCGCAGCCGTTTGATCCAGCGTGGCAGGAAAATCACGACGGCCAACAGCGCCAAGGCCACGGAGCCGATCTGGATCTTTTGTGCCAGGCTGGTATCACCCGCGATTGCCTCGCGTCCGGCGTAGCCCAGGTAGGTATAGGCCAGGGCACCGGGGAACATGCACAGGTAGGATGCAACGATATAGTGCGACAGCTTGATCCGTGTCAGGCCCAGTGCGTAGTTCAGCAGATTGAACGGAAACAGCGGCACCAGGCGCACAAAGGCGACAAAGCGCCAGCCCTCCTGTTCGACACCGGTTTGCAGTTGCTGCAGCCGGCCGCCGGTCTGCCTGGCAACCCAGTCCGATGCGAGATAACGTGCAATCAGGAACGACAAGGTCGCGCCAAGCGTGGCGGCCGTCAGGTTGTAGAAGGTACCGAGCAGCGGGCCGAACAGCGCCCCCCCTGTCAGGGTCAACACCGAGCCAGGAACGAAATAGACGGTGCCGACGATATAGATCAGCATAAAGACCAATGGCCCGATGATGCCGGCATTGTCCACCCACTGTGTGATCGTTTCAGCATTCAGCTGGTCGCGGTAGACGACCGCGAGAACGATTCCAGCGATCACGCTGAGTAACAGCAGCCAACGTACCAGTTTTCGGTTCATGTCCGTCCTCTTTCTTTTTCTGACAGGTCCGGCCCCGGTCCGTTCCATTTGCGCCGGCTGAGCGTATAGTCAGTGGGTCTGCCCAGAAACGGCAGGATCAGCATGCCTTGAAGCCGGCTGACCTGCCGTGGTGTGTCAAAATGACGAATGCCGAATTTCATCTGTCGCTGGCCGGCGCGTGGCTGCCGGCGGTAAGTGCCGAACAAGCGGTCCCAGCAGGACAAATTGAAGCCGAAGTTGCTGTTGGTTTCGTCATCGTCGATCGAATGATGTACGCGGTGCATGTCAGGGGTCACCACGAACAGGCGCATGATCCGATCCAATGTTGCAGGGATTTTGACGTTACCATGGTTGAACATCGCCATGGCATTCAACAGGATCTCGAACAGGATCACCGCCAGTACCGGCGGTCCAAGCACGATGATCGCCGTATACTTGACCAACATCGACAGAATGAGTTCGAGGGGGTGGACCCGCACTCCGGTGGTGACATCGAAGTCAGGATCTGCATGGTGTACGCGGTGCAGCCGCCACAGCAGGGGTATTGCATGCACCATCACGTGTTGCAGGTAAATCACTAAGTCCAGCACGACGATCGTCACGGCCACACCGAGTACCGTGGGCAGTTGATAGTAGTTGAGCAGTCCCCAGTGCTGCTGCTGTGCAAACATGGCCAGTGCCACCATCGTGGTCGGCAGCAGCAGGCGTAGTACGATCGTGTTGAACACGACGAGTCCAAGGTTGTTGAGCCAGCGCATTGGTTTTGAGCGGGTCGGCCGGCGCCGCGGGCTGAGCAGTTCCCAAGCCGCCATGAGCAGCAGGGTACCGATAAACGCGGCAAGCCGCAGCGTTGTTTCATGTTGAATGATCCAGTCACTTGTAGTCATCAGGAGATAGCCTCGATTAATCAATACAGCCCTTGTCATCAGGCATATTAGCTAGTATTCTATTAATCAATAGAATACTTGAGATGGAGATTATAGGATTTTTGCATGGCGGACAACCCTTTTAAAAAAGCGCTTTTTTCCGAGTTTGCGCGTGTGGCCAAGGCGTTGGGAAATGGCAATCGGCTGGAGTTGTTGGAGTTTCTCGCCCAGCGTGAGTGCAGTGTCGAAGAACTGGCGAAATCGGCCGGTTTGCGTGTAGGCAACACTTCGCAGCATTTGCAGCAGCTGCGCCAGGCCGGGTTGGTCGTGGCGCGCAAGCAGGGGCTGAAGGTGTTCTATCGGCTGCGCAGCGATGAAGTCGTGGTGTTGCTGCAGTCACTTAGAAAAGTGGCCGAGCAGCATATCGCCGAGGTCAACAGCTTGGTGGATGAATTTCTGCGCGCGAAAGACCAACTCGCACCGATGCCGCGCGAGGAGTTGCTGGAAAAGGCGCGAGCGGGGTTGGTGACGGTGCTCGATGTACGCCCGCCGGAAGAATACAGGGCCGGGCATCTGCCTGGTGCAGTCAATGTACCGCTGCAGGCACTGCAGGAGTGGCTCGACCGGCTCGATCCGGCACAGGAGGTCGTCGCTTACTGCCGTGGTCCGCATTGTGTGCTGGCCTACGATGCAGTCATGGCGTTGCGTCAGCGTGGATTTCAGGCGCAACGTTTGCAGGACGGGTTTCCGGAGTGGAAATCGGCCGGGCTGCCGGTCGAACGTGGCTGAGCAGGGCCGCTGCTGTCAGCCGCAGCGATTGAGTTTCCCTTGTTAAACAACTGTCTTCGGCGAATTTCTGACTCACGCCGTGTTTTGTCCCTATAGATTCATGTTCCTGTTGGTAAATTAGTGCGGGCACAGATATTGCACCACCAATCCTGTACAAGCAGGCAGGGTATTCGTGGTGCCAGGGCTGCCGCGATGACCATAACCACATGGCGTGAACTACGGGGATGAGATGGCGCAGAGTAAAACAGACAAGCAATCCAAGTCACTTGAAGACGCTTTCCAGGCGTTCAATGATTTGTCGAGGCAACTGACCGAATCCTACAGGACACTGGAAAACCGGGTCGCCACCCTGTCGCAGGAACTGCACCAGGCGCGCAGTGAACGCTTGCAGCAGTTGATTGAAAAGGAAACCATCGCCAACCGGCTGACCCAGTTGCTCGAACTGCTGCCCGGCGGTGTCGTCGTGATGGATGGAAACGGACTGATCAAGGAGGTCAATCCTGTTGCCGTGGAATTCCTTGGCGAGCCGTTGCTCGGTGAGTTGTGGCACCAGGTGATCGAACGTGCGTTCACACCCGAAGTCGATGAAGGCAGTGAGGTCGTGCTGAAGAACGGCAGGCGGATCAGCCTGAGTTCCAGGGCACTGCAGGGTGAGCCTGGACAGATCGTTCTGTTGACCGATGTCACCGAACAGCATGCGTTGCAGTCGATGCTCAACCGCCACTATCGCCTGTCAGCGATGGGTGAGATGGCAGCCAGCCTGGCGCACCAGATCCGTACCCCGTTGGCGACCGCGCTGCTCTATATTTCACACCTGAACAGGCCGGAGCTTGCGGATGACGAAAGGCTCAAGACGCATGACAAGGTGATTTCACGCCTGCGCTACCTGGACCATATGGTCAACGACATGCTGCAGTTTGCCAGGAGCGGATCCTTCGACATGGAGTGTGTACAGGTCAGTGACCTGATCGAGAACCTGGAACAGACGGTAGAGTCGCAATTGGTCAGCCAGGATGCGCGGCTGCATGTGGCACGAATCGATCCGCGGCTGCAGCTGAAGGGCAATCACGACGCACTGCTCGGCGCCTTGATGAACATCGTGTCCAACGCCGTGCAGGCGACCGGTGCCGGAGCGGAGGTCTATCTCAAGGTCGACAGGAGCGGTGAGCGCAAGGTCAGGTTCCGTATCAGTGACAATGGACCGGGCATAGACCAGGAAGACCTGCCGAACCTGTTTACACCTTTTTTTACCACGCGGCCTCAGGGTACCGGGCTTGGCCTGTCTGTGGCGCAGACGATCGTCGAGGCGCATCACGGCAGTATCACCGCAAGCTCAGAGCCGGGACAGGGCGCGGTGTTTACCATCGAGATCCCGGTCGCCAGCGAGCGTGAGTTGTTCGCCAAGGCCATCGGGAAAAACAGGGCGCTGCAGGCAGCAGATGATACCCATAGTGTCAACAGCATCTAACGAGAGGAAAAACGACTATGGCAAGCGGTTCTGTATTAGTGGTTGAGGACGATCCGGCGTTGCGCGAGGCATTGTGTGACACTTTGGAGCTGGCGGGGTATCCGACGCTGTCGGCGGAGGACGGGCGTGCTGCGATCAATGTATTGAACAAAGAGCAGATCAACATGGTGGTCAGTGATGTGCAGATGAAGCCGATGGATGGCGCGGCCCTGTTGAAGAAAATCAAGGAAATCGATCCCAAGTTGCCGGTGGTGCTGATGACAGCGTATGGTTCGATTCAAAAAGCAGTGCAGGCGATGCGCGAGGGGGCCATCGATTACCTGGTCAAGCCCTTCGAAGCCGAGGTGTTGGTCAACATGGTCAGCCGGCTGGTGCTGGACTCGGGTGACAAGCAGGAGCATGACTTGATCGCTGAAGACGAGGAGAGTAAGGACCTGTTGATCCTGGCCAGGCGGGTCGCGCAAAGTGATGCGACCGTGCTGTTGATGGGGGAAAGCGGCGTGGGTAAGGAAGTCTATGCACAGTATATACACCGCTATTCCGGCAGATCCAAAGGGCCGTTCGTGGCGATAAACTGCGCGGCGATTCCGGAAAACATGCTCGAGGCAGTGTTGTTCGGTTATGAGAAGGGGGCCTTTACCGGCGCCTACAGTTCCAATGCCGGCAAATTCGAGCAGGCGAACGGTGGTACCATCCTGCTGGATGAGATTTCGGAGATGGATCTCGGCTTGCAGGCCAAACTGTTGCGGGTTCTGCAGGAACGCGAAGTGGAACGCCTGGGCAGCAAGAAGCAGATCAAGCTGGATGTACGGGTGATTGCCACGACCAACCGGGATCTGCGTGAGGAAGTCAATGGCGCAAGATTTCGTGAAGACCTGTATTATCGCTTGAATGTCTTTCCGCTGCACCTGCTGCCGTTGCGGGACAGGCCGGGGGATATCCTGCCGCTGGCCAGGCGGATGATCGAACGTGAACTCAAGCCAGGGCAGGAAGTCCCGGAATTGACCACGGCGGCGGAACAGAAACTGCTGTCGCACGCATGGCCGGGTAACGTACGCGAGCTTGGCAATGTCATTCAGCGTGCAATGATCCTGTGCAATGCGAACAGGATTACCGACGAGGAGATTTATTTCGAAACACAGGCGAACGGCGAGATGCTGCGGCCGGTGCCGTCACCTGCGCTGCCGGCACGGACTGATGCTGCCGGGGCACAGGCGGATCCGGTGCCGCTGGATGCGCCTGACGATCTGAAATCACGCGAGCAGCAGATGATTCTACAGGTGTTGCGTGAGGAAAGCGGCAGCCGTAAAAAGACCGCGCAACGTTTGGGGATCAGTCCACGTACTTTGCGCTATAAGCTGGCAAAAATGCGTGAGGCAGGAATACAGATTCCCGACTGAGATTGAGGATTGGAATGACAGGAAATTGGCGGAATCGTGAACGATAATTATCTGAGAGAGAAAGCTTGGCAGGGGGGACAATGAGCGATATCGATATTCAGAATGTACTGGCGCAGATGCGCACCATGGCCTTGAAGGCCAAGGGTATCGAGGGGGCGGTGACTGAGTCTGTACCACAGCAGGATTTTTCCAAGCTGCTGAAGGACTCGATCGAGGCGGTCAACGCGACGCAGAAAAAGGCTGGAAAATTGAGCGAAGCTTTCGTAACCGGCCAGCCGGGTGTAGACCTGGCGCAGGTGATGGTGGCGCTGCAGAAGGCCAATGTGTCTTTTCAGGCGATGACCCAGGTACGCAATAAGCTGGTCGATGCCTATCACGAGATCATGAGAATAAACATCTAGGGATACGAATGGCGCCTGTGCGCCTTGAATAAAACTCATGGCTATCTTCAAAGCAGAAACGATGCAGGGTTTTTCGCAGCTGCCGGCATTGCGGCAACTGGGGCTGATGATCGGCCTGGCGGCCAGTGTGGCGCTGGGCGTGGCGATCGTGTTGTGGTCGCAAACCCCCAATTACGGTCTGCTGTACAGCAATCTGTCCGGTAAAAGCGCGAGCCAGGTGATCGAGTCTCTGCAAAAGGTAAACATCAAGTACAAGCTGGATCCGGCTTCCGGTGCCATCATGGTGCCTGCCGCGGACTTGCATAAGGCGCGTATTCATCTGGCCAAGGAAGGCTTGCCGCAGGGGACCAGCCTGGGAATGGAATTTCTGAACAAGGAGGAGTCGTTCAAGACCAGTAAGTTTACCCAGTACCGCCGTTATGTGCGCGCACTCGAGATCGAGTTGGCGCGTTCGATTTCGACGATGCGGAATATCCAATCGGCCCGGGTCCACCTGGCACTGCCCGAGCGGACCGTGTTCGTCGGCAGAGAGAGCAGCCAGCCGAAGGCGACAGTGGTGCTGAATCTTTACGGTGGCCGGCGTATCGGCTACGGCCAGGTCAAGGCGATCCTGCACATGGTGTCGTCAAGTATTCCCAAGCTGGAAAGCAAAAATGTTTCCATCATCGATCAGTATGGAAAGTTGCTGTCGCGTGCTGCGGGCAGTGACTCGCTGTCACTGTCCGAAGAGCAGTTCGACTACAAGGCGAAACAGGAGCACGCTTACATAAAGAAAATAGAAGACATTATCTCGCCGATCGTCGGCGAGGGCCGGGTGCGGGCGAAAGTCAATGTGGAGTTGGACTTTACCGCTACCGAGCAAACCAGGGAATCGTACAATGCCGATTCGCCGGCAGTGCGCAGTGAGAAAATCACCGAGCGCAAGAGCAACGGTTCTGCTACCCCGTCAGGCATTCCCGGCGCGACCAGCAATCAGCCGCCGAAAACCGGTACCACGACACCGACTGCGAAGAAGGCCGGCACACAGGCACAGTCCTCGTTGCGCAGTCTGACCAAGTCGGTAACCAGGAACTACCTGCCGGATAAGACCATCAGTCATGTCCGCAATATGCCTGGCACTGTCCGGCGCCTGTCGATTGCTGTGCTGGTCGACGATAAACGCAGTGTCGACGATGAAGGTGAAGTCACCAAGACGCCGTTGACGAAAAAGGAGCTTGCCGGGCTGACCGAGCTGGTAAAAAGTGCGGTCGGTTTCGATGCCCGGCGTGGGGATACGATCAAGGTTCAGAATGCGTCTTTCTACACGCCGCCACCGCCACAGCCTTTGCCGGAGACGCCGCTGCTCGAGCAGCCCTGGGTGATGGATGTCGGCAAGCAGGCGCTCGGTGCGATCGCCGTGCTGATCCTGTTTTTTGCGGTATTGCGCCCGGTGATGAAAAGCCTGGCGGAGAAAGGCGCCGAAGTGGCACAGGCCCCTGCGACGGCGGCCTTGCCGCCTGCCGACCCGTCGGCACCGGTGCCGAACCAGGCCCAGCTGCCGCACCAGTCAAAGTATGAGGAGAGCCTGAACGTGGCCAAGACCATGGTCGGACAGGACCCCGGGCGTGTTGCGCAGGTAGTCAAGAGCTGGGTGGCAAAAGATGGCTGACAATTCCTCAAAGTTGTCCGGGACTGAGCGTGCTGCAGTGTTCTTGATGAGCCTGGGTGACGACATGGCCGCTGACATCCTGAAGCTGATGGGGCCTAAGGAGGTGCAGAAGATCGGCGGCGTGATGGCGGGCCTCGAAAATGTCAGCAAGCAGGAGGTGACCAGCGTACTCGAGGAATTCGCCCAGGTGGTCGAGGATCAGACCGCGCTGGGTATCGATGCTGAGCAGCGTGTGCGAAAAATGCTGACTCGTGCGCTTGGCGAGGACAAGGCTGGCGGGCTGATCGACCGTATCCTGCTTGGACGCAGTTCCAAGGGCCTGGAAGCGCTGAAGTGGATGGACCCCAGGGCGGTGGCCGAAATCATTCGTCTCGAGCACCCGCAGATCATTGCGATCGTGCTGGCCTACCTGGACAGCGATCATGCAGCGGAGGTGCTGGCGATGCTGCCCGAACGTCTGCGGCCTGATATCCTGATGCGGATTGCTTCACTGGATGGCATTCCGCCGCAGGCGATTCAGGAACTCGACCAGATCATGGAGAAACAGTTCAGCGGCAATGCGAATGTCAAATCCTCCTCGGTGGGTGGGTTGAAGTGTGCGGCCAATATCCTGAACTTCATGGAGTCTGCGATTGAAAGCGAGGTCATGGAAAGTATCCAGGACGCTGATGCGGAGCTGGGCGACAAGATCCAGGACCTGATGTTCGTATTCGACAACCTGGGTGACCTGGACGACAGGTCGATCCAGGCGTTGCTGAGGGAAATCTCGTCGGAGTCGCTGATTCTCGCACTCAAGGGCGCAGAGGAAGTACTGAAGGAAAAGATCTTCAACAACATGTCCAAACGGGCGGCGGAAATGTTGCGTGATGATCTCGAAGCCAAGGGGCCGGTACGTCTGAGTGAGGTCGAGGCAGCGCAGAAAGAGATCCTGGCGATCGCCAGGCGCCTGGCGGACGCAGGCGAAATCACCCTGGGTGGTAGTGCGCAGGAGCAATATGTCTAGCCCGCCTTTCTCTGTGTGCACCAAAGTAGGGTGCGTTGTACGCACCACACATTGTACGCTCCGCCACCACGACAGATCGCATCACGCGAAGGTGCTTTTACACGCCGGCTCGCCGGCCGAGCGAAAGCCAGCCAGGGCGCGCCGTCGGGCCGTCACAACAGAAGGGTAGCGAGCAATGCGGGCTAAACCAGGTTCCAAGATCATCAGCAGAGAACAGATCGAGCGTGTCGAGGCCTGGGATGCGCCGTTTGTCGGTGAACAGGGGGAAGCGCCGGCGTCAGCCGGCCAGATGATGACCGCCAAGGAGATCGAGCGGCTGCAAAAACAGGCCTATGACGAAGCGTTTCAGCAGGGCTACCAGGCCGGGCTGAGCAAGGGCGAACAGGTGATGCGTGACAAGGCGCAGACGCTGGAGCGTGTGCTCGGTGCACTGTCGCGTCCACTGCAGGCGGTCGACGAGGAAATCGAGCGGGAACTGGCGGAGTTGTGCATTGCGATGATGAAGCAACTGCTGCGTCGGGAGCTGTCAATCGATCCGGGCCAGGTGGTTGCGGTCGTCAAGGAGGCGCTGAACGCCTTGCCGATGTCCGCGCAAAAGATCCAGGTTCGCCTGCACCCTGACGATGTCAAGCTGGTCAGTGGGGCATTGTCCTTGTCGGACGACGACCAGGGGTGGCAACTGGTCGAAGATCCGGTCGTGTCTCGTGGCGGCTGCAAGGTCGTGACGGAGAACTCACAGGTCCACTCGACGGTGGAGTCTCGTGTTGCGCGGGTGATCACCCAGGTGTTCGGCGGGCAGAGAGAATCGGACAAAGATGAATGAGCAGCGCAAGCAACGCTGGTTGCGCACGCTGAAGCAGTACCGGCAGCGTGTGGCGCCCGTCCCGGTCGTCGTCGAGGGCAGGTTGTCACGCATGGTTGGCCTGACCCTCGAAGCGGTGGGCTGCCAGGCAGCGATCGGCTCACATTGCCAGGTGCTGAGGCCGGACAAAGAGGTGGTCGAAGCCGAGGTGGTCGGGTTTTCCGGCGAAAAGCTTTTTTTGATGCCGACTGGAAATGTGCAGGGGCTGGCGCCCAACGCGCGAGTGATTCCGACTGACAAGGTCTATCATGCCGCAGTGGGGAATGCGCTGCTGGGGCGGGTGATCGGCGGTGCCGGTGAACCGCTGGACGGGCGCGGGGTGCCGCAGACAGACGCGAGCATGCCATTGACCGGCCGCCAGATCAATCCATTGCAGCGAAAAAGTATCACCGAACCGCTGGATGTCGGCATTCGATCGATCAATGCATTGTTGAGTGTCGGCCGCGGACAACGCCTTGGACTGTTTGCAGGCAGCGGTGTGGGTAAGAGTGTGTTGCTCGGTATGATGACCAAGTACACCAATGCCGATATCATCGTAGTCGGGTTGATCGGTGAACGGGGCCGTGAGGTCAAGGATTTCATCAACAACATACTCGGTGCCGAAGGGTTGCGCCGGTCAGTGGTGGTTGCCACCCCTGCAGATACGCCTCCACTGATGCGTCTGCATGGTACGATGCTGGCGACGACGATCGCGGAATATTTTCGTGACCAGGGAAAACATGTGCTGTTGTTGATGGATTCTTTGACCAGGTACGCGCAGGCCCAACGTGAAATCGCGCTGGCGATAGGCGAGCCACCGGTCACCAAGGGTTATCCTCCTTCTGTCTATGCACGGATTCCACAGCTGGTGGAGCGCGCCGGACAGGGAGACCAGCGAGGCGGGTCGATCACCGCCTTTTATACGGTGCTGGTCGAAGGGGACGATCACAATGATCCGATCGCCGATGCATCGAGAGCGATTCTCGATGGGCATATCAGCCTGTCGAGAAAGTACTCGGAAGCCGGCCAGTATCCGGCGATCGACATCGAAGCCTCGATCAGCCGCCTGATGTCCGATATCGTTGCGCCGGAGCAGCGCCAGGCCGCACAGCGATTCAGAAAGATTCTTTCTACTTATGAACGCGACCGTGACCTGATCAGTGTCGGCGCCTACCAGAAAGGCACAGACCCGGCGATCGATGAGGCGATCAGTTATCACCCCAGGCTGATGGAGTTTCTCGCGCAGGATATGAGTGAACATGTCAGCTACCAGCAGGCAAGCAATGAACTGATTGCACTGATGCAGTCGCAGGTAGTCTGACTGAACATGGGGAGGCCGGGTCGTGAAGCGTTCCAAGCGAATGGAGTC
>Ga0256830_1003043_pt1 | contig 10685 bp, 12 predicted proteins | sample 128326metaG_FD_190537 | JGI IMG/M metagenome (GOLD analysis project Ga0256830, IMG submission 190537) | Hydrothermal vent microbial communities from Lau Basin, Pacific Ocean - 128-326 | ecosystem: Environmental > Aquatic > Marine > Hydrothermal vents | place: Pacific Ocean: Lau Basin | collected...
CGCCCTCTGGACATGGGGCCTTAGCTGCCGACTCTTCTCCGTAGCCAGGAGCCTCACCATAGCCCGGAGCTTCACCGTAGCCAGGAGCCTCACCATAGCCCGGAGCTTCACCGTAGCCAGGAGCCTCACCATAGCCCGGAGCTTCACCGTAGCCAGGAGCCTCACCATAGCCCGGAGCTTCACCCTCGGCGCCAGCCTCGGGGCACGGAGCGCCTTTGACTACCTTCTTTTTTTCTTTCACGTACTCCGGGAAAGGTGGACCCATGCTGTAAGCTGTGATGTAACCTAGGGCCGCCACTACAACTATACTGAGCAATAGTATGTCCTTCTTCATCTAAGACCTACCTCTGTGTGTGTAAACAACTATTTCTGGATCTTTAGGACGAAGACTCCGCCGTTAGAGCTCTTGTCGATGATCTTGTATCCCCTTTTGTTGCAAGCCATCGTGATGGTCTCGTTGGAAGAAGGGTTATCAAAGACCACTTCCAAAACATCACCCGGCTTCAGCTTTTCCAGAGATTTCACTGTATATAGCTGGGGATGGGGACACACATATCCCTTGACATCGAGCTCGTAGAGCCCATTTCCCTTTTGGGTCAGTTTTACCACCTGAACACCTCCTGTGCTGTTTTCATACCTATTATTAACATCTTATTCAATTTCTAAGTCTAGGTCGATCTTGGACAGCTGACGTTCAGTCCACCAAGTCATTCCTTTAACAGCTAGAAACGCTCCAGCACCCATGCCCAAGAAGAACACCCATCCACCTGGGTCACCTCCAGCGGCACGGATGTAGAAACCCCCAATATTGCATCCTAAGGCTATCCTGGCGCCTACACCCATCAGCACACCGCCTAGGATGGCGAATGTAAAGAGTTCTCTGTTAGGCTTCTTCCACTTGAACTCATTGCTGAGGAGGGCCATAACTGCTGCGCCCAGCATAAGGCCGAAGGACATCCACAGGAGGGGGTTGTTCAGGGGATGCGGCAAACCGTTGGTAACTCCGAAGAAGAAGTTATCTCGCATATTCATACCTAGCTTCTCTAAGAACCACGCACCAAATTGGGCCTCCTGACTGGTTATGTACCAGTAGCCCGGATCAAAGACCCTTCCGGTCCGGGATACGTCCTCGGTATAACCCATTCTTATCAGAGCTGTTCCGAAGTTATCCATGGAGAACCTGTTTCTCAGCCCCTGAATAACCAGGATGTTTAGTCCTGCTACGAGGCCTATGAGGGCTCCGGCGATAGCTGTGCGCTTTGAAGCGGTTATCATGCCCCAGAAACCGGCCAAGTCTTCGCGGAAGGTCATGCTGACGTTGCCGCCATCAGCCGTAGCCGCGGCAGCTGCCTTCTGCTCCATCAAATCTTTCCTCGTAACGAAGAAATACGTTAGACCTAAGAGAATTAGCACCACCAGGAATCCATTGATAAGAACATCGCCGATGAAGTATTTTGCATCTCCGTACTGAGAGAAGTAGCTTGATACCCGCACAGTAGGCTGCTTGAATACGTAGCCCTTGAGGAACTTATCAAAGTATCCTCCCACGTCCACAAAGAGTGCTTGGGAGAACATCATGGCCACAAGAGTTGTGGCAGAGCTGAGGTTGCCCTCACCGGACTTATAAAGAGTCCCGGTAGCACAGCCTCCTGCAATGACCATTCCCAATCCAAATATAAATCCACCCAATAGCTCATGTAGACCTAATGGAGCTGGGTGGAAAGTACTCAAACCCTGCACCTCGAGATAAGCAATGACAACCCCGAGGATTACAAGGGCTATCATTATCCCAATATACATCCTCGTGACGCGCAGTGCGATAAGGTCCCGCCAGGCCGAAGCAAAGCAGAACCTTCCCCATTGCTGAAGCACACCATAAGTAAACCCGAACCAGGTATAGGCCACGAGGTATATGTACATGGGGTTTTTTGCATAGTACCATACGCTAACAATCAACAGGAAACCTATGATACCAAAAGCCCATAGTCGACGCCTCGTCTCAGAATCCGCTTCCATTACTTTTCCTCCCATCGAGTTCTGAATCGGGCTGATATATTGCCGCATGATATATAAAATTTTTCCTGCGTGGCCTCATCTCCATATAAGGTTATAGAAAAAATTTTATAACGTGCCTGCTCCATTCTCTTGAAAGCGGAGCCTATGAGTCAATTTACAAGCTATGAAATCTAAATGGGGCTCTTTCAGATAGGCCTCTGTCTTGCGATAGCCGGGACCTGCTACGGCCTTCACAATAGAAGCCCCTCTAGAGCCGCAGGGTACAGGTTGAAGATTTTCGGAGCAGCCTTCATTTTATATGCCCTGAAGATATCCCGGAGGCTATACGTCCCAGAGGCCAGCCCTTTGCATCCTTCACTGACCCTTTTCCTACAGCACAGCCTCGGTGTAATATTCTTCATCTTGCTCGGGGCGGTTAGTTTACTGTATCTTGTAGAGCCCTCGAAGAAGAAAAAAGTCCAGAAAATCAGCTACCTCCTTATAGAGGCCCCGGCGCTCTTCGTCCTGATTTATAATCTTGCTTTATAATATTATATATACCCTAGGCAACCCCCAGAGCCTCCGCCACACCCTTGCCCTATCCAAGGCCATGCATGTCTACCAGATAATGGTCCTAATCATCGTAACCGCCGTCATCCTCAGAAAGATAACCCGAAAAGGCTTCCCAGGGGTCTTAACTCTGCCCAGGAAGTATCCCTTCGGCTTCGGGGTTGTTCTTCTCATGATGGCAGACGTGGGGCACATCCTCAATCTAACGATTCTTCAGGGAAAACCTGATCTGAGCCTTCTGGAATACGTCCTGACAACTATCTCGCTAATGATAATTACATGGAAAGTTTATGACCTGTCTAAGGAGCCCAGGCCTGGCGAGGCTGAGATAACTATGCCCGTGAAAAAAAATATTCCAGGATCACCTCTAAGGTCGTTGAGGAGACCAGACGGGAGATAGGGATGTGACTGAGTATAAACCCGCTTTAATCTCTTGGAACGTCATGGGCCGGTGCAACCTCAGGTGCTCTCACTGCTATATGGATGCCTCTGGCCTGGAAGAGGGCGTCTCAAATGAGCTATGCATCGCCGAGGGGCTGGGGCTTATTGACCAGATAGCACGCCTCAGCCCGGGAACAATACTTGTTCTGACGGGTGGGAGCCCTTCCTCCGAGAGGACCTCCCTTTGCTGGCGAAAAGGGCCTCCCATAAGGGATTGACGGTGGTTGGGGGAACCAACGGAACCCTCCTTGACGGTTCATGGGTGGATAAACTGATGGACTGCGGTGTTAGAGGCATGGGCATAATCCTAGATTCCCTCAACCCCGAAAAACACGACGCCTTCAGAGGAGTGAGAGGGGCCTGGAAGAGGACATTACGGGGGATCTCAGCCTGCAGGAAGAAAGGCCTGGAATTCCAGGTCCAGACAACCGTAGCAAAGGACAACTATGGTGAGATCCCTGAGCTAATAGAGTTCGCCAGCGTGCTGGGGGCCAGAGCCTTTAACCTATTTTTCCTGGTGTGCACGGGAAGGGGGCAGAGAATGACTGATATCTACCCTCGCCTGTATGAGAGAATGCTTTCTTACATAGCCCAGATTCAGGATGAATATGAAATGCTCGTTAGAGCGCGGTGCGCCCCTCACTATACCAGGATCTCACTTCTACACGGCAGGGGGATCGGCCTCCTCTGGGAAATTCCTTGTTGGCTGTTTGGCGGGGACGTATTATTTCCGGGTGCCCCCTGATGGAGTCGTAACCCCATGTCCTTACCTGCCTATCGAGCTCGGGAGCATAAGAAAAGACAGCCTCAGACGGATATGGGAGACCTCCGAGGTGCTGAAGAAGCTCCGGAACCCCGTATTTAAGGGAAGATGCGGCAGATGCGAATTTGCCGCCGCCTGCGGCGGATTCAGGGCCCGGGCTTTCGCTGTTCGAGGAGACTACATGGCCGAGAATCCTTGGTGCCTCCACAGACCTGCAAAAAACAACCCCCTGACGGTGGACAGATTATATAATAATAAGAGTAAGGGGGTTGCCTGGAGCCCTGAGGCAAAGAGGAGGATGGCGCGGGCACAGGCTTTTCTCAGAAGGGGTATAGAGAGGCGGGTGGAGCAATATGCCATGGATAGGGGGATGAGAGAGATCACGCCAGAGCTTCTTATGGAGTTGAGGGAGAAGTGGAATGGAAGAGGCTCGTTCACTGAAAACGGCGGGTAATGGCGATAACCATGCAATAAAAATTAATACGAGCCATGTTTCTAATATGTTAGAGAGAGGAGAATGAGGGTGCCCTTTCGTATATGGGGGGTTTTCACCATATTCCTGGCAGTTGCCTCCCTTAAGATTATATTTTTTCCCTCCGCCTATATCGAGGGGGACGGGGACCTCGTATCAGGGGTGTCCAGAGAGGGATTCAGGCTCAATCCATCAAGCCCCCCTGAGGATGTCATCACTCTAAGGGTCTTAGTCGCCGCTGACGAGGAGTACAGAAAACGCATGGATGTCATGGGGGCGGGATGGAGGGAGGAAGCCCTGATGGTATTAGAGCGTGCCGATGATGCCTTTTACAGAGACTTCGGAATAAACTTCGCTGCCACAGGATTCGTGGAATGGGATAGCCCCAACGAGGAGAGCGACGGAGTTACGCTTCTGATAGCGGCCCAGTCTGACCTAGGATGGGGACAGGGGAGGGATGGTCACGACATTTTGCTGGTGTTCACAGGACAGGACATCAAGGACTATGCTGGATGGGCCGAGCACTATTACGGCTCCCGAGACGCGGACACAGTCATCCTCCAGCACCAGTTCGACCTCTGGAGGAGAAATAAAGACTGGCACGTACTGCAGGGGGAGTTGTCGCATCTATTCGGAGCCTCCGACCACGTTTCCCCCAGCGACCCGATTTACTGGCGCGAAGACATAATGTCCTATAAGTGGCTCTACTACACTGATAAGTGGGACGCTCTCTGCAGTAAGATCATACAGAAGAACAGGGAGCGCTTTTCCAAGATAAGCTAAGCACGTATTTTCTTTCGATAGCTCTTCAGACATATAGGGTTCTGATAGCTTCACCGGATATGATGGTCGATGCCCATGTAGGCCTCTATGAACCTACGGATTCGGTATTCGTCGAACTGGTCGAACTTATCTATCCTCCCCCAGGCAGTGAGGGCTATTACGCTGTCCATTTCCGGATAGGGGGCAAGGATAACGAGTTCGTATTCCGTCACAACCCTCGTGAGGTTCTCCACTAGCTCGTCACATTTTTCTTTTTCCAGGTTTCTGCAGTTGTACTGGACTATTACTCCACCGTCTTCCAGGTTGTGGACCTGTAATTCTTTTTGTACCGTAGTGTTGTGGATCCCCCATTTAGCCAGGAATGAGTAATGAGGTCCTGAGGTGGGGGGATTGCTGTTGTAGGGCTCATGGGAATCTCCAGGCAGGATGTGCTTGTTGCCCATGTCAGGCACCATCTGACCAGGGCCTGATTCCAGAGGCTGTTCCTCCTCCGAGCCGAATCTCCCGCCGCTTAGAAGGGCGTATCCCAGGATGGATCCTAAAAATATCACAACGGCGAATATGGTAAAGGTAAGATTCTTTTTCTCTGCTTTCCGGTTTCGTATCTTTTTTCCTCGTTTCCTTTTTACCATTATAGCGCCTCATAAAGAATTACGTCCCTTTAATTTTAAGATTTTCCTCCCCCGAATCCCCATCTGAGCCGTGCCTAAAGTATGAACTCTGCCATCACGGTAATTAGATTGTAGACAACCCAATGCCCATATTACTCGAAAAATTTTTAAGAAAGTGGCATATTTTTGTTAAAAATTCAAATTTTTGAATAAAAATAATTATATATGTATACTTCCTAAACCATTGTAATTCTCTATAGGAGGGCGAAAGTATGAAAATGATAAATGGAGTGGATGTGGAATACCTCCAGAAAGTCGTTGAAGCGGTGAAGGCGAATCCTGACCTGGGTAAGACCATCTGGAGGGCAAGTACTAAGTGGAAGGGGGGCTTCAAAGGAGAGGCTAGAATAAGGGACTTTGTCGTGGATATGGACGAGCCAGAAGACCTTGGTGGGACTAACACCGCGCCCAACATGGTGGAAATGGTTTTGGGGGCCTATGGGTGCTGCCTGACTGTGGGGTATGTTATGAATGCCGCCGTGCGGGGCATTGAAATCGCCAAGCTGGAGATAGAGGTTGAGGGAAATATAGATCTGCCGGGATTTCTGGCCCTGGAGCCACCGGAGAAAGTATGGCCAGGGTTCACAGAGGTACGCGCCAGGGTGTTCCTGAAAACAAAAGCCCCCTTAAGCAAGGAAGAGCTTCAGGACCTTCACGATGCTGTGCTTAAGACTTCCCCGGTCGGAAGCATCCTGAAGAACCCGGTTAAAGTCATCACAGAGCTTGAGCCCCGGAGATTTGTATAGGGTGCAGGGCCTCGATTAATGGACTGAAACCTATTTTTTCTTTTTTTCTTATCTCCTTGTATACCCCTAGGGCAGGGTCGGAATCTCGCGCTCTATACTCCCAACGCATCTAATTCTCCCTACAGTGGTCCTGTATACCTCGCCCCTATGTACAGAAGCACTCCCCCGAGGAATCCTTTGAGCCACCGCTCTTTGAAGAATTGGGAGGCCCACGGCCCCAGGACTGAGCCCGCAACCACGCCGATGAGCTCAAGCCCGAGGAGAATCCAATCCGCCCTCACCCCAAGCTGAAGATATGTTAGTATGCTGGTTATCATGGCAACGATTACCGCAACAGCCGATGTTCCCGCAACGATGAACATGGGCAAGCCGATTATGCTCGTCATAAATGGGACATATAGAAAACCGCCGCCGACCCCTATAGCTGCTGAGAAGGCGGCAATTATGGCCCCGGCAGCGAAGGTTGTAGCAGGGCTGAAGCTGAACTCCTCGCCGCAGAAGATGAATCTCACCCGGGTAATGGACTTCTCCAGGGTGTTGACGCCGTAAGAAAACTCTCCAGATACTGAGGCGGCCTCCCCTCTCATCCTCATCATTTTTTCGTATCTCACCGATGCCCTAGAGATCCTGTCCCGGCTTTTAAGGAAGCCCGGAGTAGTTTCGTACAGGACTTTAAGAGCAATCATGAGAACCATGAGTCCGAAGTAGAACTTGTATCGCTCAATACCCCCAAGGTAAGTCTTGGAAAAAACAGCTCCGATCACAGCCCCCGCCACACTTCCCAGGCCCAGGGAAAGGCCCAGCAGGAGCACTATTCGCCTCATCTTAATGTAGCTCCTGATAGCCACCAGGCTGCTCGTCCCCACCATGAACTGATTCATCACTTTAATAATGTTGGCGTCGCCGATGCCCATGAGGGTTATATGTCCAACACCGGAGAGGATTCCCCCGGCTGCCCCCACCGTTGAGAAGACGAATCCCACAAAGACCGCCCACAGTACCACCAGCACAGGGCTTGCCTCGATTCCAGCAGAGTCGTAATACACCATCTCAACCCCGTTCGTTCAACGCCGCTCTCTCGTTTTACCGGGATCTACCTCAATTTTATATTCATGCACTTCTTATCTCAATCCCATGGAGAAAAAAAATAAATCACTACTGGTAGCCGCCTTAACCAGCATGCTGCTCTTCATCGTCTTCGGGATCCCCACAGATCTCATCCCTAACAGTCTGTATATCCGGATGATTCCCGCCACCCCCCTTGACTATGTTTTCTTAGGAGCCACATCCGTGATGCTAGGAGGATATGTGGGACTGCTTTATTACAAGAGATCCGGGGGGCCGAGAGAGGACCTGGCGGCTATGGGAGGGGGCCTAGCAGGGATCTTCGCCTTTGGCTGTCCCATATGCAACGCCCTCCTGGTTTCTCTAATTGGATCTTCCGCTCTCTTAACGTATTACGAACCTGTGCGTCCTCTGATGGGCTTCCTGGGGATGGCTCTTCTAGGGGGGGCATTGTATCTGAAGGTGAGATGCAGAGAGTGCCGTGCTAAGTGAACGAAAAGTATATCGCCTCCATGGACCCAAGACTTAAAGAATGGTTCACGAACTTCTTCTGACTCTGGAGCTCATCCTCACTGCGATTATAATCCTAGCTGTGTCGGTGCTTTACACTAGGATAACCATCCCCGAGGTCAGGTTCAGGTTGAGCTTTTTAATAGCAGCTTTCTCGGCGTTCTTCGTGGCCCTTCTTTTCCACGCCGCCGCCACCAGGGGATATATGCCGGCTGTCACACTGTTCTACGAGCACATATTCGGGATAGTGTTTTTTGCTTTGCTGGGAAGTACGGGTCTCCTTCATTTCCTTGAGAAAAAGTACCAGAGGCTTGTCGCAAATGCCACTTATGCCTTCGTTGGTTTCGTATTAGCAGCCTCCCTCGCCGTCCAGATATATGCCTTCTCCATCGGCGAGACATACAGCCTTGGGACAAGGGAGATCGTGCTGTCTCATGTCCTTCAGATAAGCATACTCCTACTGGTGACAGGGATAATACTGAGAAGAATAATGGTCACTGACTCTTATCTGACCCCCCTTACCCTTCACAGGAGGTACCCCTTCGGCATAGCCGCGGTCCTCATGATGTTCGCAGTGGCGGCCCACATAGGAAACATCACCATCTCTCATCCTCCGGGGCACCTTGTCAGCTTCTTCGAGTCAGCCCTGGTTCTCCCTGCCCTCACCATCATCGCCACGTATATAATCTTCTCATATCGTTCTCAGATAGGCCTCTATGCCGATGTCCACGTGGAGAAATGTGAGTGCGATTACTGCAAGGCGAGAAGGGAGTACAGGAAAGTCTGGAGCATGGTTGAAGCCCTCAACCATGTCGTCAGGCAGGTTTACTATTCCCCTGTAGACGTGGGGATCGGCGCGAGGGAAGTCTTGTTTAGCGAATTTCTTAACAGCACAGGCCTCTCCTCCTTATTCAGCAAAACAAGGATGGAGCTCAGGAAAGCAAAGTTTCTCGCAATACCCCAGAAATATGAGCTTCTATACGGCATCAGCAATAAAATCTTGGAGTTTTTTGCAGCCCATAAAGAAATGATTAACGAGGCCCAGCTCTATCACCTGGTGAATTTCCTTGACTCAATCTACGCCCACAGGGGGGAGCGTTCACTGGACTTTAAGCCTCACTGGACTCTGCTTTCCCAGGTGGCCCGTGCCCTCGGAGACAGAGGCCGTGAGCACATCGAGAAGCTATCTAGCTGGGACCTGGCAACAACCTATGCCTACTTTGAGACGCGCCACCGCACTGGAATCCGGGTTCTAGACGAGTCCCTCGGGGGCATAGGTACCCATGAGTTCCTGTTAAACGTGTCTTCCGAAGTCTCCGGGAACAGGATCCTCCATCCAATAATAAAGAACAGCCTCCACAGCTGGAGAAACGTCATATACGTCACATCCGACCCCGTGGCAAAGATATTAAAGGATCTAGAGGAGGAACGCGGCTTCCTCGAGGACAACAGGCTTCGGATCATCACCCTCATGAAAAGTGATAAGCAGGATATTCCGGGGGTACAGTTTTCCACCGCCGGGGACCTCATAGATTCTTTACGAAAAGGCATCGAGGCCTTTCCCCTGAGCACCGTTTTCCTGGTGATTGACCTCAACCCTATCGCTATATCTTACAGCCCCTCTAGGATCCACGATTTTATTAAGAGGCTCACCGCCCTGCGCTTTGAACAGAAACTTGTGGTATCTGCCCTGGTCACGAAGAACATTCCGCCCTTATCCATGGACATTTTAAGGGATGAGGCGGACATCGTCCTCGTCCATAGGCTAGCGGAGGGGAAACACGTCACGGACATCGTTAAGCCTGAATCCCTCGCCGAAGAACCTCTCGAAAAAGACCTCTTTGCGGTATTGCAGCTGATATATAAAGAGAACAACCGGGGGAGAAAACCCTCTATCACCGAGGTGTCTGAGGCTTTCTCGATAACCCCAAAGACAGCCAGGAAAAGAATAAAATCCCTGAGGAGACTGGGGCTTGTGGAGATTGAGAAATCCGGCAGATACAGGGTAGTTAGGATAACAGACCGGGGGAGGCAAAGGGTTCTTCATAAGGAGTAGCCCACAGCTTTGGTTGTTTTGTTTAGTTCCCCCTTCTTACCGGTGTTTTACCGATATCTGATTATACACAGGTAACCAAAGAAAGAATCGGTGATGGAAATGAGAATGACGAGAGCACTGCTGATGGTCTTTACTTTAATCCTCCTCAGTGGAATAGGGGCTGTTTATGCCCACTCCGAAGAGGTTAGCGAGAAATACGAGAAGGCGGTTAACCCCGTTGAGGTCACCGAGGACTCCCTGGAAGCCGGAAAGAACATATATGCCCAGAAGTGCGCAGCGTGCCATGGAGCGGACGGCAAGGGAACCTCCCCCGGTATGCCTGATTTCACCGACCACGGGATGATGGAAGAGATGGGAGAAAGCGTGATGTTCCAGAAGATCTCTGAAGGCGTTCCTGGCACACCAATGCCTCCCTGGGAGGATGCCCTTACAGAGGAAGAGCGCTGGATGGTCATCAACTACATCAACACTATGCACCATGGAGAAGAAGGCCCTGGAGAGGTGGCTCATACGGACGAGATACCTCATGCAGACGAGGCTGATTCCGGGGCCCAGGATTTCGCCGCCGCTCCCGAGAAAGGGATATGCGGCCCGACAGCGATACTGTTTCTTG
>Ga0256830_1003044_pt1 | contig 10681 bp, 11 predicted proteins | sample 128326metaG_FD_190537 | JGI IMG/M metagenome (GOLD analysis project Ga0256830, IMG submission 190537) | Hydrothermal vent microbial communities from Lau Basin, Pacific Ocean - 128-326 | ecosystem: Environmental > Aquatic > Marine > Hydrothermal vents | place: Pacific Ocean: Lau Basin | collected...
GCGATGGACGATCAGCGGGTAGGTTGTCAGTGTCAGCAGTTCATAAAACAGTAAAAAGGTCAGTAGATTGCCAGAGAGTGCCACGCCAACGGTTGCGGTGACGCAGAGACTAAAGAAACCGAAAAAACGGCTGCGATTAGGCGCCCCTTCCAGATAACCGATTGCATACACCGTCGTTGCCAGCCAAAGCACCGCCGAGAGGGTAACAAACAGCAGCGAGAGCGCATCGGCACGCAACACGAGATCAAGCCCGGGCAGCAACGGTAGGCGACTCTCGTACTGCTCCCCGTGAAACACCCCCCAGATCATTACCCCAACCAGCAACAATTTAAGCGTGGCACCAGCCAGGTTCAAAACTGTGCGGGTGACGACGCGCCCCTCAGACAGAAAGAAAATCACCACCCCAGGGAGCAGCGAACTGGCAAGCACAAGCAGCGGCAGGGCGCTATTCCAGCTCATAGCCCGCCCCCGTCGCCAAAGGGGCGACCGATCATCATCAGCGCCAGGGGCCAGGAGGAGAACAGACCCAGTGCAATCGCCATCAGGGCTAGCGCCAGCGCACTCCACTCCATTGAGGCGGGCACTGCTCTAACCTCGTGTGGCACCGTAGAGGGGGTAAAGGCGTGGCCAAGCACCTTAAAGACCCACACGGCAGATAACAGCCCACCCAGAACCAGAACCACCCCCCACCACCACTGAGCAGAACGTATCGCTGCCTCTAGCAGCAACCATTTTGCGACAAACCCACCACTGGGTGGCAGCCCCATAATACTAACCCCCGCCAGCGCAAAGGTTGTGACCGTCAGGGGTAGACGCTGCACGATACGGTCAAGGTCGGTAATCGAGTCGTGGCCGCCAAAACGCAGGATGTTGCCCGCCGCCATAAACATGGCCGCCTTCGCGATCGCGTGGGACAACAGCATATAAAGCGCCCCCGTCCAGCCAATAATATTCGCCAACGGAAAAGCCAGAAACAGATAGCCCAGCTGTGCCACCGTTGAGTAGGCGATCAACATTTTAAGCCGTCTCTGGCGCAGCGCCTGCAGGTTCCCCCAGAGAAGAGCAGCCGCCCCAAGCAGTCCCAATAGCTGCCCCAGTACGAAATTATTTGATGGAACGATTTCCAGCCAGAGGCGTATCAAAATATAAAATGATGCCTTTACCACCAGCGCAGAGAGCAGGGCACTCACCGGCGCAGGCGCACTGGCGTGGGCTTGCGGCAACCAGAAATGGAGCGGAAAGAGAGCCGTTTTGAGTAGCAGGCCAACGACCATCAGCCCCAGCGCAATCCACACCACAGACGAAGCGGTGAGTCGCTCGGCCAGAATAGCGATATCGACACTGCCAGCACTATGGTAGAGCAGCGCAACCCCAAGCAGGAAGAGTAGCGAGCCTAACAGAGTAACCAGCAGATAACGCATGGCGCTACTCAGGGGCTGCGCACCTTTAGCCAGCGCGACCAGTGCGACAGCCGCCAGCCCCAGCAGCTCCAGCGTGATATAGAGATTAAAAATATCTGCCGACAGAAACAGTGCGTTTAGCGCGCCCCAGAGAAATAACCATAGTGGCCAGAACTCTCCTGCCCTGCTGCGATCAAAGTAACCGTTAGCATAGATGCTAATGGCCACTCCCACTACCGAAGTGACGATGAGCATCAGTAAACTAAGCCCATCGACATAGAGATCGATACCTAATGGCGCTCCCCAGCCGCCAACCGCATAACGTTGCGCCCCCTCAACCACCACCAGCCAGCTCAGCCCGATGACAGCGATAGTGGTTCCCAACGCACAGCTCAAAGCGAGCAGAACAGCGCGCCGGGGCCACAGAAAACAGGCGATGGCACCGGCCAGCGGCAACAGAATAACCATCACTTGCCAATGGATGCTAAAGATCAACGCACTCATCCGGCACTACTCTGGCGGAGTTTCGGGGAGTTTGGCCCGGCCTGTTTCATCCTTCACCCGCAGCATCAGCGTTACCGCCAGAGCAGTGGCAGAAATCGCCACCACTATGCCAGTAATCACCATCGCATGCGGCACAGGATCCACACTATTGCTGCGCTTTGCCAGAGCCACCAACAGAAGAAATACGCCGCTACCCATCACATTAACAGCAAGAATTTTGCGCAGTAAATGGGGGTGTACGATCACCGCATATAGCCCCAGGGTAAACAGCCCAATACCGACCAGCGCAAAGAGTAGAGGGGAGGTCACCACGCCCCCTGAGAATCGCTGCCAGCAGCAGTGCTCGCACTGCAATAAGATAAACGTAGCGAAGTGACCGATGCGCCCCGACAGCTCATTGGCCGCCCCTCGATCCGGGCCGGCTTCCCAGAAAAAGGGCCGCCAGAATCATACCAATCGAAAGCGTCGCTGCCGCCTCAATCAGCAGGATCAATCCCCCTGCGGAAGCAGGAGGATAGGCCAGAAAACGCCCTCCCGCCAGCATCACAGAGAGACCAACCGCCATAAACAGAGCCAGCCCCACCACCAGCGTAATCCGCAGCGGTAGCTGTGCAAACCTCCGCCCGAGACGCCACCCTGCCAGCACCAGCAGTACCCCTGCCGCACCCAGGAGTGATCCGGCCTGAAAGGCTCCGCCCGGAGCGCGACCACCGACCCACAACAGGTAACCCGCCACCAGTAGCAGCAAGGGTGTCAGTAGACGCGCCAACAGCGCCAGCACCCCTCCTGCTGCTGGAGCAGGGGCGTCGGGCGTGCGACCAAGCGACCAGACAGCCAGCAGCGCCAGTAGTAACACTCCCATCTCCAGCAAGGTGTCGTAGGCCCGAAAATTTAGCAGCACGGCCGTAACCGGGTTGCTCACTCCGCTAAGCGCAAGATTGTTCGCCACCGCTTCACTCAGCCCAGGCGCTGCAGATGGCAGACTCAGCACCGCGTAGCCGAGCCCACAGGCCAGCACGAGGTGCAGCGCTACCAACCACCGCCGAAATGGCAGCCCACCCCCCTCTGTTACAGAGACGATATCTCCCTGACCATCTTTCTCGGGATGGAGGTTGGCAGTTTCATCTCCAGGCGGCTCAACTCTTGCCAATGCCGCAAGCAGCAGAGCACCCGTCAATCCGGCGCCGATTGCCGCCTCGGCCAGCGCAACATCCGGTGCATCGAGCCGCACCCAAATCAGCGCCATCAACAGACCAAAGGCGATAAACAGCACAATGGCCCTGAAGAGAGCCAGGCTTCCCAGCAGCTGCCACGCCAGCCATAGCAAGGTGAACCCCAGCACGCCATCGAAGATCAGCGGCAACAAAGTCATCGCTCCTGCGCCCCTCGTACCCGCGAATTCGCTATTGCGATGCCGCTCATCGCTTCCATGGCACAATCCCTCTCTGCCGTGCAGCGGCGGCGATCAGATGAGCAACACTGGCCCCCGCCAGCAGCACCAGCAGCCAGATCACCGTTAACTTGCCCACTGCAGCCATAGAGTCCGCCTGCAGGGCAAGCCCGGCCACCATCAGCCCGAGTCCTACATTATCTGCTTTTGTCAGCGCATGCAGACGCGTATAGATGTCTGGAAAGCGCAGCAGCCCCAGCGTGCCTGCAAAAAAGAAAACAGCCCCGGCTAGCAGCAGAAGGATTGAAAGCAGCTCACCTATTGCCATCTTCTCTCTCCGCTTGCGGCCAGGCGCGGCGTACAAATGCGACCGCTGTTACGGCAGCTAACAGCGCAAAGAGCAGCGCTATATCGCGCAGGGCAGGCTGCTCCATCGCCTGCGCAAGCAGCAGTAGTACTGCCACCGATGTGGTGCCGAAGAGCTGCGCCGTCAACATGCGGTCAGCCGCTGTCGGGCCGCGCAGTACCCGCCACATTCCGACAATAAGATTTAACAGTAGAAACAGCGCCAGTGCGAAGTAAAACACCTCCATACGCCCTACTCCTCCAGTGTCACTGGTGAAATAAACCCCTGGGGTTTAATCGCAAGCACAGAGCAATCGAGCTGATTTAATATCGCCTCTGCTGTATTACCCACAATGAAACCCGGTATGCCGGTACGTGCCACCGTCCCCATCACCACAAGGTCGGCTCCGATCTGCCTCGCCAGCGCTGGAATCTCCCTGCGGGCTCTTCCCCTTATCAGATGTATCTGCGGGGTGAGACCATCTGAAGCCAGCGCCGGCACCTCACCCACTAAGAGATCCAGGCTCGCCGCATGGTGGCGTCGCTCCTCTTCGATATAGGCGGCAATTGTATTCTCCGACATCTGCATAGATGCGCCGCGCATGATACGCTCACCAGGCGCATCCCACACATGCACAACGTGCAGCTCAGCCGCGTCGGCCAGCGCCAGAGAGCGAGCCATCTCAATTAACTGACAGTTCATCGCCTGGCGCGATCTCCTCTCATCCGAAGAGCAGGCATCCTCCACATCTACTGCTACCAGAACCCGCTGATACGCGTTACGCAACTGAGGCTTGATCAGCCAGACAGGGGATGGGCATTTGCGTAACAGGTGCATGTCGTCACTGCCAAATAGATGATCCTGCCACTCCGGGGTTTCAGCTGTTTTAATTAGCAGATCGTGCCCATTGCGCAGCACCTCGCGAACCATCTCCAGAAAAGGGATGCCACTCAGCACCTTGCTCTGCACCTTCAGCCGCTCTCGGTAAGGTGAGATCAGAAGCTCCAGCGCCTCTTCATGAAGCGTCATCATCGCGCCCTGCAACTCAGCCGCTGTTGGCACCCCCTGCTGCGCCCCATTGCCCACTGTTAGCGGCTCCACCACATCAATAACCATCAGGCTCGCCCGATTATTTTCTGCCAGCATAACTGCGCGATCCAGTGCGGGCTGATCTTCTTCTCCCGCTGTAACCACGCAAAGAATATGATTAAATCGTTTCATTTTATCTCCCTCTCTGACAGTAAAGAGATCGCAAAGATCGCGGCTACGCTCTGCTCTACTTTACCAACTTCTGATAAAAAATCTTGCTGTTCATCGAGCAGATGCACATGCAGATAATGGTCGTCGAGCTCCACACTCAGGGTGCCGGGCAGCAGGCTGATGATATCGGCCATCACTACTCGTGGCAGCCCCGGTGGAAGGTGCCAACGATATTTAATAAAACCGGGGGAGAGTGGCCGCTGAGGGTGAAACGCTCGCCAGGCGACATCCACCCCGCCACGCAGGGAGCGCCAGAGAAAGAGCGGGACAAACTGCACCACTCCACGTAAAGAGCAGGTAAAAGGGGGCAGCAGTATCATACTGACAGTTGTCACCAGTAACACTACCGGCACCCCCACCAGCCATGACTCCATTGCACCATCAGTGAGTATCCACCACAGCAGCGAAAACAGCAGAATGCGTAAACTGCCACGCCTCATCCAGTAGAGCAGTAAAGGGGAGGAGGATGGCACTAGACGCTGTTCACCTCTATCTCTGGAGACAGCCATTGCTCATATGACCTCTGGTTAAATCAATCTTCTCACACACCGTTTTCATCTCTTCTCAACTGTCTGCCCTGCTCTTTATCGTTCCCACCAAAAAGCGTCTCAACAGCCTCGGCAGCTGCAGCTGCATAGGGGATCAGCACCCGGTCTGCCCCCGCACGTTCCAGTTGTGCGGCAATGAAAGCGGTATCGGCCGTAACCGCTACACGCCCTTTATATCCATGGTCACGCAGGGCGTGTAGTAGAGCAAGGTTGATACTCTTTTCACGCACACTGCTCAACACCCAGCGTGGCTGGTCTAATGGCAGGCTGGCAATAAACTCTGGATCTTCGGCATCACCGTATCGCACCTCATTACCGTTACCATCGTTGCGCCTCACCAGGTCGGGATCAAAATCGACGCTGAGCACCTGGTAACCTCGCTTACGCAGCTCCTGTACAATCCCGGTTCCGAATCGCCCCAGACCAAACAGGATGAGATCGACTCTCTCCGCCTCCCCCACCTCTCCCTGCGTCGCCTCCCGATGTGGAGAGCGGCGCTCAAACAGCCCAAGCCAGGGGGCAATCCGTTCGTAGAGTGGATAGGAATAGAGAATCATGTAGGTAGAGACGCTGATGGTAATAAATCCCACCAGGGTGATAAGCCCCATGGTCTCCGCATCGATATGGCCCAGGCTCAACCCCAGCGCACCCAGTATTAGAGAGAACTCGCTGATCTGGGCCACCGTCAAGCCAGCGAGAAAGCTCGTGCGCTTACGGTAACCCATCGCCCCCAGAATGGTCATCACGATTAATGGATTACCGATAAGGACAAATAGCGACAGAATAATAGCCGGTATCACCTGCGCGCCAAGCGTTGATAAGTCCAGCCCTGCACCGAGATCGATAAAGAAAAACAGCAGCATAAAGTCGCGCAGACTCACGAGGCGCGCTCCGATAATCTCACGATAAGGCGTTGAGGCCAGCGACACACCGGCGAGAAAGGCCCCGACCTCCTTGCTAAAACCGAGCTCGCCACCCACTGCTGCCAGGGCGACTGCCCAGGCGATGGCGAATAGTATGAGGAGCTCTGGTGAGCGGGCCAGCTGGTGCAGTAGTGGCGTCAGAACAAAACGCATCAATAGACCAATAGTAACAATAAACAGAGCGCCCCTGAATAGTAGCCCAAGCGCCTCCCAGCTCAGGCTGGTGGTGTCACCCACTTCGCCCAGTGCCGTCAGGCCGATCATCACCAGCACCACCACGATATCCTGAACGATAAGAAAACCGATGGCGATGCGCCCGTGGAGTGTATCCACCTCACGCTTGTCAGAGAGCAACTTGACGATGATGATGGTGCTGGAGAAGGTTAGCGCCACCGCGACATAAAGCGCGCCTACCTGAGACATGCCGAGTCCAATGGCGATAAAGTAGCCAATGACAGAAGTAAAAAAGACCTGCCCAAGTCCCGCCGCCAGCGCCACTGGCCCCATGATACGGATGATGTGTAGATCCAGCTTAAGCCCTACCACAAACAGCAGCAGTGCGATTCCCATCCTGGCGAGCAGGTCTACCTGATCATTAGCAGAGACCCACCCCAGCGCAGACGGCCCCACCAGAAGACCGAGCGCAATAAAGGCAACGATGAGTGGCTGACGTAACCGTAGTGCGACGGCACCGATAACAGCAGCCATCAACAGCAGCACTGCTATTTCAGTAAAGACATCGCTAAATACTGCGCTCATCATTAGCTACTCTCTTTATGGGTGCTCAGCCCGAGCCACCAAATTGAGCCACTACAGAAACGGCCAGCCTTCACACAGCCGCAACATCAGGCCTCTCTTTAAGCTTACACCCATCAGGAAACTTCTGCTCGCATTGCGATGATAAGCGCTATGACCATTAATCAGAGGCTCCTTAATCAGTTAAACTTGTCAGAAAACTTTTAAGCGTACTCTGGATTAGCCATGATTAACCTATACTGAGCACAACCCGGAGCACACCTCCTCAAACAGTAGAGCCTGACCATCGAACCATGTTTTTATTTAAAAAAACCGTTGCAGCGCTGTTAGCGCCACTGCCGCTGAGTATTGTCGCCATTCTGCTCGGCCTGTTTTTAGTCTGCTATACACGCAGGAAAAGGGCAGGCCATTTATTGATTCTCATCGCGCTCACCACCTTGACGTTATTCAGCATCACTCCGGTTAGCAACACCCTGGTGGCATCGCTCGAAAACCAGTACCCGAGCTATCAACCACAAACAACTGCAGAGACGGCTCATATCAGGTATGTTGTGGTGCTGGGTGGTGGTCACATTAGTGATCCGGCGGTTCCCGTCACCAGCCAGATCAACCCCTCAACGCTGGCGCGTGTGACAGAAGGTGTTCGATTGCATAAAATGCTACCCAGTAGTCGCCTGGTTCTCTCTGGTGGAAAGGTCTTTGATGATCAACCCGAAGCTGAGACGATGCGTCAGGTTGCCAGAATAATGGGGGTAAAAGAGGGGAATATTGTGCTCGACAGAGGCTCCCGCGACACCAGAGAGCAAGCGATCAAGATTAAATCACTGGTCAGGGAGAGTGGTTTTATACTGGTGACATCGGCATTGCACATGCCACGCTCTATGGCGCTATTTGAGCATCAGGGGCTCACCCCGATTCCCGCGCCCACTCATCATCGAGCAAGAAAACAGGCGCTGAGCGGACCCGCCTATTTTTTGCCTAACGCCAACGCGCTGCTGAAATCAGAACAGATAACGCATGAGTATATTGGGATGGCATGGGCATGGCTGCGAGGGCAAATTTGAGCCGTTCAGATAACACCGGCCCGCTCTATCTCGTGATCGATCAGGGGGGGCATGCGAGCCGCGCCTCTCTCTTTAACCGGCAAGGAGAGCTGCTTTCACTCGCGGCCATCCCTATTGAGGCGCAGGTGAACGGTGCTGGCCACGTTGAATACCCTGCCGAACGGCTACTGCAATCTATTCAGCAGGCCATTCATGAGGCGGTCACTTCACCCAACATTAAACTAACCGATATTGTCGCCGCCGGCATGGCGACCCAACGCGCTAACGTCGCCTGCTGGGACCGCATCACCGGCGCTCCACTCGCCCCCCTCATCAGCTGGCAGGACAGGCGCGCTGCCGACTGGATCGAGAAATTCCGAGGGGATCAATCACAGATCCATCAGGCAACCGGGCTATTCCTGTCGCCACATTACGGCGTGGGAAAACTTCAATGGTGTATTGAGAAGCTGCCAGCCGTCGCTGCTGCCGCACAACAGCAGCGCCTCTGCTGGGGGCCGATGAGTAGCTATCTGCTACACCAGTTACTGGACCAGAAGCCCTATCTGGTCGATCACGTTAACGCCTCGCGCACGCTGCTATGGAACATCAGAACACTCGCCTGGGACCCGGCACTGATCGCACTATTTTCACTGCCCGACATCCCCCTGCCACAACCGGTTCCGAACCGCTACGCATACGGCTCACTCACGATTTCAGGCCACTCCATTCCGATGATGATGGTGACTGGAGACCAGTCTGCCTCACTGTTTGCGTGGCAGGAGCTGCGGGATGAGGCGCTCTATATCAATATCGGCACCGGCGCTTTTATCCAGCGGGTCATCCGCAGTGGCTGCGAGATTAGAGCAACGCTTCTCACCAGTCTGCTGTTACAGCAGCACGGTAGAGCACACTATGCGTTAGAGGGGACCGTCAACGGTGCCGGCAGTGCGCTTAGCTGGATCGAACAGCAGCTACAGCCGGAAAACCTTTTTCAGCAACTGCCGTTGTGGCTAAAAAGTAATGACTGCCCGCTGCTATTTATCAACGGCATTTCAGGTCTCGGCTCACCCTACTGGCAAGCCGATGTTGATTCGCAGTTTATTGGTGAGGGAGACGAACAGCAGAAAGTGGTAGCTGTCATCGAGAGCATCGCCTTTCTGCTACAGGTGAACATTGAACAGCTACAGCTGCACCAACCGGCCGCCAGTAAGATATTGATGAGCGGAGGACTCGCACAGCTCGATGGACTCTGCCAGCGCATTGCAGATCTAAGTGGCTTATCTATATTACGCATGGCTGAGTGTGAAGCGACCGCCCGTGGTGTTGCATGGCTACTGGCGCGGCCAGCAGCAGAATCACCAGCGTCGCCAGAGGTCCGCTGGCGTAGCGACACCATGCCACCGATCACACCAGACCGTAATCCAGCACTCATTAAACGCTACCAGCGCTGGAAAATAGCGATGGAAGAGGCCATAAAAACATAGGCAATGCCACCTCAATATAGCGCATAACGCCACAACTCATGCTAGATTAGCTCTCTATGTCAGATAACAGTTTAACCGATGAAGATACCTGAACTTGTCGCCCACCGCGGCCATGCTGCGCACTATCCAGAGAACACGCTGCCGGCGATTGAGTCGGCACTAAAAGCGGGCAGCTGCTATGTTGAGGTCGATATTCAACTCACTGCCGACGGCGTTCCAGTGCTCTTTCATGACGATGATATGCAGCGCATCACTGGCCACTCACAATATATCACCCAACTTCATGCAGAGCAGCTGGCCCATTATCCCGCAAGTGAAAAAGCGCGTTTTGGCAACCGCTTCTCAGAGACAGCCATCCCCACCCTTGCAGAGCTGCTAACACTACTGCGCAGCTGGCCTCATCGCCACGCCTTTATTGAGATAAAAGAGGAGAGCACCAGGCGCTTCGGTAGTAAGTTTGTCGTGCAGCGCATCATGGAACAGTTAACCGCGCTCGGCTCGCAGTGCATTCCCATCTCATATGAAGCTGCTGCACTGGAAACGGCTCGCGCACTCGGCGCTGAGAAGATCGGCTGGGTCGCCGCCAGCTGGGATGAAGCGTCACATCAGATAGCGAGAGAACTCGCGCCAGACTACCTCTTTACCAACCATCTTCGCCTGCCTGAGAAGCGAGATGAGATCTGGCGCGGTCCGTGGCAGTGGGTGCTCTATGAGGTGACCGATCCGCAACTGGCCCTGACGCTGGCAGCAAAGGGGATTGAGATGATTGAGACCATGGAGATTGAAGCGATGCTATCTCACCCGATACTCAACCAGCGTACATGTGGTGGAGAGTAACGATGGGTAATCGATACTATGATGTGGTCGTCATCGGTGCAGGCATTCACGGTGTCGGTGTCGCTCAGGCAGCGGCAGCAGCGGGTCATTCAGTGCTGGTTCTTGAGCAGGAGGGGCTCGCCAGCGGCACTTCCAGTCGCTCCAGTAAACTGATCCACGGCGGCCTACGCTATCTTGAAGGGATGCAGTT